>ERZ1673768.45-NODE-45-length-26851-cov-19.004217_pt1 | contig 26851 bp, 27 predicted proteins | sample MGYA00580142_ERZ1673768 | MGnify/ENA primary metagenome ERZ1673768 (study PRJEB41219, sample SAMN04549649) | soil metagenome | isolation source: soil | place: USA: Texas, La Sal del Rey | collected 2008-06-23 ... | reverse complement strand
AGCGACGTACAAACTGGAGCGCCCCGCAATGAGAACAGATTTGCTTCCCCGAATAGGCATCGCACGAAGAAAATGCGAATGCATTTTCGAGGACTCTGAATAATCTTCCTTGAATAAGCATCGCACGAAGAAAAAGCGAGTAGCTTTTTCTAAGGAAAAGGAAACACGGCGAGGCACGAGCCGATGTTGACTTATCGTAGTGGAGGGGAGTTAGTTTCTCAGTCGCTGGCGCTCGGAGCTAGACAATAAAACTAATCCCGAGTTATTTACCTGTATTTTTATACTTTCTTATACTATAAAAAAAGAATGCCAATGTTTATCAGCATCCTCTTAAAAATATCAAAATATGTAAAAATTTATGCCTATGCCCGGGCACCAAAAAATTTTTTCAACCGTGAAAACATGCCTTTTCCGTTATCTTCAAGCTGTTGCAATGGTACCGATTCGCCTAAGATTCGTCTTGCAATATTCCTGTAAGCGATACTTGCTTTACTGTCCGGATTCATAACGATTGGTTCGCCAACATTTGATGCTTTAATGACCTCTTCATCATCGGCCACAATACCAATTAGTTCTATAGCCAAAATATTTGTTACTTCATCGACATCAAGCATTTCCCCGCGTTTAACCATATTGGTACGGATTCGATTGATAACCAATCTTGGCGGTTCAATCGGTTCTTTTTCCAGTAAGCCGATAATTCGGTCAGCATCACGTACCGATGATACTTCCGGCGTAGTCACAACAATAGCCCGATCAGCACCGGCTATGGCATTTTGGAAACCTTGTTCAATACCAGCGGGACAGTCGATAATGACATAATCAAATTCATTTTTTAAATCATTGACTACCTTTTTCATCTGTTCCGGATTAATCGCAGTTTTATCGCTGCTTTGAGAGGCAGGAAGTAAGTACAATTTATCTTCAAAACGTTTATCTTTGACAAGTGCTTGGTGTAATTTACAGCGACCTGTAGCTACATCGACGATATCATAGATAATCCGGTTTTCCAAGCCCATGACAACATCCAGATTACGTAAACCGATATCGGTATCAACTAAACAAACCTTTTTCCCTTGTAGAGCCAGAGCAGTACCTATATTAGCAGAAGAAGTGGTTTTCCCTACTCCACCTTTTCCAGAAGTAATTACGATTGCCTCACCCATTAAGACAAGCCTCCTTCCACAAAACGATTTATGTTTGGTCGAATCTTATTTAAAACTGATAATCTATCAATAACTAATTGCTTTTCTTGATTCAGATAGGCACATTCTGATTCGTCGTTTATCTTATTCCGATCCAGTGACTGCCCAAAGTAATCCGCAATTCGCAATTGGGTCGGCGTCATTGTAGCAGCACAAATTACAGCTTCCTCATTACCGTTCATACCCGCATGAGCCATTCCCTTTAACCTTCCTAAAATGAAGATATTGCCGCTTGCCATCACTTTGCCACCCGGATTTACATCACCGATCAACAATAGGTCTCCTGTAATTTCCAAAATTTGCCCCGAGCGAACAATTTTGGTTACGACTGTAAAACCTTTTTCGGTTTTTATTCGATTCAGTTCTTCTTTTAATATAACATTTGATTCGATAGATGCAATGATTAAATTTTTTTCCGGACTGATTAATTCTCTTAATTGCTGTTCCTGTTCCTTGGTAAGTAATCGATTACCGGTATGAATACGAACAGAAACTTCATGAGAATCGTCCATGAGCTGTGAATGTGGAAACAATTTCTCTTCAACTTCTTTTAAAAGGTCAAAAAAGGAACAAGTATCATCAAGACGTAACAATAGCCCGTCTTTTGTACCTTTTATCGTGACATTTTGCGTCTTCATCATGCATGATTTCACCTCAATAAAGTAAAGTTCGACAAAAGCCAGGCAATTTCCTTTATTTTTCCTGTAAAAATCCGAAAAACAAATTTTATGAAAAATAAACTCTTTGTACAGGACGATTAACAATCAAAATTTTTTCCGAAAATTACACATGAACGATCCGTAAACGCAAAATACTGTAGAGCTTTACCCGTTTCTGGAAGCGAGCGTACACGATTTGCAAAAAAATATGTAAACCCACCTTCAGAACCGTTATGATTGAAACATTCCCTCTTCTTCACTTCTGATTTTTCTTAATCGGGTAAAATACTTTTTCAGTGAATAGGAAAATAATATATAAAATGCCAGGTTTGCGCCTAGGGTTGGGAATAAGCGATGAAAAACAAAAAACTTTAGTGGCATATTGGCTATTTGTAAAATCGAAAAGACCCCATAAATCCCGAATTCGACAAGTGTGATCGCCAGCAAGCTAACAAAAGCTACAATGAAAAGATTCGCATGCCAATTTTTCATTAATTTTGATACAAGATAAATCGTAACCGGGTACCAAAATAAATATATTCCCAAAATATCAATAAACACGATATCCATAATCAAACCTGTAACCAAGGCATAAATGAGACCTAACTTTTTATCATAATATATAGTTATAAAAATCAATAATAGAAAGAGAAAACGCGGGACAACAATCCAATATTGTGAAAACAGCCGGGTTGGAATAAAATTAACAAACTGACTTTCCACGCAAAAGAAAATAATCACAAGAACCGGAATCCACCATTGCTTTCTCATGACTCATTCCCCCGATTCTTCCGAAGCTGTCATTTCTCTCTCAACGACAATGACGTTTTCAAGGTTATAAAAATTCGCGGCTGGTTTCACATAAGCTGTTTGTGTCAATCCGTATTGATCAGGTTCTACCTTTTCAATTTTTCCAATGTATAATCCCTTAGGAAAAACATTTGCTAAACCGGATGTAATCACATCCATGCCCTTTTTGACTTTTTCTTCTGCCGGGATTTGTTTAATAATCAACTGCTGCTTTTCAACATCAAATCCCTCAATTAAACCGTAAATATCATGTTCGCCTTGAATAGCGACGTGGGTTCGGTTTGTCCGATCTACGGTAGAAAGTAATTGAACAGTAGAAGTTATTTTTCCGACACTTTTAATTTTTCCGATCATTCCATTAGCAGTTATAACAGCCATATCTTTCTTTATTCCTTGTACCTCACCTTTATCGATTGTTAACGTTTCTTGCCAGCGATCTTGATCACGGGCAATAACCGAAGCATGATGGATAGTAAAAGAGGCTAAATCTTTTTCCTTATCAATCAAGGCTTTAAGCTCCGCGTTTTCTTTTTCTAACCGATCCGCTTTCACTTTAATTTGGGCGTACTCATCCAATCTTTCTTTTAAAATTTTATTTTCTTCATAGGTTTGCAGTAAATCTCGCATATTTTCGACGAGGTTTGAAACAAGATGAGCAGGCTTTGCAAAAACCATCTGGGCAAAGCCTGCTGTATCTTTGACAAATTGTTCCGGCCACGATAATTGATCCCGTTCTCTTAATGAAAAACCAATCAATGCCACAAGGATAATTATCCCTGAAAGTAAAATGATAAGACGCTTATTCTTAAAAAATTGTGGCATGATTTACACCTCTTTAACTAATGGCTGATTCTTATATGTTGTTACTTGCACTTTACCTCATGAAGTCGCGAAAGCAATTGACTTTAACGACTGCTGATTCTTATATGTTATTGCAATGAACGACAACATTGAACAAATTATGTAGAAGGTAACGAGACCACTGATAAGTTTACCTTACACAATATTGAGTAGGATAAACACACTAAACCAACGAGAAATTCCTTGACAGCCTATCCCGATATCTACTCTCCCATATCTAAGGCCAGGTGGCTAAGCAAACAAGAAGAAACTCGTGTTCAGCTGATTTTTTTCTTTTTCAGTGACCTCGAATTTGTTGAAAATCCAATTTTTTAAAAACTGAAGTATAAACATTGTTTTACAAAGGATTCTTACATTTACCCTCTTACTTTATTTTTAAATAAATCAATATGTTCCAAAGCTTTACCGGTTCCGATAGCTACACAATCGAGCGGGTTTTCGGCAATTAAGACGGGCATATTTGTTTCGTTGGCAATGACTCGGTCCAAGTTTCTCAGTAATGCTCCACCACCTGTAAGGACAATGCCACGATCCATAATATCTGCTGCCAATTCAGGCGGAGTTTTTTCCAACGTATTTTTGACCGCTTCAACAATCGCAAATACCGTATCTTTTAGGGCTTCGGCAATTTCTTCAGGCGTTACTTCAATGGTTTTTGGCAAACCGGTTAATAAATCACGCCCGCGAATTTCCATATTACCAATTCCCTCAGGCATACCGGCCGATCCAACTTCCATCTTAATCGTTTCAGCAGTCCGATCCCCGATCATCAAATTATAATTTTTCCGAATATAGGTAATAATGGAATCGTCCATTTCATCACCGGCAATACGAATCGATTGACTCGTAACAATACCACCTAAAGAAATAATTGCAACCTCTGTTGTTCCGCCACCAATATCAACCACCATACTGCCGGTTGGTTCCCAAACAGGGAGATCAGCACCAATGGCAGCTGCAAACGGTTCTTCAATCGTATATGCGTCCCGTGCCCCGGCTTGACGAGTTGCATCGATGACAGCACGTTCTTCAACCGCAGTAATTCCGGATGGTACACATACCATGACATACGGTTTTCTCCCAAATCCGCCTTTATTTTTCAAAGCTTGATTAATAAAATATTTCATCATTTTTGCTGTTGTTTCATAATCTGCAATTACCCCGTCTTTCATCGGGCGGAGGGCAACAACATTTCCGGGTGTACGACCGATCATATTTTTCGCATCATTTCCGACCGCAACAATTTGCTTTGTATCCGTCTGATATGCTACAACGGACGGTTCTCTCAATACGACACCTTTTCCACGGATGTAGACAAGTGTATTCGCTGTTCCTAAGTCAATTCCTAAATCTTTTGAACCAATTCCAAACATGGTTGTATCTCCCTTTCTCATACATTCTCTTGTTCATCATGTTGTATATAAACAGCACGTTTTTATCGTTTGTCAAATGTTGTCATTTTATTGACCAATTTTCGTTTCTTAACTTTTTCGCTAAATAAGGGTTCGTTCGTCTTTTTAAAAACAAAAAAAATCATACGTATTATTATATCTCATTGTGCAAAAAAATAATAGTAGTAATTGGCTTATAAATATCCTTTTTCTTTTAAACTGACATATCGTTTGTCACCGATAATAATATGATCGAGTACATCCACCCCTAAAATTCTACCACATTCGACAAGTCGCCTGGTAACCTCAATATCTTCCCGGCTTGGTTCGGGATTTCCGGATGGATGATTATGAAGGCAAATCATCGAGGCGGCTGAACGTCGGAATGCTTCTTTAAACAGTTCACGCGGGTGGACAATGGAAGCATTTAAACTTCCTATAAAAATGGTTTGTTTGTGAATCACTTCATTCTTGGTGTTAAGGAATAAACATACGAAATGCTCCTGAGTTAAGAAGCGCATTTCTTCCATGACATAGTTTGCGCCGTCTTCAGGAGAACGGATGACGTAACGTTCTTCATTTTTCATATTGGCAATTCGTTTTCCAAGTTCGATTGCGGCCAATAATTGGATGGCTTTTGCTTCACCGACTCCCTTTATTTTCGTCAATTCTTCCAGTGAGGCATTCATCAGCATTCGTAATCCTTGAAATTCTTTTATAAGCCGTTGTGCCAATTGGAGAACCGATTCATTTTTTGTTCCCGTTCGTAAAATAATTGCCAAAAGTTCTTGATTTGAAAGACTACTCGGTCCGTGATGGATAAATCTTTCGCGCGGCCGCTCTTCTTTCGGAAAATCTTTAATTAATAATTGTTGCGTAATAACTATCTCCTCCTATTCATTTTTTGGGGAAAAGTCACCGACAGTTTTCCTAAAAATGGATTAGCGTCTTACACAAAAATCTTACGGGCATGTTAAAGAGGGGCATCGTTATTTTATCGCTGAACGGCTGAATTTTCATATGACTTTATGCCAGTTTGGGCGCCTCATGAACGACTGATTTCCATTTGATTTTATACCAGTTTGATTGCCTCACAAACTGCTTATTTTCATATGATGATCTAGGCTTGTCCTTAGGTCGGATAACCCATCTTTTTCAATGCCCGATATAGTTTTGCCACCGGTAGACCAACAACAGAATAGAAATCACCATGAATCGATTTCACCAAGATTGCCCCATATCCTTGGATCCCATAACTCCCCGCTTTATCTAAAGGCTCTCCTGTACGAATGTATCGATCGATTTCTGCTTCCGCCAATTCCCAAAATGAAACCTCTGTCTTTTCATAAAAAATTTCTTTATCGTTTCCATGTAAAATGCATGTACCTGTAAAAACAGCATGTGTATTGCCAGATAACATCATTAACATCTGCTTAGCATCATCGCGATCGGCTGGTTTTCCTAAAATCCGGTCATTATAAACAACGATTGTATCTGCCCCGATAACAAATGCATCATGATTTTCCTTTGCAACTGTTTGCGCCTTTCGTTCAGCCAATGTCATAACAATTTCTTCAGGAGGCATATTACAATCGACCGATTCATCTGCATTGCTTGTTATAATCTCAAAGGATGCTCGTAAAGATTGGAGGATTTCCTGCCTACGCGGTGATGACGAAGCTAAAATGAGGCGTGCCATATTTTCACCTTCCTGTTTAAGATCTGTACGAGGGGGAGATACAAAATAATACTATCAAACGATACTTTTATACTCAACGACATAAAAATTAATTTTCACTTACAAAAAATCCATTTTCGACATCATTTTCTGACATAAAACATCATTTTGAAACGAAAAAGACATCAAAAATGAGCTTTTGTTATATTTTATCTATAGGTTAGCACAAAGTCCACCTTTCCCTACTATTTGTAAGACAAATCGTCTCTTTATGTATACCCCTTCCCTACTTGTGTGGGGGATGAATCGGGGTTTGGATCGATGTCTCTTTAAGTACCACTGTCCCTCCTCAAAAATCGACATTTGGGTAGATAATCGACTTTAATCCCCTTCCCCACTATGTGCGGAATGGGTCGATTATTTGACGGTTGCCAAATAATTCCAATAAAAATAGCGGCTTCACACTCCGACTAAAAAGAGGCGACCTGGATCCACCTCTACGAATTGGCCGTTGAAAATAATAGCAATCCACCACTCCGAACGAAAGCTAAGTGGTGGAATGTTTTAAAATAAGTAATAGCTTGAAACAAAAGTCAATAAATATTGCTGTAGTTTTTGCCAATTCTCGATGTTTCGATCTTTCAAATATCCATTCAATGCCTCATACGCATGAATTAAATTTTTCTGTAATTCTTGGACCGGCTTTTTTTGTAACTTTTTGAAGTTTTTCATCTTGTCAATTTCACTTGTCAATTCATTCATATTGATGTTTTGGCCATCTTGTAAATATGCTTTTGTTCCCTCTACTACTAGTTTTTCATATATTGGATAAGCTGATTCTAAAAATGTTTTTTCATCGCCTGTTAAATGTTGGATTACTTTTTCATTCATTTCTAATTTCGTCGGCCATGTTTCAGTGAACGTATTTTTATAAAATTCGGTTTCCCTCATTTGTTTACCTGTTTCGAGTGTATCTGTTACAGCAATGAAAACACGTATATTTTCCCCGGTATTTATGGAAGCAACCGGTTGATTTTCTTTTTTATAATCTTGAATGATTTTATCAACCGATTCTTGACTCTTGTATGCCCCTTGTTGCAAAATATACAAACTCACTGCGGGTAAAATAACCTGCTCATTACCGGCTGTTGTTGTACCATTGTTCGCTGGAACCGTTTGAGAGCCTTGTCCGTTTCCATTTGCGTCTTTTGTCATAAATTGTAATAAGATAATTCCAATTAAGATTCCTATTACAATGGCGGAGATGCAAGAAATAATGATAGCCGGATGGTTTCTTCCTTTTGGGAGTGCAGGTCTTTTTTTCTTTTTATTTTTTAACAGCAGAATCGCTCGTTCTTCCGTTGCTGCAACTTCCCTTTTCGCTTTCCAATCATGAATGATCAATTCCTCTTTAAATTCTTTATCTTCACCATTTATTTTTATTTTAATTTGATTTTTATTTTCCTCATCCACTATACGTACCTCCCAGCTTGCTAGATTTGTAGAATACTTCATTAGCTGCACAATTTAGAAGAGTTCCCTTCTATCCTATCATATGATTTTTAAAAAATAACAAGACTTTTGTCGTTTCATATGGAAAGGTGTTCGTGGAATTTCGACAATTTTGGTGATGCTGTTGAATTGGGGGGACTGGTGAATTCCGACAAAAGGACAACAGTTGAAGAAAAGTAATTCCAAAAAAGCTACTGCATTAACGATGGAATTGCTAAAAAGGAACTAGTAATTAACCAGTTCCTTCCTTTTTCTTACAACACTTTATTCAAAAAGTCTCTTGTCCGTTCGTTTTGTGGGTTTCCGAAGATTTCTTCCGGGGTTCCTTGTTCGACAATGTATCCTCCGTCCATAAAAATGACCCGATCGGCTACTTCTCTTGCAAAGCCCATCTCATGCGTGACAATGACCATCGTCATACCTTCTTCGGCCAATTGTTTCATAACGGCCAGCACTTCACCGACCATTTCCGGGTCGAGTGCACTTGTCGGCTCATCGAACAGCATGATATCAGGTTTCATGGCTAGGGCACGTGCGATGGCTACCCTTTGCTTTTGCCCGCCTGATAATTGATCCGGTTTTACCTCTGCTTTATCCTTTAATCCAACCCGCTCCAAAAGTTTCAACGCCGCTTCCTTTGCCTCTTCCTTCGTTGCTTTTTTCAATTCAACAGGTGCTAACGTAATATTTTCCAATACCGTTAAATGGGGAAACAAATTAAAATGTTGGAACACCATCCCGATATTTTCTCTAACTTTATTAATATCTATATTTTTATCTGTTAAGTTAACACCATGGACAATAACTTCCCCTTCTGTCACTTCTTCCAATAAATTTAAACAGCGAAGAAATGTACTTTTTCCGGATCCGGATGGTCCAATGATACAAATAACTTCACCTTCATGGACATCTAAACTAATCGACTTTAACACTTCTAAGTCGCCAAAGTTTTTCTTCAAATTCTTTACACTAATTTTCTCCATGTTTAATCCTCCTTTCCAAATGATTCGATACTTTCGTTAAGATCATTATAATAATAAAGTAAATAATACCGACGATTAACCACATTTGGAAAGATTCCAAATTTCTTGCAATAATAATTTTCCCGCTTTGTGTCAATTCATTAATTCCGATAATGGAAAGAATCGAAGTATCCTTTAATGTGATGACGAATTGGTTAATAAAGGATGGAATCATGATCCGAATCGCTTGTGGCAAAACAACTTTCGACATGGCTTTTCGATATGGAAGTCCTAAACTGCGGGAAGCTTCCATTTGTCCTTTATCGACCGACTGAATACCACCGCGAACAATTTCAGCAATATACGCACCGGCATTTAAACTTAACGTAATAATCCCGGCAACAACTGCGGTAATTCGAATGTCTAGCGCTGCAGGAATTCCAAAATAAATAAAGAATGCTTGAACAAGTAATGGTGTGCCGCGGAAAATATCTACATAGATCGTTGCAATAGCACGCAAAAGTTTCTTATTTGACACTTGGAATAAACCGAAAATAACTCCAAGGATGGTGGCGGCAACTAATGAAACAACTGTTAAGATGATTGTCATTTTTAGACCGGACATTAAACTTGGAAAACTTTCCTTTAATAATCCGAAGAAACCTGAATCAGCCTCTTCATCACCCGTTTCTAAATACTTGTCCAATATTTTTTGATATTCACCGGATGCTTTTAAGTTGGATAATCCGTCATTAAACATTTGCAGCAGTTCGGCATTTTCCCCTTTTGCCACAGCAAATCCATATGAACTACCAGACTCTTTATCTGTTACGATTTTTAACCCGTTCCCTTGTTTAACCCCATAAGCCAAAACCGGATAATCATCAAAACAGGCGATGGAATTTCCTGTTTTTACATCTTCATACATATTGGCAGAATCATCAAATGTAACGATTTTAAATCCGTATTTATCTTGGATACTTTGGGCAAAAGCAGCTCCCTCGGTACCGGTTTTTACGGCAACTCGCTCACCTTTTAAATCTTCATAAGATGAAACCTTGTTATTGTCCTCATCAACGGCCATAATGACGCCGGAATCAAAATACGGATCCGAGAAATCGAATTTCAGTTTACGCTCATCTGTAATACTCATCCCGGCAATAACGGCATCCACTTGTTTTGCTTCTAAAGCTTGGACTGCTGCATTAAAACCAAGTGGCCTCACTTGATATTTAAATCCTTGATCTTCGGCAATAGCCTTTAGTAAGTCCATATCAATTCCGACAAAATCACCATTCTCATCTTGGAATTCAAATGGAGCAAAGGTGACATCGGTCGCAATGATATAAGTTTTTTCCTCTGCTTTTGCGTTGGAAAATGGTAAAACCAGCGAAATAATGGTAAATAAGGTGAAAATTGAAATAAACAGTTTGGAAACAATTTTTCTTTTATTCATTCACTTTTACTCCTTTTAGTTATATTAAATAATATTTTATCAGAATTAGAAAATGATAGTTAATATTTTAACATAACTATTTATTTTAAAATAAATTGTGGAATATTTTTATAGGGAAATGTATATATTGGTCGGAAATTTAGGAAGTGTACCACCGGAAAATGGGCATTTAGTTAAAAAATTTTTATCTTGATACAATCATTCAATTTAATAATATTATATTAAAAAAAGAAAACAAGATCAGTCAACTATAAATCAATGGAAGTTTAGAACCATCGATGAATGGAGATGGAAAAATAAGGAATCCGTTCCAATATGTACCGGATTCCTCTTTATTTTGAAAACATTCAAAAATGGAACCCCCTTACCTCATGTACCGAATTCTTTAAAAAAAATGGAACCCGTTCCCCCAAGCTCGGATTCCCATCTACCATACTAGAAAAACATACCCAAATACCATTGAATCAATGAATCTGAATAAAAATAGGCGATGATTGCACCAATGCTGATGAACGGGCCAAAAGGTATCGGGATTTGTTTTTGGTATCCTTTTATCAAAATGAAGCCTAATCCAAATATGGCTCCGACTAATGAGGCAAGGAAAAGTGTCATCAGCGTGGCTTTTGTTCCGAGAACGAGACCTAAGACAAAAAACAACTTAATATCTCCGCCGCCCATTCCGCCACGACTAACGACTGCCAATAAATAGAGAATCCCAAAACCGATCACGGCCGCTAATCCAGCATCCCACCATGGTGAAAGCGGATAAATCATCCGTAAAATGAGAAATACAATCAAGAAAAACAACAGAACTTTATCAGAAATAATCATATAGGCAATATCAGAAACTGTGATAATGACGAGCAGTGAACAGAGTAAAACGGCAATTACTGTTTCAAACGTCCAGCCAAATTGATGAAAGGAGAAAGCAAATAATATGCCGGTAACAAGCTCCATAACCGGATAAATGGGAGAGATTCGAGCTTTACAAACCCGGCACCTTCCCCGTAAAAAAATATACGAAAGCACGGGTATATTTTCATACCAAGACAGTTCATGATGACATTTTGTACAATGAGAATTTGGGTAAACGATCGACTCTTTTTTCGGAATACGAAGTCCGACCACATTGAAAAACGAACCAAAAACTAAGCCAAATATAAAGAAAAACAAAGTGATGATTTCATTCATGGCAAATTCCTCTTCAAAGATCATTTCGATTATTTAACACCATTATAATAAAAAGTAGTGATTTGCACATCTGCCGTGACAGCTTGACTACCATCTTTTTCATATAAAAGCTCTCGTTCAGCCGGTTTTGTAAAAGTCAGCGTATCGACACGAGTAATCCGTTCCAGTTTTTCCAATTCCTGTAAAAATAGTTGAAAATGCTCAAAATCAGGTGACGCTACGGATAGATTTATCGTAATTAATTTTACATTTGTTGGTAAATTAGTTACAGTTTCATTCGTCGCTTGTTCATTCTCATCATTCGTATCGGATCCATTATCCTCATTTTTTTTATCCTCTGTCGCTTGTTCATCCGATTGATTTTCATCTGTTTCATTCATTGTCGGATCGTCTTTACTATCTGTTAATTCATCATTATTATTTGTATCATCCGCAGTCGCTTCGTCCGTACCATCTGTTGTTTCATTATTGTTATATGTACCATCCGCTTCCGTAAGTCCGCCATCATAATTATTAAAGTTAATCGAGGCAATTTGACTGCCGCTTACCATTTCTATCTCTTGCAATGACAAGATCAGTTCATCTAATTGACGGGATAACGGCATCTTTTTTTCCAGTTTTGCTGTATTTTTCGGCTGATCAGTTTCATTTTGGTTTAACCGATTTTCCAAGGTCTTTACCTCTGTTTCCAGTTGCTTCACATTTTGTTCGGCAGCATTTGCGTCATCTTTTAACGGCATAATCAAATAAAAATATAGTAACCCTAAAAGTAGAAATAAAATAATACCAATAAAAAGGATGATTTTCCGTTTTTCTTGAAAAAAATCACTCATCAGCTTCACCCCCGGTCGGCAAAAGGGACGACAGTTTAATAACAATGCTCATGCTTACGTCATATCTTGGCATTTCTTTAAAATTTACCGCTTCCGTATTATCTTCTGACTCTTCCAAAGAAAAAGCAGAAATACTGTCCACTTTCACATCGGTAAAAAATTTTGATCCATTTAACTTTGACACGTAACTGGCTACCATATCCAATGATTCAAATTGTGTTTGGATTGTCACATTATTGCCATCATAGGAATAGTTACTAAGGTAGCTTTTGTCGTTTGGCAATAAATGAATTAACTCTTTAATGACGTTTGAAGTCGGAACAGTGTATTTTTCAACATAAGCTACGGCTTCCGGGTAGCCCACTTCATTTGTTGCATCTTCCGTTTGCTTTTCCAACCCCGCCTTTTGAGCTGTCAACATTTCCTCTCTTGATTGGAAAACAGCAATATCCCCTTTTATTTGGAAATATTGGATAACCATAAAGATAAGGAGGAAAACCCATATTATTAAAATGGCAAACACGATGAACATAGATCGTTGACTCACCCGGTCTTTTTCCGGTAATAAATTAATTTCTGGAATCACTTCACTTCCCCCTTTAATGCAAGTCCCAGCGCAGGGATGAATACCCTGTCCACTTTATCTGTTTTTGCCGGTGAAAGATATGCCTCCAGAATTTCTACCGGAATCGGGACACTGGCAGCAATTTTTTTCACAATAATATCAAGTCGCGGAAAGTCACCAAGTAAGATTATTTTTGAAACGGATTTTTCCCCTTTATGTAACGAGTAACGATAAAAATTCATCATTCTTTCTAGCTCAATCATTTGGTCATCTAACAAACCGTAAAAGACTTCTTCGTCTCCATCAAAAATCCATGTTAATGAACCATCTTCCTGAACATCACATCGCCAATCTTTTAACGAAATTTCCAAGTCTAAAAATCTTAAAAACTCCGGACGATTCTCTGAAAAAATACTAATCATAATCGAGTTCAAATTTAGTTCAAAAAAGAGAATCGCCGTCTCTTCGTCAAAATGGTTTTGCAAGGAACGATAATAGCGGTAAACCCCGATGGAACGGATATCGGCGACGACCGGTTTCAAGCCGGCATCTTCAAATATGGCTGTATATTTGTTTAATTCCTCTTCCGGTACAGCAAAAAGCAAACCTTCCCTCTGACTGTTGGAAGGATCTGCCTGAGGTAAAGGATACACGTCAAAGATTGGATTATCAAACGGCAAATACAAGGTCCGCCCGAGTTCCATATAAAAATGACCTTTGACATCTTCATCATTCAATTGAGCCGGAAATTCCACCTTTTTCATAATCATAAGAGAATCCGGGACATAAAAGCGGACATTACGATGCTTGATCCCCCAATCTTGGACGACATCCTTTAAAAATGCGTAAAACTCCATTTCATCAAGAATCCGCCCATGCTCAAGCAGGCCTTCGGGAATGGCTTTTTCCTTCAAGTTTTTCACTTTTGTCAAACCACCGCCCGGATAATCTACCATCCGAATGGCATAATCATCGATGACGAAATTGATAGATTTTTTGTTTGAAAATATATTGAGCATGGGTGGACCTCCATTTTTATAGCATTTTTTAAATATTTATGTTGCTTAATAATTAATTACTCTTTAAATATCCACTTAGTGTTACACTATCTATTTTTCCATTTTCCTTTATAGTAGAATACTTGCTGTTGTTAAGATCACTTAATTTAGAATAAGTAACTTCCCATTTACCATCTGTTTTTGTAGTAGTACCATTACTTGTTGTAGTGGTAGGTGGTGTATAAGTGACTTGATCTTCATCAGCCAAATCAATTCCATCTAAATATTTTTGTAAAATTTCATCGCCAAAAGTTAGTGTTCCATCTCCTGTTACATCTCCATTAGCCTGAGCTAGTTTTGCCGCAGATAAAATTGATTGTGCATCAGCTAAAATAGCTTTATCTTTAGAATTACTTATAACATTCCCAATCATCGGTATTGCAATCGCGGCAATAATCCCCAAAATTACTAACACAGCTAATAATTCGACCAATGTCATCCCTTTTTGGTTTTTTAATAACTTCATACGTTTTTGCATTTTATTATCCTCCTATTTTTCCATTTTTTACTTTTAATCAGTTCAAAATCTCTCCCACCTCATTTAGTCCGGCGACCACCTCCCTAAAGTTTTTCCCCTTCTATTGATTAATTCACAAACTAATAAACTTTTAAATTTACACTTGCTGATAAATCGTAAACATCGGGACCATGATGGATAGAATAATCGTTCCTACGACGACAGCTAAAAGGATAATCATGACCGGTTCGATTAATGATTTCAATGTATCGACCGAACGATCGACTTCCGCTTCATAGAAATCGGCAATTTTCTCCAACATAAAGTCAAGTGAGCCGGTTTCTTCACCGATGGCCACCATTTGCGTAACCAATGGAGGAATCACCCAGCTTTTTTCCAACGGTTCGGAAAGCTTATTCCCTTTTTCCAAACTGTCCCGTGCCTCTAACACAATTTTTCCAATGACCGGGTTATTCACGACTTTTTCAACAATCGTCAACGCTTGCAAGATTGGGACGGAACTGGAAAATAACGATGCGAGCGTTCGTGACATTCGGGCAATAGCTGATTTTTGCAATAGTTTCCCAAAAATTGGTGCTTTTAACATGGCAACATGGACGCCATAATGAAAAGCCTTATTTTGTCTCATCATAAAAGCAAATAGAAACCCTATTGCCAGAACGATTAAAATCACAAGCCACCATAATTTTTGAACGACGTTACTGACACCGAGCATAAATTTTGTAATCCTAGGCAGCTCTGCGTCAAATTGGGAAAACATAGCCGTGAAATTCGGAATAATCGTAACCATTAAAAAGATAACTACAGCAATAATGACAATAATTAATGTAATCGGATAAGCCATGGTCGACTGGACTTTTTTCTTTAAGTCATATTGTTTTTCCAAATAAGTAGCCAGTCGATCCAAGGATTCATCCAAGTTACCGGTTGCTTCCCCGGCACGCACCATATTAACAAAAATTTGCGGAAAGACTTTTGGATATTTTCCCGCTGCATCCGAAAACGGAATCCCGGAACGAATATCTTCCTCAATGGCCATCAGCACTTTTTTCAATGCTTTGCTTTCGGTTTGTTTCGCTAAAATATTGGTTGAATCCACGATGGAAACGCCCGCCCGAATCAATGTAGCAAATTGGCGACAATAAATGACGAAATCCTGTTGTTTCACTTGATGTCCAATGGTAATTTCCTTATTTAATACACCTTTTGCTTCCGTTAATTCCCGTGGGCTGATCCCTTGTTCCCGCAATTTATTAATTGCCTGTGTTTTGTTAATTGCATCAACCGTTCCCCGCTTCAATTTCCCTTCTTTTGACCGACCGATATATTTATAAATAGCCATTTGTATCACCTGTATTTAAATATGGGGAGGCAAATTCATAACTGATTGTTCCGTTCTTTACTAAACTTTGAATCGACATCTCAAGCGTATGCATCCCTTGGGCTCGGCTCGTTTGTAAGACATTTTGAATTTGATGAATTTTTTCATTACGAATTAAGTTAGCAACAGACGGTGTATTAATTAAAATTTCCGTTGCAGCCACCCGACCGCCACCTTCGCGAACCGGAAACAACCGCTGGGAAATAATCCCCTGTAACACATTGGATACTTGCAGTCGAATCTGTCGCTGTTGATGAGGCGGAAATACATCAATAATCCGGTCAATCGTTTGGGCGGCACTGGATGTATGTAATGTTGCGAGTACTAAATGCCCGGTTTCTGCAGCAGTGATGGCCGTCGATATCGTCTCCAAATCCCGCATTTCCCCAACAAGAATAATATCGGGATCTTGCCGCAGTGAAGCCCGAAGTCCGTTAGCAAAACTTTTCGTATCTGTGCCGACTTCCCGCTGATTAATAATTGATTTAATATGTTGATGTACATATTCAATCGGGTCTTCCAATGTAATAATGTGTTTGGCAAAATTACGATTAATATAGTTAATCATAGCCGCAAGTGTTGTCGATTTCCCCGAACCGGTCGGACCGGTAACTAATATTAAACCTTGTGGCTTATCCATTAACTCTTCCAGCGTTTTTGGCAAGTTTAAATCGGCAATTGTCGGAATCGTTGCCGGAATCGTCCTAATTGCGATACTAATGCTATTTCTTTGATGATATGCGTTAAGCCTAAACCGGGACTTTCCTTCCAATTCATAGTTAAAGTCGACTTCACCCTGTTCAATAAAATGGTCCCAGAGCGACTCCGGAATAAGGTCTCTCGCCATATTTTCGGTATCAACCCGCGATAACGGGTAACCGCCTGCCGGACGTAATTGTCCGTCTATGCGCAAAATCGGCGGGGAATTTACAATGATATGAAGGTCTGATGCCTGTTCTTCGTACGCTTTTTCCAATAATGCTCTTATGTTTGTTGTCATTGTCATCCCCCCTATTCCAATACAGCTACCCGTAAAATTTCTTCCGTCGTTGTTACTCCTTCTTTTACTTTCTTCAACCCGTCATCAATTAAAAATTCCATTCCTTTTTTCCGGACATAGTCACGAATTTCCGTGGTCGATGCTGTTTTTAAAATCAAATGACGAATCGTTTCATCAATCGGCAATACTTCATGAATCGCCATCCGCCCGCGATAACCGGTCATATTGCAGCTTGGACAACCGCGCCCCCGCCGAACCGTTTCGATGGTTAACCCGCGACCGGTAAAAATTTGTTGTTCCCGCTCCGTCGCAGGAACGGTTTGTCCGCAATCCCGACAAACACGACGAACAAGACGCTGTGCGACGACCCCCAGTATGGAAGAAGAAATTAAAAACGGTTCAATGCCCATATCAACTAGGCGAGAAAGAGCTTCAATTGAACTATTTGTATGAAGCGTGCTTAATACTAAGTGCCCGGTCAATGATGCACGGGTAGCAACTTCTGCCGTTTCGGTATCTCGAATTTCTCCAATCATCACAATATCCGGGTCTTGTCGTAAAATCGACCGCAAACCATTTGCAAAAGTAAGACCAATATTTTCATTGACTTGAATTTGGTTGACACCTTCCATCTGGTATTCAACCGGATCCTCTACCGTAATAATGTTCACATCTTCGGAATTTAACTCGTTCAATGTTGCATATAAAGTTGATGATTTTCCCGAACCGGTCGGACCGGTAATTAAAATGATTCCATTCGGTCGTTTCAGCATATCCGTGAATTTTTCCAAATTTGTTTCTGAAAATCCGATTTTATCAATCCGATTCAAGGTATTGGATAAGTCGAGTAACCGCATTACGATCTTTTCCCCGTAAATGGTGGGCAAACTCGAAACACGAATATCGACCGGTCTAAAATTGATTGTTGTTTTAATTCGACCATCTTGAGGCAAGCGAGTTTCCGTAATATTTAAATTCGCCATAATTTTAATCCGGGCAACAATGACGTTTTGCATATGTTTTGGCAAAGATCGCTCTGTTCGTAAAACCCCGTCAACCCGATAACGGACGCGCAATTCAGTTTCCTGCGGGTCAAAATGGATATCGCTTGCTCGTTGCACGAGAGCATTGTCAATGATTTGGTTGACGAGACGAACAACCGGTGAATCATCATCGGCCACTCTTGTTTCATCCAATGTTTCACTTGTTGCAATTTCTCCCATGACTTCTTCCATTGATTCCTGCAGGTCGTAATATTTTGTTATGGTCCGAAATAATTCATCTTTTGTCGCAATCGCCGGTTCAATATGATAACCGGTCGCCATCCGCAGTTCTTCAATGGCAAAATAGTCCATCGGGTCTGCCATCGCCACTAATAATTTATTTTTGTCACGACGAATCGGCATCGCATAATGTCTTTTGGCCAGTTCTTTCGGGACCAGTTGAATTACATCCGGATCAATCGGATATTGAAAAATATTGATATGAGGAATCCCAAGTTGGAACTCTAAAACTTCAATCAATTGCTGTTCGGTAATATATCCTTCCCGAAGTAAGGCATCCCCTAATTTTTCGTCTGCCGATTTTCTTCTAAGGGTACTGTTTAATTGCTCCTCTGAAATTAATCCGGATTCAACAAGTAAATCACCTAATCTTTTTCTTGCCAACGGGTCCACCTCCTGTTTTTGAAACGATTATTTTTTATTCTGGGAGAAAAAGCACATCAAGCCCACAACCCTTTCGTGCAAGGAATCCGAGCTACGTAGATTTGGGACAAACTCAGTGCCGGCTAAAATTTTCCATCTATTTTACAACATTCGGTTGCTCATAGATTGAATCATCTGTTGTTGCCGCAGGATTAGCGTCATTGCTATCAGTAGCATTCATTGTATTTCCCGGGCCGGTTGTTGTGTTCGGTGTTTGGTCAGTCGGGACTGTCCCGTCTTCAGTAGGCGTACTTGCTTCACCCGTCCCCGCGTTCTCGCCGGTTTCCGTACCATCACCGGTTTCCTCAACAGCAGGTGCGAGAAGCAAAATTTCCGGTGTTGGTAAATAAAAATCTTTGCTGATCAACTCTTTATCAATCTTTTCTCCGGTTGAAGAAACAGTAATTCGATATACTTCGACCCGTTTCCCTTTCTGTCCCGGTTGCAGCACCTGCCTGTGACCCGGTTGCAAATTTTTGTTATATCGGTTGATTGTTCGATAATTAACATCAAGACTATTTTCAATACTGTAGCGATATGTATTCTCCGGCTTTTTGGACCGTAAACCCATTTTCAACACATTTCCCGTTTGTTCTGCTGTCACGCGAATCTCATTCGGCCCCGGGTTATACACAATGAAATCCTTTTTTTCGTTTTTGCTTACCTTTGCCTCAATCCCCGGCTCTGAATAGCTTGGAATGATTCCTTGTGAATGTCGTTCAACAAATTCTACATTTGTTTGTAAAAGAAGGGCATATAGCATAGATACGACAAAATTTCCTTCCGCTTCACTATAGTAACTTACCTTGTCGGCAATCGATTCAAGATAAGAAAAAGATGAATTAGCAGGAATGGAAATCCTGTTTAATTCCTCAAGCAGTTCATCCATAAACAGATAATCACTCGGTATTTCCCAAGAAGTTTCCGCAATTGCTACTTCCGCATCGTTCTGATTGGAAGAAACTGCCGTTATTTTATGCTGGCCAAGATAAGAAATCGTGTTTTCTATTAATTGAACGGTTTTTTTAACATCGATCGAGTTTCCAAATTTATCAAGCAGTTCATCAGTAACATCAACACTCACAGTAAGTGGCAATTGTTGCGGTTCAGACTTCGTAAAAAAGGCGTACCATGGCTTATCAATTTGATTTGTCATTTCCTTTACAGAGGCTTTTACATCAAATTTGATATTCTTATATGGGATGACTACGGAATCATTCGCCGCCTGTACGATAAAATCTCCTTCATTTTTCCAACGTTCAATTGCTGACAATAATAAGGAAACCGCCTCATCTTCCGTTTTTTCTCCCACATCAATTCCGCCGATGGATGATCCTTTCGGGAATGTGGTGGCTGCATAAGCAAAATGATTTGAACCGACTTCATAAAAACCAAATGAAAAAATAAAAATACCAATAAGCAAAACGTAAAGTCCCTTTTTCCTTTTCACCCTACCCATCACGAAACCACCTTACCCTGAATATTTAAAATTTATATGCCAAATGTCATGTATAACAGTTTATTCATACACAAAGTTCTTTTTACCTATATCAGACAAATGTCATGTTATATGGTTGATTCAGATAGAAATTTAGTTTTTCTATTCGTTATATTCGCAAAAAAGACCAGTTTGCCCTGAATTTTTGAAATTTATGAGTATATTGTCATATTTTAGTAGTCTATTTTTCCTAATTTAGGTATTATATAAATAGTACAATCATTGTCTAATATTATTTTAACCTAATAATTAATATAAATAAATTGGTAAATTTGGCAAAAACTTGAACATATAATTTGAATTTAACTTAATTTTAATGTTTTCGATAACAAACTGCAACACTTTTTGGGAAAATAGAACTATAACAGATACTAATACAATTTTACTATAAAAGAATGGAGTAAAAATTGATACAAATTACAAACAAAATTATTTCGGGGAGGTTGTCCCTGTGGGGAAACGTTTTTCCAATAAACAAGGATTTACTTTAGTGGAAGTCATCGTGTCAATTACGATTCTATCAATCATTATTTTAACTTTCTCAAGTATTTTCTTATTTACAAATAATACAGCGAATCGAAACAACGAAAAACTTGTTGCGGTTCATTTGGCAAAAGCAACGTTGGAAAGTGTAAAAGGAAATCCATCTTATTATTTTGTGTTAACCGAAACCGGCATTACCCCTGCAGAAGGATTTCAAATTGAGGATGACGGCTCAATAAAAATACCTCAAATCATTAATGATAAGGACTATGAAGTTAGAATTAAACCAAGCCGTGACAACGATCAAAAAGATTTAAGCCTTGTTCATGTATTAGTCGAGACAAAACTACTCGATTCAAAAGTGCCGATTACGTCGAAAGTGGAAGGATATGTTAATTATGCAGAATAAATTCATCCGCTCAAATAACGGGTTAACATTAGTCGAACTTTTAGCGACGCTTACCATTTTGTCATTTATAGGAATCGTTATATATTCTGTATTATTTAATGGAATTCGCTCCTACGAAAGAACAATGGAAGAAACAAAATTGAGAGATGAAGCTGATTATATTATGGCTAATTTTATAGATGAGTTTTTTACTTTAAAGGTGAGTGACATTGATATAAAACAACTTCCCAATGAAACGAATAATTTATCCTATATTACAATCAAAAAAGGGACCGAGGAAAAACAATTAGGATTTAAAGATGGCAAAGTCGTTTTAATAAATAAAGAGTTAGAACCACTAGATTCGAATGTAGAGTTATCTAATGAATCGAAAATAATAGCAACAAGTGAGTCTGAGTATATGGTTGCACTTGTTCTACAGACAAAAGATACAAAACGTAAACTGGAGTTGACAAGTATATTTAACATTCTTGATGATCGAAAGGAGGTTAACCAAAATGCGTTTAACAAATAATGAAAAAGGCTACTCCCTTCTTTTAACGATGTTTGTCTTCATCCTTTTTACTGTACTCGCCATGGCGCTATTAACAGCAACGTTGACAGGATCGAAGCGAAATCAAACAAGTGAACACAATATCCAAGCACAAGAATTGGCAATGATGGGCCTTGACCATTTGACGAATCAAATTAACAAGGACTTGAAGAAAGAACTTGGCGAAAACGGGCTTACGCAAGATCAATTTAAGTCAATATTAGAAACTACTCTTAATAAATACAAATCTGGTGTTGCGATAAATACAGGAGAAACGGGTTCTTATGAGGCGAAAATAACTAATATTGATTCAGTTAAGGATAATCCACTAAAAAAGCGTGCAACCATCGTCAGTACCGGAATAGCTGACGGAAGGAAAAAATCAACAACAACAAAAGTCGTATTTGGAGCACAGTCGACACTTGACACTTTGAAATATACAGTTGGTGCATATAAATCAGATGAGCTTTCTAAGAAATGTAATACAAATAGCAAATATTGTGTTAGAGGGGAAGGTAACTTGTTCTTACATGGAGGTGTATCGATTAAAGGCGATTTCAAAGTTGATGGAAATATAATTACTACTGACAGGGGCTATGCATATTTAGGAGGTCAACAGTGGATTCCATCAGTATTGCCAACTGCTTCCCCTGTTGAGGGACAAAAAGCATCTCATATTGTTTTGAAAGGTAATGTATATACTTTTGACCATAATCCTGATTACGATAAACATATTGAAACAACCAATTTTAATCAAGGAACTACTGTTAAAGAAAAGGTTTGTACCGGATTCTGGATTTTTCAAAAATGTAAATATGTTGAAAAAACAACTGACAGTAAATACGTAAATACAACCGGCGACCTTTCAAAAGCTTTTTTCGGGACAATACCGGTCATTACACAGAGAGAACCAGTTCGGGATGATATTCAGATTGAAAACCAAAAAAATGTTTTTTATTTCCCAGAGGGCCCTAGTGTCACATATGCTCAAACTTCAGATTCGGGTAATGTTAAAACTTTTTACAATGAATTGAATTTTAAAAATACTTATGTCTACCCACAATATAAAGTCATAGGATATACTTCAACAAATGAAGATTTTGAGTTTACAGGTAACAATTACTTTGGAAATTTTGCAACAAAAAGAGATCTATATATTCGTGGCTCAAAATCAAACTTTAAAGAAACGAAATTTGAAAATGGTGCTTATATAGGAGGTAATTTAATCATTGGAAATACTGACATATCAGAATATAGTGAGAGGGAATATCCAAATAATTTTGAAAAAATAAAATTAGATGGTCCCATATTTGTTGAAGGAAATGTGACGATTGAAGGTGTTAATGGCCAATTTAATACGATTATGTATGTAAAGGGAGATGTAACAATTGAGTACTCAGTAATTAATGGGGTAAACAACACAGGCTCTTTAATTATTTTTGCGGGGGGAGATATTAAAATAAGGAATAATAGTCTCTACCAAGACAATCCCAGTAATATAAAAGGTTTCTTCTATTCGGAAAAAGCACTGGAGATGTTCGGAGTCGGGTCGAATATTAAAATTGAAGGCGGTGTTTCTGCTCGACGAATTGTTTTAAATGCCATTCGTGGTAAAGCAAGTAAATCTTCATTTAGTGGTTCAAAAAAAGTATATGACGACTATTATGAAGGAGAGGCTAATCAACTGAAGCTGCCACCAGAAAAATCTCGCCTTCAAATCATTTATGATCCAAACATTATGAACACATATGCCGATTTAAAATCAAGGGAACCTATGGTGATAAGCGTCGATCCACCTCAAATAACAGAAAGAAAATTAGAATAAGGATATTTTACTTTATTAATAATAAAATCCACTATGCTTTCATAACATTAGTGGATTTCATTTATTCATTCCCGGTTTATGAAATAAAAATATTAGGTAAGTCGTCTTGCTAATCTTTATGAATACTTCATATGTAAGCAGGAGCGTTCCGGTAGTTAAGAGCGACGCAAATTTTGATAAGTTTTTTTACATGGTCACAAATTTTATACCTCTACCTTCTACTACAGCTCTACAGCTCCTGTTTTTTTTTTTTTTCGAAGCTGCAATGGATTTTTTCTAAAAAGATTATGCAACAGATACAACTTAATCCATATGTACCAATAGCTCACTTTAATTGCAAAACTTTTCATAAAAGCTTGCCAGTCTCATCTTTTTATAAATAGCAACAATATCCGTTTTACTTAAATCTTTTGTCTCACAATTTACACGTTCCCTTTTTTATAAACTAGGAATAATTTCGTTTTACCCTTAACCGACATAATCCGCCACTTTATTCCTCCCTACTCTTTTTGCTCCAAGATAGAGGGCTCGGTCGGCATAACGAATTAAGCTGATGGCGTTATCGGTATCCGCCGGGGCTGAAGCGACGCCAATACTGACTGTAATTTTTGTCGATATTGTTTTTCGTTCATCTGCTAAATTATCGTGCATATAAAAAGAAAAGTTTTCAATCGTTTGACGAATCGATTCACCCATTTGAATGGCTTCTTCTTTTTTAACATCCGTTGAGACTCCCACGACTAAAGTCGCAAGCCCTAAACCTTACGGTTTAACGGGTGGGATTCTTGAGTGACTAAGCGTTCGCAGTCCATTTCTGTTTTGAACAGTCCTCAAGGTGAGGGCATCTCATTGCCCCTCCTAAGACAGTGCATATAGCATCTTAGGCTGGTTGACTGTTACCATCAACCACAGGTGCATATCGAATATTCATAGCACCAACTATGTCCCTGTGTTTCTCGAATCCGCATTTACACTTATATTTTCTGTCTTGTGCCTTGTTCTTTTCAGAACATCTAGGACATGTTTGACTTGTGTAGGCAGGATTCACATATTCGACTTCAATACCTTCTAAGTTAGCTTTGTATTCAATGAATTGAGATAGGCGATAGAATGACCAAGTGTGCAAATTCTTTTCGTTTTTACGACTTGTTCTTGTCGTCTGTCTGATGTTCGCTAATCGTTCTAAGCGAATGACAGATACTTTATTTTCTTTAGCAAAATTAACAATCGCACGACTAATCTTATGGTCTTTATCTTTCATCCAACGTTGTTCCTTGTTTTTTGAATTGCGAATAGCATTCAATTTTTTCTTTTTGCCTAATGCCTTGCGAACAGAACGAAACTTTCTCTTTTTGTATTTATTCTCTCTACCGTTACCGAAGAAACGCACTTTTTCATCATCAGTCACAGCAACAGCAGGTATTTTTAATCCTAAATCCACTCCCATGACCTTTACTCCTGTTTTTTTAACAGTGGGTATGGTGACAGAAATTTGTGCAACCCATTTATTTGACTTTTTCGTGATACGCAGTGTGCCTAACTTCTGTTTAAGCAAATTAAAATTTCGATTATCTTTATCAACCAACAAAGCACGAATAGGTGTTTTCTTAGCTTTACCATCAATCATGATAGGCAAATAGATATGAGTGAAGTCAAATGAGTAGTTTTGATTGTTCCAAATACACATCGGTTTCTTTAAGACTGGAACTGTTTCAAATTTTGTTTTCTTTGCCTTCTTGAAAACACTTTTTGCATCTTTAATCGCTTGGTTCTTTACCGCACTTGGCAAGGAAACATCAATATTTTTACTTGTTTTCTTAGTGTTTTTCTTTTCTTTTACCATTTCAGATACAAGGTCATTGATTGTTGAAATGTATGTTTTACTCATTTCAGTCAAAGTTAAAGCCTGTTCTTTCGTAGGTAACAATTTGATTTTCACAGTGACTGTTTGCGACATTGTTTCACTTCCTTTTTAGCTTGCGCTTAATGATTGAAATTTCTTGTTCAGTTTTCCATATTTCCTCTGCTAATGCTGATTTTGGTGTCCCTTGTTGAATCATTTTATACCCAAATAATAAATTGTCTTGTTTTTCCAAAAGCATATCTTCTAATTGACTCTTGCTTTTTCCTTTTAAGTCTATAAAACGCAATATATTTTCACCCCCTTGTTTTTTGTTGTTCGACATAACGCTTTATTGTTTCGCTTGATACATTCCCTGCGGTAGAAACGAAATAGGAGCGTGTCCATAGACTTGGCAAATGTCGAAGATGAGGAAATTCCTCTCTTAACTTTTTAGAAGTCACTCCTTTGATTTTTGCCATAATATCAGCAGGGCTAAACATTGGTAGTGCATTAAGAAACATATGTGTGTGGTCTTTGTCACACTCTAAAGCAACAATGATAATATCTAATTCTTCACATATTTCTTGTACCAATTGTTTGAAACGCTCCTCTACATCACTACGAAGGAATATTTTCCTTCTATATCGAGGACAAAAAACGAAATGATAGTTGATTAGTGATACGGTTGTGTTTGTTCGTCTGTATTCGTTCATATATACATTGTATCAGTTTTATTTATGAACTGCAACAATTATACAATAAAAAAGTGTGATTTTCGAATACTTGAAGCACCACAAACCTTTCAGTTTTTAGTTGTACTCCGTATCCGACCTCACTATCATCCCACACCTAAAGGAGTGGGCTTTCTCGTTCGGAAAATCTGTAAAATTATAATAAACTCTTCACCGCCATAGCGAGTGAGCGTCCCTCGATTTCCAACAATTTCCCTAAGAAGATCACTCATTTGAATAAGGATTTCATTCCCGCTTTGGTGTCCATACTGATCATTGATTGATTTGAAATAATCAATATCGAGCATCAATAAAGAAATACATTTAATTTTGCCGGTATGCAAACGGTTGAATCCATCTCGCAATTTCCTTCTGCACACTCTGGCATTATATAGTTTGGTTAACGGATCTCGCTCACTTTCCTTTTTCGTTTGTTCATAATGTCGTGCATTTTCCAGTGCCACTGCCAAATATGAACAAAGAATATCGAGAATCATTAAGTGGTATTTTTGATATTCTACCTTAATTTGCGTTCCAAGGAAGAGTACTCCTGAAACAGCATTATTTTTTATGATTGGGACAACAAGCACACTCTCCATCTCATCGGGAATTCCCTCGGTGTTGATGTTTTTCCACTGTTGTTTATCCCGATAAAATGCGAACTGTCCGGTCGCCCATACTTGTCCGATGATACCCACGCCTTTTTTTATTAGAGAAAATTTTCGCGTTTTGAACTACCACTAGGCTAAAGCCGTAGTGGATTCCTAAGTACAGAGTTCTACCG
>ERZ1673768.44-NODE-44-length-26958-cov-12.786121_pt1 | contig 26958 bp, 25 predicted proteins | sample MGYA00580142_ERZ1673768 | MGnify/ENA primary metagenome ERZ1673768 (study PRJEB41219, sample SAMN04549649) | soil metagenome | isolation source: soil | place: USA: Texas, La Sal del Rey | collected 2008-06-23 ... | reverse complement strand
TATCCCATGTTCACTTTAGCACATTAACGCACTGGGGGTCAGGCCCCGATACCAAGGCTATAAAGTTATGTTCATAACAATGGGAGAGTTGATCCATACGCTGAAAACTGAAGAAATCTCAAGAAAATCACAGACCCGAATAAAACGAATAAGTGATGCCAATCTTTTGATTATTGACGATTTAATATTTATGGCGATGGATCAACATGAAGCCAATCTGTTCTTTCATTTAATTAACGATTTATATAATAAGTTATCAATAGTTTTAACCTCCAATAAGGCTCCCAAAGATTGGAGAGAATTATTGGAGGATCCAGCGATAACAACAGCGATTTTGGATAGAATTATTCATCGTGCGGAAATTATTCACTTGAATGGTGATAGTTACCGAATGAAACATCGAACATCTATTTTTGAATCATCAAAAGTGTAAAAAAATTTATCAAAAACTGTAACATTTCACTTGACGCTCACAATTCTTTTTTTTACTTGCTCTATTTGTTCGAGCAGCTTTCCAATATTGATTTATCAGATACGGATACCTTAGACCAGCTACCTCCTTAGTCAACAACTTTACTAGTATCTTGTATTTCTTTTAAAAAGTTATCTTAATAATAACCGCTGGCCCCACCACAATAGAAGGGAGGTCCTATTTGACGCTTACAATTTTATAACTAATCACTATCTCCTAATTATTTATTTGATACATCTTTTATATCCAAGTAAAAATACTATTATTTCTTTAATCTTATCATTTTACTAACAGTAGAAATCCCAAATATGAACAGTTTCTTATTCAACTGGGAATTCAAAATAAATAACATTAAAATATAAATTGTTATTCCTAATAAGATTTGAACAATCATTGTTCCTATTCCAAAACTAATAAAGGCATCAATAGACATAATTACAATAAACATAACCAATCCTGAAAGTAAATATTTCCAGACTGATTTGAACAAAACTAATATTTGTAAATCGTTACGAACCAAATACATTTGCACAATTGTTACAGTTAACTCAGCTAAAACTGACGCTATAGCTGTTCCAATTGATTGAAGGTAGGGAATAAGTAATAAATTTAATATAAAATTAATTATAGCTCCAATAATAACAGAAACTGTATATCCCTTAACTTTACCTATAGGCATTAGAAATTGATTACCTAAGACGTTACTCCAAGCTATAATTACTATAATTGGACTAATAATTACCATTAATATTCCCGTTTTACTAAATTCCTGGCCAAAAAACCAAGGGGCAAATTGTCCCGCAATCGCAGCCAATCCAAACATTAATGGAAAGGCTAGATATGAAACAAAATCCAAAGACTTATAAACATAATTTTTAACTTGTTTCATATCACCTCTAGCAAATGTGTTTGAAACCCTAGGTAACATAACTATACCAACTGATGTAGCCAAAGACATAACAATTTTTACAATTTTGTCAGCATTATCAAAGTAACCCACCTCACTTGGTGTAGATAATAATCCAAGCATTATTTTATTAAGTACGACATATACTTGTATTGCAATTTGAGGTATGAAGAGTGAAATTGATGGCTTTATGTGTTTAATGATATCACACCAGGTAACTTTGACCTTATTTATTGTTCTAGGTAGATAATACCATAACGATAGGTTCCCTAATAATTGGGAGAGTGATAAAATTAACACATATTTCCACAAATCGTCAGTTGTATTTACAAAAATAAAAGTGCAAATAACACCAACTACTTTAACAAGTAAATTTCTCAAAACAGTTTTTTTAAAATCTTCAAGTCCCATATATAACCATGAAATATCAACCGCTGCTGCAATAATATATATAGATTGGATAAGAAAAATTGTATGATATTTTTCTACCATACTTAAGAAGATTAGAAATAAAACATAAGAAATTAAAGTAGTTATAAACTTTAAAGAAAAGATGCTCCAAAATGTTATACTTAAATTATTTTTATTATCCCTTACATATGCTACTTGGCGATTTCCATATAATGAAATACCTATTGTTCCTAATAAAATGAAATATTGAATAATTGAATTAGTATATGCATTTATTCCAATACCATTACTTCCTAAGACTCTTGAAACATATGGAATAGTTATTATTGGAATTATTAGTATAGTTATTTGGTACATAACGGTATACATGTAGTTTTTAGCTATACTCATTGAATATTCCTTTTCTTTCTATTTAAATTCTTTTTCCACCAACAATAAGGAGGCAGCAATTACCTGATGCATATCATAATATTTATATGAACCTAGTCTCCCACCAAAAATAACATTTGGTAATTTTTCCGCTAAGTCTTTATATTTTCGATACTTTTGATTATTTAACTCGTTATTTATTGGATAATATGGTTCATCACCTTTTTTCCAAGTTTTTGGATATTCTTTGGTAATGACTGTTTTCGGTTGTGTTCCAAATTCAAAATGCTTATGTTCGATAATGCGAGTAAACGGTGTTTCTGCATCAGTATAATTTACAACAGCATTACCTTGGTAATTTTCTTTATTCAATACTAAGGTTTCAAATTCTAAACTTCTGTACTCTAATTCACCATATTGATAATCAAAAAATTGATCAATCATTCCAGTATAAATAATTTTAGGGAATTCCTTAATATATTGTTCTTTTTTATCAAAGAAGTCTGTATTCAATTCAATATCAATTAAATCACTAGATAACATTTTCTCAACAATTTGTGTATAACCACCAATTGGTATACCTTGATAACGATCATTAAAATAATTATTATCATAAGTAAAACGTACAGGTAATCGTTTAATTATAAAAGATGGTAACTCAGTAGCTTTACGGCCCCACTGCTTTTCAGTATAACCTTTAATTAGCTTTTTATAAATATCGGTACCTACCAAGGAAATTGCCTGTTCTTCCAGGTTTTTAGGATTATCAATCTTAGCAGCTTTTCTTTGCTCTTCAATTTTTTTCTTTGCTTCATCAGGCGTTACTACGCCCCATAATTTATTAAAAGTATTCATGTTAAAAGGCATATTATAAATTTCACCTTTGTAATTAGCTATCGGACTATTTGTATATCTATTAAATTCAGCAAATTGATTTATATAATCCCATATCTCTTTATTATTTGTATGAAAAATATGAGCTCCATATTTATGGACTTGGATTCCTTCGATTTCTTCCGTATAAATATTTCCACCTATATGATTTCTTTTTTCAATAATCTTAACCCGTTTCCCTCTTTTTGCAGCTTCAAAAGCAAAAGTACTACCAAATAAACCAGAGCCTATAACTAAATAATCATAATTCATTTTTATCCTCCATGTTTTAAATAAAACTCGTTTAATATTTTCATGTAAATTAATTAGATTGATTTATTTTTTCTAAGATTTTTAAATATCTTTCACTGAATTTTTGCAGTGTAAAATTTTCATAGTAACACTTTAAATTTTCATTTCTCATGTTTTCAAGGACTTCATTATTATCTTTAAGAATAAGAATCTTATCAATTATCTCTTTAACATTTTCACTTTCAAACAAGTTAACACCGCTGGTTAATGTAGCAACACTTTTATTTCCACCGGTATTTGATGCTAAAACCGGGGTCCCAATTGATAAAACCTCTAATAAAACTAAATCAAAATATGTGTTGCGATTTGGGAGTATAAATAAGTCAGAAGCATTAATAATACTTCCAGGATCATCGGTCCAACCAAATTCAATAAAATTATTACTTTCTGGTTTAATGTTACCTTTTCCACCACTCACAAATAAAATATTTAAACCTTTTTTTTCTATTTCTTTTGCAACCTCTACAAAAACATCAAAACCTTTGATTTTATTATGCCTTCCTATATATGAAATTACAAATGTATCCTCAGATATATTATATTTTTTCCGGAATTCTGTTCTTTTTAATTTATAGTTTAACTTTTCACATCCAGTGTAGTTGTAGAATATTTTTTTATTTCTCATGATATTGTGGAAATCATCAATAAAGTCAGCATAAATTTCCATAGCTTCTTTTGATGGAAAAATAAAATATTCACATTTCTTAAATGCATTATTTTCAATATCTTTGATTTTTCCTTTTAAATTTTCTAAATTCAAATTACTATTTCTGTAATCCGATTTTATGAAATTAACTGTTTCTTCGGAAATACTTTCTGGTGTATGTGGGGTAAACACTATTTTTCCAGGTATTTGTTTCCTCAATATAGTATTAAAGTCAAACACTGAATGAACATGAATAATATCATTAGGACTAAAATTTATCTGATCTATTTGGTTTGTTATACTCTTGAAATTATCACCAATTAGAGACTTTTCAAATCGTTTTTCAATTAAAGGACTATAATATTTAATTAATGATTTTAATATTTGCTTGTATTTTTTTTGTTTATTAGAACTTGAAATATTATTTGTTTGATTAGAAATTATTTTTACTTTTTTTTCCTCTTCTATTAACTCTAAACCTTTGTTCAAGTTTGCTATATATCCGGAGGGTCCACCCTTTCGCAAATCTAAAACGCCAGGAAAAATAATATAATTCATTCTTTTTCCACCTTTTCTTATAAGTATTTTAAAAATAAATCTATACAAAGCCTGTTAATAACATAAGAGATACTACTATTAAATATCGGATTAATTGCTTACTAACATCTTTGCTATTAAAATAATATTGAGCTTAGTAAAATTCCCGGTTTCACATACTAAAACATCTATATAAGAATTATTAAACAAATCGTAAGTGCAATTTAAACATGAACTACTAATTACTTTTTTATGTCTTGAACTGAACCCACTCTGATTTAGTAGGATCTGAAAGATGAAATGGGGATGATTTTTTAATCTAAGTTTAAAATTTTTTCACCTATATACTCTCAATTAGACAAGAATAAACATCATAATAATCCATGAATAGCTGTACATCCCAATCATTTTAATCAATATTTAGAAAACAAGTTAATTTTACTCTTTATTTTATAACTAATTAGATCTATATTCTTAAGAGTATGATATTTGCTTGTGAAAGTAGACTTTAAAATTTCCAAAACCCCTTTAATTTTTTTATTCCTCTTTATGAGGGCTAAGCCATTACTTAAATATACCCTTGCATTTGAAAAATTTTCTTTTTCTATCACTGTAGCTTGTTTCTTTGTTTTTCTAATCAAATCATTAACTAGTCTATCATTATCTAATTGCTTCTTTTTGTATAAACTTAAAATTCCTCTTGCATTTAAATACTGTTCAAGAGCATTACTATGCGATATACCGTTTGTCCTAATTCTATACTTTAATAGATTTTGATTAACTTTTCCTATTCTAAATCCTTTTTGTAAACTCCTTAAAGAAAAGTCATAATCTTCACAATACGGAACATCTCTATATCCATTTAAACTATCATATACTTCCTTTTTAAGAAACCAAGTTGGATGAGTAGCAACATTTGATATTTCAAGAGCCCTTTTCACTTGAATACTTGTTAATTCTGCTCTATTTGTTTCATCGAAAGGGTTATCACCTTCATCTATGAGCATCATGCTAGAAAATACAAAATCTAAATCATGTTTTTCCAAAAATTCCTTTTGTATATTTAATCTATTTACATCAGCTATATCGTCAGCATCCATTCTTGCGATATACGTTCCCCGACAATGTTCTAGTGCAATATTTAAGCTTTTAACCAAACCCATATTTTGCTTATTTATTATTAACTTTATTCTATTATCACTTTCTTGATATTTTTTTAATAAATTTATTAACTTTTGGTTAGTAGGATTATCTACAATGATAATAAATTCAATATTCTTATAAGTTTGATTCAATATTGAATTGACGCTTCTTTTTATCCATTCCATTTTCTCATTATAAGTACTCATAATTACCGAAATTAGAGGATCCATAAAAAAACACCTCTTCATTTATAAAATATAATTTTCACAGTCTTATACATTGTACTTCGTATATATATTAGATATTATATAATTACTTTCTAAACAACATTCATAATATTCCATTAGATATAACTATTCGAATGCATATTACAAATAATTACACTTAATATAAAGATTTTCCATATTTTTTATTAGGATACTTATATTTAATCAAAATAAACTTGGTTGTCACTATTAAAATATAATAGAATAATGCACCGGCTATTGAAATTCGTGCAAAATAATTAAAACTATCTCTTACCCACCAAAAAGCAGCTATCAATAATGGAAAATAATAGCCGATTTTTAAATAGTCTTTAATATATATATATAAATCGATTTTGTTAGAAACCTTACAGATTAAGAAACCAATAATAAATGCAACAAGCCAACCCAAATTTAAAAAATTATAGTATGCTTCTCCTATATATGATCCTCCCATTGCACCGATATTAATCAATTCAACAAAACTACCAATCTCAATTTCTCCTATATTAACTCCTATCAAATTAGCTACTGAGTTTACATAAGTTAATCCATATCCAGGATCAACATTATTTGGTACACTTTGAATCGCAACTGCTGGTGTTAGCAAAGTGCCACCAAATTCATTCAATGTAGTAAGTAGTAAGTTTTCATTAGTTAATTTCACAATAAATTCTTCTATAATTTTTCCTAAATCCATACCAAAATCCCTTATAGAGCGAATTGATGATATCAAAGCCAACCCGATATAACCTATCACTAAATACGTTATTATATTTTTAAGTTTTACTTTGTTTACAATTTTTATATAAACAAATAAATATAACACTATTGCTATTACGGCAATCCCTCTACTTCCACTAAACATTGATATTATTTGTAAGAATATAGATATAAGCAATATTCCACGGGCAACTCTAAGATTGTTTTTATATCCTATTAACAATAAACAAATTCCTACATTCATCATTGTTGATAAAAAGTTTAAAAAACTAGGTATAGATTGTTGAACCTCAAACGTATCGAGATAATCACCAGTAAATGAGGCATTTAATTTACTAAATGAAATATATAAAAATACAGGAACTCCAAAAATGAAAAGTACCTTTCCTAAAAATCTAGACATCATTAAATTACTTGCCTCAATTTCTTCGTTTAAGTAAAACTTTTTTACATTTTTTGATTTCGTTGCAAAAATGACTCCCCAAAAAAGTATATATACAAAATATAAACAATATATTACCGCATCCTTGAAATATTCTGGACCTACCACATTAACTACAAATGAGCCCAGTCCTATCGATTTAAGTGGACTAGACAATAAAATAACATTCCCAAAATGAAATAAATAGGTAAACATGAGAAAGATACCTATAAAGGAGAATATACCTAAATTCAACTTTTTCATAATAAAATACTGTATAAATATAAGTGTCAATAATATGACACTAATTATATCTATCCAATTCTGTAGGGAATTGTCCCTAATTAAAATAGTAGACGAAAAAATTAATAAACCAAATATACCATAAATTATAAAAGAAAATATTTTTTTTTTCGAAATATACATAAACCCCTCCAAAACACTATTACAATTGATTGTAAAAAAATTATCAAATATATTTAGAGCGATTAAATAATATAAAAATTTATACCTGTATTTAATATTATTTTTATATTAAAAAACACTAGACTATTTATAAGTAATTATAAATTCCCTTTAATAAACTCTTTATAAAATCTAACTCTTTTTTCTTCCAATACATCCTTATCGAATTCTTTTGCCTTCAAAAAATTGTTTTTTGCACTTTTGGATAAAAGGGCTTTATCAAGTTTTCTTAACTTATCACAAATTTCATTAACTGCCGCTTTCTTAAAAAGTGAATCCGATGGTAGTAATTCTGGTATACCACCTATACGAGTACCTAACGCTGGACACGCTCTACTCATTGCCTCGACAAGAGCCCTTGGTAACCCTTCTACTTTACTAGGTTGTATATATATATCTATTTTATCTAAGAAATTAAAGACTTCAGTATGAGGTAAAGCGCCTAAAAATTTCACCTTGTCTAGAACATTATTTTTAACTGCAACCGATTTTAAGTAATCGGTATCCCCTCCACCAACTAAATAATATTCAAAATTGAATCCCTCTTTATTTAGAATAGATATAGCCTCGATAATATATTCTTGACCTTTGTATCGAACATCTACGGCGCCTACTGTTCCTAAAATAATCGATTTATTAGCATCCATAGCATTTATTTTACGTATTCGCTTTTCTAATACTTCATCATCAATTGAAGATATGGACACATCTGAGCATCCAATAGATTTACCTTTTGTTGGGTATCTTCTTTGTAGAAATTCATTTGTGACATATAGTACATGACTAGCATATTTAACACATTTTTTTGTTATTAAATAGCTAAACAGTGCCCGTACTTTGCCTTTAAAACTATGATTCCAAAGAGCATCCCAAGGACAACCTACCATTTCAACTAAAAATGGTTTATTATACCTTTTTGCATACTTAACCGCTTCACTTCCATTTTTACTAGGTAACCTAACAATGAGTAGATCACATTTTTGGACTTGCTTCCTTATATTGTCCTTCAAAGATTTTCTCTTTGTAAAAGATAAATATGATTTAATGGAATCAAATAAATTCTCAACTACTACCAAATTTATTCCTTCTGTATCAAAGCTATTAAACTTATTTTTCGAAAAATTACTTTTATATATTTTGTTATCTTTCCTCAATAAGACAGTAAAAGAATCAGAAAATTGCTTGTACCTTTTCCATACTTCATTATTATACGCTCCTCCTGTATAACAATTTCCTTCATTATCAAATTTAACCCGTTCATCATGCACAAATAATAATTTCATGTTTTCCTCCACCTATTAAAAATAGTATGGTTTTTGTCTCACCATTTTCTTAGTTCTGGATTAGAATTTTGATGTATCGCTTTTGAATTAATTATTCCAAAACATTAATATATGAAAATTACACTTTCTTCATTTATAGAATAATTTTATGGACACGAATTTAAGGCATGGACTACTTTTGTGTTACATAGTTTTTATCTATATTAATTTATGCATTCTGAAACTTCATCTAAAGTGCTTATGCAAGAAATTACACATGTATAAACGACATTTTGAACTTTTCAAGATTGATGATTTACATGTAGCCCTATAACATAATTGCGATTAATAGTCTTCAAAAAATGATGAAGAATCTTATTTTGTCAACGCTAGTCTATTTCAGAATAATAAAACAATTTCAATATACCAATCAATAAAACCTAATTATCTAAATACGATTTATAAATTGATTTTAATTCTTTGCATACATTCTCCATTGAATACTTCTCCACGATCTTTAAATTACAGTCACCCATTTCTTTTCTTTTACTTTTATCTAAATATAAATTATAAATACAATTAGCAAACTCTTTAGGATTTTCCAAATCCACTAAATATCCATTCTGTTTATGTTTAATTAATTCCTTATGTCCCCTATTTTTTGTTGCAACAACTGGTAAACCACAAGCCATGCCTTCAACTAAATTTATTCCTAAGCCTTCTCTAATACTTGATGCAACTGATATGTCTGACAGCTGTATAAGTTTGTCAATATCTTTCCTATATCCGGTAAAAATTATATGATTGTTTAAATCCAGCTCTGTTACTCTTTTTTTGTAGAAATCAAGTAATTTTCCACTACCTGCCAATATTAATTTTAAATTTGGTATTTTATTTTTTATTAAATTGATAGTATTAATTAATAGCAGTTGATTTTTATTAATATTAAGTTCAGCAGGATATATTAATATAAAATCATTTTCCTTAAATTTGTATTTTCTTCTTAATTCCATTTTCTCTTGATCATTAACAGGATAAAATTTAGAGAAATCTACACCAACACCGTGGACCTTTTTTATTTCTTTTGCCTTAAATTTTTTGTTTAATGCTACATTATAATCTTCATCGTTTATCGTAATCAAACAATCGGTAAATCTAGATAGCCATTTTTCTAAAGGATAAAATAGTAGCCAATTTTTCAACGGTGCTCCTTTAAAAAAATGGAAGCCATGGGCCGTATAAAACAATTTAATATTCGGATATTTTTTGCATACTAATCTAGCAATAACCGATGAAACAGGTGTATGTGTATGGACTATATCATAATTTTCTCTATTAATGAGTTTTTTTAATTCTTTAAATGCAGTATAATTTTTTTTTGACAAAGGTAAACGCTGAAATTCTATATTAAACACTTTACATCCACTTTTAATTAAAGTTTGGCTTATATTATTATCAATATTGCAAGCAATATCGACTTGATGACCTTTTTTTACTAGCATCTCAATATGTGGAATCATAAATGCATTTATTGTATTGGAAAGGGTCGATACATATAATATCTTCATTCATCATTTTCCTTTCATAATTTTTATCTCATTAAATTTCATCATATAAATGCATTCATTGTATTCCCCAATTCTTTCTTTATTCACTTTCCCCAAAGAATTATTTAAAATCATTTTCGGAATATTCACACCGCATTCATACGCATGTGGATACCCTCCACCAAATCGAGGATTTACCTCAGAAATATAATATTCACCATTAACTTTAAAAATATCAATATCAATAATACCTTTATAACCAGCTTTTTTTACAAATCTCATTATTAAATCAAAAAGTTGCTCATCTTTAACGGATACTGACTTGTCAGTTTCTCCAGCTCTCATTTTTATTTTCTCTTTTGTAAAGATAGCTACAGGTTCATTAGAAATCATATCAATATATACATCTGCTCCATATTCAGTACCGTTCATATATTCTTGAATCATTAGATTATCAAATCTACTAAATAACAACTCAATCTCTTCTTTAGAATGAACTTTATTTATGTTAATACTTGCACTACCTTTTACCGGTTTTACAAACACCGGATACTCAATGAGTCCTAATTCTATATCAACATAAAATTGTTCCTTATCTATATAACTTTTTGGACTTTTAAAGCCATTTCCAATTAAGAATTGATGCATCCTATACTTATCAAAGCACATCTCTACTACATCTGAATCAGATATAATGGGTGTAGCTCCTATGTCTAAAAACTTTTGTTTATATTGTGCTAGTAGACTAAGTTCTGGGTCTATCAATGAAAGGACAGCCTTAATATTATTTTCTTCACAAATTGAAAGAATTACATCCAGGTAATCTTCATCAGTCATCTTTGGAACAATATAATGTTTATCAGCTTCATACAAAGCTGGTGCCAGTTCGCTACAATCTGTTGCAATAACTTTTCCTTTTCCAGAAAGCTCTTTTTTAAAGTATTGTATAATTTTATTTCTCGTACCACAGCTTAAAATCAATATATTCATGTTAATTAAACTCCTCTATTCCATATGATTTTCGTGAGTTTTTAAGGCATCTCGATATCTTCTTACCATTTCATGTATCCCCCACTTAAATAAATAGGAGGCTGCTCCAGGATTTGAAATCCCGTCTTCCTTTAATGGCTTATTTTTCACATTTAGTCCGATTTTATTTAAAAAGTAATTTATATACAGTGTTCTTGTTTCCCATAAAAACTTAACCCAATGTTTAATTACTTTTAAATCCGTGCGTTTATAATTTTTATAATAAACATAAAAATTTTTATAAGATTTTTCCGACATCCTTCTTTTTATCCGATTCAAATTATCATACCTATAGTTGAAACCTGCCCCCTTCTTTTCCATTCCAAACATTTCTCTTTTGACACCTTTAGTTTCTAATATTCTCCTTGGTATAGGTCGATCATATCCACCACCAATGGAAAAAGACTTCATTTCATCTGAATTGCTAATTTCATGAATAGATGGCCATTCGGATGCACCATATAAAGGCATAGGTAACACTATATATCCAACTCTTAACCGATTCTCTATCAATGAAGTACCTGCAAACACTTCATTTTCAAAGCGAAATTCTTTATTCACATCAGTTCTATTTTTATCCCAGATTTTGTCTCCTCGTTCACCAATAAAGACTATATTGTTTTTAAATTCATTCTCAAAACTGGTAAAAACAATTCCGGTCCCTAGTTCTCCTGAAGATACAAACTCTGCCTCTATTAATGTTGAATTATCAAGATACTGTTCAGCACTCTTTTTAATAATATTTTTATAACCCAACATTAATGCTATATCTTCCCCACTATCATTGGCATACTTCTCAGGATTATTGAATGTAACTGCTGTATCACACCCAAATTCAGAAGCTATAGCCGCACAAGCCGCTGCATCATATCCCTTTGAAATCGTAGTTACTAAACCATATTTTATTTTTCTAGCAGATGAGTTAGCATTTTTTATAATAAGTTTAATAGTTTCCATTAATTCCGTTTTATAATTATCAAAGTCAGTAAAAGGGGTTAAATTTCTTTTCTTCTCTTCTTTAATTGTAAAGTCTTTTTTTATTGTAATGTTGCAATGGTAGTGTAAGCGTAACTTTTTATTACCACACCATGGTATATTTTTTTATATTCATTTATACCTTTTAAAATGGAATTAAAATCCGTTTCATAGTCCAAATAATCCATATCCAATTTCGATTCTGAAATTGTTAGTATAAATGGTAATGAATTTGATATATAAATATAGTCACTTTCAGATAAACTATACAATCTTTCTAAGGTATGATTTGGTGTAGCAAATATAACGTTTGAATCTTCTGTTACTTTTCCACCCGTTCCTAAATAGAATTTTGCTTTAGGAAAATCAGCTTCTAGGAACTCTCCATCCCACGCACCTTCTACAAAAAAATTATTAAAAGTTTCTATTCCTTTACCATGATAAACATGTATTTCCGAACAGCTTCTTTTAACTATTGCACACCATGCCAATTTAGGTAGATTCTCATTTTTGTGATAAACTAGCTTCATTCTGCATTTCCTCCAAAGTTTCAAAAAACAGTGGTGTTCCCCCTGTATGAATAAATAAAATATTCTTTCCAGTGATACCGTTTTTTTTAATATATTCTCTCATTCCCCAAAAGGCTTTACCAGTATATGTTGTATCTAATGGGATACCCTCTTTTACTAACACTTGTTTTATTGTATTTAATATCTGGCTATTATATGATCCATAACCATTTAATATATAATCGTCTAAAAAATTAACTTCATTTAATGATACAGATTTCACATCAATGCTATTTAAGTAGCTATTCACACTGTCAAGGACAACTTGTCTACCATAAGGGTTCTTCCTTGCGTTGCTAATTCCAATAATTTCTCGTTTATCTCCATTTAAGATTTTTCCGCATATAAGTCCCGCTTGAGTAGTTCCTGTGCCAGAAGTATGGAAAATATAATCAAAATGTATTCCTGCTTCTTTTTCATAATTTAATATTTCTCTATATGCATCAACATAAGCTTGGGTTCCGAGGTTTCCATGTCCACCACCTTGTATAAAGTAAGGAGTATATCCTTTCTTTTTAAGGTAATTCAGTGTCTTATCAATAGTTATTTCAACTTCAGAAACAGGACACTTAATTACTTCAGCACCTAATAATTTAATCATTTTACTATTATAAGTTACTTGACTAGATTCACTCGGTGAAATTATATAGCAGGGAAAACCCTTTGATGCTGCAATATTTGCTACAATCCGACAATGATTAGAACTGCTGCTACCGTAGGTTACTACACAATTTGCAGACAGCTTCTCAATATCTTCAAAGAATAGAAGAGCCTTTCGTACCTTATTGCCTCCAAATGAGAACGGAAGAAGATCATCTCTTTTTATATAGAAAGTATTATTATTTAAATTTTCATTTAACTTTTGTATAGGTGTTGCTTGATATTTACTGTTTAACATTTTTTTGTTCCACCCGCACTATTAATATACTTTTTTACATCTAATACATAGTAAAAGCGATCAATATATTTCCCTCTATAAAATAAATCATTTTCTATTAATCTTTCTTTTACAAAGCCACATTTTTCAAAAAGTTTCTGAGCAGGAATATTGTCTATTTCTGTATATAAATAAATTTTTTTAAGCCCATAAATCTCATCAGCTTTTCTAATTAACAAGTCAGTTGCCTTTTTAGCTATTCCTTTCCCTTTAAACTTCTCTTCACCCAGACAAATATAATATTCTGCTTGTAAATTATCAAACTCTATATTTAATAAGCCTATTAATCCTGCCGGTTCACCGTCAAATGTAATAGTAAAATCAGCTCTATCATTTCTATTTTTTATTCTCTTATACCATTCAAGTGTTTTATTTTCTTTTAATGGCAAATCATAATGGAGATATTTATTGTTATTCTCATCATTAATCCATTTTACTTTAAGTGGTATATCCTCTTCCTGAAATTTTCGAATACCAACTTTCATTTCAAAAATACCTCACATTTTAATTTTATTTACTTCATTAGCACTACTATTAGAATAAATACTTTCACGCTTAAATATTTTCATAAACGTTTTAATAAGTATTCTGATATCTAGCCAAATATTAAACTCTTCTACATATCGAACATCTAATTTAATTCTTTCATCCCATGGGACAGAGTTCCTAAAAGTTATCTGAGCCAAGCCAGTCATACCTGGTTTCATATTAAACCTTTTTCGTTGAAAATCACTATAATTTTCATATTTATATGGATGGTGAGGTACTGGTGGTCTGGGACCAACTAAACTCATATTTCCTATTAAAACATTAAAAAGTTGAGGTAGTTCGTCTAAACTTGTCGCGCGTAAAATTTTCCCAATACCTGTAATTCTATTATCTTTCTCTGTTTTTACAAATATGCCAGTACCTAATTTTTCCGCATTAACAACCATAGTTCTAAACTTTAAAATTTTAAAAATCTTACCATCTTTTCCTAGTCTCTCTTGTTTAAAAAAAACAGGTCCTTTTGATGTTAATTTTATAGACAATGCTATGATAATAAGAATAGGGGAAATCAGGATTAATCCAAATAAACTTCCAAAAAAATCTATCATTCTTTTAATTATTAAGTTTAATTTTCTCATTTGTTTTCCCACAACCCTTTAATTATCTTAACTACTCTATATAAATCATCATCCGTCATTTTCGTATCACTCGGTAAACATATGCCATTAGCAAACAGATACTCAGATACGTCTGAACCGATATAATCATATTCTTCAAATACCGATTGCAAATGCATTGGTTTCCAAATCGGTCTTGATTCAATATTTTCTTCTTCTAAAGCTAAAATAATATCAATTGGTCTAACCTTTCCGCTTAACGTAATACAACTTAACCAGAAGTTAGGTTCATTCCAATCATTAACCGGCATGAACTGCACGCCTTCTAAATTATTAAGTTCTCTCTTGTAAAATTCAAAAATATATTTCTTCTTTTCAACTCTTTTATCTAAAACCCTAAGCTGTCCTCTACCAATTCCAGCAACAACATTACTCATACGGTAATTATAGCCTAGTTCACTGTGTTGATAGTGTCTAGCTTTATCTCTGGATTGCGTTGCCCAAAATCTTACTTTTGCAATCCGTTCTTCATTATCCGATACTAGCATTCCTCCACCAGAAGTAGTAATAATTTTATTACCATTAAAAGAGAAAACACCATAATCACCGATAGTTCCGGTATATTTCCCTTTATAGTATGTGCCAAGTGATTCTGCAGCATCTTCAATAACGGTAACATTGTGTTTTTTGCAGATTTCCATAATTTTATCCATATCAGCTGATAAACCATATAAATGAACAACAATTACAGCTTTCACATCTGGGTATTTTTCAAAAGCTTCCTCTAGTGCTTTCGGACTCATATTCCAAGTTTCATAATCACTATCAATAAATACAGGAATAGCATTTTGATAGATAATTGGATTTGCCGTTGCAGCAAAAGTCAATGTTGGGCAAAATACAATGTCCCCCTCACCTACACCTGCTGCTTTTAATGCCATATGAATCGCTGCTGTTCCAGAAGATAGAGCAGCTGCATCTTTACTACCAACCTTTGCTGCTAATTCTTTCTCAAATTCATCAACATTCTTACCTAATGGTGCAATCCAATTTGTATCGAATGCTTCTTTAACATACATTTGTTCATATCCTTCATCACTCATATGAGGAGATGAAAGATATATTCTTTTCTTTTTGGACGTATCTGTAGACATTTTAATTACTTCCTTTCAATCAGGAATAGCATTAATTTATAACTGCCTTTTCCATTTGCTTTTCTGGAGTTTTCATATTTGCAATTTCTAACAATGTTTCTTTGATTAGATTTACTGGTAATTGTTCAAAATTATCAATTAACCAATGAAGCTTGTCTTCTCCAATTAACTTCGCTTTACCAATGTGAATTTTTGGAAATACCTGTTCAGGATACACTTCATCTTCATTCAATAATTCTTCAAACATTTTTTCACCAGGGCGAATGCCAGTGTACTTAATTCCAATTTCGTCTACCGAATAACCTGATAACTTGATAAGGTTTTTAGCTAGATCTACAATTTTTACTGGTTCCCCCATATCTAGTACAAAGATTTCTCCACCTTTTGCCAACGCCCCAGCTTGAATAACAAGTCGAGAGGCTTCTGGTATTGTCATAAAATATCTCGTCATTTCTGGATGGGTAACCGTAACTGGTCCACTAGATTGAATCTGTTTTTTAAACAACGGAATTACACTACCACGGCTACCAAGAACATTACCAAAGCGGACTGCGACATATTTTGTATCATATTGCCTGTCCATTTCTTGAATAACTAGTTCAGCGCATCGCTTGGTTGCTCCCATTACATTTGTTGGATTTACAGCTTTATCTGTTGAAACCAATACAAATGTGCTTACTCCAAATGTACCTGCAGCCTCCGCAACATTTTTAGTTCCAAAAATATTATTTTTCACAGCTTCTTTGGGGTTATACTCCATTAAAGGAACATGTTTATGTGCTGCTGCATGATAAACCACTTGCGGACGATGTTCATCTATGATTTCAAAAATTCGATTCTTATCTTGAACATCCGCTATTATTGGCACAATTTCAAATTCATCTTTATATTTGTTTTGTAATTCCATGTTTATTTGATATATACTATTTTCCCCATGACCAAGGAGTAGAAGCTTTTTCGGATTAAATTTACTGACTTGTCGGCATATCTCTGAACCTATCGAGCCACCTGCACCCGTTACTAAAATCGTTTTTCCTTCTAACTTTTCAGAAATACTCTCCATATCTAGTTGTACCGGTTCACGACCAAGTAAATCTTCTACTTGAACATCTCTGAAACTGCTGACTGATATTCTACCAGTCATAATATCTTCAATCTTTGGCATAATTTGCACTTTTGCTTTTGTTTTTGTACATTCATCGAAAATCTTATTTAAAACTTTTTTACTTAATGAAGGAATCGCAATGACGATTAATTCAATATTTTTTCTTTCAACAACTTCTTTAATGTCATTTATTGTGCCTAAAACAGGTAGGTCAAAAAAGTCTAAATGTTGTTTTTTCGGATCATCATCAACATATCCAACTGGCAAGAGGTTTTCGTTTGGATTTTTCAGCAGTTGTCGTGCAACCATCGTACCAGCAGATCCAGCACCAACAATTAAAGTTCGTTTCATATTAGCTGTAGGTTTTAAAAACCGATCTCGATATATTCTCCAACAAAAACGTGAACCACCTATTAGCAAAATATGCATCATCCATGTAATGCCTAGAGCACGAAAATAAACATCTTGTAGAAAAACAAATTGAATAATTCCAGTCGTAATGATTGAGTATGTAACGGCTTTAAAAATAGCCATCAACTCACCGATACTTGCATACTCCCAAGCCTTATGATATAAACGATAAATAAAGGCAAACACATGGTGAGAGATTAATAGTGTTATCATTGTTAATAACAACAATGGCGATTTAAATATGTTGAAATCTACACTCAGTATTAACATACTGAAATAAATAGAAGTCATAACGATTAATGAATCTAATACAACTAGTAAACCTAGTCTTTTTCGATACGTCACCGCAAATACTTCCTTTCAAAAAATATTTTAATAACCACAATCGACTCTTATAAAAATCTTCTATACTTGCGGTTAATTCTTTCATTCTCAAAAATAGACTGAAAGAACTATTAATTATTCAATTAATTGGTCGATACTATTTACGAAAAGGTGAAATATACTCTTTAGTGTTAGGTATTATTGTTAGAAAATCCCCAGTATCTTTTTCCGTTTGATTCTTTCAGGATCTTCTCGATAAATCATCTTTCCATCAATTACATGTTCCGCATTTTCCATAAACATATCGACAAATTCGATTCCATATTCTTTTTCAACCACATCATACGCTTCAACTAAATTAAATGGTCTTGAAGTGGTATTGTGTGCATCTGTTGCTATAAAATGAGTTAAATTTGCATCGATTAATTGAAAAGTAAATCTCTGAATCTTTTTTCCTAATTCTCCTGTAACGCTTGATGCTGTCACTTGCGATAATGCACCTTTTTCAATTAAGTGATACAACTTATCTGGCTGTCCAACAAATTTTTAAAGAAGCATATGTAAATAAAGAACTCGTAAACATCGCTTTTGTTGGTTCAGCTTCTACAGGTAATGATGAAAACGGGTGGAGTAAACTCGCGAAAAATGAACTTGAAAATTATTACGGGACCAATTTGTTAAGTATTTCTATTTATGAATTCGATGGAACTTCAACCGATTTCTTAAACAGTGACATACCTGATCAAATTATTGATAAAAATCCTGATATCGTATTTCTCGAATCATTCCGTTTAGCAGATAATAGTGGGCTTGTACCTGTTGATATTGCACAAGAAAATTTGACAACGTTTATTGAGCAAATTAGCACAGAAATTCCCGAGGTTGCTTTTATCATTCAACCACAATTACTCTCAATAACTCACAATAAGCTACAGCAATTATCCCGTATTTTGTAAAAACTCTTAATAGAAATCCGAAAAAGCAAAAGGATAAAATACTCGTCTTCATTTCAGCAAGAGGATTACCTATACCTCTTAATATAAAACCACCGACAATAGTTATTGAAGCAATCCCACCTGCTAGTAACAATAGTTGTAACACAGGTACCACATCAATCCACTTTTCGCCATAAAATATATAAATAAATTCGTAAGAGACCAAAGAAAATCCAATACATAATGGGAGTGAAATTAAGGAGACCTTTGAAACTACTTCCAAAAATATACTTTTCACCTTTAACAAATCATTTTGTAGTTTTGATGCTTCTGGAAACATAACTCTAATGATGGCATTTGATATATAATATCTAGCTATAGAACCCCATTGAAAAGCTAAAGAGTAGTATCCTAGTTGTATATTCCCTAAAATTTTGCCAACTAAGAAATAATCAATATTATTATTTGCATACATAAACAATTGCGAGCCTAAAACATTAGAGCTATATGAAATAATATTTCTAGTTTCCCCTTTGTCCAATTTAAAAGGGCCATTTATGGAAAGTGGTTGAGATATTATCGATAATAAGGCTTGAATTAAAGGACGAACAAGGTACTTAGTTGACACAGCTAATAGTGAATCGAAGTAAATTGCAAAGTAAATTGCAAAAGCACTCGACACTAATTCTGCACAAATGTCTACTTTTGCTATTGTTTTAAATTTATTATTCTTCATTATTATTGCTCTAGAAGTATTACCAAAAGACCCTATAAGAATACCAACACTTACATATTTCAATACTATACCAACTTGGTCATCGTTGTATAAAATAGAAATATAGGGAGAAAGTATCCATAACAATAACGCTAAACACACAGAAACTATAAAATTTAACCAAAATGTTGAAGAAACAACATTTATATTATAATTCTTTTTATATATTAAATAGGAGCTAAATCCACTTTCTTGAATTACAAAAATAACTCCAGCAAAAACCATAGCCATTCCCAATATACCGAAATATTCAGGTGCTAATAATCTAGCTAAAACCATATTTGTCAACACATTAATTGTGTACCAATTATACTTAGAAATGACCAGAGGGTATTTTTATAAACCGACATTTTTTCACCTTTTCGAAAATCATATTACTATAAGAAAAACTTTAACTATTAAGGTGCCTTTTTTATAAAAAGGTCTTTAAAAATTGTGTTAAATTCAAAATAATATAATTTCTTCACATCATTGCGATTCGCTGCATCAATTAATTAGTAGGAAATTCATTCTTTGCAGCACCAACACTGCCATTTTTTGCTGCAGCAAGAAATTACTTATTGGTTATTCCTTTTGTAAGGATTAATTAACTTAGATTTTATCTCGAAAATCTAGCTCTTCCAGTTTTTGGACAATAGAAGAACCAACTAGCCCTTTATGTCCTGCTAATATATTTTTGAAGTAAATTCCATTTTTAAATATTACCTTTCTTTATAAGCATCTTTCGAATCAAACAGTACAAGTACTGTTTTTAATATTAATTTTATATCAACACGAAGGCTTCTTTCGTGTATGTATTTAATGTCTAAATCCACCCATTCATCAAAGCTTAAACTGCTTCTACCACTCACTTGCCAATAACAAGTTAGACCTGGAGTTACACTGATACGTTGTCTTTCATACGGTGTATACTTAACAACTTCATCCGGCAGTGGCGGTCTTGGCCCAACTAGACTCATTTCACCTTTTAACACATTAATCAATTGCGGTAGTTCGTCAATGCTTGTTTTCCTGATAAACCTGCCAATTTTTGTTACGCGTGGATCATGTTTCATTTTAAAAACTGGACCCGTTGCTTCGTTTTTTTCCATAAGCTGAGCCTTTAACTCCTCTGCATTCGCAACCATTGATCGGAATTTATACATATAAAACTCTTTTCCACCTTTTCCGACACGAATTTGTTTGAATATAACGGGGCCGTTATTGTCTTCTAATTTGATTAGAAATGCAACAATTAAAAATAAGGGGGATAATAGAATAAGTCCAACCGTCGCACCCAATATATCTATGAATCTTTTACAGATTAAATAAGGTCTGCTATCATTTACATTTATTTCAACTGCAGTTTTATTGAGTACTTGAATTTTTTCAGCTGTTGCTGCATGCTCATTCGAACTAGAAGGGGGCATACCCCGATCACCTTCCTTTCACTTTTCTTTATGTATTTATTGAACTTCAACTTTCTTTTTAACGTTCAAGATTTCTTCCATCATTTCTAACAACGGCTCTCTTAAATCATCCTTTTGCAGAGCAAATTCAAGTGTTGTTTTCACAAATCCTAACGTTTCCCCCACATCATACCGTTTACCTTCGAAGTCGTAGGCGAACACACGCTGGATTTGGTTCAACTGTTGGATTGCATCGGTTAATTGAATTTCACCACCGGCACCGATTTGTTGTTTTTCAAGGAAGTGGAAAATTTCCGGTGTCAGTACGTATCTTCCCATAATGGCAAGATTCGATGGTGCAGTACCCGGCTCTGGCTTTTCGACAAAATTCCGTACTTGGTAGCGACGACCTTCACTAGATAACGGGTCAATAATTCCGTACCGATGGGTTTCGTTTTCGGGAACTTGTTGTACACCGATAACAGATGAGAAGGTTTCTTCAAATTGGTCGATTAATTGACGTAAGCAAGGTGTGTCATTTTGAACAACGTCATCGCCAAGTAGTACGGCAAATGGTTCGTCACCGATAAAATTACGGGCACACCAGACGGCATGACCTAAACCTTTTGGCTCCCGTTGCCGGATATAGTGAATATTGGCGAGGTTTGATGAGTACTGGACTTTCTCCAATAGGTCGAATTTGCCTTTTTCCCTTAAATTTGCTTCCAGTTCCGGTGCATTGTCAAAATGGTCTTCAATGGCGCGTTTGCCTTTCCCGGTAACAATGATAATGTCTTCAATACCGGATGCGACCGCCTCTTCGACTATGTATTGAATCGTCGGCTTGTCCACGATTGGGAGCATTTCTTTTGGCATGGCTTTCGTTACCGGTAAAAACCTTGTTCCGAGCCCTGCCGCTGGAATAATTGCTTTTCTTACCTTTTTCAAAATCTAATAGCCCTCCTAATTATGTATCCTTTTTAATAAATATTGTATAACAATAGTAATATTTACCTATTTTTAAAGAAAAAGAAAAATGTCTAATGAAACAACACAATACGTTTTATGTTCTTTCATTAGACATTCTCTAGTTGATTCTCTCTCAGATGCTGAAGTCAGTAACTTTTCCACATATATCAAAATGATCTGATTGCTACCAAAGAAGGTTTTACAAAAATTTATATATTAATATAGTATTTAGCAGGTGATTTTAAGAAAATCTTTTTGCAAACCCACACAAATAAATCAGATTGGGCATCTAACCCGTCCTCACACCATACTTCTGACAACAAGTGTCTAAGGTCTCGGTTCGTTATCAACGTCACCCACAGCATGGCCGAGTGCCTCCGTTGATATTGGTTAGGAGACATCACCTGAATTAATACGTGGCTCATTTTTTACAATTACTATGACAAAGCTGCCATGTGTTTCAAAAATAGTTCAACTCGTGAATCTTTTATCAATTGACTTTCCAACCATTCCCTTGAACCATCAGAGAATGTTCCTCCGTTTCATTAGTTGCAGATCCTCATATAAAATCAGGTGGGCTTTGAGATTAAAAGCCCAAGATATTTCTTGATCAGTTACGGGTCTATATATAAATCGGGCTAAAATTGCTCTCCCTTTTAGAATAGCCCAAGTATTTTCTTCCGCTTGATTGGTTGCGGGTCTTCACGGTAAATCATTTGTCCAGAAATTATATATTCCGCGTTTTCCCGGAACATATAGACGATTTCCGTCCCAAATTCCCGCTCAATCTCTTCATAAGCCGCACTTAAATGAAACGGACGTGTCGTTGTATTATGTGCATCACTGGCAACACAATGAGTTAAGTTCGCTTCAATCAGTTGGAAGGAAAACTTTTGAATTTTCTTTCCGAGGTCGCCGGTGACACTGGAAGCCGTTACTTGAGTAATCGCCCCTTTTTCAACAAGTGAAAAAAGCTTATCCGGCTGTTCGACAATTTGGCTGTTCCGCTCCGGGTGAACGATAACCGGTGTCAGGCCTTTTGTCTGCATTTCATAAAAAAGGCGCTCGGCATAGTTTGGCACATGATTTGCCGGAAATTCTATCAAAATATAGTTTTTATCGTTGACGGTAGCAATTAAATCGTGATCATATTCCAATTCCCAATCGCCGAATAAACGAACTTCCTGACCGGTCAAAATCTCAAGCGGAATTCCTTCTCTTTGCAAGGCGTCATTTAATTGATTCACCTTTTCAACAACGACTTTTTTCGGATTATTGTATCTAGATGTTTGATGATGAGGAGTGGCGGCAATTTTCCGGATCCCGTCATTAACTGCTGCTTTGGCCATTGCCAGACTATTTTCTAGTGTTTGAGCCCCGTCATCAAGCCCCGGAAGTATATGACAATGAATATCGATCATCTTTGCCGCCTCCTAATCTCGTAGTATTTTAATGTTCTGCATAGTAATAGTAGTAATGCGTATCTTTATCGGCCTTTTTATTATTAAGTACAGCACCTAATAATTTTGCCTGAGCGCTAGTTAATATCTCTTTCGCTTTAATCGCTCCATCGCGGTCTGTTGTACCACTCGATGTTACCAATATCGAACCATCTGCCAAATTAGCCAATACTTGTGCATCGGTTACCGTTAAAACGGGTGGTGTATCGAACAGGATGAAGTCATATAAATTGTAGGCTTCTTTTAATAGATACTCCATTGAAACGGAAGCCAATAACTCTGCCGGGTTTGGCGGAATCGGGCCGGATGTTAAGACAAATAAATTTTCTACATCCGTCATATAAACAGCATCCATGAGTTCAACTTGTTTTGTTAATACACTGGTTAAACCAACTGTGTTTGGTAGTTGAAAAGTATAGTGAGCCGTTGGTTTTCGCAAATCTGCGTCAATCAACAACGTCTTTTTGCCTTGTTGGGCAAACACAACAGCCAGATTCGCTGCCGTAGTGGATTTTCCTTCCATTGGACCGGATGAAGTAACAACAATTGACCGAATTGCTTGGTCCACAGAAGCATATTGAATATTGGTTCGAATTGTCCGGTATTGTTCGGTAATCGGGGATTTTGGATCCTTTTTTGCAATTAAATGCCGTTTTGAACGAGATGTAGTTTTGTTTCTTGCCATTATCTTGTCTCCCCTCTTCCCCGTTGTTTTTTATGGAAGGGACCTTCCGAAGCTTCAATCGTTGTGATTACGCCGAGTACAGGTAATTCCAAGTATCGTTCAATATCTTGCTCAGTTTTTAACGTATGATCAAGGTATTCGTATAAGAAGGCCAGTCCAACTCCTGCCATAAGACCAACAACGATGGCAATGGCGATATTCAAGAATGGTTTTGGTTTTACCGGTGAAATGTCATCGGGTACTTCAGCCGGTGTTAAAATATTTACGTTATCCACATTCATGATTTTGACAACTTCTCTTTGAAATACTTCTGCGACTTTATTAGCAATTTTCGCCGCTTCGTTCGGATTTGGGTCTTCAACAACGACACCAAGAATTTGGGAATTATCTTCACTTTGAACGGTAACCTTTCCTTTTAACTCCGCAGTTGTATATTCTCCGTTCAGTTCCTCTGCAACAATATCTAAGATTCGCGGGCTAGTAATAATACCGCTATACGTATTGATCAACTGAATATTCGTTTGCACTTCATTTGTATTATAGTTTTCGCCAACTGTTGAGCGATTGACAAGTATTTGCGTAGATACTTGATATATGGGGGTGATTACAAAGAAGCTGAATATTGCAGCGACCAAAGCAGCTGTAAATGTTAACAGTAAAATTAGACTGAGCCGCTTTCGTAAAGTTTCAAACAATTCTTTTAGACTAATGGTCTCTTCCATGGATGCCTCCTAAAATTTTAAACAATAAACGTATGATATTTTATATGTAGCATTCTATTATTCGTACCGTAAAGAACATGGTAATTATACCATAGGTTTTATGAATTATAAATGTAAATTATGTAAAATCTTATATGCTCTGAAAAATGGTTTAACAGCTAAAGTTTATTTTTCAAAAAGAATGTATGCTTATAATATTGAATATCATATGTAGTGGAAACTTACCGTAATCCTTTTTAGCGCAAATTTAAATCGTGATGAATTAATTATAGCTATACCAAAACGGAAATTAAGAATTAAAATATGACAAGGAGTCAGAGGCTGTTAGTACTCCTAACCCTGAAAACTTTCATTTTTATCATATCGCTTTTTACATTATTTTTCCGCGTTTTTTAAAAAGTTATATCGAAATTTGCAAGTTTTAGGTAAAATAAGTAGTAAAGTGTCAAAATCTTGCACTAAATAAAATTATAATCGGTTTTTGAAGTAAATCAATTATTTTCTATTAATATTTCGACATATTTATTCATTTTAGGGAATGATGGAGGTTAACATGGCACAGCGGATTTTAGTGATTCTTTCATTTATTGCCTTGATTGTGGTTACAATTGTGGGTGGAGTCTATTGGAATGAAAAACAAGAACAAGTTGTAAATAATGCCGAGGCCGGTGTTATTGGGCATGGAGGCAAGTCAGGTGGCACCGTGAAAAAGTCTGACGCTCGGCGAACAGAAATTGAATCGATGACGGCAAATTTACCTAAAGGCGTTCAAAATGCTTTTCTTGCAGCCTATGATGACGGCAAAAAATTGGAGATTGCCTTTGTCGGTACGTCAGCTTTAGGAAAAGGGGCCGGTGGATGGAGTGATATGGTCGAGAAACAATTGGAGACCGCTTACGGAACTTCATTCGTGGATGTTGTCACTTATCAATATGATGGCGGATCTTCAGGTTTTCTTACCAGTAGTTTAGCTGAGGAAATTGCGAGTGCGGGTTATGATATCGTCTTTTTGGAAGGTTTCACATTGGAAGATAATGGTGAGATCAGCATTGACCAATCTCTTGTAAATGTCGGTGCGATTGTTGATTTGCTGGTTAGCGCGAACCCTGATGTACAAATTATTTTGCAACCGCCACACCCAATTTATGCAGCCGTCAATTACCCGCGTCAAGTCGAGCAATTAAAAGCATTTGCCGAAGAAAGGGGTCTGCCTTATTTTGATCACTGGACAAATTGGCCGGATTATACGAGTGACGAAATTTTACAATACTTAACAGATGACAACATTCCGAGTGGGACCGGACATCAATTGTGGGCCGAGGCAATTATGAATTATTTTGTAGCGAAATAAGATTGTTATGGATTCGGCGATGTTTATTGACGGTATCGGCAGGGATCTAGAGGCAGTGAGAGGCAGTGAGAGGCAGCAAGAGGCAGTGAACTCGAACTAACTTTATAAGCACAATAGAGGGGAGAATCTGTTGTGCTTATTTTTGTTTCTGCTGTAAAGCTTTGAGTGTCTGCTTGTGTTTATTTGTGGTCATTCGACAGTTTTTTCAAACAATCGTTTGTTTGAAAACGTGTTGAAGTCTTGGTTTTTCTAGGGTTGGGGAAATTGGGCGTGCGTGATTCGACATTTTTTGGTTTCTATTTGTTCAACTACAAATTTTTGTTCAATTGCAAATTATGGATAGCCAATTCCGAAGTCATAGCTGGCTTACTTATCTTGGGTATGGGTTGGTCTTGTGATTGTTTGTTTTTGAGTGTATTCATTCGGGGGAGATATTTTCATGTTTTGTGTACGATTGTGAGGTGGTAAACAATTTCAATTGAGTTAAGACATATTCAGTCCATGGGGCTCTGGCTTGGTTCGATTCTATTGGACAATTTTTACTGGTGGACGTCTATTTTGTCCAATAGCGCCCGGCTATTGGACAATTTTTGCTGATAGACTCCCCATTTTGTCCACGAGAGCCGCCCTATTGGACAGTTTCCTCTGATCGACTCCTCATTTTGTCCACGAGAACCGCTCTATTGGACAGTTTCACCTGATTGAGCCTCCATTTTGTCCGCGAGAGCCG
>ERZ1673768.42-NODE-42-length-30432-cov-18.867762_pt1 | contig 30432 bp, 35 predicted proteins | sample MGYA00580142_ERZ1673768 | MGnify/ENA primary metagenome ERZ1673768 (study PRJEB41219, sample SAMN04549649) | soil metagenome | isolation source: soil | place: USA: Texas, La Sal del Rey | collected 2008-06-23 ... | reverse complement strand
GGTAGCATTACCTCGCAAGCGAAAATGTATTTTCGCTGACTACGGCTCTGCTTTCTCCTAAAGGCTCGGACGCCCGAGTTTTCTTTATGAGAAGGATTGGCATGTTGCCTTGATTAAGGATGGTTTTATGTAATTTTTTTATTCATTCTTATCTGGAAATGGATTGTCCAAATTTTTGTCCTAAACAGACCTTTTCATGAATATGATGGTACAAGCTATACCATTATGGAGGTCGTTGACAGATGACAGTCTTTTTTAGTTACATCCTTTTAGGTCTCTCCCTCGCTGCTCCCATTGGACCGATTAATGCTGCCCAACTTGATCGTGGCATAAAGCATGGTTTTTTTCATTCATGGTTTGTCGGACTTGGTGCTATGTTGGCGGATGGTTTATTTATGTTACTTATATTTTTTGGTGTCGTACACTTTCTGGAAATCCCGTTCATGCAAACTTTTTTATGGCTATTCGGCTTTTTTGTCCTTATTTATACCGGAATTGAAAGTTTGATTCATTCTGCCAAAATTGACACAAGAAATGAGCGAAATAATGAACCCTTAATAAAATCTTTTTTGACCGGTTTTTTTATGTCATTATTAAATCCGTTATCAATATTATTTTGGCTAGGCATCTACGGATCTGTCTTAACGACAACTCTAAAACAATACGGACAAGAACAATTGCTCCTCTACAGTTCTGCTATTTTTATCGGACTTTTTATATGGGATATTACAATGGCAGGAATTTCAAGTACATTCAAAAAATACTTTGCAACGAAATTCTTAAAACTGCTATCCATTATCTCCGGGTTATCCCTGATCGGCTTCGGTATTTATTTTGGTTATCAAGGAATAAAAGCACTATTTTAATTTTTTATACAGAAAATGCCGGGTTTTCTCGTTTAAAGAGCCCGGCATTTATTCTATATATTTCAAATATTTTCCAGCCTTTCAAATAGTCCTGTCTGTTTCGTTCGTTGCCCTTCCTCTTTCGCACCTTTAAAACGGCGATTCATGATGACAGTCACAATTCCGATGACGAAAAGAAAGCCGATACTGATGAAAAATCCAGGTCTGCTCGAATGATAAATAAGAGATCCGGTCACTGCTGATAAGATCAATACTGTGGCAATAATCCGTTTGATCTGATCAACACGAGTCAAAGTCAGTAATCTTTTGCCTGAATACAAGATGAAAACCCAATTATAAAGCAACATTAACCCTGCTGCTGTTGTAATATATTCATAAACGGAATTTGGCAACAATAACCCTAAAACAATGGAGACAATCAGCCCGCCTGTCGTTAATACTAAAGCAGGGAAAGGAACTTTTAATTTGCCTTTCTTACTTAATTTCTTCGGCGCATAGCCTTCTTTTGACAATGAAATTAGCAATGTTGTAACCGCATAAAGGGAAGCAGACATTGTCGAAAATCCGGCAATGACTAAAATAGCCGTAAATAAATGGGGAATAAATGCTAAACGAAATCCATCCAAAGCAACGACGAACGGACTATCATCCATCGTAAATTTTGATAATTGAACTAAAATAACCGACATTCCGATCGAAACAAGGTAGATGGTCGTCAGTAATACAAGCATTACTTTCCCTGACTTTGGTGCATCTTTTGCATTTTCCAATCTCGTTGCATAGATGCTCATTATTTCAATCCCACCAAATGCATAATAGGAAAATAGAAGTGCTGCCCAGACTCCTTTCAATCCGGCCGGTAGAAATGTCGTTAATGAATTAGGAAAATAGGTTTGACCTTCACCGCGGTCCAATACACCGAACAAACCAAGGATGGCGAGGATAATAAACATTACGATGGCAGACAATTTGGCAATGGCAAACAAGTTTCCAAGCCGTTCAAACCATTTAACTCCTACCAGTACTACAATGATTCCTAATACGGTATAAATACTGGCAAAAATCCAGATCGGAACTTCCGGAAACCAAAATTTTGTAAAAATGGAAATGCCCGTAAGCTGACTGCCCATGATTAACATTTCCGAACTCCAATACACCCAACCGCTTGCGAAACCTGCCCAATTTCCAAACGCTTTTTTTGAATAATAACTAAAGGAACCGGACTGGGGATCATCTGCTGTCATTCGGCTCAACACATCATAAACAATATATGTGCCGATTGCCGCCAACAAAAACGTGACCAATACGGCAGGTCCGGCAGCTTTGATGGCAATATTCGATCCGAGAAAAAAACCGGTGCCAATAATAAAACCAGTTCCCAAAATGGACAATTGCCACCATTTTAATTTTTTTTCTTCTTTATTCATCCAGATCCTCCCCAAATTGATATTTTAAGATGTTTGTTAGTGTTCCCCTCAACAGTTGAAAATAATCGTTCTCTGTCAACTCCTTCATGGATTTCAGGAAAGTTTTACTAATTCGTTTAGGTGGTTAAGTTAAAACAAATAGGAAACGATAATATTGTAAATTAAAGCTATAAATTGGGAGGTTAATGTATGGGTATTTTAAGCGGAAACCCCAAAAATGAACCATTACATTATGGGGAAGTATTTGGTATATGGTCATTTTTATTTACATCACAAGCATGTGTTGCCGCCTATCAGACGATGTTAAACCATGCTGGTGACGGTGATCTTAAGGAATTAATTCATGAAGCGATTACAGCAAGTCAAGAAGAAGTGAAAGAAGTAGCAGAGTTGTTAAAAGAAAATGGTGTTGGTCTGCCACCTTCGCCACCAGCAAGACCGGTTGCAGATTTAGAAAGTATTCCTGCAGGCGCAAGATTTATGGATAATGAAATTGCGGCAAAAATATCCGCTGACATCGCGGCAGGATTAATCACCTGCAGTACGATGATGGGGCAGGCCATTCGGGAAGATATTGCCTTGTTATTTGGCAGATTTCACGGAAAAAAAGCGGTTCTTGGCGGCAAATTTTTGCGACTGAATAAAGAAAAGGTTGGTTAGTTCCACCGCCGCTCCATTTACAACCAAAAGAGGATTAAACCATTAACAGTTTTTAATCTATATTCGACTAAAAACAACAAAGGGGCTGTCCCCAAGTGATGGACAACCCCTAATTATTTGATCAAGATTTCGTTATTTTACATTGAAGTGAACAAGATTATATCTTTTGAACATTTACTGCTTGAGGTCCTCTTTGACCTTCTTCAATATCAAATGAAACGCTTTGTCCTTCTTCCAATGTTTTGAAACCTTCTCCTTGGATGGCAGAATAATGTACAAATACATCATTGCCGTCCTCTTGTTGAATAAAACCAAATCCTTTTTCAGCATTAAACCATTTTACTTTTCCTGATGCCATGTAAATCCTCCTAAAAAATAAATGTGGGCTTTCTACCCATACATTACTATTATAAATGAAAAATTAAATTCTAAACGTTCTTTTTGAAAAAAAACAAGAAAAATTAGTGGAAGAAACTCCAAAAAATAAAAAAGTTAAAATGGTGATGAACCATTTGCCCATCACCAATGATTTATTATTGTCTTACAACGTTAGCAGCTTGTGGTCCACGGTTACCTTCTACGATATCAAAAGAAACAGATTGCCCTTCTTCTAATGTTTTAAATCCATCACCTTGAATAGCTGAATAATGTACGAATACATCATTTCCGCCGTCTACTTCGATGAATCCGAAACCTTTTTCTGTGTTAAACCATTTTACTTTACCTTGATTCATGTTAATCCTCCTAAAAATATGAACATTTTTACATACTTCTTATATAATGAAAAAAGTCGCAAACCGAGACGCAGGACAACTTAAATCGCCTACATCATTTGGTGTTGCGACTTTAAATCCCAAAAAAATATAAAGAACTATGTATCACACTTATAAATATAAAGGAATTTGCTGAAAATGTCAACTCAAATATTAGGGTTTTTTAAAAAATTTTGCAGTAGCAGTTTATTTTATTTTTCATCCCCCATTGATGGTAACTATCGGATACATCTGGGCAGCCCGTTCCTCACCTACTTTGCTTGTTAACTTGAAAATCTTGAAGGTGCGGGTTTTGACTGCCATTAAAATTGGATCCATTTTTTAATAAAACGGTTTAATCACACCACAAGCAAGTCGTTTTCCAGCGTCACCTGCAGGCTGCGTCCGGAAGTCATCAGGGCTTTCATGAATGATCATTGCTTTCCCAATCACGTCACGGACACGAAATTTGTCCGTAAACACATTCATGCGTGTGTACCCGTTGTTCGAAAATATGACAGGCAGATCCCCTGCATGATTCCCATGAGGTTGATTGGTCGGGTTCCAGTGACCGCCGGCTTCTTGAAACGGATCATCTTCCTTCCCCACCGCACAACTGCCTTTTTCATGAATATGAAAGCCATGTGGACCGATAGGGTCTTGACCATTTCCTTGCTTTTGATATGGCGGTAGCCCGTTTACCTCAACAAACACATCGGTTCCATTGCCCATATCGGTAAAGACAACAAAGCCATGAATATTCGGTGCCAATGGTCCCCCTTTTATTTCAGCATAAGCCCTCACCGGTGTTTGACTACTCCGGTAATACAATGGCAATGGTTGAACAGGATAACAAAAATAACCAACCTGATACAATACCGCTTCCTCCTCTTATATTTTTTCTTTTTATTGTATGTTAAGAAAAAAATCGTGCCACTTCTTATCAGCCCCTTCCCCTTACTAAGCTTTTTTCTTGGCACGGGTAACAGGTTTCCGTTTTTTTACCGGTTTTTCTTTTGTTTCCCGATTCGGTTTTGTTCGGTCTATGGAAGCTTGTAGTGCTGCCATTAAATCCATAACATTATTCGGCTTATCTTTTGTCTCCGGTGTCACCATTTCTTCTCCTGTCCGTTTTGCTTCAACTAAGTTTAATACCGCTTCTCGATATTCATCATGATATTTTTCCGGTTGAAATTCCGTTGATAATTGATCAATCAGAAGAATGGCCGTGTCCAATTCCTTCTTTGTTATTTGGTTAGCAGAAGGGACATTCGGTACGTCCTTTGCTTTTCGAACCTCATCGGGATAATGAATTGTCTCCATTACCAATGTGTTTTCATAAACCCGGATCACGGCAAGCTGCTCTTTGGAGCGGATGACAATTTTGGCAATACCGACTTTTTCAGTTTCTTGCAACGCTTTTCTTAATAACGAATACGCTTTAACCCCTCCTTCATTCGGAGACAAATAGTAACTCCGGTTAAAATAAATCGGATCAATATCTGTGATTTTCACAAAATCGATAATCTCAACTGCTTTATCTTCTATTTCTTTTTCAAGGCCGGCAAAATCTTCATCCTCAATAACGATATATTTTCCTTTTGTATACTCATAAGCCCTCACAATTTCATCATTGGAGATTTCTATATTACAATTGGGACATACTTTTTGATATTTGATGGGGGTATGACATTTTTTATGCAGACTCCGAAATTTTACATCTTTATCTTCCGTCGCAGCATGCAATTTTACCGGAATATTTACTAACCCGAAGCTGATACTTCCTTTCCACATTGTATGCATTTCATAATCATCCCTTTATCTTTGTTTTTATTACATAGTGTTCATAAGCACCGTTTTTTTCATACAGATGAACTTTTGGTAAATAAGTTATTACTACTATAGATATACTAAGAAAAGCGCAGAGCGCCCGCTTAGCGACGTACAAACTGGAGCGCCCCGCAATGAGAACAGATTTGCTTCCTCGAATAGACATCGCACGAAGAAAATGCGAATGCATTTTCGAGGAAAAGGAAACACGGCGAGGCACGAGCCGATGTTGACTTATCGTAGTGGAGGGGAGTGAAGTTTGCTAGTCGCTGGCGCTCGGAGCTAGACAATAAAACTAATCCTAAGTTATTTACTTGTATTTTTACACTTTCTTATACTATAAGAAAAGCGCAAGTAGCGACCACTGTTAGATGATACCAGCTGTTCAAAGTTCTTTTATTAAAAAACGGGTGATAAAAATGAAACCAATGCTGCCTACACTATCCTTTGATGTTCCAAAAGAAGAAAAATGGGTTTATGAAATTAAGTATGACGGGTTTCGTGCCATCATACAAATGGATGATCAAGGAATTGATATGATTAGTCGCAACGGTAAAAGTCTGATTGACCAGTTTCCTGAAGCAGTCAATTTTTTTAATCATTATAAAAAACAATTATCCGATTTTTTTCCCATCCTATTGGACGGTGAATTGACCATTTTGGAAAATGACAGTAAGAGTGATTTTTTTCGTTTGCAGACTAGGGGACGAATGCGCAGTAAAAAGCGAATTTTTGAAGCATCGCTGTCAAACACTTCCACTTATCTTGCGTTTGACTTACTTCAATTAAAAGGTCAATGGGTGACAAAGCAGCCTTTTCTAAAACGAAAGGAGCTGCTTTATCAAGTGATGAAGCATTGCAGTCTTCCCCTTTCACCCGACCCGGCCAATCATTGCTTTATCCAGTTTCTTCCATTTCATAAAGAGTTTCATGAGGTTTGGGAAACGGTCAAGCAGAAAGAAGGAGAAGGAATCGTCGCAAAGCAGGCAGAAAGCAAATGGATTGAAGGAAAGAGAACGACACAATGGCTTAAGATCAAAAATTGGAAAAAAGTGCACTGTTTCATTACTGCTTTTGAGAAAAACAACGGATTTTTTCATGTTGCTGTTTATGAAAAAGAAAAGATCATTCCCATAGGTCTTTTCAAAAATGGAATGAATCAGGATGAAACAAATATATTGATTCAAATAATGAAGAAAAATGCCACCGATGAAGACGCCCAATTCGTGTATGTACAGCCTTCAATATGTGTAGAATTATTTTATTTACAATTTTATGATGGAACTTTACGTGAGCCGTTTTTTTCTCAATTTCTTTTCCAGACATCACCGGCTGACTGTACCCTTTCCAAGATGATGGAAATGTCCGAAGTGAACAAGACGGAAACTGATACGGATATTCCGATCAATATCACCCATCCAGAAAAACCGCTTTGGGAAAAAAATTCAATAACGAAATTAGATTATATTAAATATCTGAAATTTATTTTCCCTTATATGGAACCGTTTTTAAGAAATCGATTACTTACTGTTATCCGCTATCCGCATGGGATTTTCGGGGAAGCTTTTTTTCAGAAAAACTGTCCGGACTATGCACCGGACTTTGTCGAGACTTATTTGGACGAAGGAATAAATTATATTTTATGCAATAATTTTGAAACATTTCTTTGGCTCGGCAACCAGTTGGCAATTGAATTTCATACCCCATTCCGAACCATTGATAAAAAATTCCCGACAGAAGTTGTTATTGATTTAGATCCGCCAACAAAGGCAGAATTTCCGCTGGCCATCGAAGCTGCCCTTTATCTAAAGGAAGATATTATTGACAAGTTAGGACTTCATGCTTTTGTCAAAGTGTCCGGCAATCGGGGAATTCAAGTGTATTTTCCGCTATCCGGCAACCGAATCACTTGGAATCAAACGAGGAAGTTCACTGAATTTATCGCCAATTATTTACTTATGAAAAATGACAAGCATTTTACAATTGAACGGTTAAAGAAAAACCGCGGTCATCGGTTGTATGTTGATTACATCCAACATGCAAAAGGAAAGACGATCATTTGCCCGTTTTCGGTTCGGGGAAATGCAAACGCCGGTGTGGCCGCACCGCTGGAATGGGATGAGTTAACCGATAACATCACCCCCGACGGTTTTTCCATAGATGTGGTTATGAAAAGGATAGAAGGAAAAGGAAATCCCTTTGCTTCTTTTTTTCAAGTTGACAATGACGGGCCACTACAGGAAATGATTCGTTTCATAAAAGACAAGTAAGCGGGATGCATGAATCGCTATTTAGATGGATTCTCTGCCAAAAATCCCCATCCGTTTTTGTTTCGCTTTTTCTTCTATTTTCCGGTATTGTTCAACTTCATCTTCATATACTTGTAATTTGGTGAAGTCTATCATGAGATCTCTTGAAAGATCAACCGTTACCTTACCATCAAATTCATAAGTTCCATTGCCAATTAGGTCGATCCATTGTTTGTCGTCTTGCTTATGAACAATGGTCTTGACAAATCCGCCGTTATTGTAAACGATAAGCGGTGTTTCATAGTCGTGGAGTCCGTTCAGTATAGCAACCAGGCTCGAAGCTGACATTGCGGTTCCGCAGGCGTTCGTAAAACCGACTCCCCGTTCAAATGTATGAACAAAAATTTCACCCTTTTGAATCGGATAAATGAAACTAACATTAACACCGTCAGGAAAATATTGATTTTCTTTGTTAACAAATGAAGCAATCCGCTCCTGTTCCCCTCCAAGGAGAATCTCTTTCGGAACAATGGAAATGAGATGAGGATTCGGGACGGCAAGCGCAGTAAATGTTAAGTTTTCTGATAAATAGGGCAGTTTTTCATTTATGATCGCTTTTTCCGTATTCATCGGTAATGATGCCGGATCAAACAAGATTGGTGAAATTTCAACTTGGTAAAAAGGAAGATCTGCCTGTTCAACATATTTTTTTACATATAAATCTGCTTTTAATGTTTCAACAATCACTTCTTCTTTACCTGTTTGTTCAAGAATATATCTTCCGGCAACACGTAAACCATTGCCGCACATGGATGCCACTGTGCCATCCGAATTATAGATGGACATTGTTCCGTCTGTCCGGCCGCCGACAGTAACAAAAAGAATCCCGTCCGCTCCAATTCCGGTTTTCCGGTCGCATAAAAGAAGAGCCAGCTTCACCTTTTCTTCGTGGCTAAGTTCCCTTTGCATATTTTTTTCATCAATTAAAATAAAATCATTTTTGGAACCGTGCACTTTTTTAAAGGTACATGTAAACATAAAAAAACTCCTTACATTCTATTTCTTTGAATCTATCTTAACAACAGACTGCATTTTATTCAAATAGAAAAAGGCTGCTTCAACTGTTTTTTTGAAACAACCCATTCATAATGATTAACTCATCTTTGTCAATTCCTCTTTCATATATGCTTCATCCATCGGTCCAAAATAAATGGAGTGGATGATTCCATTCGTATCAATAAAATAACTGGTCGGCAGTCCATATATTTGATAAAGTTTAATAACTTCACCTTCTGTATCTAATGGAATCGGAAACGTAAGCCCAAGTTCTTTAACAAATTCTTCTGCTTTTTCTTTTGTTTCTTTCCCTACAGTTGAATTGACGGCAATTATTTCTACATTGGAATCACTATATTGTTCGTAAACCCTTTCCATTGCAGGCATTTCTTCTCGGCATGGCGGACACCAGGTTGCCCAGAAATTCAAAATTACTTTTTTTCCAGCTAATTCACTCAAACTTATCGTTTCACCGGATAATGTTTGTAATGTAAAATTCGGTGCTTTTGTCCCAACTTTTAACCCCGAAGCAGCATCCCCATATACCGCTTGTGCTTGCGATTGACCGTTTACCAACTGTTCATCCTTTTTAACAACATGCTCTTTTCCATCCTTATGGATAAACAACTCAATGCCGGCAAGAATAACAAGCGCAAGCAGAACACCGATAAAAAATTTCTTCATCTTATCACCCTTTGTTTATATATAAGTAAATGCGAAATTGCAATTTACCATATGTATCCTTTGCTAAAAACAGTCTTTTATTCAAAAAATTTAAATTACCTCTCGATGCAGACTAACGCTAACAAAATTGCCGCTTTTTCTGTACTAGTCAGTTTCTCTTGAAAAGTCACAACCGGTGTATTCAACCGAAAAAAGCTGCTCCAATCAAGCGGCAACCATCCTTTTTTGCTTACAGCTAATTGCCTGTACTTATTGTAAAAAACAATTTCCCGGTTCGGCAATCTTTTTATCTTGAATATATTTTGAGGGAAAATAATTTCACCGATGATATTCTTTTTCCCTTTCGGATCGATGTGACCGATAACCTTTCCATCGTTAAAGGTAAATGTAATGGAACGGTCATTTTCCTTTCGAATTTTCATAAACATGACGCGATTGTTTTCAAAAAAAATCAAATATGGCCCTTTCAACGTATGCTTCAACTGAATTTTTATATTCGCCGTACCGTCCGGCTGAAAAAAATATGTATAAGAAGATGCCTTTTCAATGAGAAAAGCATCAAGTCCGCTCTTACCATAATTATATCCGTTTTTTATGTTAAGACGCACAGATTTTTTAAAATAATATAAATGAATCATATAATAAAAAATACTTAAAGACAATAATAGAAAACAAGATGCTAATGGTTTATTATGTTCAGCTAAAAATATCGAAATGATGATTGAAATTATCGTGAAAAACAGACTAATGTTTAAACTTTGATTTCCTAGTTTATAGTAAAACATTTTGATAGACATATGGCGCCCCTTCTCCCTATGAAACCTATTTTCGATAAATTTCACTTTATCTCTTAATGGCAATAAAGACTAGAAACCAGCCTTATATAAATATTCATATGTTTACAAGGTGATATTCATGAATTAAATACACCAATTATCCATTAATTATTAATAAAATATTTACAAATACTACTTTTCTTTTGTAATAAATTTTTGTATCATACAAATAGATCATAACTATTCTACACAATTGAAAATATATGGGAAGGCAAATGGTGCGCCACCGGATTTTCCGGTTCTAGTGGGTTCGATTCCCACCCCGAAATTTTTTATTAATACTAAAAAAATTTCGAGGTGGGCTTCTTTCTATCTTTCTGAATGATAGAAATCCCCCTCAGTAATTGGAGGGATGAAAATGTTATTAAAAAAGAGAGATTTATCCGACTGTCAAGCATTGTATTCATTGCTGACCCACCCGGATGTCTTCCCGTTTATACGTCATAAACCGAATTCGTACGAAGAATTTTTATTTATGACTAAGCAAACCATTGAGGCTGAAGAACGTGGTGAAATGATCTCACGGACGATTGTTGATGAATGGGATCGACCCATTGGCACGATAAACTTATATGATATTGCAAATGGTGCAGGTTTTTTAGGAACGTGGCTCGGCAAACCCTACCATGGAAAGGGATATAATATACTTGCAAAGGAATTGTTTTTTGAAGAATTATTTTTCGTTCAAAATATGGAGACGGTTCTTTTGCGAATTCGGCTCGAAAATATCCGCTCACAAAAAGCTGCAGAAAAAATTCCTTATGTCACTCTTGCCAATCAAAGTCGGCCCTCAATTTACAAAGCAATTAACGAAAATCCATCTGGTTACCGATATAATTTATATGAGATAACAAAGGATGCGTACAGCTTATATTATAAAAAGAACAATGCACAAGTTCAGGGACCTATCCACCCATTGGAAGCATAATTTTTTCATTTCTTGTTGTTAAACGTCCATTGATTGGGCGTTTTTTTAGCTAACAGGGTCTCTCTAGAGTGAATTCCCCACCTCAATTGGATGCGGTTGAACAATGATTCTTCGCTTAACGACAAGTCAAGACCGTTTGTGCAAAATCACCAACCGAGTTCCCCAAGCATATTATGTACAAAAGTTTTTATTATTCATTAGGAAAGAATACGGACAACTAGGCGTCACGGGTCGCCTAAAAGCTCGGCAATTGCCTATTTTCTTATCAAACATGCCATACATATAAACAGAGAGGTGTTTTGGATGTGGCCATGGGGTTTCTTCGGATCAAATAAAGCTAATTTTGACCCTTTTCAATATTTAAGCGAAGGAGAGTTCCAACAAATGCTTGACCAGTGGATGAAACAGGCTTTCCCTGACTTTATCCAGTCGATGATGAATGATGGAACTACTTTTCACCATAAAAATAAGGATGAGGAAAACGAGAACCGAGAAACTTCGACAGTGAAAGAAACTCTATTTGAAACACATGATGACATCTTTATTCGAATACCTATTCAAGATGAAAAGCAAATTGATCGATTAAGGATATATTACAGTTTGAATAAATGTGTCATCGACGGATTAAACGAGGACAGCAACCCGCACACCATTATCCTTCCTGCAACTGTCAAGAAAAAAGGAGCAAAAGCAATTTATCGCGATCAAATTTTAGAAATTCGTATTCCAAAAAGTATTGAATGGCAAATGAGTGAAATTGATGTTGATAAATTTTAACATCATCCGGAATATAAAATCATTTTTTGGGCAGTTTATGGATAAAAACAATTATGGAGGATGATTTTCATGTCCATTCCCTATCGATGTCCCAACTGTAAAACAAATAAGTCCCGCTTTAATCTGATCAAACAAGTGGCAGAATCAGTCAAATTGGATCCGTCAACGGGATCGGTGGTACAAACATATACGGATGAAAATTTAGATCCTTTCCATATACCTTATCGAGGACCGGAGTATAAAATTCAATGCGGTGTTTGTGGATTAATAGAAGATGAACGGACGTTTGCTAAATTTGGAGAATCTGAGCTGTAGGATATGATCAAGTTGGAAAAATCCTTTCAATTTCAAACACAAGGAAAAATTTTCGACTCGTTTTTTTATATAAAGAAAACTCGGGCGTCCAAGCCTTTAGGCGAAAGCAGAGCCGCAAGAGCACTTATACTTAATTCTTAAAATTTCCAACTACGTCGAATTCGCTTCTTTGCTGGAAATTTATACTTTTTTAACGTACCAAAAAGGGCAGTCTGGAAAGTCGTCTATTGTACTTTCGGCTGCCCCTTTTAGTTTGCCGTGTTTACTTTATTTTTTCGTTTAATATTTCCACTGATTTTGCGATTTGCGGGTCTTCCGCAATTAGTTTATTTCGCAATGCCTCCATAATTTGTACGGTTGTATCACCGGTTACAACCCCTGTTTGTTCCAATCCGTGATCCTTTTGAAATTTGATGACTGCTGCTTCTGTCTCATCATCAAAAGCGCCGTCAATGGTGCCCGGTTGATAACCAAGAGCCTCAAGCATTTTTTCAATGGTTGAAACTTGTTCATTTATACTTTTCTTTTTCAACTCGACTCCGGGATCAACATAAGTTAAATTCGCATACTCCGGCATTTTCACTTCATAATCCGGTACAATTCCTTGCTCATTTATCCACTTTCCGCTTGGCGTTAACCATTTTCCGGTCGTCAATTTCAAGGTGGAACCGTCATTGTAACTCGCAGCCGTTTGTGCGGTCCCTTTTCCAAAAGTTTTTTCACCGACAATTGGTACCCCTGCTGATTCCTTCAAAGCACCGGCTAATATTTCCGATGCACTCGCACTTCCGCCATCGACAACAGCAACTAGAGGAATATTAAAAGGTTCCTTCTGATTTGACAATTGACGGACTTTTTTACCATCATTTTTTTCCATTTGATAGATGACTTTCCCATTCGGCACAAATAAACTAGAAATTTCAATTGCTTGATCCAGTAAGCCTCCTGGATTTTGTCGTAAGTCTAAAATTAGTCCTTTCATTCCTTGCTTTTTCAACTCATTGATGTGTGATACGAGTTCCGTATAGGTTCGTTCAGAAAACATAGTGATCTGGATTTTTCCAATCTGACCATCCAGCAGCTCGCTATAAACCGTTTCGACCGGGATGACGTCACGAGTGATACTCAATTCAATTGGGTCAGTAACCCCCGGCCGAGAAATTTTCAAATTGACTTTCGTTCCTTTTTCACCGCGGATTAGGGAAACAGCTTCATTGGAACTCATTCCTTGAATACTTTTTCCATCCACTTCAAGGATGATATCATTAGCCTTAAGTCCTGCTTTTTCTGCCGGTGAACCTTTAATTGGAGCAACAATAACGATATGATCATCCTTTTGTTCGACCTGTGCGCCAATACCTTCAAAAGAGGACGAAATGGTCTCATTGAATTCTTCTGTTTCTGCGGATGTCATATAGTCCGAATAAGGGTCCCCTAGAGATTCCACCATCCCGTTAATGGCCCCTTCTATTAATTTTTTATCATCCACTTTATGAATATAATTGGCTTTGATGCTTTCAAATGTTTCATATAGTTTTGTAAAATCTTTCCGATCCTGAATTTGAATTTTCTCCACTACCTTTTCATCCCCAAAAGAAAGGACAAAAGCGGTCATTCCTGTCGTAAGTATTACGATAAGGAAAATTAGTATAATAAAATGAAATTTCTTTATTTTCATGTATTTATTTGGATCAACAGAATCGGTTTTATTTTCGGTATTTTTCTCTTCTATTTTTTCACCGTTATCCACTCATTCTCACCACTTTCAAAAAAACTAAATAATGAAACTGCAGGTATATTTCAATACGAAACATTACACGGTTCAATGTCTAAACGGCTTTTGCATTTTGGAAAAATTCTTCCAATGTCCAATCGTTTTCATAAATAATTTTTGCCGTTTCTTCTCCAACATAGCGGAAATGCCAAGGCTCATATTGATATCCGGTGATTGCTTCTTTTCCTTTTGGATAGCGTAAGATAAAACCGAATTTATGAGCATTTTCTCTCAGCCATGTGCCTTCAGGGGTGCTTTCAAAGGACTCTACTAAATCAAGATTTGCACTCTCTGCCGAAATATCCATAGCAAGTCCGGTTTGATGTTCGCTTTGCCCCGGGATAGCAACAGCTTCCACTGCTTTTTCTTCACCTTTTGCTTCAACTTCTCTTTGAAAGACTTCCGTTTGTCGCGTATAGGAACGATAACCGGATACAGCATACAAGGAAATTCCTTCAACTTCAGCTTGTTGAAACATTTTTTCCAAAGCACGAGCAGCTTCTTCCTTTAAATAGCTCTTTTCGATATCTAAATCCCCAAAAGAAAACCGAACATTAGGTCTGACAAGATTAGCCGGAACATAATCTGCCGGTAAGTAAGCGGATTGTTTGTTTACAAGAATTAATAGATTATCCACATTTTGAATGACTTCTTTTCCATCTTGTTCTGCAACGATATTAAAGTACTTCTTATCTAATTTTATTGTGCCATCATTTTCATCAGCGTTTTCCGGTGAATTTGACTGGTCATTTTCGGTTGTTTGTTCATTTGCCTGATGATTGTTGTTACTTTGCTTATTTTCTCCGGTTAAATCATTAAGCGAGCAGCTCGTTAATAGTAATAGCATTCCGGTCAATGCGGATATAATAATCGTTCTCATTCATTTTCTCACCTATTTTCCTTTTATTCAACATTTATCATTTTATCACTCTCCTGAAGCCTTGAACAGATAAATTTATTTTACTGATAAATACCAGTATTTCCCAACTTACCGTGTTGCTTTTGGTTTGATGGCTTGCGCAAGTACTCCTTATGTACATATTTTTATTCTTCATCTTTCCTACTAGAAGTAAAACACTATCCGAAATTTATACATGAATATATAAAAAAGGCCGGTTTATGCAATAACCGGTTTCCAAATCAGAACATGACGTATCGATATATTATATCTGATTGAAGTTTCATCTTGAAAACCGACATTACAAAGCCAGCCCGTTTTAGCAAATTAAATAATTATTGAACAGCTGCTTCTAAAGCTACCTCAATCATGTCATTGAAGGTTAGTTGCCTTTCTTCGGCCGATGTGGCTTCACCGGTTAAAATATGATCACTAACCGTCAAAATCGCCAATGCTTTCCGTCCAAATTTTGCAGCCAATGTATAAAGTGCAGCCGCCTCCATTTCAACGGCTAAAATACCATAGTTTGCCCATTTTTCATGTTCAGCATAATCATCGTAAAATAGATCGGCACTGAACACATTCCCAACTTTTAGATGCAAACCTTTTTGGATTCCGGCATCGTAAGCATTTTTCAACAACTCAAAATTGGCTGTTGGGGCATAATCGACCGCACCGCCAAAAATTTTCCGATTGATTTGTGAGTCTGTTGAGGCTGACATGGCTAAAATAACGTCACGAACCTTTACATCTTTTTGAATCGCCCCGCATGTACCAACACGGATTAAATTTTGAACGTTATAGCTTTGCATAAGTTCTGTTATGTAGATTGAGATTGACGGGATACCCATTCCCGTTCCTTGTACGGACACTCTTTTTCCTTTATAGGTTCCCGTAAACCCTAACATATTTCGAACTTCATTATAACAGACCGGGTTTTCTAAAAAATTCTCGGCAATATATTTCGCACGTAACGGGTCTCCAGGTAGCAATATTGTTTCAGCAATTTCATTTTCTTTTGCACCAATATGCGTACTCATCTAAAATTCCTCCTTTAATGATCCTATACTATTATTGACACATTCAATATACCATATTAAAAGAGGCAATGTTGAATTTTTTCAATAAAAATTAGGATATTTATGAACAAATCATTCCATCATATAAGAGAAGGAATTTTTGCAAGGGAAGAATAAACTTGGGTAAAAAGCATCGGAACCGAATTAACCAGCCAAAGAAAAAAAATAACATTTCGGAAGAGGCTTTAATCGCAGAACAGGAAGCACATGGAAAAGATATTTACTCAGCTGAAAAAAGGAAAGGTTAACTGATAAATGATTAAAGTCCTATGCAAGCTGCAACCTTCATAGGACTTTAAGATATTAAAATGGCAAGCAATAAATCAATGGGTGTAACGTGATATAACATCTTGAAGTTTGTGTTTCATGTTGGCTAGATCATTAGATGTAACCGTGAGACGGACTTTCGATTCGTCCATCTCGAGAACCTCGGAAAAAAGAGAAGTCAAACCGCGAGCCTTTCGATCAACTTCCATTAATATGTCAACTTGATGTTCGGACTGATTAAAAAATGTCATTTCCAGTTCATCTAATTTACCACGGAACGGACCGGAATATGGTACAAATTCAAATTCTTGAATAATTGGTAAACTTGTCCGTAAAAAACGCGGTGCTGCTTCACAATCGACATTTCGAAGTCTGAAACCTATATCATATATCGAATTAATGACAGCTGCCGCTAAATTCCCCGGATCAACTTTAATGTAGTCCTTGTCGGTCGGATCTACGGAACTTTTTATATCTGCACCGGTGGCAACCCATATTTTTGTTTTTCCGTATGTGACAGGTGTATCATAAGGTAATTGAAAAGAAAACGGAATCTCTTTGAGTGCTCCGGGTTTGATGGTGAAAGATTCAGAGATAAAAAAATGTCCGATATTCGCTACATCTGTTACCTTCCGATCGTCAGTTTCCCTGATAAAATTTGTATACACATTTAAGTATAGGGAATCAATATTTTGTTCGACATTTCCCCCTCTCACTTCGATAATCCCGCTGATCATTTCTCCCGGTTTCAGACGATCCTTTTCTAATTTCGTGTCAATTTGTGCACTACCGATCCCGACACTGGCGAGCATTTTATTGAAAAATGACATCTATAAAACTCCTTCCCAATTGTATTCGCTTATTTATACGAATACTTTGGCCGGAAGTTCCTATTTTTTTTTATTTTTTTAAAGTAACAATCAGCAGGAAGAGTCGAAATCCCCCGCTGATTGAAGTTTCACTTTACTCATTGTTTTGAAAACGGTGTTTGGACAATGCTTCCAATTTTTTCAGGATTTCTTTCATCTTTTTTTGATAACCGGACTCACCAAAATTTAAATATAAATATTGATAGTCATTATAAAGATCGAGTAAAGAATCAATATTTTCCATATCCTGTTTACGATTTTGCATTTTTTGCGATGCGATTAATAAAGGGCTTTTTTTTCCCTGTTGCTTTTTGGCATTTAATAATTTCTTTGCATTTTCCTCATTTGTTATATAAGTTAACTCATCTTCTCCCGCTTCAACCCAAGCTCCATCATAAAGTCGTGAACATTCATAAATAAAATCTTCCCATGCTGAATCTTTATACCTCCAGATTTCTGCCCGAAAGCCGATTATAACAAATAAATCTTGCCCGTATCCATTAACCCGAACAATATCTCCAAACTGAAAACGATATTCGATTTGAACATTTTCCTGTTTCTGTAAAATAATGTTTTTCTTATGGTCCTTCCAAGCCAGCAAATTCTTTTCAAAATACAAATCATGACTGTCCTTCACTTGATAAAACCATTCTCCGCCAATTTGGTAAATTTTGTTAATTTCCGAAACCAAACCGTTTTGATCGATTGCCACACGATCACCTATATGAAACTTTGGTTGCTCATGTTTCGACATTCCCCCTATCCCTCACTTTCTCGCTGTTTCTCTATTATATGCATGGAGGAAACATGATGAAACACGAACGAGATTCGAGTACAATAGGCGATACAACTAAATAATGATAACTTGACTTTTTATGTCCGCTTTTTTGATCAAGCACTGATTGTAAAAAAAGGGGATCGGATTTTGAATCATTTTGACTCAATCCAATCACCCTTCATTTCATTTATCTTCTATTTCTTTATATAACTCCCAAGCCCGATCAAAAGTAGTCATTGATGGTAAATAGTCACCGTTCATTTCCAAATAGCGACTCAACTCATCATAGTCGGTTGAACTTTTCGGAAAACCGTGATCAAGAAATGCATCATTTGCAAATTTTGCCATTTCATCCTTTGCCCCGGCATTACGATATCTCATTAAAAAATGATAAAAAGATTTTGCCATTTGCCTTTCCTTCCTAAAGTTTGTCTTTCTAACCAACAGGCAGCTTGATTTTTTCAAGTCAATCAAACAATTTTTTATATTGTCCGTATCCTTCCTTTTCCAAATCTTTCTTAGGAATAAATCGTAATGCAGCCGAATTAATACAATAACGTAATCCGGTTGGTCCCGGTCCGTCCGGAAATACATGTCCTAAATGGGCATCACTCGTCTTCCCTCGAACTTCTGTGCGAATCATCTGATGGCTCGTATCCATCTTTTCCATCATTTCTTCATCATCAATCGGTTTTGTGAAACTCGGCCAACCGCATCCGGCATCATATTTATCTTTTGAACTGAAAAGCGGTTTTCCGGAAATAATATCAACATAAATTCCTTCTTCAAAGTGGTCCCAATATTCATTATGATATGGCGGCTCCGTTCCGTTGTTCTGGGTTACCTCATATGCAAGCGGCGAAAGTTTTTTCTTTAATTCATCCTTTGATGATGGCATTATTTATCCCTCCAATGTTTTTCGATAAATGTCGCTCTTCCCGAACCAATAAAATATCGATTGTAATGCTCAGGATTTTTTTTGTAATAGTTCTGATGGTATTCCTCTGCTTCAAAAAAATCGTTTGCAGGTAATATTTTTGTGGCAATTGGTTTATGAAAGCGCCCACTTTTCTCTAGCGCTTGCTTTGATTGTTCCGCTTTTTGCTTTTGTTCATCATTCAAATAAAAGATTGCGGTCTGGTAGGATTGCCCCCGATCATAAAACTGACCGCCGGGATCAGTTGGATCAATTTGTTGCCAAAAAATATCAAGTAATTGCTCATAAGATATGATGGACGGATCATAAGTAATTTGGACCGCTTCATAATGACCCGTTATCCCTAGACAAACTTCTTCATATGTCGGGTTTGGAAGAACTCCTCCCGTATATCCGGATACCACTTTCTTAATACCCGGCCATTGGTCAAAAGGTTTTACCATACACCAAAAGCAACCCCCTGCAAAAATTGCCTGCTCGTATTTGTTGCCTGTCATTTTACCACCCTCACTCGTGCTTTTTGGTTCTTTATATTTTAGCAAAAATGACTTAAACGTGTAAAAACATTCGATTGATTGCATGTGTAACGTATTTATTGTTCCTTTGCCATGCTGTAAAAATTGCCATCAATAGCGAAAATGTTATTTCCCTTCCTTAATTTATTTTGTTAATATATCTTTAGATTACTCGTCCTGATGGTTTGAAAGGAGAAACAATATTGTCAATTCAATTACCCGAAGCTTTTATTACAAAAATGAAAAATTTACTTAAAGAAGAAACTGCAATGTTTTTAAAAACCTATCAAGATGAACGGACAGCAGGCTTACGACTAAATCCGCTAAAAATTACGAATGAAAAGTGGGAAAGCATCAGCCCATTTCCGATTGAAAAAATCCCCTTTACCGATTACGGATATTATTATCATTACCAACAAGATGAACCCGGAAAACATCCGTACCATAGAGCCGGACTTTATTATATTCAAGAACCTAGTGCCATGTCTGTAGCTCGATTGCTTGATGCTAAACCAACTGACAAAGTGTTGGATTTATGTGCAGCACCAGGCGGGAAATCAACCCAAATCGGCTGTGCCATGGAAAGTAGAGGTTTACTCATTTCAAATGAGATCCATCCGAAACGGGCAAAAGCACTTTCCGAAAATATTGAACGGTTTGGGCTAACGAATACAGTCGTCACAAATGAAACACCGGAGCGACTTTCGCAACATTTTCCGTTTTATTTTGACAAAATTCTACTTGATGCTCCGTGCTCGGGAGAAGGTATGTTTCGAAAAGATGAGGAAGCAAGGCAATATTGGAGTCAGGAGCATGTAGAACTTTGCCGGGAAAGACAGCTGGAGATTCTTGACTCCGCCTATCAAATGTTAAAGGAAAACGGAATTCTGGTATATTCAACCTGTACGTTCTCACCCGAAGAAAATGAACAAGTCATTGAAACATTTCTTAACAAATATCCGGACATGGAATTGTTAACAATCGAAAAACGAAATGGGATCGAAGGCGGCCGCCCTGAATGGACAAAATACCGGTTATCGGAAGTGGAAAAATGCGCCAGACTTTGGCCGCATAAATTAAAGGGAGAAGGTCATTTTGCGGCCAAGCTCATAAAAACTTCCACAACCCCGGAAAGTCCGACCAAGCCATTCAAATCGAAGAAAAAGCAAGATTGGCAAGACTATTGTTTATTTGAAAAGGAATATTTGCAACAGGTGAACTGGAAAAATTTACATGTATTAGGGTCTGTCATTCATTCGCTTCCTGATGAATGTCCGGATTTAAGCGGGTTAAGAGTCATACGTGCCGGCCTCCACCTGGGAGAATTAAAGAAAAACCGATTTGAGCCAAACCATGCCCTCGCCCTTGCATTAATGAAAAATCAATGCCGGCAAACAATCGATTTGTCTTTAGAAGGCGAGGATTGGCAACGATATTTAAAAGGCGAAACTTTGAAAGGAACGGGACAATATAAAGGATGGGTACTGATGACGATTAACGGTTTTCCGCTCGGTTGGGGAAAAGAATCGAATGGAATTATCAAAAACCTTTATCCCAAAGGGTTACGGATTATGTAAGAATAGTAGAAAAGCGCAGAAGGCTGCGCTTTTCTTAATAAACAAGCAATGAAAATGAAATATCATCATTTTTCAGGTCAAAGGTATTGGCATGAATGTGTAATTGATTTTTCAATTTGATATCCGTTAAATGGATGTAAATAATTTTTTCATTAGGGAAAATTTCCACCCATTTTGGGAAGTGATAATTATTTTTGATAAAATTCATCACATATCTTGACGGCAATTGTAATTTCCCGATATGGATCGTATTTTGCGATAAAATCAAATCACCATTTTCCAGTGCTTTTGGTTCGAAGGTTAATTTCATTTCAACATTCTGGTCAAAAACCGGTAACGTTCCATATAACTCCACTTCATCATTTAAATACACTTTATAATCAATCGGACTATCCGCATTCTCTTTTTCAATGAAGTCGTTAATCAAAATATTTAAGTCCTGTTTGTTTGCCGTAACCGTTAGACTTGCCTGACTTTTTTTAGACACTCCATTCTCACCGGTAAGTGAATCACCGCCTGCCGGAAGAAAAACCATCGTGAAAAGGAAAACAATGATTACGATATTTATAATAAGCAACGTAAAAAAGGCTGTTTTCCACGTAAACTTTTTACTCATCGATAACCTCTCTTTTCTATCAATCCCATTTTTTTATACCTTGATTTTTCAATATAGCTGAAAATACTTCTTTGCTAATCCGTTCATACCCCTTATTGTTCGGATGGAAATGATCCTCATACAATAAATTTTCATCCGGATTAGTGAAAATAGGTGATACATTGACAAAAATCGCATGATCATATTGCTCAACAACTTCCCGGGCAGCTGTATTCCAGTCTTCCAAAATGGCATCAAATTCTTTAATCTCTTGAAACCATTCCGAAAATGGATTATATAACCCGATCAAAACAATGATCGCATCCGGATTAGCGGTCGTAATTTCCGATAATATTGAATTTAACCGTTTTTCATAACCGACTAATTCTGTTTCAAATTGATTTATTTGTAAATTCGAAATATGATTGCTGACAATTTTCATAATATCGTTTCCACCAATGGTAATTAATACCATATCTGCCTTGTTAATTGACTCCTTAACTTCATTTGTTTTGAGCCGTTCCAATAACTGGTCTGAGCGCTGACCTTTAATACCAAGATTGGTAACTTGCACATCTTTAACCCCTTTTAATGTTACCAAGTCTTCCTGTAAATATTTTAAATACCCACCCTGATTTGTCGTATCGCCAACCCCTTGAGTCAGTGAATCGCCAATTGCCGTAACATGCATGGTTGAAGGGATAAAATCAACGGGCAATTTCGTTTTTTTATTATCGGAATAGATTTCCCTGAGCGGTTGAGTTGATACAGAATTTGCTTGAGTGGAAAAAATGAAATAACCAAAAGTGGAAATCAAAACAACAGCAAATATTGTGAAGGTGATTTTTTTCAATCTTTTCACCTACTTGTAATAGTTTAATAAAATTGTATTTTTATTATATCATATTCATAATGGAAAAAAGAACATGCAGCAAGATGATGCCGCATGCAATTAATCACTTTGTTTTAATAAAATTTGAATATCGGATAACAATTCCTCATATGGAACATCCAAGGCCGAATAATATTTTACAATAATACCATCTTGGTTGACTAAAAACAAGTCCGTTCCGTGAATCACTTGATCATCATCTTCCGGTTTATATACCTGGAATTTAAAGTTCTCTTTAGCAAATTGTTCAATATGTTTTTGTACATAGCCGGTAAGAAAATGCCAATTATGTAAATCCTCGGTAAAATGACTTGCAAACGCTTTTAATATATCGGGTGTATCCACTTCCGGATCGACACTGAAAGAAACCAATTCGACTTTATCCAAACCTTCTTCTTCAAGCATTCTCTGAATACGAGCCATATTTGCCGTAATTGGCGGACAAACGGTTTCGCAGTTTGTGAAAATAAAATTGGCTACCCAGACCTTTCCTTTTAAATCCGCTAAACCAAACGGCTCACCATTCTGATTTGTATACTCAAAGTCTTCAATCGGCCATTCGACACCGTTTTTAATTGTTGCTGAACTACAGCCATTTAAAAAAATTAGCATAAAAGCCAACAATGCCAGAATACGATTTGTCCTCACATGATCCCCCTCCCCCTGTCCTTGGCAACATTGTACCAAACCAGAAAAATAAACGAAAATATTATGACCTTTATGAATGGAATAAGATTTATTACACACCTATACCAAAACCATTAAAAAACCAGCTTAAAAGATTTAAGCCGGTTTCCTTTTATAAAACAAATGCCTTTATTCGGCAAAATATGTGAAACCGATCGCGCCAGGTCCGGTATGCGTACTGATGATCGGAGTCGTTTCCACAATTTTTATCTCCAGATTTTCATAGAGCTCATGAAGTTTTTCTTTTAACCTTGTCGCCAGTTCCATTCCATCAGCATGAGCGAGACCGATACCTTTAATAGTTTTCCCGTCTACATCTTCCTTGAAATTTTTCACTAAATGCTTAATAACTTGACTGTAATTACGGACATTTGCCATTGGGGAGTACATTCCATCTTTAAGTACTGCAATTGGCTTAATATGTAAAAGAGAACCTATTAAAGCTCTTCCTTTTCCGATTCGCCCACCTTTAGTCAGATTTTCTAACGTATCCACAACGACAAATAACCTCGTATGATGACGAACTTCTTCTATTCGATGCAAAATTTCTTTAATCGATTTTCCTAATTTAGCCAATTTACTAGCTTCAATTACTTGAAAGGCAAGTCCTCTGGAAATATACAATGAATCAACAACTGTTACTTTCCCGTCAAATTGGTCAGCCGCCGACTGAGCTGTTTGAACCGTCCCGCTTAACGGACCGGCACAATGAATCGATAGTACTTCACTCCCATCCGCAGTCAGACGTTCATATAATTCCGTAAAAGTACCGAATGAAGGTTGAGATGTTTTTGGCAACTCTTCTGATTTTCTCATTTCCCTCATAAATTCTGACGGCGTTATATCTACTCGATCCAAGTAAGTTTTTCCGTTTAAATCAATTTTTAACGGTATAATATGAATTCCATACTGCTGGGCTTCTTCAGATGATAAATCTGCTGTAGAATCTGTAACGATTTTAATAGACATTAAAATCCACATCCTTTTGACAATAATTTAACTAAATAATGGTCGAATACATTCCTCTCCATTATTTTTAGGAGAGTTTACAAGACTTGAGACAACATACAGTTTTTGGTTTTCCATCGGATAGGGCTTAAGAAGTTCCTTTGCTTTTGCATAAGGATATTCCTTTGTATTTAGCCAAGTTTCCCATGCCTCTTCATTATCCAACATAACCGGCATTCGTTCATGAATATTTCGTACCTTTTCATTGGCGCTTGTTGTCAGAATAACACAAGTGATTAATTCCGTATCGCCTTCCTGATTACGATCCCAAAGAGCGGCAAAGGCAAACGGTTTTCCATCATCTTTCATGATCCGGTACGGGGTTTTCTTGCCATTTTCCACTTTCCACTCATAAAAACTATCGGCAAAAATAACACAGCGATGTTTTTCTACTAAATGTTTGAAACTTGATTTATCAGTTAACGATTCAGAACGGGCATTAATCAATGGTTTCCACTGCTTCGGTTGTTTCACCCAATATGGAACCAATCCCCATTTCAAATAACCCGCCCTTCTTTCACCGTTATGAGCAATAGCAGTCAAAACTAGTTGGGAAGGGGCAATATTGAAACTGGGCGAAAAGTGGTCCGGTATGAACTGTAACTGAAAATAGTCAACTACATCTTGCAGATCAACAGTTAAGGTAAATCTGCCACACATATTTCGCACCTCTTCCATGGGTTAACGTTTTTTATAAAGCAAATATTCATAATCATAGGGATTTTTTTCGTCTCTTCTCCCTTTTTCCTTAGAAACCAATTGAAAGTGAGACCAATCGAGTTCCGGAAAATAAACATCCCCGGAAAACTCTTGATTGATTTTTGTCACATATAATTTTTCAACAAAAGGAAGGAAAATGCGAAACATATCAGCACCACCGATGATAAACACTTCGCCATCTTTATTCCGACAATAATCAAGCAAATCTTCCTGTGTGTGAAAAACGGTACAACCTTCAAAAGATATATTCTTATTTCTTGTCAATATAATATTTTCACGACCGGGAAGTGGATGACCGATGGATTGGAAAGTTTTTCTCCCCATGACGATGGGATGACCCATTGTTATTTTTTTAAATCTTTTCAAATCATCCGGTAAATGCCACGGAATTTCGTTGTTGTTTCCGATTAACCCGTTTTGATCCATTGCAACGATAAATGATATCATACACTTACGACTCCTTTGATCGGCGGGTGTGGATGATAGTTTTCCAGTGAAAAGTCTTCATATTTAAAATCAAATATATTTTTGACATTCGGATTTAATTTCATCGTCGGCAGTTTCCGGGGCTCTCTCGTTAATTGCAATTTTACTTGTTCGATATGATTTAAATAAATATGGACATCACCAAATGTATGAATAAATTCCCCGGGCTCTAGGTCACATACCTGGGCGATCATCATCGTGAGCAATGAATATGAAGCAATATTAAACGGAACACCTAAAAACAAGTCACCGGATCGTTGATATAGTTGACAGGACAGTTTGCCATCGACAACGTAAAATTGAAACAAAGTATGACATGGAGGCAGTGCCATCTTATCCAAGTCACCGACATTCCATGCACTAATGATGAGGCGTCTGGAATTCGGATTAGTCTTTATTTGTTCAATGACTTCCTTTAATTGATCATGGGTTCTGCCGTCTGCCCCTGTCCATGACCGCCATTGGTGACCGTAAATCGGACCGAGATTGCCATCTTCATCTGCCCATTCATTCCAAATACGAACCCCGTTTTCTTGTAAATATTTTACATTAGTATTACCTTGAATAAACCATAATAATTCATGAATGACCGATTTTAAATGGACTTTTTTTGTCGTAAGTAACGGAAAACCTTCTTGAAGATTAAACCGCATTTGATAGCCAAATGTACTAATGGTTCCGGTACCTGTACGGTCTTCCTTTTTTACACCATTTTCAAGCACATGTCTACATAAATCCAGATATTTTTTCATCATAAACCACCTTTATTTATTGCAATTTCTTGATAAACGTATATGTTTTTGGGGCGTGCTCTTTTAAATAATGATTTGTATCACTATTCGCATAAAAGTAAGCAAAGACCTCAGCGAAATATTCTTCCGGATATAACAAATAATAATCATTATTCCCGAATAATTGTTTAGCTTCAAGTTTCCAAATCGATTGAAAATAGATTTGATCGCGAATCCCCTTAAAAACGATTCGGTCAATGGAATGAGCCAACTCATGCAATTCCAAATTTACTGAACCATGTCCTTCTCCTTTATCACTGGCACCGATTTTCACAAATACGATCCTGCCTCCACCTGCACCGGGGACATTATCCCAAGTTACCGTTGTATCTCCATAGCCTCTGGGTGTTATTCCTGTCAACGAACGCGTACTTGGAAAATCCGTCAAATGGCCGTTAAATAAACGAATTTTAATATGTTGATCATATATTTTTTCCAAGAGCGATATGGGCAGTGAATCAATTTGGTTAACCATTTGTGCTGCTGCTTCTTCATCAAATGAATTATTCGGTAATAATATTATGGACGGAGTAATCTCTGAAGCTCGTAAATTCAAATGTTGGTTGAAATGTGTATTTTCAATATCTTTTAAAAATAAAAAATCAAACGTTGTAGTTGAGCCTTGAATAAAAATCACGATCAGCACCGTAATCATAAGGGATAATTTCTGTCGTTTCATGCTGTATTCCACCCTTAACAAGTAGGCTATTTACATAAACTTTGTTGCCATAGATACCGACTCATATGTTTCCTATGAAGTTAACACGCAATGGACAGCAGATTTCCTCTCTATTTGTAAAAGTATATATCCGTTTCAGAGAATATTTATAAAAAACTCTCTTAATCTATCATATTATAACTTGGTAAATATGGCTATAGCTTTCTATCCATCTTTGAAAAAAGCACATACCAATAAAGTATGTGCAAATATGGCGATAGCGCTATCCATCCTAGAAAAAAGTACAATACCTTTAACATATGTGGAATTTCGCATCATTTGACTTAAGAAGGAGGTACTCAGGCCCTGTGAAACCGGCAGAGTACCTTCTCGAATGGGCAAACTTTCATTAACAGTGATCAGCAAAGGCAGTTAGTAAATTATCAACAACTTCTTCAACAGCATGACCTTCAATCTCATGACGGGGGATAAAATGGACGACAGTTTTTTCCTTCAAAAGTGCCATTGAAGGTGAGGATGGTTCAATACCGATAAAATATTCCCGCATTTTTGCTGTAGCTTCTTTATCTTGCCCGGCAAATACCGTAACGAGATGATCAGGTTTTTTTTCAGTATGTTGAATTGCATAAGTAACTGCCGGACGGGCTAGTCCCCCTGCACAACCGCATACTGAATTAACGACAACAAGCGTCGTTCCGCTGACACCTTCCATAAACGTTTCTACTTCTTCAGCGGTTTTTAATTCTTTAAAGCCGACTCCTACTAATTCTTCACGCATCGGCTTAACAAGTTCACGCATATATTCTTCATAAGCCATTGACATAATTTATCCTCCTCGTACGATTTGTTTTAGCGTTAAGTGTATAATATTTTACATTTCATTTTATTAAAAAGCAAAAGCTCTAACTATTCGGTTGTTTTCTTGCCTCGGTCATTTGTTTCCAAACCGATCCCCTTGCATTCTCTCCGCCTTCAATTCGTTCAATGGCCATCTTTATTTGTAAGGCCACTTCAAACTCAGGGTCATTCTCGGCTTGTTTTAATGCCGGCAAAGCTTTTTCATCTCCTGTTTCATATAAAAACATGGCAGCGCGCCAACGGACAATTTTACTCTTATCTTTCAATGCCTTAATCATTTCCTCCTGAGCTTCCGGGAATCCGAGATCACTTAAACAATCACCGGCTGTTCGTCTTACCGTAACTGTCTTATCTCTTAATCCTTGATAAATATAGGGCAGCACTTTCTTATCCTTTATCATACCAAGGTATACAACAGCAAGTCTTCTAATAGACGGTTTCTCGTCATGCAACGCTTTTTCGAGGACAGGTAAATCAGCAAGTGTCGGCTCTTCCATTTGTTCTAAAAGTTGATAACGTCTTTTCCAATCAGGATGATCTAAATCTTGTCGTGTCAATTTCCGATACTTTTTTTGAACAACGGACCGTTCGGGATGTAAAGCCGACTCGACAAGTGCGGCCAAACGTTCTGAAGGATAAGATGCAACAACCTCATCTAAAATTGTTTGACCGATTTCATCAAAGTCGCCATAACGAACCCCGTGATCCACCCATTTTCTAAGAAAAACAATATTATCTTCCGGCAATTGAGCTTTTGTAATTGCCCGGACAAACTCTTCAGGTAAGGCCACACGTTTTTCTGTATGCCCGTCAGTCAATTTTATTTGCATTGGAATCCCCTTGAACATTTGCAAAAAAACTTGAACTTCCCCATAATGTTCATCAGGACCAATAAAGTTTTCTTTTTCGGTTGCTTCTTCACCGAGCGATATGCGAACCAATGGTAATATTTGTTTCCAATCCGCTTTCGGATGCCTTTCAACTGCCAAAAAATCTGCCACATGGTAAACTCCTTTAACACCTTCAATTTCCAAAATGGCCCGAATTTCCTTTGGTGCTTCATTTCGCATCTCTTCACGGTAATTATTTCGTGCTCCTTTTGGCAATTCTTCATTAAGAATTATTTTCATCGTATGTGGACTGGGTGTTGGTTCAATTGCTTTTATTTTCATATACATCACCTCTCCTTCTGCCATCTTTTTATTATCTTAATACGGAAAGTTGTCGTAACGCAAAATATTCGACTTATCTTCAAAAACACAAGGCGTCTGAAGAAAGATAGTAAACAGCTATTTTGGAAGGAAACCGGTGGCGAAAAAAAGGAATATTTCAATATTTGTAGAAATATATGTGTATGCAGAATTTATTTACATTTATGTAAAAAACGGGAGGGAACTGAGAATGAGCTCAATAAAAAGGGTAAATCATCAGCCAAAAGGAATGAAAACCGTTAATCCTTACTTAATGGTTGACAATGTCGCGCAGCTAATAGATTTCATAGAAACAGTATTTGACGGAAAATTAAAGTATAAACTTGACAGGCCAAACGGAACCATTATGCATGCAGAGATGATAATTGGAGATTCGATCATTATGGCAGGTGAGCCTATGGAGAAATATGGGTCAATGCCGGCATCCATATATATGTATGTTCCAGACTGTGATACCGTTTATGAAAAAGCACTTCAACATGGAGCAGAACCAATCATGCCCCCAACGGATATGAAGCACGCAGGTGAAAGATACGGAGGAGTAAAAGACGGTTCAGGTAATATTTGGTGGATTGCGACTCATATTGAAGACTTGACCCCTCAAGAACAGGCGAAGAGAATTCAAGAAATGGAGAAAAACTGGGAATAGAGTAAAACTTCCGCCAATGGAGGGGTTTTGGCGACTTTGACAGTCAAAAGAACAAAAACTCCCCGAAAACAGCGGTATAATCGTGTTTTTGAGGAGTTTTTTATTTTTTTATTTGTAGATATGCATTTATTCTTTTGTCTTTTTGACCATAAGCCGGAATATCCTTTAAATGAAGTGTTGATAAAATATCAGAAAAAACATCATCGGCTTTATTTTTTATAAAAATTTCTCTCTCATCAACGTTTAGCTTAGTGATTGTTGCACTTCGGATGGCGTCCTGTATTTTCTCCGTGGAATAATTTTTTCCCTTCTGATGAAGATAATATTCCAATAATCTTTGAATGACTAAAGCCGGATAACAAATAACAAAGTGGCCTTGAATGCTTTCTTCGGTCCAAACATAAATGGGACGAGCTTCAAAATTACTTTTTAGCACTCGGAAACTTTCTTCAATTTTCCAGAGTCCATGATAGGCATTTAAAACCTGTTCTGGTGTTAAAGAAGAGTCACTGTATTGGATACCATAGTAGCCATCAAATTGTTTATCTATTTCAAGTTGCTTCTCGTTAAAAGTGATTTGGTTATCATCCCATAGGCTTAATTGAACATACTTCTTCCCGCCTTTTTTCATTTCTGCCTTCATTTGTGATTTTGATTCAACCAATCTCTTTGATTTTTCTACCCCACATTTCGCACGTATATCGATAGATCATACCCGCATAATTCGATGATTTTTTTGGCTTGTGAATCAATATTGTCGGGTAGGAGTCTTATTTTTTGCT
>ERZ1673768.40-NODE-40-length-31686-cov-17.296576_pt1 | contig 31686 bp, 36 predicted proteins | sample MGYA00580142_ERZ1673768 | MGnify/ENA primary metagenome ERZ1673768 (study PRJEB41219, sample SAMN04549649) | soil metagenome | isolation source: soil | place: USA: Texas, La Sal del Rey | collected 2008-06-23 ... | reverse complement strand
AAATAGAAACTACTACCCTTGTAAGTCATCAAATGAAGGTGGTTTCCACTCAAAACTGCGAATACCCGATTTAACAGAAGATGCAATAAAAGAAATAGAAATATAATATGTTTAAACACCCTGAAGGAAGCTACGAGGGCGATTCAGAAAAATAATATCTATTTCTTCTTATAATTTTAATTAGCCAAGAAAAATTCCCCATTGGATTTCCTTTCCTCCACAAAACCTCCATTTTTTTTCGTATAATTATTATTGATACCCATTTAAAAAATTAGGTGAATAACAATGAAAAAGCTTTCTGTTAAACTAGGTATTATGTTTTTTATAATCTTTTTTGGATTAAGTACACTTATGTTTTTCTTTCTACATGAAGGAATAGTCGAATCTAGAGTAAACGAAGAACTAAGTTCACTCTTAGCAAGAGGGAATTCTCATAGTTCCGTGTTAGCCAAAAGCTTTGATAACGAAACTCTTTCTCATGTCGTATTAATGGAATCTGAATCAAAAACTGACATTGTCGTTACCAATAAACAAGGAAATGTACTTGGTTCTTCTGATCAACTCCAATTATTTGAAAAATATTTAAGTGAACATTCTAATTCTAATATCCCAAAAGAAGGAAAAGTCATAGAAGATAATTGGGAAAAAGAACCATATATTGTTACAATCAGCCCGATCAGTAATAAAGATGAAACTTTGGGATTTGTTTATATGTTTCAAAACACGAAATCTATTCATTCATTGATTCAACAATTAAATGAACATTTTATACTTACTGGATGGATTTCTGTAATCTTAACAATTATTATTATCATATTCTTGTCAAGAGGAATTACGAAACCATTAATTAAAATGAAAGAAGCTACTCACCAAATTAGTAAAGGGGATTTTACTGTTACACTGCCAGTAAACTCTAATGACGAACTCGGAGAATTAGCTCATTCCATTCAAAAGTTAGCAATAGATTTAAACTACTTAAAAAAAGAACGAAATGAATTTTTAGCAAGTATCTCACATGAGCTTCGAACCCCAATCACCTATATAAAAGGGTATGCTGATATCTTGCGAAAGCGTAATGTAACAGAAGAAGAAAGAAAAAAATACTTATCAACGATTGTTGATGAAACCAATCATTTAAATGAATTAATAAAAAAACTATTTGATTTAGCTAAGATTGATAAGAATTCTTTTGCTATTCATAAAGAAACGATTGAATTAAATTCTTTCCTTCAAAGAATAGAACAAAAACTTGAACATGCTTTCAAAGAAAGAAATATTAAATTTTATGTCTCGTGTCAGAACAATTTATTCTTTAAAGCTGATCCTTTAATGCTAGACCAAATTCTTGTGAACCTTCTAGATAACGCCATGAAATACTCCCATGTAGGTGCCGAACTTGAGTTAAATGCATGGGGAGAGAAAAATAAGATTCACATTTTAATAAGGGATAATGGAAAAGGAATTCCCGAAAAAGATCTCCCCTATATTTTTAACCGGTTTTACCGTGTTGATAAATCACGAACAAGGTCTCTAGGCGGTTCAGGGCTTGGTCTTGCTATAGTAAGAGAACTAGTACATGCTCATCATGCTGACATTTTTGTTAAAAGTAAAGAAAACGTTGGAACAGAATTTGAACTTGTTTTCCAAGGAGAATGATAATCATGAAAACGATTTTGATAATTGATGATGAACCAGTCATGCTTGATTTATTGAGTCTATATTTATCGCCTTTAGGCTTTCGATGTGTAAAAGTTGATTCAGGATTAAAAGGAATCAAATACTTGGAAGAAAATAATGTTGACTTAATTTTATTAGATATTATGATGCCTGAAATGGACGGTTGGGAAACCTGTAAAGAAATTAGAAATCATTGGGATACACCTATCATAATGCTTACTGCCAGAGATTCAAAAGAGGATATAGTAAAGGGATTGAAAGGCGGTGCAGATGATTATATTTCAAAACCATTTGATGAAGAAGAGCTTGTTGCAAGAATTGAAGCCGTTTTACGCAGACAGAAAAATAATCATCGAGTAATACAGTTTAATGGCCTTAGTTTAGACCAAGATGCTTTCCAGCTACAATTTAAAGGGATAAATATTAACTTAACTCCAAAGGAGTTTGGACTAATTACTCTATTTCTTACGAATCAAAATATAGTATTTACAAGAGAGCATTTAATCACTTCTATTTGGGGGTATGAAGTATCGACTGAAGATCGAACGATTGATTCTCACATTAGAAATCTACGTGAAAAATTGAGAAAAGCAGGTTTTCCAGCAGAAAAATATTTACAAACGGTTTGGGGTGTTGGGTATAAGTGGAATAGTCATGAATAAATAAGTTATAGGTATTATAAGAAAAACACATATATAAAGGGGATTGACCTTTTGTCAATCCCCTTTATAAATAACTCGAAATTTTATTTATTCTACAGGTGAAAGTTCGTCTTCTGTTACCCACATATGATTTGTTATTTGTTCCCCTGTTTCTTCATCTGTGTAATCCACCATATAAACCGTAGTTTGTTCAGCTGTATCTATTGTTGCAGTTGCACCATCCATTCCACTCATATGCTCAGCATTTAAAACAACTTCATCACCCGGTTTATATGATTCTTCACTTGGATTTTCAATTTCTTCGTGAACTACCCATTTATGATCTTCTACTGGTTCACCACCGGTTGTTGGGGTATATGTAACCGAATAGACTGTGGTATCAAAAGCACCCGAAACTGTTGCTTCTGCACCATTCATTCCAGCCATATGATCAGCATGAAGAATCACTTTACTACCAACAGGATATGTTGGATTTTCTGCCTCTGTTAAACCTTGGGGAACTTCTCCACCTGAGTGATTCATCTCTGAATGATCCATTTCTCCCGTAGAATCTGATTCTTCTTCACTATTATTTACGTTTTCTTGAGTTTCTGTTTCATTATCAGCATTTTCGTTTTGAGATGGTTCACCGCCGTTTGCACAAGCAGATAATAAGAATATCAATAGCATTGAAGATATCCCTAATACAACTTTTTGCTTTTTCATTATTATCACCCTTTCCAACATACTTATAGTCAAAGTCAAAATTATCAATAGTTTGTGCAGATTTTGTGCAAATATTATAGTACCTTTTTCCTGATTTTAGAATTTGCTGGAATCAATTTAAATTTATATCAATATCTCAAACTTCGCACCAAAATACAAAAATCAACTTCAACAATTGAATTGATGGCTTTCCTAATCATATCAGGGCTTATTTCGCGATATCAGTCTGTCAAGTTTAAGTAATTAAGCATTCAATCATTTTTTGAAAAGAGCTATAAAATGATATATGCAGTAACCAATTTAACCTAATGCCACATCGAGAATCATCATCAATACAAAACCAACCATTAAACTCATAGAAGCGAGATCTTTATTGCCTTTTTCTTGTGAGCTTGGAATTACTTCTTCTATAACAACAAATATCATTGCTCCAGCAGCAAAGCTCAATGCATAAGGTAATAATGGTTCAATAAATGCAACTGCAAATGCACCAATGACCGCAGCTATCGGTTCAACCATACCTGAAAATTGGCCATAGAAAAAGCTCTTTCTTCGAGACATTCCTTCCCCTCTTAGTGGCATGGAAACAGCAACGCCTTCTGGAAAGTTTTGAATACCTATACCCAGTGCCAAAGTTAAAGCACTAGCTAAAGTTGCTTCAGTACCTCCATTTGCTAGTGCGCCGAAAGCAATTCCGACAGCTAAACCCTCTGGAATATTATGAAGGGTAATGGCAAGAACTAACAGGGTACTTCTTTTTCTTTCTTTTGGATAAATTCCTTCCGCATCGCTAATAGGGGCATTGGGATGAAGATGAGGTAAGATCTTATCGATTCCCCATAAAAAAGTTCCACCTAATAAAAATCCAAATGCTGCTGGAAACCATGGTCCTATGGCATTGTTATCTGACATTTCGATGGCTGGACCCAATAAAGACCAGAAACTCGCCGCAATCATGACACCTCCAGCAAATCCTAACATACCATCTAAAAATCGTTGATTTATTGTTTTTGTTGTAAAAACAAGTGCTGCCCCAAATGCAGTCATTCCCCATGTAAATAAAGTAGCCATAAATGCCTGAGTTATTGGATTAAAATTTTGAAAAAAGTCAACCATGAAAAGGACTCCTTTTTAAAAAATTAACCTAAATTTGATTAGGTTCAAAAAATTTGCCACAGGAAACATTTTAAGTCTAAGTTAAATGATAGTCAAAAATTTTATTCCTTATTTTAATAATTATAAAGCTCTTAAATATACAACTCTTATTATTAACCGTATTATATCCAAGCCTTGTTAAACTAAGCATTCGTCAGTTCAGAACATTATTTCATTTTCTAAAAGAGTTTTCTCCTCCGGTTTTCTTCAAATCGATGAGCGACTTTTCTAATTATATCAGGGCTTATTTGACAATTTCAGTCTGCGAAATTTTAAAAAATATACAAAATACTTAAATTCCTTAAAAGGATCCACAACATAATTGTTCTGGATCCCATGAAAGTTTTATTCAATTTTTAACAATTGAGCATTTATTGCACAAATAATAGTACTTAACGACATGATAACTGCACCGATAGCTGGCGTTATGACAATACCAACATTGTATAAAATACCAGCTGCTAATGGTATTGCAATGATATTATAGCCTGCTGCCCATACTAAGTTTTGAAACATCTTTCTAGTTGTTGCTTTGGACAATCTAAGAATATTTAGGATGTCACTTGGATTGCTGTTAACTAAAATAACATCAGCCGTTTCAATTGCGACATCAGTTCCTGCACCAATGGCGATTCCAACATCTGCTTCAGCTAGTGCAGGAGCGTCATTAATTCCATCACCGGTCATTGCAACCTTTTTACCGCCTTGTTTTAACTCTTTAACATATTTCGATTTTTCGTGGGGAAGTACCTCCGCAATGATTTTAGAAATGCCTAATTGTTCACCGACATAATTTGCGACACGGCTATTATCGCCAGTCATCATTACAGTTTCAATACCACGATCATGTAGTTCCTTAATTACTTCAAAGGATGATTTTCTAATTATATCTGCTAAAGCAATCATTCCTTGTAAAACATCATCTTTTACAACAAACACGACTGTTTTTCCTTGTGCAGCTAATTTTTCATAAATTTTTTCATCAAAAGATATATGATTAGCTCTCATAGCGCCCGGACTTATAACAGAAACTTCAGCACCGTTTACATTCGCGGTTAATCCTTTCCCCGTTAAGTTTTTAAAATCATTTACTTCATACAATTCAAGTTCTCTCTCTTTTCCTTCTTTAACAATCCCTTTAGCAATTGGGTGGTCTGATTGAGTTTCAATCGAATAAGCCAATTTCAACAGTTCTTCTTCACTTACGCCTTTAGCTGGATAAATGTCTGTTATACCGAAGTTGCCTTCAGTTAAAGTTCCTGTCTTATCAAAAACAACACGATTTACTTTATAAGCACTCTCAAAAGCTACTCGGTTACGAATTAATAACCCCTTTTTCGCTGCGATTGAAGTAGACCTAGAAGTAACTAACGGACCGGCTAAACCTAAAGCGTGTGGACAAGCAATAATTAGAACTGTGACCATTCGTTCTAACGCAAATTCAAAATCACCTGTGGTAGCCCAATAAGCAAGCGTAATGATACCAACGACCACAGCTACATAAAACAACCATTTAGCAGCAATATCTGCATAACCTTGTGCTTTTGACTTCGTACTTTCTGCATCACTTACTAATTGAATAACCTGAGAAAGATAAGTATCATTCCCTGTTCTGCTAACGTTTATTTTTAAAACACCTGACCCATTGATTGAACCTCCAATGGCCTCCATACCCGGTTTCTTTTCCACAGGAACAGATTCCCCAGTTAACATGGATTCATCGACCGTTGATTCTCCTTCGAAAATAGAACCGTCAATTGGAATCTTTTCACCTGATTTTACTAGTATTTTATCACCGGGATGCAAATCCTCTACTGAGACATTAACGATATTACCCTTGGAATCGATTTTATGTGCTTCTTTTGGCATCAGCTTGATTAGTTCCTCTAAGGCTTTGGAAGCCCCCATGATTGATTTCATTTCAATCCAGTGTCCAAGGAGCATAATCACAATTAATGTGGCTAACTCCATAAAGAAATCACTGCCATCGATAAAGAATACAGTTAATGAACTATAGACATATGCTGTAACAATTGCTAGTGAAATTAACATCATCATACCAGGCGCGCGATTTTTCAACTCATCCCAAGCACCTTCTAAGAAAGGTTTACCTCCATAGACGAAGAGGATGGTGGATAAAATAAATAATAGAGTACCTTGTCCGCTAAAATCTAGGTGATAACCAAATAGCATTTGGGTCATCTCAGATAAAAATACAATCGGGATTGCTAAAACAAGCGCAATCCAAAACCTTTTCTTAAAGTCTTCTACCATATGAGCATGGTGGCCTGCATGACCTCCATGTCCTGAATGACCATGGTCGTGTTGTTGATGGCCTCCATGTTCCATATGTTCATGGTCATGTTGCTGATGCCCCTTATGTTCCATATGTTCATGGTCATGTTGCTGATGCCCCTTATGTTCCATATGTTCATGGTCATGATGCTGATGACCTTTGTGTTCCATATGTTCATGGTCATGTTGCTGATGCCCCTTATGTTCCATATGTCCATGATCGTGATGCTGTTGACCTTCATGTTCCATATGTCCATGGTCGTGATGTTGATGACCTTCATGTTTCATATGTTCATGGTCGTGTTGTTGATGATTCTTATGTTCCATATGTCCATGGTGATGTTGATGGCTTTCTTGCCCTATATGTTCATTATTATGATTTTCCTTTTGATGTTTACTGTTCTCTTTTAAATCATCGTCTTTTGTCATTAATTTTTCTCCTTTCATAAATGACACAATTTATTCAAATAGTATTATTTACATATGGTTTGTCTTTACTCCTTAATGATCTTTAGGTGTTCTAAAATAAAAATTTGTTGATCTTCATTCAATATTATAATTTCCATATGATCAGAAGTTCTCGTATTCTAACATTACCAAAAGGTTAATATATCTAGTATTCCTAATAAAATCATTAAAAACCCTGCAGCTCTTTGAACAACTAAACCAATTTTTCTGCCTTTCTTTTTAACAAACTTACCACTCAAATCAAAATACCAAATTAGGAATATCATAATTATAATTGGCATGGATGTCCCTAACGCAAAAATAGATGGGAAAGAAATACCAAAGGGACTAATGAGAGATAAAGGAATCAGATTAATAAAAAATAAGACAAACATTGTCGGACAGAATCCTAAAGAAAAACTAACTCCAAGTAAAAATGCACCTATTTTTCCTTTGCTAGAAATTCTATCTATAAAATTTCCAAAAGAAATATATTTATAAAGTTTTATGTATCCTACTATTATTAATCCACTAATAATTAATATTGGACCTACCAGTTTGCGAAGCCAAGGAAAATAAAGTGTAAAGGTTGCTTTTACCTCATTCCCTAATATCCAAACAATTGCACCAAATGTTGAAAAGACAACTACTTTTCCTAATATAAAAAACAGTACTTCCCCCCAAGCTATTTGCTTTTGAATTGATTTATTACCATATAATGTTATTGCACCCAGATTCGCAGTAAATTGGCAAGGAGCCAAAGCACCTACAATACCTAGAAGAAAAGCAAATAATATTGGGATCCCCTCTGCTCCATTAAGTAAATTTAAAGCTGGTTGCATGAGAGTATTACTGATCTGATTTACAATCTCATACAATGTAATCCTACCCCTTTAAAATTAATTATTGTTATCTCATATTACATAATTGCTTTCCCATCCTTTATTTTTGTTTAGCAAAGTTAATTCTAAAATATTATATAAATTTGCAGATTCTGTGCATTTTTTGTAATTTGTTTATAATATTTCAAAAAAATATGATTACACTTGTGTAAAAAAATCACCATTTTGATAGAAATAGAGGGCAAACATTTAAATATGCACCTCTATTTCGGGTTATTACATTAAAAAGCATTGCACATTTTATTTAATTATTGATTTTATTCACTTTTTAGCGACTATGATTGTGGCAATTGTGTTCATGATGGTGGTCATGAGAGTCTTCAGAACCGCAGCCACATTGATGGTGTCCTTCTGAATGATTATGGCAACATCCACCATTGGACTCTTCCTGTCCTTTTGAATGATTATGGCAGCATTCACTATCGGACTCTTCTTGAGTTTCATTGTTTATATTAGATAAATATTTTTCTGGATTCTCTTCAAATTCTTTAAGGCAAGAAGCTGCGCAAAAATAATAATCATTACCTTTGTAATTCAAATGCAAAGTTGATTCATTGGCCTCAACTGTCATACCGCAAACTGGATCTTTTACTTTTAAATTCATTTTATTAACCTCCTAAATTCTAATACTCTAATGTAAGCCAAAAATAAATCGAGAAGTTTAAGAATTCACCACCTCCTTTTTCTAAATTAATCAAACCCCGGTAGGGTATTTTTATATTAAAAATAAATATTGTTTGAAACGAGTTTAAATGGTCGAAGGTTTGAATCGTTTTAATCGTAAAGCATTTAATAAGACTGATACTGAACTAAAACTCATAGCTGCAGCTGCAATTATTGGATTTAATAAAGGACCTCCAAATAGATACAGAATTCCCATAGCAAATGGAATACCGGCTACGTTATACGCAAATGCCCAGAAAAGGTTTTGTTTAATATTTCGAATGGTTGATTTACTTAACTCAACAGCTGAAGGAACATCCATTAAGTCACTCCTCATTAGAACGATATCAGCTGATTCTATCGCTACATCTGTACCTGAACCAATGGCAATCCCTATATCTGCTTGAGCAAGTGCCGGAGCATCGTTGATTCCATCCCCAACCATCGCAACTTTTTTACCTTCATCTTGAAGTTTTTTCACTTCATTTGCTTTATCCTCTGGTAATACTTCACTCAACACTCTATCTATCCCAACTTGTTTGGCAATTGCTTCTGCAGTCCGCTTATTATCCCCAGTAATCATTGCCACTTCGATACCCATCTTATGAAGTTTTTGGATTGCTTTCACACTGTTTTCTTTTACAGTATCTGCCACAGCAATAATACCGGCGATTTGGTTATTAATAGCAATATACATTGGTGTTTTCCCTTGACTTGCTAATTCATTTGAAGTTTCAGCAAGAAATCCTAAATCAATCTTCCGCTCATTCATTAATTTTTTATTACCTGCTAAAAGTTTTTTACCGTCAACCATGACTTCTATTCCACGACCGGGAATAGCGGTAAAGTTATTTGTATTTAATAAAGTAAGTCCCTTATCTTCTGCTCCTTTCACAATCGCCTCACCTAATGGATGTTCGGAACCTTTTTCTGCGGATGCAGTTAGTAGTAATAAATCCTCTTTAGAAATTCCTTCTGTAACAATAATATCTGTTACTTTTGGTTTTCCCTCTGTGATCGTACCTGTTTTATCAAATACAATTGTTTGAACTTTATGTGTCGTTTCTAAAGCTACACCACTTTTAATCAGGATACCATTTTCTGCACCTTTCCCAGTTCCAATCATAATGGCTGTAGGAGTAGCTAGACCAAGAGCGCAAGGACATGCAATTACTAATACCGAGATAAAAATTGTCAATGCGAATATTCCAGTTTGACCTCCAATATACCAAGCTAAACCGGAAAGTATGGCAAGTCCGATTACAATTGGTACAAAGTAACCTGAAATAATATCTGCTAATTTTGCGATAGGTGCTTTTGAACCTTGTGCATCTTCTACTAGTTTAATAATTTGAGATAATGTAGTGTCTTTTCCAACTTTTGTTGCTTTGTATTGTATCGTTCCGTTTTTATTTATACTTGCACCAATGATATTGTCGCCAACCGTTTTTTCTACTGGAATACTTTCACCCGTTAACATTGATTCATCAACGGCTGTCATTCCTTCAACAACAACACCATCAACTGGCATTTTTTCACCCGGTCTAACAATCACAATATCATCAACTGCTACTTCATCGATGGAAATTTCCGTTTCTTGCCCATTTCTAATGACTCTTGCAGTTTTAGGTGCTAACCCCATTAATTTCTTTATGGCTTCTGATGTTTTTCCCTTTGTTTTTGTTTCCAGATATTTTCCTAATGTAATTAGTGTAAGGATGACTCCTGCAGTTTCATAATATAAATCATTAGCGAAACTTGTATCTCCTAAGAAAATCATTATGGTTGCATATATGCCATATAATAGTGCAGCACTTGTTCCAATCGCAATAAGTGCATCCATATTAGGGTGACCGCTAAATAAAGTTTTAAATCCAACTCTATATATTTTGCTATTAACAATTGTAATCGGTAATACTAAAAGTAATTGGGTAAGGGCAAACATTTCTGGATTGATCATTGGATTAATAAAATCAGGTAATGGCGCTCCAACTAAATGGCCCATTGCAATATATAGTAGTGGTATTGCAAAAATACTTGAAATCCAAAATCTATTCCATAGGGCTTTTTCTTCTTTATGTTTTGTCTCACTATTATCGTTTATCGTATCACCAATATCTTCATGTGCTTCATACCCTACTGTTTCTACAGCTTTCATTATATCAGCTACTGAAACAATTGATGGATCATACTCAATATTCATTTTTTCTGTTGCTAAGTTTACATTAGATGTGATAACACCTTCTAATTTTCTTGTTCCCTTTTCAATGGTTTGCACACATGATGCGCAAGTCATCCCTTTAATCGTAAAGATTTTTCTTTCTGTTCCTATATTCGCTTTATATCCAGCTTTCTCTACTGTTTCTTGAATATCGTTTAGAGAAACAACATTTTCATCAAATTTAATATTCATTTTTTCAGTAGCAAGATTGACATTAGATTCCTCTACACCGGACAACTTTTTTGTTGCTTTTTCAATGGTTTGCGCACACGACGCACAGGTCATACCTTCTATATTAAGTGTTTTTTCAATCATCGACCGTTCCCACCTTTCAATTTAATGGTTCAGCTTCATAACCAACTTCCTTAATTACTGCAGTTAGATGATCTAGAGTTTGGATGGTTTCATCATACTTTACTTTTGCAAGCCCCTTTTTCAAATTTACTTTTGCCTTTTCAACACCTTGTTGGTTATTTAATGCCGTTTCTATCTTATTCACACAATGGTTACAACTCATTCCTGAAATTTTAATTGTTGTCTTCGTCATTTGAATCACTCCTTATTAATTTCTAACACATTTTTTGGTGATGGTTTGAACAATCATGTTTACATTTACATTGGCCGGGAACGCAATTACAGGGAATTTCATCGACAGCATCTTTTGCTTTATTTTCAATAACTCTTTTTAACATTGCTATATCATCATGACTTAGTGTGGATTTAGAAATCATATTGGCAATTGTTTTTCCTCTGTCCCTATTACAAATATTATCGAGGAAATCATCAAGATTATTTCTTATACTTTCACCTTCACTAATTTTTGCTGAATAGATGTATCGTTTTCCTTGTTTTTTTGTTTCAAGTATTCCTTTCTTTACAAGACGTCCAATAAAAGTCTTTGTAGTTGCAGGTTTCCAATCTTTCTTTTTTTCTAATACATCAATAATATCGTTACTAGTAGCCTCATTAAGAGTCCATACAACTCGCATGACTTCCCATTCTGAATCGGTAATTTTTGAGCTTAATTCCATTATCTCACCTCTTTCGTTTACATTTGTAATCGATTAATTAATTTAAGTTTACAAATGTAAACGATGATTGTCAACTGTTTTTTACCGTTGTATATTTGAACATTTATTGAACAAGTATTTACCTCATTGGTAGATTACTCATTTTTCTTATTTTCATTAATTACTTTCTCAGTAGTTTTTGCACAGTAACCAATAAATCATTTAAAACTTTTTCGTTTTCTTCTTCTACACTTTTGTTTACACATGATTTTAGTTGTTCTTCAAGTAGAATCATTGCAACACCATTTAATGCGGCTTTACAAGCAAGAATTTGGTTAATGACATCATCACAGTATGTTTCTTTTTCAATTAATCGTTTTAATCCTCGAATTTGACCTTCGATCCGATTTAATCTTTTAAAAAGATTTTCTCTCGTTTCTTCAGGATGAATACTTTTTCGATGATATGAAGCTAAACTTAAACGATTGTTATTCAATTTGTTATTTATATCTATTTCATTCACCCTTGCGCACCACCTTAAATTTTGTGACATATTCTTCCAATGAGTAAAAAGACTCGCCCACCGATTAAATTAACTTGAAATAAATTGCCATTTTTTATTACTTATTTACTATGATTTTCATGGTCCCCATGTTGCAATTGAGGTATTTCTTGATAAGATGGCTGTTCCAAGCTATTTAAGGTATCGGGTATTGCTGACAAAACGAAAATAATTGAAATAATAGAGGATAGAAGATAGACCCATGCAGCTGGCCGATTTATAGGCCACTTTCGTTTTGCAACAATAAGAAACCATCCTGATAACACTAATGAAAGTAACATAAATAATATTTTTATTAGAGGTGGCATCGTAAATAAACCTGCACCCAAAGTGGTAAGACCAAGAGCAATTAATAGCGTGTGTAACCAATGATGAGAGGAAGCAATAATTGCAAGTAATACAGAACCTGTAGCTTTTAATATTGCTCTTTCTTTTTTAGGACCCGGATTATGATTAAGTTTTGCCATATGTTATTAGCCTCCATTAACTTAAATTTTTAAAAATAAAGGAAAACCATAACCTACTTATAACGTCATACAATAATTAACCTGTTTAAAAAGAGTATTGGGGTTAAATCCAGATTTTTTGAATATATTTAAGGAAAAATTACCCTATTAGAGTAACGTGCATATCTGCAAAAACATAATCTTTAACAAACTTTTAGTTCGATAAAATAAAACCATACGATAAATAGGATTATTGCTATAACAACAAAAAAATTTAAAATTCTTTTTAATTTCATCCTTACACCTCAATAATCAAACTATATTTATAAATATATTTTCACAAAGGCTTTTGCAGATACTTCTAATAATTCATGTCTTTTTTATGAACGTTTTACAAAATCTATTTTTGGTTATTGTTTACTCTTATGACGTTACATTGATTTTAAAATTTCTAACCTTTCGAACTTACTCGATAATAATACGATTAAAAAAAATAAGAGGAACACTCCTGTGTCCCTCTATCTAATACCAAATTATTCATTATCTATTTGCTGAATCCTCATACTGATCCATCATTCCGCCTTCCTCATGACAGGCATTATACATTTGTTCTAATTCTTGATTTGAGAGTTCAGGATGAGCTTTTTCCATGTATGGCTTCATTTCTTCAAAACCACCTGTCTGAGCGTAAGCAAATGTCCCTGCTCCACCCAATAGAATGGCCCCTGTTAATAGACTAATTGCTAATTTCTTTTTCATTGTGATCCTCTCCTTTCATACCTCTATCATAGTATAAAAAGTTGCAGGACTTATGCAGAAAATAAGGTGAAATTGTAAAGTTTTCATCATTTCATATACTTACTAATCGGACAGACTAATAGTGGTTTTGGTAATTGAAAATGCCATTTATGACTGTCTTTTTGATATAAAAAAAGCACGAAATGGCTGATAATTAGGGTTATTGAAAAAACTCCCGTATATATAAGAGAACTCATCAAGTACTTACCTTTACTTCTAAAATCTAACACTAAAATTCCCTCTAATTATTTATCTTTTCAATGTTTTTTATTACAGGTACTAATTTTAGTTCCTTTTTATCATTAGTATAAACTTCAAATGATGTTCCAGATTCCACTTTAACTCGATTACGAATTTCCACCGGTATCCACAGGCTTCCTCTAGAACTTATAATCATCTGGTTCTCCAAACTCTCATTTAATTTCCTTTTTATATAAATTTCTCCTGAATGAGTTGAAACAATTACTTCTTGACCGGGAATTATATCATTTTTCATTCGAATCCACTTAGGTAAAATTATCGAATTATTTTTGTTTAAACTTACTTCTACATTTTCTTTTATCCATTTATTTAATAACTGCAACAAAATCAAATCCTTTACAATTTAAAATAAAATGTTTCACAATTATTGTAAATATTAAATATCCATTTTTTATGAAGAGCTTTGGTTGGAATCAAATTTTACAAGGAATTTTTCAAGTGAAAAAATCAAAAAACACGGTGACCCACAATGGAGTTACCGTGTTTAATCACTTTATTCAGTTATTTTTAAGAAGCCATTTTCCGACAAATTTCCGCACATTTAAAACATGATTCAGCACATTTTTTACAATGTTCAGCATGACTATGTTGTTCACATATTTTTCCACACGCTTCACATATTTCAGCACATAGACGGCAAATTTGTTTAGCTACCGGACTATCTGACTGCATTGCCTTTGTTGCAAATGCACAAATATCAGCACAATCCCGGTTATAGCGAATACATTCAGCCATCATTTTTACATCCTCTTCTTTTAAACATGCATCATAACATCCATTACACGCTTCCATACATTCTAAACAGGCTCTAATACATTCTTCATAAGACATGGTCATCTGAATATCCTCCTTTGATTAGCGAAGTTTTAATACAGAATGTATATTTCCCTAGTCAGAACATTTTATCCAAGTATAAAATTATAGTTAAAACTAAAAACAGAATTTTAGTTCAAACTTATTTTCTATTTTAAAAGAAAAAATGTTTTTTTTGGTATTTTTAATCTTATCGGTTATACTAATACATTCGGAGTTAAACCAACTTTCACCGTTTCAATCATAGCCTAAATGCAAATATTGCAAATATGGCTGAGGATGCTTCCCTAATTCTTCCTCTCTTTAAATAATTTAAGATTGAATTTATTTTCCCCCAGATATTATTTAATCCAATAAAAACCTATTCTTCAAGTATCTTTATTTGGACTAATCATTAAGCTTCTAAAGACTGTTCCCATAAGACATGAATTGGTTTCTATTCTTAATCCTGAATGATCAAAATTGTTTATGGTCTCCCTATTTATATTCGCACCCCAAAGACTTAGCGTAATAGGATTTAACAGATCCATAACCATTCCTAAAATTTTATTTTCACTTCTCATATGCTCTAACATAAAAATTTTTCCTGTAGGCTTACAAACTCGTTTTAACTCTTTTAATCCAAGTATAGGATCTGGAACAGAACAAAAAACGCATGTTGATATAATGGTATCAAAGCTATCGTCCGGAAAAGGTAAAGCTTGTATATCACCTTCAATCAAATCCACTGGAAAAGGTAATTGTAATATTGAAATCTTTTTTCTCGCATGTTGTAACATCCCTTGACTAAAATCGACTCCCGTGAGTGATTCTATATGATGCGGGTAAAAAGGTAAATTGGCACCAGTACCAATTCCTACTTCCAATACCTTTCCTGAAGTATTCGATAGTAAATCTAGCCTCCAATCCTTTTTTATCATTCGGTCCATTCCCTCATATATTCTAGAAATTCGATTATACCGACTTTTAATTCTCTCATTCGTATTCAATTATCTTCACCTTACTAACAATAATATTATTTCCTGTTCAAAGAAAATAGTTAATTTACCTGAAACTGTCCCATCATTCCTGCGTCTTCATGCTCAAGAATGTGACAGTGATACATGAAAATACCTTTATGATTTAAGGTTGCAATCACTCTAACGGTTTCACCCGGATAGACGAGTACCGTGTCTTTCCAACCTGATTCAATAGCAGATGGGGGATTATCGTTTCTTTCTAAAACTTGAAATTGAACACCATGTGCATGAAATGGGTGAGGTGTTCCTCCCATCATCCCCATTCCACTTTCATTTGATATTTCCCATATCTCTATATCATGTAGATTTATTTGTTCATCAATTCGATCCATATCAAATTGTTTCCCATTAATATTTACGCTTGGACCCATTCCTTGAAAAACAAATGCTCTTGTTATTGCTGCGTTATCGGGGTTCATTTTCTTAATGGTAGTTAACTCTTCCGGAATGGTATATTTTTTTGGACTTTCACCTTTTACAACAAATTTCATAAATTCTGAGCCTTGATTTAATAATTGAACCGTTTCTCCCTTTTTCAAATCCGAAAAATCAACAAGAATTTCTGCTCTTTCAGCAGGGCCAAGAACGATATTATTCATTTCTGCTGGCTTCTCAAGAAACCCGCCATCACTAGCAATTTGATAAAACTTCTGATTATTATTGAGAGTTAATTCATAAACGCTTGCGTTTGAACCATTTAATAAACGAAGTCTTACCATCCCTTTTGGTACTTCCAAAAATGGATGAATAGTCCCGTTTACAAGCATTGTGTTACCCTGTAGTCCGTTCATAACATCGTGCATTCCTAATTCATACTGAAAGCTCCCATCCGAATTAAATCTTTTATCTTGAATAATCAAAGGAATATCATTCACTCCATAGTCTTTGGGAATATCTAAACGATCAGAAACTTCATCCTCAATAATGAACAATCCTGCTAATCCATTATATACCTGTCTCCCAGTTTGTTGCTCAGGATGGGGATGAAACCACAATGTAGCTGCTGGCTGTTCTATCTTGAATTCTGGAGACCAAGATTCTCCCGGTTGAATACCTGAATGTGGTCCCCCATCTTTATCACCGTCTACTTCAAGACCGTGCCAGTGTATGGTTGTTATATCACCATCTAGATTATTCTTTACTTTTACGGATACCTCTTCACCTTTGTGAACCCGAATAACTGGGCCTAAATAATCGCCATTATACCCCATCGTCTTTGTCCTTTTGCCCGCAAAAAATTCCTTTGTAGAGTTTTGAGCGGTTATTTGAAACTCAGCTTTATTAGGATCAGGGTTTTCATCTTTTAATAGTGGTGGTATAGGGAGGGGGAGTTCTTTTGTTGAAATAGATTGATTATCAAAACGATCAGATGACTGATTCATTGATAAATCAGGTAATTGTCCCGGCATTTCCCGACTTTGTCCGAAAAAGAGAAAGAGTCCTCCCAATACTATTATGAATCCTGCGATTAAGATACCGAAATTTTTCCTCATTGTTTTCTCTCTCCTATACACTTTGTAATATGAATTACTTTTCTAATGTCGTACATAAAATTTACTTTTATTAAAAAAATACTAAAGGAACATCTATTTAAATGCTGATTTTAGCTCTCTAATTAGAATTGATTTAATATTATTATACGTAAAATTTGTTTTTTGTATCAAAGTCGCGATATGAAGGAGGAAAAAATCATGATGGGTTTTCCCACAAACGGTATGATGGGCAGTTATTTTTGGGGGTTTGGTCTTTTAGGATGGTTAATTAATCTACTTGTCAATGGTGCTGTTGTATATATTGCTGTTAAATTAGCTTTAAAGAACAAATAAAAACAGAAATAACCCATTAAAAAACACTTTGGAAAGGAAGCTTTATATGGATTTTCACTACACCATAACCACAAATAAAACTATTGATGAAGTATTAACAACACTTGAACAAAATTTAAAAGAAAATAAATTTGGGATCTTATGGAAACTTGATTTACCAGCAAAACTCCAAGAAAAAGGTGTCAACAGTTATACTACCCCATATTATATCCTTGAAGTTTGCAACCCTGTAGAGGCTGCTCATGTTCTTGGTCACAATCAACTAGTCGGTTATTTTTTGCCATGTAAAATCGTCGTTTATGAAAGTAATGGGAATGTCAAAATTGGGCTTCCAAAACCTACGGCGATGATTGGACTACTAGACGAACCTAAATTAATATCAATTGCCGAAGATATAGAAAAAATACTTATTGCGGTGTTAGAAAAAAGTAAATAAATTTAACTATTAGCCAGAAGCCTCCCTTCTCAAAACGCAATACCGTTATAGCTGGGAGACTTATAGCTAATGTGTTAAAAATATAGTTCATAAGTATTTTGCGATTCCATTAATATGTTTTATCCCATATCCTGTTTAAGTCTAATGGAACATACACTTTATCCCCGTGGATTTCTTTATGAACTATAGGGTTTTTAAAACGTTCGACCAAACTATCTTTTAATTCTCTACGGGCTACCCTCACTCTTTTTCCTAACAAATATTCAACATCACTAAAATTCATTCTCATCCCTCGTTTATCATTTTTTTATCGAAATAATGAAATTTGACATTTACATTTTTAGAATGCCCAAATGTTTTTGGTACAGCAAAAGTTTCCAAAAAATTTTCTTGATTAGTACACCAAGTTTATTTTCCTAAAAATTGTAACGAAAAACAGTCAATTTTGTTTTCAGATAATATTAATACGGTCACTAGATTATACATTTAGCAAGTTTATAACTAATCAAACTTAGACAGGGAATTCCAGAAATTGTTTTAATATATAGATACAGAGGCAAGACTTAATATAAAATTACCATCACTTATGTAGAAAGAAATGTTCAATTTGAGAAAAAAACAAAATAATGAATACAAATCACCTGTTGCTGCATTTTTATGGTCAGTAACGATGGTTGGGTTTGGGCAGCTTTATAACGGACAATATACATTTGGATTTATGCTTTTGGCAAGTGAATTCACGATAAATACATTATCAAATTTAAATCCATCTATTCATCACTCTTTTCATGGTGACTTTATAAAAGCACATGATGTCGTTAATTATCATTGGGGGCTATTTTACCCCTCTCTATATGGCTTTTCCATTTGGCAAGCATATAACAGAGCAATAGTAATGAATTATCAGAAAGAGGGAAAAGAACCTCCTGAAAAGGTTTATCTGACGGGCTTTTGTATCGGGTTAGTTGTTGGAATGAATTTAGGAGTTTACTGGCATCATTATTTTCTTGATCATATATTACTTTTCAAGGTGTTATCCAGTCCTGTATTTAATGGAATATTTTTGGGAATAATTGTTGGATTTGCAGGTCATTTGCTAGAAAAATTGCAAAGCAAACTAAAGGTTGATGAGCATGGTAGAAAAGGTTGAAGAAAGGGGAAAATTAGAAAACTTAATAAACCAATTCCAACACCTTCATGCGGAATACACTAAAATATGGCTTGATGATGTGTTTTTACATTTGGATTGGTGGATATCAATAATTATATCAGTAGGTACTTGGATATTTTGGTTTTTTTATCGAAAAAAAGAAAGTACCCACCGTCTTTTATATGCAGGTGCTTTTGCTATGCTGATTTCTGTAATCCTTGTTATATAGGATCTGCTCTTGGATTATGGTATTATACCGGTAAACTTACCCCGTCTATTCCTGCGTGGTTTCCATACAATCTGTGTTTATTACCTGTCAGTGTTATGTTTTTAATTCAGGCAAAGCCACATATAGCTTCATGGAAAAAAGGGGTGTTTTATGGCTTACTAACTGCATTTGTAGGCGAGCCTTTTTTTGTATGGACTGGTTACTATGTTATGACAGGATGGGAATATATCTACTCTGTTCCTATTTATGCTATTATTTTTATATTTTGTGATTGGTTAACCAAAAGGGATTCATTTGAAAGGGTTTATAAATAGTCCCTATTAAGATAACCCAATAAATTTTCATATTCAAAGTGGCAAATCTGTGCATTTTTTATCAATGGGACGGATTTTATTATATACCTACAATATAAGTTAATTTTTTATTGTCTTCACAAATTTCACTATAGTATATACATTACTATATTTAATTATTTCAAAAATAGGCAAATACCATCGTTTCCTGTTATTTGTCCTAAACATAAGATACATCGAGTTTTCCCAAAACGAATGAAACAAGGAGGATCATCAATGTATAACATGAATACGATGGATATTTCTTTACCCGGAACGATGGCAACTGTAGGTACGAATATGAGTCATTCTATGGCAACGATGCACCCCACAAATTTGATTAATATAATTCAACATTGTGCTACAACTTGCGATCATATGATAACTCACTTAACTAACCATGAGGAAATGAATAATCGGAGACTTCAACTACAATTATTACGTGATTGCGCGGATATTTGTCATGTAACAGCTAGTTTTATTGCAAGAAATAGTCATTTGAATAAAATGATGGCATAGATTTGCGCACAAATTTGTGAAGCATGTGGAAATGAGTGTTCTAAGTTTAATGACCGTCATTCACAACATTGCGCACAGGTCTGTTATCATTGCGCACAAGAGTGTCGTTCTTTTGCAAGAGCTGCATAAATTTTCAATAAGTAATTCTTTCATATTCTTATGGTATATAATGAAAAGTGCTGTCTACAATGTTAATTATTCAAACTTTGTTGACAGCACTTAATAAAAACAAAATTTGGTACAAACATGCCTTATTGCTTTTATCTTCAAGTAAAGATACGCGTTAGAAAGTAACTTTTTGTCATTTTACTTAAATTAAAATATTTGTTCAAAATCCAATTAACCAACTCCTTATATAAGCAAGAAAACTCTACATATTTATGGGATGTTCCATTTTCCCATCTAATTCATCAAATATGAAATTTTATTAAATGTTCTTTTCTTTTTTAAAAAGATGCACAAATAATGCATACTTTAGAAGTAAAATTAACCTATTAGGTTATCCAAATTTTCAAGGAGTGTTATAGTTTTGAAGAAAAATAAATTAATATGGAGTTTTATAGGATTCGCCGCAGTTATAGGCATCATATTTTCTGCTATGGCGTTTAGCCAAACAGATAAAGAACAAATGAAAATGGAGGATTTAGAAAAACAGTTAGTTTTAGGAGAAGGAAATCTACCACAAGAGATTACTCAGGATAATACTAAGATTTTTGCAAAAAATGGAATAAACGATGTATTTGCAATTCAAATGGTCGAAGGAGTAATAAATGAGCCGTTAAAAGGCACTGTATTAACAGATGAAGTATGCGAGCCAGATATTTATGGTTATTACCACTGTTGGAATAATATAGAGTTGTCCAATGGAGAAATAATTAGGGGATTAACAATACACGACATGAATGGTGGTGTACCTTGTTTAAGTCCTGATAGTGAAGTGGTCGTAACACCGTATAAAGATGGTTATTTCTTACTGAAACGATAAAATGGATGCTAAAAAAGCTGACAAATTTCGTCAGCTTTTTTCAGCGCTTATTTTGATAAACATAGTTTGTTCCTCTATTCTAATGACAACCTCCTCTGTGATTTCCGTGATTATGTCCATTATTATTTTCATGATTATGTGCTTTATTTTTATGATGATCATGTCCGTGTCCAACTATCATCGAAAGCGGACATATTAAAGCAATTAAAAGGATCAACCATTGTAACCACTCCATACCATTCACTCCTATCCAGATAATGTTCTACACTTTTAAGATATTAATAAACTATGGATTTTTTATGGAGAAAGTATGATGATAAAATGGATTTTCTTTATAAAATAAAGAAATAACCTCTGATTTAAAATATAATTATGATCCACTTAGTAAATGTGACATAGTTTGTAAGGTACTAGAAAAAATTTTATTGGTGGACAAAAAAAATGAACCAAAAACTTTAAATGTAGTAGTTTATGGTTCATTATATTTTATCGTTTTTAAGTGTAAAAATATAAATCTATCAGAAATTAATGTACCTACGTGGATCCACAGCATTTGATTTAGAAATATTCCATTCTCCTTCGTGAATTTCAAAATGAAGGTGGGTCCCGCTTGAATTTCCTGTGTTACCCATTCCACCAATATATTGCCCTTGTTGAACAACCTGTCCTGTACTCACAGCACGTGATGATAGATGTGCATAAACGGTCTGATAAGTTTTTCCGTTAACACTATGGGTTATAAATATAACATTTCCATATGAATTAGAATAATACGATCTTGAGACAACACCAGATGCTGCAGCGTATATAGGAGTCCCTTCTCCAGCAGCTACATCTATTCCGTCATGCATACTCCCCCACCGTGGTCCAAATTCGCTCGTAACTACCCCCGCTGATGGGTTGATAAAGTCTCCTGATGATGAAACATTTGTAGAAGATTTACCAGAAGACTCTTTTGAATTTGTTACAGTATCATTCGAATTTTCCTTTCCTTTTGCCTTTTCAATAGCAACTTTTTGTTCAGCTAGTAATTGTTGCTGCTCCTCTAAATCCATCACATATTCTTCTTGTTCATCTGCTTCAATCTCAAGCTGATCCAAAATTTTATTTTTCTGTTCTTTTTTATATTCAAGATTTTTCTTTTTTTGTTCTAATACCGATTGAAGTGATACTAGCTCTTGGCGTTCTTTCTCAACTTGTTTGTTCTTATTTTCCAAACTCTCATAATCTTCCATTTTCTCATCAAGGATATTTTTATCTGCTTGGATAATAGTAGTTACCAAATTTGCTCTACTAATAAAATCGTTAAAACTTTGAGAACCAAGTAAAACTTCTAGATAACCGATTTTCCCACCGTTTGCTTGAATAGCATGAATCCGTTTTTTTAGAATTTCATCCCGTTTTTCAATTCGTTTTTGAATTTCATCAATTTCAACTTTTAATTGGGCAATTTCTTTATCTTTTTCATTTATTGCTGTTTCATTATCTATAATTTGTTGAACTGTTTCTTGTATTTTTTTATTCATATTTTGCATTTCTACTTTTAATGCAGCTTGTTGATTTTTTATATCCTCCAGTTCTTCTGTTGCATCGTCAAATTCCGTATTAACTTCTGATAGTTTAGACGCGTAAATATTTGGACTCTGAAAAAATATTACCGTTAATATTAATAACACTGAAACTATTCCAATAATTCTTTTCATTATTTCTACTCCTTCTGCAAAAAATTGTTTGATCTACTAATCTATACTTCTGTTTTTTCCCCTTATAGTTCCACCAATATTCTTGTTGATAGAGAGATTATCACAAACAATTTTGCAGATTTTTATGATTTAAAGTGTATTTTTTTAAATGTTGATTACTGAACAAATACATATATTTTTCGATATTATTACATCAGATTGTTTTACTATAAAATTTCTCCATAATTCCACTGTAACCCATAATCCAGAACAAAGAGGGCTAATGGAAAGCTTTATATGTAATAATATATTTAATAAAAACAAAATTAAAAGGGAGGTGGATTAGATGACAGTTGTAGTGACCACCGAAAATGATTAAAAAAGCTGGATGAAGAAAAAAGGGAGAGTCTTTACAATTTCGCAAATAGATATAAAATCTTACTGTATTGGGTATGTAGATGTTGATGTTGATGTTGATGTAAGCTATAAAGCTCCTACAATCAGCAATTGTGATTATATTGAATAGGCGGTTTCAATCTATAGCCAAAAAAGGGCGAATTTTAAAAACAATACGGTATCAATCGGGCTGACTGACATTGGTCCATTTAATCAAATTTATATAGATGGGTTTGAAAGAGGTCCCATATAATATCTTCCATTTTTCGTAAAGCGGATACAATTAATGATTTATTGAGAAAGTAAAAAAATCGGGCAAACTTCCGCCCGATACTTTTCTATTGCCCTGTATTTAGATAGTCCACCAATTTATTTGAACTAATTGCAAAACATCCTAATATTTTGTTTAACCGAACAACTCTATGATATTTTTGTAATCGGAAGCATGATTTTTTTAATATATAATCCTAGTTTAGTATTATTTCACTACTATTGAACCAGACGATAAAATTTTCCCACTATTTATTATTAACTTAATAAATGTTCTTTACCTAACCGTTTTAAAAATTTATAGAAAGGCTCTCGTTTTTTACCATTTTCAGTATATGTAGCAATGACTTTTTCAACTGTATCGTATAATTCTTCTGGTGTTAAATTTTCTCTCAATAAAGTACCAACCTCAGCATCCCTTCCTTTCGCCTTTCCACCAACATAAAGATTATAATGATCTTTATACTTCATAACACCTATGTCACTCAGCATTGGTTCACCACAACCAATTGGACAGCCTGTATAAGCAACTTTCAGGGTAAATGGAACAGGTTTTCCTGCAATACGGCGATTTAACTCTTTTGCCACTGGCATTCCTTCCCTTTCTTCCCCTTTACAAAAATTGCAGGTTCTCAAACTTTTTACGTAATCTCCAACTGGGTAGCATTTTAAACCAACACTTTCAAATTCCTTAATCACTTCATCTTTTTTATCTTCTTGAATCTCTATATAGAGTTGTTGAAAGGTGGTTAACTCAATTTCTCCTTCCATATCTATGTGTTTTGAAATGGTCATAAGTTGTTTTAAATTGAGTTTTGCACCAAACCCTATCCCCCCATTTACAGCGAGTTTAACTTTATTTTCCATGTTATTTCTCCCCTTTTCTCACATTCATTTCAATAAAATAAAATATACCTTCAAAAAAAATGTTCTCCTACAAAGATTACCACACCCACTAATATATGTAATGAAATCCAATATCTTTACCATTCTCCTGCTATTATATATTACATTTCAAGTTTGGTGTTTATAGGGAGCTTGGCTCTTATTTTTTAAGAAGACTAGAATAACAGATTATCTAGTCCAGAACTAGAAAAAACCTCTATATTACCAAATTATTAAATAAATTCTACAAATATAAATAGTAAATAAGGTGACTATAAAATATAAAATATAAAATTCAAATTAGTTATTGATATAAGAAACATGCACTATATCGTTATAATGGTTAGGATTTAATACCCTTAATATTCCCGTACCTTACCTTACCGAACCGTATCGTACCTTGCCCTACCAAAGCTTGCCATACCAGGCCGAACCGCACCATATTGACCTATATCATCAGCAATAAGGAGGTCACCCTTATTGTACGGATGTCTATTACATCCGTTTCAATTTTTTACATCTTCCCAAATTAATTCTCTCCAATTTGGTGGAATTATCTCTTTTTTCAAGGCTCTTTGAACCATCCCCCTATGTTTGGTATCCGCCCTTAACACATGGCATTTATAACATAAAGTTCTTAGATTAGATAACTTGTTATTTGCAAACACACCACTTCTTATATGATCAATATGACATTTTTTTAGACTTACTTCTTCTCTGCAACGAATACATTGACCTTTATCCCTATTCCAAATAATAGGTCTAATATTTTTATACCACGTTTCAGAAGGCATCCTTTTCTTAGGCATTTAATTTTTCCTCCCAAACATTAAAGTCCATTACTTCAAATCGACCATAACCAATTTTTCTACCATCCCCCAATCCTGCAAAAGCACCAGCATCAATGCAAATAGATTCCATTTGATTTCTGCTTATTAACGAATTGTCCCATATAATATTAAACTTAGTTTCCCATCCAACTGAAGTCGCTAAACGATATCTTATATTTTTTACACCCCTTCTTGAAACTGGTCTTACGTCTATATAGACCTCTTCAGTGCTATCTTTAGTTAATTCATTTTCATCATAGACAAATCTATTCAACAATACTTTGTCCGTTATTACTTGCAATGTGGCGGATACAACAGGTTCCATTGTTCCACGTCCATATGGTGTGTGCTTTGCTCCTGCTCTTATGCATGAAAAAATGTAATCAGAGGTTAGGTATAATTGTCCTTCTTTAGTTACTTTGTAACTTTTTCTCCACTCTTCTGGATTATTTCCTGCAACACCCTCCTTTTCCCTTTTGACTAGTGGAATAGAATCAATTGTAAAGTTATTGAATAGTAGTGGTCTATTACCTCTAATTTTCACTTCTGCATTAAAAAGTGTCATAATCTTCCCCTCCAAATGATACTTATAAGTACAGTTTCTTCCTTTTTTTATAATATATGCATCTTAATTTATGAGATTTACTTCTTTAAGCTAGAATTCAGAGGTGATAAGATGTCAGATTTTTTAAAGTTAGTTGGGGATAAAGTAAAGTTTCATAGAAAAGAGCAAGGTTTAACTCAGGAACAATTGGCCGATAAGTCTGATCTCCAATATTCCTATATAGGAGGGGTTGAACGGGGTGAAAGAAATATTTCTCTGCTGACGTTAGAAAAAATAATCAATTCGTTGGATATATCACCAGAGTCCTTTTTTAGTTTTAAAGAAATAGATACATTAGACAAAAATAATGTAAATCAAGTAATTTCAATTCACAAAAGTTTACTTCAAACTAGAAATATCGAAGAGATCAAATTAATACATAACATTACTAAAGATATACTTACCTTAATTGATTCACAAAAGTAATAAATTTTATTTTCATACATCAGCTGTATAATAATATTATTTACTATTAGAAAGTATAAAAAGAGGAAATGTCCTAGCATTTCCTCTTTTTTATATTTAATAAAACTAAGAATATATCGGTAAAAATAAATGTTGGTATTGGATTACCTTATTAACTAATACTGCAAATTTTGTTTGTTAAGGGTATTCAATTAAAGAAGTAGAAGATGTTTTTAATATTACCTGACGGTGAAGCTTCTTAAACTTTATTCTTTATATTCATTTAATATATACTTATGGGAAAAGGCGGTTTGAGAAAGAATGCAAAAGAAACTAAAGAGAAACCGAATTCGTTGTAAACATTGTGGAGACATTATAGAATCCAAAAGTACAAATGACTTTCAAAAATGTAAATGTGGGACTGTGGGTATCGATGGTGGATTAGATTATGCAAAACGTGTTTATGGTTCAAATCCACCAGAACTACATTACGAGGAATTATCTGAATATGAATGAATTAAAAAGATATGTATTAAGTCGGTATGTCCACTGAATAGGAGAAGGAAGACTCAAGATTTTTATTAAAACTAAACAGTCCTTTCACACAAGAGCTATGTAAGCTCTATCATACAATATTATATTGAGTTCCTTCCCTTTTCTACAGTCTCATTTTTTTGCTATAGCATCCAGTAGTTTTAGTACATTTAATCACAAACTAACTACTTAAAGTATCATTTGTTGAAAAGATATAGTTGATAAAACTCAGGGACTCCTAAAGCAAGAAAAATGGACTGCTGAAGCAGTCCATCTTTACCCGAATCTTGCACCCTATAGTGGAAAAACTTAGGAAGTATTGTCTTCATAATCGTCCTTTTATTATCAGCCTTTTTAATTATATTATTTTCCATTATTAAAACTTTGATAATTCTTATTCCCACCGGAAAGGTTAAATACTTCTTTAAAGCCCAAGTTTCTTAATACATTCTGGGCTGCATTGCCAGTAACACCCGAATTACAGTATGTGACTGTAGGTAGATTAGGATCTAAATTTTGAGCCTCTGAACGTAATTTTGCTAGTGGAATATTAATTGCTCCATCTACATTAGATACTTCATACTGCTTCGTTGCACGGGTATCAATGATTTGGAATTTCTCCCCACTTTCAATTCTATCTGTTAATTCTTGTGGGGTAATCAGTCTATTCTTCTTATCAATTGCGTTTTGTAAAGCCATCCCTGTATACATAACAGGATCCTTTGTCGTACTAAATGGTGGTGCGTACGCTAAATCTAAATGAAATAAATCTCCTGCCCTTGCTTTAAATGAAATTGCTGTTACAAATACATCAATTCGCTTATCGACACCTTCTTCACCAATAATTTGCACACCTAGAATTTGGCTCGTCTTTCTATCTGCAATGGCTTTAATTACTAACTCTTTTCCTCCAAGATAATCAGCTCTGGCAGGTTTAATATTATGAAGAACTTCAATATCGAAGCCTTCAGCTAATGCCTCTTTTTCGCTTAGGCCAGTATATCCTACAGTTAAATCAAACACCCTTAGAATCCCAGTACCTAAAATTCCTTTATGTTCTAAGTTGCCACCTGTAATGACATCACCAGCGATACGCCCCATCTTATTTGCCGTGGAACCTAATGGACGATAAATCGGTTTTCCGGTTATTAAAGAAAAGCTTTCTGCCACATCACCAACAGCATAAACATCTGGGAGATTGGTTTGCATTTTATTGTTTACTTTAATAGCTCCAGATGAGCCAATTTCAATTCCTATTTCTGTAGCTAATTTGGTGTTCGGTTTCACACCTGTCGCTAAAATTACTATCTCAGAATCAATCATTTTTCCACTTTTTGTTTCTACTGCTTTTTCTGTAATGACACTGGCTTCTTCATTCAATAACAATTTTACACCATTATTCCTTAGATGTTCTTCCACTCTGAATGCCATATCTTTATCTAGATGAGGCATAATTTGGTTGCTTCGCTGTACGATTGTAACATCTAAACCTTTATGGGTTAGTTGCTCTGCCATTTCAAGCCCAATGAATCCAGCACCTATAATGGTTACTTTTTTCGGATTGTTTAAATTCATAAACTCATTAATTGCAGCAGTGTTTTGAATGGTGCGTACATGGAAAACATGCTTCCTATCAACACCATCAATTTTTGGAGTAATTGGTGTTGCCCCAGTTGCAAATACTAACGTGTCGTAGTGATCTTCCTTTGTTTCATTTGTATCTAAATTTTTTACAATTACAGTTTTCTTTTCTGGATTGATTGACGTTACCTCATGACGTGTATGTATATCAACGTTGTAACGCACTTTAAACCATGCCGCACTCCTTGGTGTTAATGTCTCTAGCTCATCTACTTCTCCACCTAGAAAGTATGGTATCCCACATATAGAGTAAGAGATATCGTAGTCCGCATTATATAACGTTATTTCAGCATCCTCATCATTTCTACGTGCTTTTGCTGCAACTGATGTACCTGCTGCAACTGAACCAATAATAATTATTTTCATATTACGAATTCCTCCAAATGTTATCATGATGTTCAATAATAGTAACTATGAATCTCAATCAACACTTGGACCACAAACACCTGTTGAACACCACATTGCTGGATCAAAAATTTCTACTTTTTTCATCATTAACAACTCCTTTATTCGCTTATAGTAATATACTTATATAAAAATCAAGAAGGTAAGCCTCGTGTATAATCAATTTTTTCGTCCAAACCATCAGCCATTTGGCTTTGGCATGAATCTCCTGTACATAAAAAGTAAATTGCCTTTTTGGCTATATTTCATTCGCCTTTTTAAAATAGTACAAGTGTTAAATAAAGACCTACTAATGTTATAAATAGAATTGGTATAGTTAAAACAATCCCAGTCTTAAAATAGGTTCCCCATGAAATCTTAACCCCTTTTTGAGATAATACATGGAGCCATACTAAGGTTGCCAAGGAACCAATTGGTGTGATTTTTGGACCTAAATCTGACCCAACCACATTCGCATAAACAAGTGCTTCTCTTAATACACCAGATGTATTTGTTTCAGCAATAGCCAAAGCGTCAATCATTACCGTTGGCATATTATTCATAATAGACGATAGGAAAGCAGCAATAAACCCCATTACAACTGTAGCAACAAATAACCCTTGTTCAGCCACTGATTGAATAACACTAGCTAGTGCAGATGTGAGTCCGGCATTCCCTAATCCATAGACAACCACATACATCCCAATTGAGAAAAATACAATATTCCACGGAGCGCCTTTAATAACTTCTTTCGTATTAACAGCAGCACTACGTCTTCCCATGATTAAGAAGAATAAAGCGATGATCCCCGCAATAATGGATACTGGTACATTAATAAATTCACTAGTAAAGTAACCAATTACTAATACAGCAAGGACATACCATGATAAATGAAACATTTTCAAATCTTTTATTGCTTCTTTTGGTTCCTTTAATTTAGATAAATCGTACTTTTTCGGTATGCTTTTTCTAAAATATATTAATAACACAGAAATAGTTGCAATTAGTGAAAATAAGTTTGGAATTATCATTCGTGAAGCATATTCGACAAATCCAATATTAAAGAAGTCTGCGGAAACGATATTCACTAGGTTACTTACAACGAACGGCAGTGAAGTCGTATCTGCAATAAATCCACTTGCCATGATAAATGGAAAAATCATTTTTTCTTTGAAATTTAAATTACGAACCATCGCAAGTACAATTGGTGTAAGAATTAGCGCTGCACCATCATTAGCGAATAAAGCAGCAACAATCGCACCTAGAATACTAATATAGATAAACATTTTTATTCCATTTCCTTTTGCTACCCGTGCCATGTGCAATGCTGCCCATTCAAATAGTCCAATCTCATCTAATATTAATGAAATAAGGATAATCGCAACGAAAGACAACGTTGCATTCCATGTAATGCCAATTACTTCAAGAACATCACTAAAACCCACCACTCCTACTAATAAAGCAATAATGGCTCCGCCCATTGCAGACCAGCCAATATTTAATCCCTTTGGTTGCCAAATTACTAGGACTAGTGTTGCTGCAAAAATTAATATTGCGAGTATAAGCATTGTCGACAAAATAATACCTCCAATTAACAGTAAGAAATTTCTTTTATGTAAATCAAATATTTAATCCCAATATCCCTCTCCTTTTAAACCAAGAGGGTAATCTTGTGGGATAATTATTTTTTCTGCTCTACACAACAAGCGTCGCCTTCAACTTGTTTAATTTCGCTATCCTCTTTTGTATAAAAGAACTCCCATTCATTCCCATCTGGGTCTGTAACCCAAAATTTATCTTGAAGAGCATAACAACACGTTGTATTCATTTCCTCACGTGCAAAGAACCCCTCTTTTTCTAATCTTTCTTTATGAAAAATTACTTCTTCGGCATTCTGAACTTGGAACCCAAAATGATTAACTTGATTACCTTTCACTTCATTCTTAACGTTTAATGTGAAATTCAATCTTACCTCTTCTAACAAGAATTTTGCATAATCATTTTTTGTTTTTACAGGCTCGATTCCAAACACCTTTTGATAAAAATCAATTGATTTTTCCAAATCGGTTACATTAATCCCCACGTGAACATATTTCATAAAAATTCCTCCCTAACTTCATTTCTTAAATCAAAAAAGTTTGATTTATAAGTTAAAAAAATTAGCAACAACTATTATTTGCTGCTTTATTCCCCGTTTTTCTAAAAATACAACAAAGCTCCTCAGAGAGTAAACTATTTACTTCAGTTTCATTAATATCGTAATAACTCCAAGTTCCCTTTGTTTGTTTAACGATTAAATCTGCATCTAATAAAATTTTAAGATGGTAAGATAGTTTTGATTGTGATACACCAAAGGATTCCGTTAAATCACATACACAAGTTTGACCCCTTTGACAAAGCTCATACATGATTTCTAATCTCTTTTGATCAGCAAGGGCTTTAAATTTTTTTTCATATTGTAGAAATGTCGGTTTTAATGCTTCCAATTATATCCTCCTTTCATCAAATTTTTTTGATGTTTATATATTAATTTAATTTCCAATAAAATGCAACTCATTTAATCAAAAAAAATTGATTTATTAGTAACTCTAATTATTTAGAGTTTTCTCCTTAATCAATCCGTATAATGGCCCGATTGCTTAACAAAGATTGATTTTAACTATTTCACTAAACCGTTGTTCCCTTTTTCGCTAATTTATATATTAAGAATTCCAACTATAAAAAGTCACAGTTTTAAAAATGGTAGCTAAGCTAGCTACCATTTTTATTTGAACTAACCATAAAAACTGAGGTGTATATATATTTCTTCTTCAACACTTCTTCCCTTAAAGTTGAATAAGGAAAAGAAAATCCGAAATTACCAATAATAATCGAAATGAAAGTAATAATTAGGGGCTGCTGAACGAATCACATGCAGAAAGTCATTTGAGAAATCAACCGTT
>ERZ1673768.38-NODE-38-length-32350-cov-20.787924_pt1 | contig 32350 bp, 27 predicted proteins | sample MGYA00580142_ERZ1673768 | MGnify/ENA primary metagenome ERZ1673768 (study PRJEB41219, sample SAMN04549649) | soil metagenome | isolation source: soil | place: USA: Texas, La Sal del Rey | collected 2008-06-23 ... | reverse complement strand
CACTTACTCGCTACCGCTCCTTGAAGTAGGAGTATTCTCGCCTATTTAAGATAAAAATTCACTACTTGCTTTATTTTGTTGTATAATATTGAAGTGAAATTTTGTACAATCTGTAGAAAAGACGATTTTCCGCAGTACAATACATTACCGTATATTTCTTACTAAAATATATCTATTCTATATGGAGAAAGGCGTGTGTCCAATGGGTCGTAAATGGAATAACATCAAAGAAAAGAAAGCACAAAAAGATAAAAATACAAGCCGGATTTATGCGAAATTCGGTACAGAAATTTTTGTTGCCGCAAAAAAAGGGGAGCCGGATCCGGAATTAAACCAAGCTTTGAAATTTGTCATTGAACGGGCAAAAACGTATAATGTTCCGCGTCATATCATTGATCGGGCGATTGAAAAGGCAAAAGGCGGTTCGGACGAGCATTATGATGAACTCCGCTATGAAGGTTTCGGTCCAAGCGGTTCGATGATTATTGTTGATGCCCTGACCAATAATGTAAACCGTACTGCAGCTGATGTCCGTGCTGCATTTGGTAAAAATGGTGGAAATATGGGCGTTACCGGTTCTGTAACGTATATGTTTGATGCAACAGCCGTGTTTATGTTTGAAGGGAAAACGACCGATGAAGTTCTTGAAATTTTACTGGAAGCGGATATTGATGTTCGTGATATTTTGGAAGAAGAAGACAGCGTGATTGTTTATGCTGAACCGGAACAATTTCATGCAGTTCAACAAGCACTAAAAAATGCAGGAATTACCGAATTCTCCGTTGCGGAAATTACGATGCTTCCGCAAACAGAAATCACTTTAACTGGTGAGGCAAAAGCTCAATTTGAAAAGTTAATTGATGCGTTAGAAGATTTGGATGATGTTCAACAAGTTTATCATAATGTTAATTTGGATGATTAATGAATGGAGAAAGGCCGATTTTGGTTTCAATCAAGTGACCGGAATCGGCTTTTTTATACGTTAAGAATGTATAAATCTCCAGCAAGGGGCTATATTTTACGTTAAGAATGTATAAATCTCCAGCAAGGGGCTATATTTTACGTTAAGAATGTATAAATCTCCAGCAAGGGGCTATATTTACGGTTTAGAGTCGCGGTATAGACCTTTTTTATACGTTAATATATAATCTCCAATAAGGATGTGAATTCGACGTACAAGTTTTATTTCAAAATATCGGAATTGATTGTCTGATCTAGATTCTACGATGTGAATTCGATGTGCAATTTTGTTTTCAATCGAAATCTTCACGCTAGGCGTATTTACTTTTGTTGCCGACCCCGAAACCATTAAAAAACTACCGGATCATTTATTTTCCGGTAGTTTTTATAAAAGAAAAAGGTGATTTTTCCTTCATCCATTTCATCTTAGCGTTTATTAAAAATGGATATAGCTTCTCGGATCGACAGCATTGGATTTCGCATCATTCCACTTGCCGACATGGAGTTCAAAATGCAAGTGAACACCAGTTGATTGTCCGGTTGTCCCTTTTGCACCGATATATTGGCCTTGCTGAACGACGTCGCCTTCGCTAACGCTTCGGGATGAAAGGTGAGCATAAATTGTATCATATGTTTGTCCATTAATATAATGGGTTATGAATACAACATTACCATAACTCGAGGAGTAATAGGAACGGTAGACAACCCCTGATGCTGCCGCATAGACAGGATCCCCTGCTGAACCGCCGATATCAATTCCAAAATGATGTCCTGACCCACGACCACCAAATCCAGATGTTATCGATCCGCCAGTCGGACGAATAAATAATCCGCCTGTTACAGGTGCAGCCGGTGCAGAACTTCCGCCACCGCCACTTGCAGCTGCTTCCCGTTGTTGAGCTTTTGCTGCTTCAGCTTGTCTCTTTTGTTCCAGCTCAATGGCCTTCTTTATAGCGGCTTCTTGGTTTGCATACACTTGTTGCTGTTCTTGTAAATCCATATAGTACTCTTCAATAAAATTTTGTTCTTCTTTTAACTGGGCTAAAATTTGATCTTTCTCTGCCTTTTTCGTTTCTAATGTTGCTTTTGTTGATTCCAATTGCCCTTTTAAAGTTTCGATTTGTGCTTTTTCTTGCTCAAGTTTCAATTTATTTTCATTTAATAATTTGTGATCCCGTTTATGTTCTTCAATAATTGATTTATCAGCCTCCATAATTGTGGACACAGCAGTAATACGGCTGATAAAATCTGTAAAACTCTGTGCCCCTAGTAAAACGTCCAAATATTTAACCGATCCGTTCGCTTGCATGGCCCGGGCACGTTCTTTCAGGAGCTGATCACGTTTTTTTATTCTTTCCTCTATTTGTTTAATTTCATTTTCTAAATTCGTAATCTCTTGATTTTTTTGGTTGATTTGTTGATTAATTTCGTCCAACTTTTGTGTCGCTTCTTGAATTTCTGCATCCAATTTTTGCATATCTGCACTTAATGCTGCTTGATTACTTTTATTTTCCTCAAGTTTTTGGGATGCCTCATTTAATTCGGAATTGACACTCGATTTCTTTTGCTCCAATTCTTTTTGCTGTTTATTCAGCTCGGAAACTGATGCTGCATGAACAAAAGAACCATTTAACATAGTTGTTAATCCTAAAGTAAGTGTGATAGCTAATGTAAGTTTCTTTCCTTCCAACCCTTTTCCTCCTTTACTCGTTGAATTATTATGTATGTGGCCCTTTTTCCATAAAAAGAAAAAAGGACCTGATAAGTTATTATGAAAAAAGTCTATTAAACTTTTAAAAACTTACGTACAGACATCATACTTCCCCATACACCAATGATGCAGCCCATCATCAGTAAAAGTAGACTTACTTGATAGACAAAAGGAGTGAATTCAAGAATTTGAATAAAATTCCCTTCCAGTTTTGGTGCCAAGTATCCATAAATATTTTTATAGAGAATTGCGATAATAGTTATAGGTATGATTGACCCAAAGATACCTAACCACAATCCTTCCAAAAAGAACGGCCAGCGAATAAAACCGTTTGTTGCACCAACCAATCGCATAATCTCAATTTCTCTTCTTCTGGCAACAATCGTAATTTTGATCGTATTTGAAATTAAGAAAACCGCTGTTAATAGCAATCCGATGATGATCACAAGACCGACATTACGACTGATACTAATAATCTTAAATAATTTATCTACATCATTTTGGCCGTAATTGACAAGGTGAACACTTTCCAACTTTTCAATTTTTTTAGCCACCTGCTTCGTTGTTTCGGGTTCTGCTGCCTTAACAAGAAAGGCATCATTGAGCGGATTTTCCTGTTCGTAAAGCTTTAAAATTTCCCCTTGTTGTCCAAAACTATCAACTAATTGATTTAGCTCGTTATCCTTTGAAGAAAATACAACCGACTTGATTTCAGGCATACTTTTCAGTTCCGTCTCGAGTGCCTTCTGCTGCTCCGGGGTTGCTGTTGTATCAATCAAAACTTTAATGGTTACATCTTCTTCAATGGAATTAGCTACTTCATTCAAATTCATTAAAATCACATAAAAAACGCCAACTAAAAGAAGCGTAACTGTAACAGCACCTACTGACGCAAAAGTCATCCAGCCATTACGCCAAATGCTTTTAAAACTTTCCCGTACATGTCGTCCGATTGTTCTAAGCTTCATAACCGTAATCACCTCGTTGTTCATCTCGGACAATCATTCCTCCGTCAATGGCAATAACACGATGTTTTTTCGTATTCACAATATCTTTATTATGAGTTGCCATGACAATCGTCGTTCCATGAGAATTAATTTGCTCAAATGTTTTCATAATCTCCCATGACGTATCAGGATCAAGGTTTCCCGTCGGCTCATCCGCTATGACAATACTTGGTGAGTTAACGATTGATCTCGCTATAGAAACCCGTTGCTGCTCCCCGCCGGATAACTCAGAAGGAAGCATACGGGTTTTATGTTTCAAATTAACCAATTCCAGTACTTCCATAACTCTTTTTTTAATGATTCTCGGGGATTCTTCAATTACTTCTAGGGCAAAAGCAACATTTTCATATACCGTTAAAGACGGCAAAAGCTTAAAATCCTGGAAAACAACACCAATGCTTCTTCTAAAGAGAGGAACTTTACTACTTTTTAATTTTGCTATATCTATACCATTAACAATAATTTTTCCACTTGTGGGCTTTTCTTCACGATACATCATTTTTATAAAAGTAGATTTCCCCGCACCGCTTGCACCAACGACATAAACGAATTCTCCTTGCTCAATCGCCACATCGATCCCATTGGCTGCCACAACACCATTCGGGTACTTTTTATATACATTTTCCATAACAATCATTTACAATCACCTATCTAAATTTATCATTTCTTATATATCAACTTTTTATTTTATCGTCTGCAATTTTCTACACATCTACCATTATAACATCATATTTTGACAAATTGAGATAAAAAAAGATTACATTTATGTTTCAGAAGGTGTGGTTTTATTGGGGGATTTACCATTTTTTGTAGAATAACCAAAGATTATGTCGTTCTCTTCTTATCATTATAATAATGAAACAAATATCGGTAAAGACAAAATAAAAAATTATTGATAGATTTTTTAGTACTTTTGATCTATATTTTAAATTATTGGTAGATTTTTAGTTCTTTTGACCTATGCTTTGGAATAAAAAAATCCCCCACCTAATTTTGTGGAGGAAGTTTTATAATGTTATTCCTGCGTTGCCAGCCAATCGGCAACTTTTTTCGCATCTTCACCTTTTAATAAACCATCTGGCATATCGCCAATCCCTTTTTCTATAATATCTTGAATCTCTTCAGAAGAATATTTTGACCCAATCTTATCTAAATCCGGTGCATAACCTTTCTTCAAGTCTGCACCGTGACAACCGGAACAACTTTGTGCAAATAACTGTTCTCCGGTTAAATCTGAAGTTGTTCCACTGCTCGAATTGTTATTCCCACCGCATGCTGTCAATGATAACAGCAAAAAGATACTGCCAAAAGCGTAAAATATCTTCCTCTTCATTTCGTATTCGACCCCTTACTTGAACATCTCGGCATTAAATATTCTCGTACTTATCATTAAGTATACATGATTCCCCGGATGGAATACTAATACCGGAACTTATCAGCAACGAATTTTTGAAAAGGTGCTGCAAGTTTGTCGGGCAGTAAATCCCGGCTTCAAGATTTTGCAATTTACAAAGTGGAGGTAAACTGCCTGCAAGAGTCCGTCTGATTCACCCCCCACTGATGGAAGTTTCAATTTACCGATGAATTGTTTTGAAACCCTGGCCAAGCACCTCTGAAGCATCAACGACAATAACAAATGCGTTTGGGTCTATGTTTCGTACAGCTTGCTTCAGCCCGGTAAATTCCGACTGATCCACGACAACCATGATGGTATTCCGCTCCTGATCCGTGTAACCTCCATAGGCCTTGAGTTTCGTCAAGCCGCGATCAATTTGTTCTAAAATGGCACGTTTTACTTTTTCTTCCTCATTGGTAATAATAAGAACCATCTTTGAACGACTCCATCCGATTTGAACAAGGTCAATCGTTTTACTAGTTAAGTATAATCCGATTAAAGCGAATAAACCTTTTTCAATATCAAAAACAATACTGGCGGAAATAACGATTAATCCGTCAATGAGTGCCACAGACTTCCCTAAGGATATTCCGGTATATTTAGAAATAATTTGAGCAGCTAAATCCGTTCCGCCGGTTGAAGCATTCCCACGAAAGACAATCCCAATACCAAGGCCGATACCAATTCCTCCAAATAAAGCAGCCAGCATTGGATTCAATGTCCACGGTTCCAAATCTTTTGTTAAAAAAACAACAAAAGGTACAAAGAGCGTACCAATCAGGGTTTTGATACCGTATTGATATCCTAAAAAAATAACACCTGCAATAAACAGTGGAATGTTTAATGACCATTGGACATAAGCCGGTTCCCAACCAAAAAGACCATGTAAAATTGTACTTATGCCGCTAACTCCACCTGAAGCTATTTCATTTGGCAGTAAAAGTACATTAAATGATACCGCAACAATGCCGGCACCCACTAATACATAAATATAGCTCAATAATTTTTCCACTAGCGGTATTTGTATCGTATTACTAAGCCTTTTCCTCATAGCTGTACTCCTTTATTTTTTCTATTGAGCCCAAGCAAAGATATAGACGATGAATAAGCTTTTCCACACTATATTTTATTCGTTTTTTTGTTCGAATTGCAATAATTATTAACCCGTGGAATACGTGAAGTAGCGCTTTGAACTAAAAAAGGACCGGTTGCAAGAACCAGCCCTCTTTTTCTTTCATTATTGAATTCTGACGGACGACAGGTGCAACTCCTTTTACATCATTGGATTCTCGACCTTAAATAAGCATCAATAAATTGATCAATTTCCCCATCCATTACGGCCTGGACATTCCCGGTTTCCGTATTAGTCCGGTGATCTTTAACCATTGAGTACGGATGGAAAACATAGGAACGAATTTGACTTCCCCAGCCAATTTCTTTTTGCTCACCACGAATTTCCGCCAGTTTCTTTTCTTGTTCTTCCACTTGTTTTTGATATAACTTTGCTCTTAACATGTTCATTGCTGTTTCACGGTTTTGAATTTGAGAACGCTGAGCCTGACTGGCAACGACAATCCCGGTTGGAATGTGCGTAATCCGTACAGCTGAAGATGTTTTGTTAATATGCTGTCCACCCGCTCCACTTGCCCGGTACGTATCAACCCGTAAGTCTTCCGAACGTATTTCAATTTCAATACTGTCATCAATCTCCGGCATAACTTCACAAGAAACAAAAGAAGTATGACGACGGCCGGCAGCATCAAACGGAGAAATTCGGACAAGGCGGTGAACACCTTTTTCAGCTTTTAAATAGCCGTAAGCATTATGCCCTTTAATCGAAAGCGTAACACTTTTTACCCCTGCTTCATCTCCCGGTAAGTAGTCTAATACTTCCACTTTAAATCCTTTTTTCTCTGCCCATCGTGTATACATTCTTAAGAGCATCGAGCACCAGTCTTGTGATTCCGTACCGCCTGCTCCCGGATGAAGTTCCAGAATTGCATTATTTTTATCATAGGGCCCATTGAGTAACAGTTCCAACTCAAATTGGTTCATACGTTCAATGAACTCAAGCAGCTCTTTCTCTAAATCTGCTTGTAATTCAGGATCCGGTTCTTCTTTCACTAATTCAAATGCCACTTCCAAATTTTCATAGGTTTCATTTAAATCGTGAAATTCATTGACCTGATCTTTTAAGGCATTTGCTTCATTAATGATAGCTTGTGCCTTTTCTTGATCATTCCAAAAATCGGGCATCGACATCACTTCATCCAGTTCGGCAATACGAGCCTCTTTGTTTTCTAAGTCAAAGAGACCCCCTAAACTCTGCTAAACGTGTAGCTGATTTTTCAAGTTCATTGCGAATTTCCGCTAATTCCAAATTAATCACCTCTAAAGTACTTTTGTATTCTATGGTTTTTTAGATTTTCTTTTCGACAATTTATGATTAACATCTAAACAAGCCCGGTTTTCTAAGTAACTTACGCTCAAAGTGCAAATATTGTGTGGTTTTATATATGATCCATACTATATTTAGCATAAAATTTTCCGTTAAACCATTTTAGGTGCTAACCCGTTTATATTTTCCGGGAAATATTTTGACAAAAGTTGCGTATTTTTACAAATATCATGGATTTACTTAGCCAAATTGTGACAAGAGCTTAATTTTATTATAGGCGTTTACTATGAAACGTAGTGGCTGTTCGCCATCATGAGTGAATATGGACCGCTATCACAAAAATTATACAAGCTTTCTGTGATAGCGAAATAGGACAGATCCCGCAAAAGTTTTCCAAGTCCACGCCTGTATTTTAAGTTCTTTATCATGCAGTGAATTTAGGGCCGCTTTCTGCAAAACTTTTCCAAGTCAGGTCTTGAATTTTAAGCTTCTTTACCGTGACAGTTTTTATACTTCTTCCCACTGCCACACCAGCATGGATCATTCCGGCCGATTTTCTTTTCCACTCGAATCGGTTTTCGTTTCGGTTTACTTTCACCGTCAGAACTAGGAATGACTGCTTGACCCTTGGCAACTTCCTCCCGTTTCAAATTATTCACGATTTCCGATTTCATGATATATTTGGCAACATCATCTTCAATTGAATCCACCATTGCTTCAAACATCGCATAACCTTCTGTTTGGTATTCACGCAACGGATCGCTTTGACCATATGCACGTAAATGAATCCCTTGACGTAATTGGTCCATTGCGTCAATATGATCAGTCCATTTGGAGTCAACCGTCCGAAGTAAGATGACTTTCTCGAATTCCCGCATTTTTTCCGGACCGAGTTGTTCTTCTTTTTCGTTATAGCGTTCAATTACCTTTGCAAAAATCAAATCAATCATTTCTTCCGGTTCTTTACGGGTTAAAACATCGATGGTTATATCATTTTCCGGGAGAAGATTGGCATTAATAAAGTGAACGAGTCCTTTTAAATTCCAATTTTCCGGGGGCTCTTCTGCCGAGGCATAGGAATTAACGTTTTTCTCAATAACCGATTTAATCATTTTTTCAACAACATCACGAAGATTATCGGAATCAATGACCTCGAACCGTTGTTTATAAATAATTTCCCGTTGTTGTCGGATGACATCATCATATTGTAAAAGTCGTTTCCGAGCGTCAAAGTTATTTCCTTCAACCCGTTTTTGGGCTGATTCGACAGCTCTTGTGACCATTTTACTTTGGATCGGTTGTGTGTCATCCATACCGAGCTTTTGCATCATGGATTTCATATTATCTGACCCGAAGCGACGCATTAACTCATCTTCCATTGATAAATAGAATTGTGTTACCCCCGGATCTCCTTGACGACCGGAACGACCACGTAACTGGTTATCAATACGACGGCTTTCATGTCGCTCTGTACCAATAACAGCAAGTCCGCCTAATTCCTTTACACCTTCACCAAGCTTAATATCTGTACCACGCCCGGCCATGTTCGTAGCAATTGTTACGGCACCTTTTTGTCCTGCTTGGACAATAATTTCTGCTTCACGTGCATGGTTTTTCGCATTTAATACGTTATGCTTAATCCCTTTTTTCATTAACATTTGTGAGACTAATTCCGAAGTTTCAATGGCAACGGTCCCTACAAGCACAGGTTGTCCTTTTTTATGCCGTTCAGCGATATCCTCTACAACCGCACGAAATTTCCCTTTCATTGTCGAGTAAATCAAATCCGGACGGTCATCACGAATAATCGGACGGTTGGTAGGAATAACGATAACATTCATATTATAAATATTACGGAATTCCTCTTCTTCCGTTTTTGCCGTACCAGTCATCCCTGCTAGCTTTTCATACATTCGGAAATAGTTTTGGAAGGTGATCGTCGCCATTGTTTTGCTTTCATTTTGAATCTGTACGCCTTCTTTGGCTTCAATCGCCTGGTGTAAACCGTCACTGTAGCGCCGACCTTTCATCAAGCGGCCGGTAAATTGGTCGACAATAATGATTTCACCGTCTTGAACAACATAATCGACATCACGTTGCATAATCGCTTTGGCCCGTAATGCTTGGTTAATATGATGGTTAAGTGTTACATGTTGGAGATTAAATAAATTGTCAATCCCAAATGCCTTTTCTGCTTTTGTCATCCCTTCTTCAGTTAATTGAACACTTTTTGTTTTAATATCAACCGTATAGTCAACATCTTCTCTTAATGTATTAACAAAAGCATTCGCTTGAACATATAGTTGGGTTGATTTATTTGCAGAACCGGAAATAATTAGCGGTGTTCTTGCTTCATCAATCAAAATGGAGTCCACTTCATCGATGACCGCAAAGTTCAAAGGCCTTTGTACCATTTGCTCCTTGTAAAGAACCATATTATCCCGCAAATAGTCAAAGCCAAATTCATTATTTGTTCCATAGGTAATGTCGGCATTATAAGCAGCTTGTTTTTCTTCACGAGTCATTTCAGACAAATTTAATCCGACAGTCAAACCGAGAAATTCGTAAACTTGTCCCATTTCAGTGGCGTCACGTCTTGCTAAATAATCGTTGACAGTAATTACGTGGACCCCTTTTCCGGAGAGTGCATTTAAATAAACCGGCATTGTTGAGGTTAATGTTTTCCCTTCACCGGTTTTCATTTCGGCAATATTCCCGTCATGGAGAACAATGCCACCCATCAATTGCACGTGGAACGGATATAAACCAAGAACACGACGCGCAGCCTCCCGAACCACAGCAAATGCTTCAACTAAAAGATCGTCCAAAGTTTCCCCATTATTTATTCGATCCTTAAACTCCACTGTCTTTGCACGCAACTGATCATCAGTTAGCCGCTCCATCTCATCAGCCAGCGCTTCAATTTGGTTCGCTTTTTTCTCTAACCGTTTTAATTCCCTTTTATTAAAATCAAATACTTTATTTAAAATATTAGCCATTAGCCAACGCTCCTTTTAAAGAATCACCTAACAATAAACTTCCGGCTTAAAAACAGGTCGATTAACATAATAATCGACCAAACTGAAATTTATCTCATAACTGTATTCCGTTATATAATATCACTAACAATTGAAAGTGACAACTTCCGAACGGGACAGATATAGTTGGATTTCCGAATTTTCATCAAAAATCGGCAAGGATACCCCAAATTCAATCGTGTGTAGGGCGACAGCCCAACGATAAGTGGGGGAGGAATTGCCGTCAGATACGATAGTATCTGAAACCTACACCTTGCCTCCTCCTTTCTCTGTTTTAGTTGTTTATTCACTAAAAGTATAATATAATTAATTTCAGTGAAAGGAGGTGAACATAATGACTACAATTACTGCAAAAATACAAATCTATGTTTCTAGCGACCAATCTAAAAATCTAATAGCAACCATTAATGCTTATCGTAATGCTTGTAATTGGTTGTCCAAGCATGTATTCCAGACAAAAATCTTAAAGCAAGCAAAACTTAATGATTTGTATTACAAGCAATTACGAGGTCAATTTGGATTAAAAAGTCAAATGGCTCAATCTGTCATGAAAACTGTCATTGCTCGTTATAAGTCAGCTAAATCAAATGGACACGAATGGTCTTTAATTGAATTTAAACTTCCAGAATATGACCTTGTATGGAATCGAGATTACTCGCTAACCGAAAATAAATTTAGCGTAAATACACTGGATGGGCGTATCAAACTAAATTATGAGCGTAAAGCCATGAAGAAGTATTTTAATGGCACTTGGAAATTTGGTACTGCCAAGTTAGTGCATAAATTTCAAAAGTGGTTTTTGCATATTCCTGTGACGAAAGATTTTTCAGAACTTGATTATGCCGACATAAATAATATTGTTGGCATAGACTTAGGAATTAACTTTCTTGCAACCACTTATGACAGTCAAGGTAAAACTACGTTCTACAATGGTAAAATTGTAAAACATAAACGTGGTAAGTTTAAAGTGACTCGTAAACAACTTCAAAAGAAACAAACACCATCTGCTCGTAAAAAACTAAAACAATTAGGGTCAAGAGAAAACCGTTATGTAACTGATGTAAACCATCAAGTTACGAAGGCACTCGTTGACAAATACCCTAGAGGTACGATGTTTGTTTTGGAAGACTTGACAGGTGTTCGTTCCGCAACTGAAAAAGTACAAGTAAAAAACCGCTATGTTTCTGTTTCTTGGGCTTTCTATCAATTCCGTCAAATGCTTGAATATAAAGCTCAATTAAATGGACAGAAGGTAATAGTTGTAGACCCAAAATATACTTCTCAAACGTGCCCTAAATGTGGACATGTTGAAAAAGCGAATCGAAACAAGAAATTGCACTTGTTTAAGTGTAAAAACTGCCAATACGAATCAAATGATGATCGAGTGGGTGCAATGAATCTACACCGCAAAGGTATTGAGCATATTGGTGTAGTTACCGCAGGAGTATAGCTTTTGCGGTAGGGGCGAAGTCAACCGTCCTGATGTTCCACCACTCGAAGGCAGGAGGCTTACGCCGTTCGTACTGCTGGGTAGGAGCAAGCGTAATTGCTATCTACGAGGGTAGAAGCACTGTCAAACTCTGACAGACGCAAGCCCCCACTTCAAACAGACCGTTAGGTCGTTAAGTGGTGGGTTGTTGATATGCTTATTTTACCACTTTTTATACATTGTTATTTTTTACACAGCTTTTTTTAATGAGTGTAATGAGTGGAAAATCATATGAAAAACCCGCAAAGCTGAGTCATTTGCGGGTTTTCCTAATTTATAAGTATAAGTGGAATTTTATATTTACACCGTTTCGATCAAACCGTATTTCCCGTCTTTTCTGCGGTAAACGATATTAGTTGTATTCGTTTCAGCATCGGTATAAATAAAGAAGTTATGACCTAATAGGTTCATTTGAAGAATGGCTTCTTCACTATCCATCGGTTTTAAATCAAACCGTTTGGTCCGGACAATTTCAAGTTCCTTTTCATCCGCTTCATCTTTTGTTACCTGAGCCGGTGTCGATACAAACAGATCATTGGATTTTAACTCGCGAAATTTGCGATTTACTTTGGTTTTATATTTACGGATTTGTCTCTCCAATTTATCAGTAATCAAGTCAATTCCTGCATACATATCGTCGTTTACTTCTTCTGCTCTTAATACTAATTGTGGTAGCGGAATTGTTACTTCAACTTTTGTTTTTTTACCATTGTACACTTTCAAATTGACATAAGCGATAGCTTCTGTCGTATCAGTAAAATATTTTTCCAATTTCGTAATTTTCTTTTCGGTATACTCTCTTAATGCTGGAGTTACTTCGATATTTTCGCCACGAATGTTGAATTTCATGCGCTAACTCCTCCTTTTTTGTAACTATATTTACATATTCTCCAAAAAAAAGTAAATCCCTGCTTGTTCAAAAAAAACTTTTGTCGAATTCATGAACTTTTGAGAAGAAAAAACATCTCATTGAAACTATGTTGGTTCCAGAAATATTTTATTTCTATATTTCTATCTTTATTATGATAAAAAAGGAGGGGGAAATCAACCCCTTCCAAAAATCTTCCTTCATTTGATAATATTATGATAAGAATGGAAGGAAAACAAACCCTTCCTAAAAACTTCCTGTATTTAATTTTCCCACATAACGGACAGCTGATTGTCTTTATTTCTTTTAATTATAAAAATAACCGTGCAAATGCGACTACGATTTCACTGACCTATGCGGTTTAACTTTATTTCTTTTTATCATAAAAATAACCGTCCGTTTGCAAAGAACCATATGGGTTAATATAGCCTGTATGGACCTTTTTTCGCTTTTTAACTTTTGTAATGTCCTGTTGGATTGTCGCTTTTTCTTTATTTAATAATTGTAATAACCGATCGTTCAATAGCAGTAGTTGTCTGCCAAGAATTTGTTCCCCATCGGAAAACGGAGGGGTGATTTTTTTCATCAAGTCATCCCTTTTCCGTAATTTATCTTGCAGTACGGAAATTTTTCTGTCTCGGTCATCATTTTGTTCATCTTCAAAAAGCCGGATAATTTCTGCCGTTAATTCATAACATTCCTTTAACGGATGCATTATACTTGCCCGTCCTTCGTGTACGTTTGTTGGCGATTTAGCTTAATAACTTCTTTCCATGTATCACGAAATTCAATCATGATTGATTCGGCCTCTTCTAAGGAAGCAAGATCATTTTTTACATTCGCTTCAATTAGTTTTATTCTTACAAAATCATAAAGAGCCATCATTTGTTTAGAGATTTCAATATCCATATTTAAAGTTACCATCAGTTCATTGATGATGTTCTGTGCTTTTTGTAAGTTCGTATTTTTTTCTGTAATATTTTTTTCCTCGATTGCCTTTTTTGCCAAATTTAAAAACTTTAGGCATCCGTTATATAACATTAAAGTTAAATCCCCCGGTGATGCAGTAAGAACTGAATTTTCTTGATAAGCTTGATATGGATTAGACACTGCCATAGTTTATTCCTTCCTTTCCGGAAATAACATAAAGTGAACATTCAATCGACGAAGGGAATCAATATCCCTCCACCGGTTATTTGTTAATCAATTTGGACGCAAAAATTCGGGTAGCCCCGCTCCCTCTATAAGCTGGACTTCAAACTAGGAAAATCGGCTAAATGAATTTATTGAAAAAATTGTGCTAGGTATGCGGCTTGAGAATTTGCTTTTTGAATTGCTTGTTCCATAGCCGTAAATTGACTATAATACCGGGTTTCCAAATCGGCCAGCCGGTCTTCAAAACGTTCGATGCGATCATCAAGATCATCCAATTGACGTCCAATGGTGAACTGATTGTTGACCGAATATGAATTACCGGCCCGCTCCTTTAATTGGTCCATCGTTGCATTTACTTTGTCATAAAGCCGTTGAATAACACCTTTCTGACCATCTGTTGCCCCCGTTCCGTTAAAAAGGAGTTCAATTGAATTCGGGTCTTTTTCGATGGCGGCTTTCAATTTGGACTCATTAATTTCTAATTTAGCTGTTGTGAAATCAGCAGTTGTTGTAATCCCGATGGCAGATAAGGATTTCATCGCCGAGTCTAAATCATCTTGATTCACAGCGGAATAAATGGCTGTACGCATTTGCGTGATTAAACCGGATAAAATAGAATCGTTTCGTAATATCCCGCTTTTTGCCATATTTTCCCACTTTTCTTGTTGGGTTTCCGACAATTTTTCCTTCTCATCATCAGTCAAAGGTAAATAATTTTTATATTTCGGTTCGCTTAATTTTTTCTCGATTTTCTCAACAAGTTCGTTATATTTATCAACGAAATTTTTAATATTTTCATAAAGCTTATCATTATCATTGTTGACGTTAATTGTCACCGGCGTATCTGTTGTTTTTTTCAAAGTAAACGTGACTCCGTTCATGGAGAAGGTGTTGGATTGCCGCGAAGTTACTAAGCCATTGATTATAAATGTAGCATTCGCAGCCTTTACATAATTTCCCGGTGATACTTCTGGTGCTACTTCCGGTGGTACTTCCGATGGTACTTCCGATGCTACATTATTACTAAACCCTAATACTCGAGTTAAAAAATCTTCATCGTTAAATTCGATTTCCTTGCCATTTTCATTGTTATTGTATACTCCGGTTTCTTTACGAGTCATAGTTACTTTGTCACTATAGGAATCATAAAACATCGTAACACCTAGTTTCGAATTATTCACTTTGGACATGACGGAATTAAGGGACTCGGAACCTTGGATAAGAAACTTTTCGTCTATTTGCCCTTTTGAAGTATGTGTAGTTAAGCCAAAAGAAAAATAGTTTTGTTGGGATGTAATTGTCAATTCAAGTTTTGGTTTTTCCTCGGAATTCTCCGTTTCAGCGGGGAAATAATTACTAAATTCAGAGTTAAACGTGATAACACCGGTTTCGTAATTGATTTCTCCAAATTTGTTTTTATCTTTGTCTATTATTTCTCCGATTTTACTATTATCCTCTTTGGGTTTATCAGATAATTCAATAGTTGTGCCGGCACTATCTTTAAAACTTAACTTTATTTGTCCTGGAACAAGTGCCCCTTTTAATTGAATTTGTGTATTATCTTTTGTAATGGTTTTATTTTCAACTTTTTTATCGGTAACATAGTTCACTTTAACCGTACTGTTTGCTGCAATCGTGTCACCAAAAGTTAACTCACCGGTATCTTTATCTACTATTACTTCTCCACTTTTGGGCTTTACTTCTCCACTTTCGGGAGTTCCACTATCGATCACCGTATATTTTTTCCCGTTTACTTCAACGGTCATATTTTTAACATCGGTAATTTTAACCCCATCAGCCAAGCCAAGAGTTATCGGTTTTCCTTCTTTTGTGACGATTGACTTAGATTCAACACTACCCTGTTTCCACAGAATTTTATCTGCATTTGCAAATGAATCTTGAATACTAAACAGACTTTTTGTTGTGTCGACTTTGGATTTATCGGATGATATACCGGAATTTGTCATTCGTGATTCTGCAACAGCTAATGATTTAATTTTTGAAATCGTATAGGAAGCTTGGCCCGCACCGCTTGCGACTGTGGCAGAAACAATATCCTCATTCGTACTCGCAACCGATCGCGTCCGATAAAATGAACTTAATTTCATATTTGTCAGTTGGGATCGGAAATCTAATAGTAGTGTATTCATCTCCCGGTATGAATCCCTTTGCCACTCAAGCAAGGTCTTTTGTTGCTTTATTTTATTTAACGGGATCGATTGAGCTTTCATCATATTCTCAACAATTTCATCAATATTCATCCCACTTGCTAAGCCGGTTACACGCATTACCATGATAAATTCACTTCCTTTCAAAGCAAGACTCTTTGTTAATTTTGATTTTTATTAAGCAATAAAACACCTTTCTTAAAATTTGAAAGCCAAAATTAGGTATAGCTCGAGGTAAACGAGTTTCTGCAATCCGTTCAATCTCTTCCTTAATATTCGATTGGTGCTAGATGCTCTTCATGAGATTCGTTGAATTTTTCCTGGATAAAGGTAAACCCCTCCTGACAAAAGTTTCACCTGATTTCACGGGAACAAAAGGCTTAAATTTTTTCATCGACAATTAAACCGATTTTTTCAATAATGGCCGCATACAGATCCAACATTTTTTTCGGTGGTATTTCTTTTATGACTTCATGCGTATCATCATTTACAACAGTCACATAATATTCATTTAGCTTCTCATGAAAAACAAATCTTAAAGATGTTGGGATTGGTGATAAGAAATCATTCAGCCCTTCAACAATTTTTTCCACCTTGTCTTTTTCGACTTTCTGAAAGGGCTCACTAATTGGATTTCCATAGTTTTCATTTTCCCTTTTTGTATGTGCTGTCATGTTCGATTCTTGATTATTAATGCCGTTCGTTGTTAGTCTTGTAGTCGAAACATATTCTTGGTTTATCAGCTTTTCAACCATATTAAATCCTCCATTGAATATGAGTTAAGCCCTACAAATGAAAATGTAATCTACTATTTATATCGGTTATGTTTTTCATTCTTTTAATATTTTCATTGGTTTCTCTTTTTTTGTTATCACGGTAGTAGCTGCGGCATGATTTTGGTGCCATGTTGGTTTCTTAATGTATTACTTGGGTTGCGTATGTTGAAAAATGAGCTGGATGCCTAGTTGAGTTGTGCCAATTTGCGCAGTTTGGACAGAAACTTCAAAAATTGGAGCAGTAATGTCTAATAGGAGGGGACCAATCGTGCTTTATTGGACAAAACCGTCTGATATTCAAACTAAAGTGTCCAATACAACGGCTCTTTTGGACAGTTTTAACTGATAAATATGGAAAACTGTCTAATAGAAGAGATCTTATCATGCTTTATTGGACAAAACCATCTGATAATCAAACTAAAGTGTCCAATACAACGGCTCTTTTGGACAATATTTGTTGAAAAATAAGCTAAACTGTCTAATAGAAAATGGGTTTGTCGCCAAAAAATGGAGTTTCCCCCAAAAAATGTCGACGTGAAGGAGCTCGTCGCCAAGAATGAACAGTTCCCACCTCAAAATGATGATGAGATTGAGTCTCGTCGCCAAAAAAGAGCAATTCCCACCCAAAATTCGAAACGACAAGAGTCAAGTCAATAAAAAAAGGACCTTCTCGCACAAAATTAACACGAGAAAGCCCCCGTGAAAAAATTGTAATGAACACTCCTTAAACATAACGATCTTGTCCGGCACGGTACCCGAAAAATGCCGTTAACAATACGATAATAATTAACGTTATGATTGGAACAGTCCACTTTTCACTAAAATCATAAATATACCCAATCAACATTGGACCTACCGCTGCAAATATATACCCAAGCGACTGGGCCATACCTGATAATTGAGAAGCTTGTCTGGCATTTCTCGCGCGCAGACCTAAAAAGGAAAGAGCTAAAGAAAATGTCCCACTTAATCCAAATCCAATAAGAGCAATTCCAATGATCATTACCCAAAAGGCAGGACTGATTAGCAATAAGAAATAACCGATTAGAGAAAAAGAACAAATCCCTAAGGCGACCTTTTGTTGTGACGAATACCGTTCAGCCAGGATCGGGACAAAAAAGTTTGCCGGTAACCCGATAAATTGGGTGAGAGAAAGGAGCCAACCCGCCATTTCTCTTGATACCCCTTTACTGAACAGGATGTCTGGCAACCAAGTAATGGTGACATAAAACAGGGACGATTGTAATCCCATAAATAATGCGATTTGCCAAGCCAGAGAAGAACGCCACAAATTCGATGTTTCTTGTTTACCCGAAATTTTTATATCTTTCGGTCGGTCTTTTTTATCGATTTTTACAATGAAAAGCCAGAATATTAATGCGATGACAGCAGGTACCGACCAAACGAGCAGTGCATATTTCCATCCTAGATTCAACCCGCTTGCCAACGGAACGCTCATCCCTGAAGCCAATGCTGCAAATACGCTCATTGAGGTCGTATAAACCCCGGTCATTAAAGCAAATTTTTGCGGAAACTTATCCTTAACGATTCCCGGTAAAATAACATTCAAGACTGCAATCCCAACACCGACAAGAAAAGTTCCGAAAAATAGAAAAAACAGATTGGCAACTGTTCGAATAAATAACCCAAGCAACAAAAAGATGAGACCCATGATTAATGTCCAACTATTCGTTAGTTTTCCGGAAATATTCGGGACGATTGGCGACATAACCGCAAAAGCAATTAAAGGTAAACTGGTTAGTAGCCCTGCACTCCAATGAGCCAATCCTAAATCATTTTGGATATCATTTACTAGAGGACCAACCGATGTAATGGCCGGTCGCAAATTAAAAGAAACAAAAATGATAGCAGCAACAAGAACTGCTTGTATTGATTTTTCTTTTGCTTTTGTCGTTTGATCTGTAAACTCCACAAAAAAACTCCTTTCATGCCTGATGAATTAAGAAACGTACCGGTAAAAATGACCGCTCATTACTGGGATGCATTACCACGTCTAGTTGTATGTAAGTAAAAAAATGATCCTCAATATATATTTGTTCTCTGATTTGAACAGAAAAATGAGTAAGTTGAACTTAATCAATGGCTTAAATGAAAGCCCGACCGTCCTTTTCATAGAAAAAAATAATCCATAAACTTGATTTAGATGATATTGTTCCTTTATGTACACCTTTACTTACAAAAAAGTGATCCTTAAACCCAATAATACTATAGCAATAATAGTATAACCGCCTTCGTTCGTACAAACCACCTAATCTAATATAGCATATAAAATCATGCAAAATACAAAAAAGAATCGGAAATTCATCCGACTCCTTTGTAAAGAACTTCATTTTCTTTGTCAGTGTTGGTTAACCAATTTTTCCTCCTGGGCAATAACATTTTAATATAAATAAAAAAGGAACCGGAAAGTTTATCCGACTCCTTTGTAAAGAACTTCATTTTCTTTGTCTATGTTAGTTAACCAGTTTTTCCACCTGAGCAACGACATTTTCAACCGTAAAGCCGTATTCTTCAATAATTTTATTTCCATTACCGGAAGCACCGAAAGTATCGATGGCAAGAACTGTACCTTGGTCACCTACATATTGTTTCCAGCCAAGCGGAGAGGCCATTTCAATTGCCAACCGTGCCCGTACATTTTCAGGTAATACTTCTTTTTTGTAGGCATCATCTTGTTTTTCAAAACGATCCCAAGATGGCATGCTTACAACATTTACATCAATTCCTTTTTCCTTTAATGCGGCTTGGGCACGAATTGCAAGTTGAACTTCTGAGCCGGTTGCGATTAACAAAGCATCCGGTACTTCTTTTTCACCTTTGCTAATTACATAAGCACCTCGTTTCACACCTTCATAAGCTTGTTCAGCAGTACCTTCCAATGTCGGGACATTTTGTCTTGTTAAAATTAATGCCGTTGGTTGATCTTTACTTTCAAGCGCTAACCGCCACGCCGCTTGAACTTCATTTGCGTCTGCCGGGCGAATAACAGAAAGATTCGGGATGGCACGCAGACCGGCAAGTTGTTCAACCGGTTCATGGGTTGGACCATCTTCACCGACAGCGATAGAATCATGAGTAAACACATACGTAACCGGGACGTTCATAATCGCTGCTAAACGAATCGCCGGTTTTAAATAATCACTGAATACGAAGAATGTACCGCCCTGCACTTTGACACCGCCATGCAATGCCATTCCGTTTAATGCGGCACCCATAGCAAATTCGCGAACACCGAACCAAATATTTCGGCCGGCATAATTATCCGGACCAAAGTCACCGACATCGTTGACATAGTTTTTATTGGATTCAAATAAATCTGCACTTCCGCCAATTAAAAACGGAACATTTTTTGCAATTGCATTTAAAACTTTGCCGGAAGAAGCCCGCGTTGCCAAAGTATCTACTCCGGGGGTAAATATCGGCAAGTCCTGATCCCAGCCTGCCGGAAGTTCACCATTAATAGCAGCTTCCAATTCAGCAGCAAGCGCCGGATGATTTTCCTTATATGTTTTAAACAATTGGTTCCAAACTTCTTCAGCTGATTTACCCGGTTCAACTACTTTTTCCCGGAAATCGGCATACACTTCTTCAGGCACGTAGAAGTCGGGATGATTCCAACCGTATGCTTGCTTTGTTAATTGAACTTCATCTTTACCAAGTGGCGCACCATGGGCTTTAGATGAACCCGATTTATTTGGAGAACCGTAACCGATCACCGTTTTTACTTCAATTAAAGTTGGTTGGGAACTGTTTGCTCTTGCTTCTTTAATCGCCTGACTAATGGCCTTAATATCGTTACCATCTTCTACCCGCAATACTTGCCAGCCATATGCTTCAAAACGTTTTGCAGTTTGATCGGAGAAAGAACGACTCAAGTCACCATCCAGGGATATATCATTCGAATCGTATAACACGACCAATTTGCCAAGTCTCAAATGCCCGGCGAGTGATGCAGCTTCATGGGAGATTCCTTCCATTAAGTCGCCGTCTCCAACTAGGGCATATGTATAATGGTCAACAACAGATAAACCGTCACGATTATATTTATTTGCCAAAAATCTTTCAGCCATCGCCATCCCGACAGCCATTGCAATCCCTTGACCAAGCGGACCGGTCGTGGCTTCAACACCATCTGTATGATGAACTTCAGGATGCCCGGGTGTCCGTGAACCAAGTTGGCGGAAGTTTTTTAAATCATCGATGGATAAATCATATCCGGACAGATGCAAGAGACTGTATAGTAGGGCCGAACCGTGTCCCGCGGATAAAACAAAACGGTCACGGTTAAACCATTTAGAGTTTTTTGGATTATGATTCATATATTCTGTCCAAAGCACATAGGCCATTGGTGCAGCACCCATCGGTAAACCCGGATGACCCGAATTTGCCTTTTCGATCATATCGATGGATAATGTGCGGATTGTATTAATTGATAATTGTTCAACGGATACTGTGTTATTCACTGAACATTCCTCCATATTCTAAAGCGATGATATAGATCACAGACTTGTTTTAAGTTTTTTCAAGAATACTGTCGGGGAAAAACGGGAAATCCCATTTATCAGGGAGTTTCCCCCAGATTGAATATTTTTTGACAACATTTTTGGGCTGCGATTCTTTCATTTCAATACAAGTTTGCCCTGTTTTTTAATTTTAAGCTACAAACTCATGCGTTCCAATACGAGTTTCCCCTGTGTGGATTATTTTTTTGCCGGGACTTTTTTCCAGTCCTCTAAAAATTGCTCGATTCCTTTATCCGTTAATGGATGGCTCCAAAGTTTCGGGAACAATGAACCCGGAATGGTCGCAATATCTGCACCGGCTAAGGCAGCTGCTTCCACATGTTCGAGATTCCGAACACTGGCTGTAATGATTTCCGTTTCAAAATTAAAGTTCATCAACGTTTGTTTTAACCTGACAATCAAATCAAGCCCATCTACGCCAATATCATCTAATCGGCCAACAAACGGACTGACATAAGTAGCACCAGCTTTAGCTGCCATCAACCCTTGTGCAACCGAAAAGATAAGGGTTACATTTGTTTTAATCCCTTCCTTAGTAAGGATATTCACTGCGGCCAGACCATCTTCCGTCATTGGAATTTTAACAACGACATTTGGGGCCCAACCGGCAAGTACTCGGGCTTCATTGACCATTTCTTCTGTTGTTAAACCGATGACTTCTGCACTAACCGGCCCGTCAACAATGCTGCAAATTTCTTTGATAACCTCTTCAAAATCCCTGCCTTCTCGTGCTATTAGGGTCGGATTTGTTGTTACTCCATCAACCAATCCGAGCCGATTCACCCGTTTGATTTCTTCTACATTCGCAGTATCAAGGAAAAACTTCATCTTATTACCTCCTCAATATGATGGTTGCTTATCTCAATCATCTTATGTACATGACCTGTTAAAAAATTATTTTCAAAACTTGCTTTTACTGTGGTCACGTTTTTTTAATCTATCTTTTAGTATACCGTAAATTCACAATAATTCCCATTCAATAATTATGAAAAGTATATAGAAAAAATTTGTACCGTGAATGTTTTCCATATATTCATCATTACTTGAGTTTCGCACCATAAGTCGATGAAATGCTTTCTCGTCGTCATTTTGAGCCGAAAAACTCACTTTTTTGGCGACGAGACCTTTTCTCGTCGTCGTTTTGAGTCCGGAAACTTCACTTTTCGGCGACGAGATTCATTCTCGTCGTCATTTTGAGGTGGGAAACCCCATTTTTTGGTGACGAGACTCTTTCTCGTCACCATTTTAAACCGGAAAACTCCCTTTTTTGGCGACGAAACCCTTTCTCGTCACCTTTTGAGGCAGAAAACTCACTTTTTTGGCGACGAGACCTTTTCTCGTCGTCATTTTGAGCTGAGAAACTTCACTTTTTGGCGACGAGACCTTTTCTCGTCGTCATTTTGAGCCGAGAAACTTCACTTTTTGGCGACGAGATTCATTCTCGTCACCTTTTTGAGGCGGAAAATGCTCTATTTTGGCGACGAGACCCTTTCTCGTCACCATTTTGAGGTGGGAAACCCCATTTTTTGGCGACGAAACCCTTTCTCGTCACCATTTTAAGCCGAAAAACTCCCTTTTTTGGCGACGAAACCCTTTCTCGTCACCATTTTAAGCCGAAAAACTCCTTTTTTTGGCGACGAGACTCTTTCTCGTCGTCACTTTGAGCCGAGAAACTTCACTTTTTGGCGACGAGATTCATTCTCGTCGTCATTTTGAGGTGGGAAACCCCATTTTTTGGTGACGAGACTCTTTCTCGTCACCATTTTAAGCCGGAAAACTCCCTTTTTTGGCGACGAAACCCTTTCTCGTCACCATTTTAAACCGGAAAACTCCCTTTTTTGGCGACGAAACCCTTTCTCGTCACCATTTTAAGCCGAAAAACTCCTTTTTTTGGCGACGAGGCTCATTCTCGTCAACAGTTTGAGGCAAAAAACTCGATTTTTTGGCGACGACACACCCTCCCGTCTTTAGGATGCGAAACTCAAGTTCATTAACAAATATATCACCATCATTGTATTCCCCTTTCGCCCACAGAATTTATTTCTTCTTTTATCTATGTTATACTTGTCAACATGTACAAAGAGAACGAAGGTGCATGACCATGATTCATACGATTGCAGTAACAAAAGATCAGCAAGTATTACATGATATTTCCATACAGGAATTGGTTGATTCGAAAATTTCCTGGTATTGGGTTGACTTTCATTCCCCAACTGAAGAAGAAACACAACTTCTCTATACGTTTTTCAATTTCCACCCGCTTTCGATTGAAGACTGTTTACATTTTTTTCAACGTCCAAAAGTTGATTTTTATGAAGATTATAATTTTTATGTCTTACACACCATTAACCCGCAAACCCTTTTAGCAGAAGAAGTGGATATCTTCTTTGGCAAAAATTTCATCGTTTCCTTTCACCTTGACGATTCAAGAGAAGTGAATAACGTTTTTGAAAAAGTAAAAGAAGACTCAAAAGTCGTCTTGGATAAAAATCCGCTATATATTTTTTATCTACTATTGGATAAAATTGTTGACGAATATTTCCCGGCTGCTTACAAATTGGAAGACTTTATTGGAGAGCTTGAGGCAAAAAATGGCAGTCCAGATTTGATCGAGGATGTTTTTGAAGTAAGAAATCAATTATTAAAATTGCGGCGAACAATCACACCAATGAGCGAGCTATTATACCGCATTTTGAATTCAGAAAGAGTAAATATTCCGAAAGAAGATCATCTTTATTTTATGGATATTTATGATCATTTGCTCAGACTTATTGAAATTATCGATTCCAATCGGGAAATGACAAACGATATTAGGGACAGTTACATTTCTATAAACTCATATCGAATGAACAATATCATGAAAACTTTAACCGTGCTGTCTTCTATTTTTATACCGTTGACCTTTATCGCTAGTATTTACGGTATGAACTTTAAGTACATCCCGGAATTGTCATGGCGATGGGGCTATTATGCCGTCTTAGGTTCGATGTTTGTTATCGGCTCATTGTTGTTGGCCATTTTATGGAAAAAAGGTTGGTTTAAATAAAGCTTCCACGTCCTTGTGGAAACGTTTGTGTGACCACATGCTTTTCCGAACAAATCGGTATGTGGGACGTCTTTCTTAAACATATTAAGCGGTGTTCTAGGGAATTATCACATGAACACCGCTCAAATCCTATTTCCATTTTACTATGGTAAAAAACAACAGGTCATCTGATGACTATGCAAATGTTCTACAGCAAGGCTTGTTACCATGCTGTTTTTTGTTTTATCAAAATGTTTCCCGTTCCAAACAGTCTATATTACATATTTAAATCCAATTCTGTATCTATTTGTTCATTTGTTTGACCGTTGTTTTTTATAAAAGATATGGCGAATAAACTGATAATTGCAGCCAAAATCATGTATAAGGCTACCGGAACGAATGAATTGTTAAATGTCGCCAATAATGCCGTAGCAACAAGTGGTGCCGTACCACCTGCAAATGCCGCCCCCAGCTGATAGCCTAAAGAGATACCGGTATTGCGGATTTTAGCAGGGAAAAATTCCGATATCATCGTCCCAAGAACCGCATTGACGGATCCCCAAATAAAGCCAAGACCAATTACCGTTGCCAAAATAAGCAAAAAGACCGAACCTTGTTGCAGCATCCAGAAATACGGAAATGCATATAGGATTGTGGCTGCAATACCGAATAGATAAATATTTTTTCTGCCAATACGATCGGATAAGTTTCCAATAATTGGGATAATAATTGTTGCCACTACTGAACCGATGACAACAGCATTCAACGCATCGGTTTTATTAAAATTCAAAGTGGTCGTCGCGTACGAAACGATAAATGTTCCAAATATGTAAAATGGCGCCGTTTCAACAACTTTTGCACCCATTGCGATTAGTACGGCTTTCCAATGGTAGCGTAATGTATCGGCAATTGGAAGTCTTGATACTTCACCGGCTTCTTGCGCCTTTTTAAATGCAGGAGTTTCATCGATCCCTTTTCGAATCCACAATCCAAAAATAACAAGAACAGCACTTAATAAGAACGGTACCCGCCATCCCCATGACATAAACTGATCTTCCTGTAAAAGGGTCATAACCGACATGACCAAAGATCCTAATATCAAACCAACGGAAATGCCCATTTGCGGAACACTGCCAAACAAACCTTTTTTGTTTTTCGGCGCATATTCGACCGCCAACAATACAGAGCCACCCCATTCACCGCCGAGGGCAAGTCCTTGAACAAAACGTAAACAAGTAAGGAAGATTGGCGCCCATATACCGATGACTTGATAAGTTGGCAACATACCCATGCCGAATGTCGACATCCCCATCAAACTGAGCGTTAAAACTAATGTCTTTTTCCGTCCTAAACGGTCCCCAATATGACTAAATAGAATTCCCCCGATTGGCCGTAAGAAAAAGGCAATGGCAAAAGATGTATAGGCAATTATTAACCCGATTGTGGGATTCTCACTTACAAAAAATAATTGATTAAAAACTAACGAAGCAACAGTCCCGTACAAAAAGTAATCAAACCACTCGATAGCGCTTCCTATTAAACTAGCAAATAGAACCCTTACATTCCCCTTTAACATGTTTTTTCTCCCTTCAAATAAGCTTTTCCCTTTTTGTTTTAAATCGCTTACATTTTGAACAAAAAAGCATTTTTATAGTCGATATAATGTTAACTCATCAGATGACCTGAAAATCCTATGGTCATATTCTATCATGAATTTTCTGGGATTGTAAATCATTTTGTCACAAAAAGTTCAATGTTTGATAAAACGATTTCTTGCATAATAGCGAATGAGTGACTTTTGATTTATTTTGTCGATATTTTGAAGCGAAAAATGCTCGGTTTTGACGAAAAATTCAACAGTAGATTACAAGTATTCAACAATCCTCCCCCGAGATTCAATAGTACCCCCAGCAAATTCAACAGTAAAAAGGGAAAATTCAACAGTAAAATTGGAAAATTCAACAGTGTACCCTGCGAATTCAACAGTAGATTACGAGTAATCAACAGTGCCCTATCCGAATTCACCAGTCACCTCCGTAATTCAACATTCACCACATTTTGACCCGAGAAATTCTCAATTTTTTTTGCGTCGAAACCCGTTATAGAAAATTATATTTTTCACAAACCCGAAAAACATCAATCAATTGATAGAATTGCCGATCTTGTTGTAAAATTGTTCACAACTCACCGAATCTTATCAATTGATACTATTTTGGCGCCGGATGGGATTCCGCTGTACGTAATAGAAAACCATGAGAATTTATTATATTTTGACTGGAGCGAAAGAAATGGAAAACAACAATTTTTTAAAGGAGCATTTACGTAAGCTGGAAGAAATGTTACTAAGACCGGAAATTCGAAATTCCCCTACTGAATTAAGGAACATTCTTGCTGACAATTTTTTTGAAATCGGCAGTTCCGGAAAAATTTTACACAAGGATGGAATCGCGCCGGAAGGAATAGGTGTCGTCAACATGCAACTTAGCGAATTCGAAATCCACCCACTATCCTACGAAATTGTTCTAGCAACCTATCGAATTTTCAATAGAGAAACCCAACAATATACATTAAGGAGTTCTATCTGGAAATATATGGGGAACAGGTGGCAGATGGTCTTCCATCAAGGGACAAAAACGGACAGGCCTACAAAGAAAGAATAGTTTGATACCAAAACGAGCAAAAAAGGACTTACAAGATTTGTACACCCCACCAACACTTTTCCAGGGAGGGAGCCAAATGATCCCTCACCGTCCTATCCGACTATGGAAAACTTTTTATATCCTTTTTCGACTTCCAAATATGTGATTTTTTTATTCGTTACTTTAATAAAACGATTTGGCCATGTGCGAAGAGATTCAACAAACATTTTAACTTGTTCTTCAGTTCCTTCACCTTCCATCTCCACCGTCCCGTCATCGTTATTTCTCACCCAGCCATTGATTCCATGTTCCAACGCTTTTTGCATAACGGAATAACGAAAACCTACACCTTGAACCCGACCATCGAAAATAATATGAACAATCATTATTTTTCCTCCCCCTTTTTTACGGCTTTCCCTATCCTTATTATACTAAAAATCACCTTGAGAAAAACGTGTAGAAGTTGTATGATAATAATAGAATGTGAAAGCAATTACATAAAAGTCAACTATACATATTAGGAGAATTGATATGGGCAGGAAAAGAAAAAAGAGAGTCAATTTTAAAGACTTTCGAATTGGTGCTAAATACACCATGACTTTAGTATCCGTATTTATATTTTTTATCATTTCTACAATCATCGTCACCACATCAATCAACAATATTGGGAAAAATATTGAACGATTGGAAAGGGACTCCGATCGTTCGGTAATGATTACGCAAATGGGTACCGTCATTAATAGTAAAGCAGCGAATATCATGAGTTATGTCATTGAAAAAAGCAATAAAAATATTGACGATTATAATGCAGATACCGCTACTTTCAAGGAAATTGAAAAGGAAATTAATAAAATCTTAGTTACAAAAGAGCAAAAAAACTTATTTCAACTCGTGAATGAGAATGAAAAGAAACTTGATCAGTTATTAAACGAAATTATCATTCCGGAAATTGATAATATGTCAGATTCGTCGGCAACCTACTACATAAGTCAGGCTAATAAGGCAAGATCAACTACAATTTATGCTCTTGATATTTTACGCGAAAATATCGACAAAGAACGTCAAGCTGCTATTACCCAAGCTGAAAAAAGTAAACAACTGGCTATTATCATCCAAATCATCTCGATAACCGCATCGATTATCGTTGGTGCAATACTCATCTTCTTCATCAGTAGAAATATTACACGAAATCTCAGTAAAGTTGTTGAATTTAGTAACAAAATAGCTGATGGTGATTTGACGGTTGAAGCTTTAACGTATGACGGAAAGGATGAGATTGGTCAAATAAGTTCTTCCATTAATAAAATGAGGGAAAATTTGCGAAATATGATCCAACAAATATCGAGCATGACGGCCACAGTCGGCAAGAGCAGTTCAGCATTAACGGAACTTGCCCATGAAGTGAAAGCAAGTTCCGAACAAATCGCTGTAACCATGCAAGATTTAGCAAAAGGTTCCGAATCTCAAGCCAGTCACTCAAATTTAGTATCCGAATCGATGCAACAATACGCTAAAATTGTTCAGGATGCTAATGAAAACGGTGAAAAAATTCAAGAATCATCGCAAATCGTACTCACCTTTGCTAATGATGGAAAAGAATTAATGGATCAATCCACCGAGCAAATGGCAAAAATTGATTCCATTGTTGAAGAAAGTGTTCAAAAAGTACAAAACTTACATGATGAATCGCAAAAAATTTCCAAACTGGTCTATGTGATTAAAGACATATCCGATCAAACCAATCTACTGGCCCTTAATGCCGCTATTGAAGCAGCAAGAGCCGGAGAAAACGGAAGAGGATTTGCGGTTGTGGCGGAAGAAGTGAGAAAACTTTCTGAAGAGGTCGCTGCATCAGTCAAAGACATTACTGAAATCGTAAACAAGATTCAAAATGAGATTACAGAAGTGACTAATTCGCTTCGAAGCGGTTATGATGAAGTGGAAAAAGGGACAACCCAAATTAAATCCACGAGTGAAACATTTAATATTATCAATGAATCGGTAACAGGTATGGTGGGAAATTTACAAACGATTATCGAAAATTTGGCTTCGATTACGGCACAAAATCAGCAGATGAGCACTTCCATTGAAGAAATTGCCGCCATCTCGGAAGAATCAGCAGCAGGGATTGAAGAAACCGCCGCCTCTGCTCAAGAATCAAGCAGCTATATGGAAGAAGTCGTTGGCAATACAAAACAATTGGAGAAATTGGTCAAAGACTTGGACAACCTCGTTCGCAAATTTAAGATATGATGCATCGGCCAGACCCGAAAGCAGACCGTTGGATAAATGTTGAGAGGGATAAAGTGCTTTCCGCAAAGCGGCTTTATCCCTCTCTTAATGACCGATCACCAGACTTGTTTCAAAGAGAAAGTTGGGTTGGAAAGACTTGCCCATGCATCCGATTGGTTTGAGGGGCCAATGTTGGTTACACGAGCATACTAAAGCAAACGCTTACATGATGCCGGTCAAAAAAAATTCCCACAGGGACATGGATATTTAGTGTGTCCTTTTTGCAACCATTAAGATATCAAAATTCGTGAAGTAACAACACCTTCCACACTAGCTTAACTTCATTTTGATGGCATGAATCTCTCTTTCATGGCGCACTGTTTTCTCCCAAATAAAATCTTGGTCATGTTTAAATGCTGTCAACTGATCTAATATTTCTTTATGACGTTCTTCTGCTCTCGTTTCTATTTCATCTATTTTATGATGCATCTCTTGTTGAACCCGTTTCATTTCTTTTTGCTCCTGAAGTATTCCTTCAAAAGCTTGTTTCATTTCTTTTTGCTCCTGATGCATTCCTTCAAAAGCTCGTTTCATTTCTTTTTGCTCCTGATGCATTCCTTCAAAAGCTCGTTTCATTTCTTTTTGCTCCTGATGCATTCCTTCTAGAGCTTGTTTCATCTCTTTATGCTCTACCTGGATTGCAGCTACCATGGTAATTAATTGGGATAACATGTCTTCAATATTATTGTTTTTACTCATCATCATTCAACTCCTACTCAATTATTATATACAAAACGAGTCATCTTTGAAATCCATTTTAATCATTTCCAATTTGTTCTAAGATGGTCATAATCTTCTAATAATTTGGGGAAAACCGATATAATAATGGGGATGAAAAAGCTAATACATTGATTCGACAAACTTTGAAAAAATCCTTCTAACATACCATAAAAATTTAACATAAAAAATGAATTGCTAGAATGAGGGCAAAAAAATTATAAAACGATCCACCTTGCTCTCCACATGTGTACCATCTATCAAAATCAAATTAAGAGTATAATCTTACCCTACTGCACAGATTAAAGGTAAATACTCTTTATCTGCATTTGAACGGATTGGGAACAGGCTTCGGGGTTTACATTTTCCATTAAGGGATTGACATTCTACTGTTCGTCAATCATTTCTATTGCTTATTCATCATACTTATTGCCCCGCTATAAATAGATTTGGGACGTTGTCAGGTTCATCGGCCCGTTAATTCATTGAGCCAAAAGACCTGTCCCTCCGTCCCTATTCCCATCTGAGCAGTTCTATAACCTTTTTCTCATCCGCATGCTTTTCCTTTAAAAAAACATTCGGTATTCCGGCTGCATATCCTCTTAGGTTTTCTTTCCCAAAAATATCAATGGCTCTCTTAACAACTGTCGAGAAACCACTTTCCGGATAGTTTTCTGTATAATTTTCCAATTCATCGCCTTTAAGCCATTTATCCTCAGCTTCCGCATCTTTTCCAACGACTACTGATACTTTTGGTGATTCTATTCCCATTCTTTTTCTGGAGGCAAGAATGCTCCGATAGATAAAGTCATCTTCCGGCAGCGAATATCCGAAAAAGATAATATGTTTCGCCTTTTCTATGGCAACTTTCATATCTCGCTGGATTTCCTCAATAAAAGGCGGATGTTGACCTTTAAAATTTGTTTGCATAATGATTGCAGAATGGTGAGCTTCTGTAATTTCTCCACAATGAGTGCATTGAATCGCATCATATTTTCCCTCCTCGTATGCTCTCATTTCTTCCTCTGAACGAGCCATATCCGGATAGGCTAAGGATTTAATAATTTGAGGGGGAAATAAGTCTGGTGAGTCCAATTTCCATTTGCTTCCTAAATAAAACGTCAACTTGCCACAATTCGGGCATTCCCTGAAACCATGGCAACCATGCGGAAAATAAAACTTACCCACTCGAACTCTTCTCGATGTTACATGCTCAGGATCATTTAATCTTTGTACGGCTGTTTCATTCATTGGAAACCAATGAGAAGGATTATCTCCATCAATTTTCCGGACTGCCATAAAATGTGCCAAATCGTGAAATAATTTCATTGGTGCAGGCGGATTCCCAATATGCGGCACTTCTCCGGAGTTATTTTTTTCACGATGTGCATTAAAAAGCAGCCAAAGAAAAATTGGATCCCAGTTCATGGAAATAACGGCATAACTAAACATATAAAACCGTCTACTGTCAATAGGATATTTTTCTACTCGCTCGATACCTTCCTCTTGCATAAGTTTAGCCAAAATACGAGCAAATCCATAATATTGCTCGTATGTTGACATATTATTATTGATTAAATTACGATACCCTTCTGCATGGATTAAAGATGTGAGCATGTTTAAGGTATTTCGTGCCGGTAGTAATCGTTCAGGTCGAATAAATTCTGCATCAACATACAATCCAGTTCCGGATTGAATATTCATATCAATTAGATTATATAAATCTTGCAAGTTAATTTTATTTTCTTTGTTTCTTGGACATCACCTGATTATTTTTTTGACTGCTTCCCAATCATAAATTGTCTGCAGTTCTTTTAAACGTTTCCTGCTCAATCCAAGTTCATAACAGCTTGCTTTATAAGTTTCTTCATCAACTCGATTGTTATAGTCTAACACAATTAATAAATTTTCAATGGATTTTTGGACATCGGATTCTGCGTGACTAAACACTTCTTTGACTTTTTCCCGTAAAGATTTGTTTGCGTATTCATCGGATAATTTATACAAAGAATCCCCTATTCCCGAAGTCATTTGAATCCCTAACGATGCAGTAGCACCGGCACCTATAAAAATCACAGTCTCCGGCCATTGAACTACCACTAGGCTAAAGCTGTAGTGGATTCCTAAGTACAGAGTTCTACCGAACTCTAATTGATTAGGCTATCCC
>ERZ1673768.37-NODE-37-length-33476-cov-22.679513_pt1 | contig 33476 bp, 26 predicted proteins | sample MGYA00580142_ERZ1673768 | MGnify/ENA primary metagenome ERZ1673768 (study PRJEB41219, sample SAMN04549649) | soil metagenome | isolation source: soil | place: USA: Texas, La Sal del Rey | collected 2008-06-23 ... | reverse complement strand
TACCCTTGTAAGTCATCAAATGAAGGTGGTTTCCACTCAAAAATGCGAATACCCACTTTTTATCAAATGCAACAGGGCGTATAATAATTGGGCCGTTTTTAATATGAAATTATTAAATATAAAAGATACCTAAACTTTTGAAAAAATAGTTCATTATTTTAAATTTCCTATTGACGGATATTGTTGGAAAAAATATAATATTTTTAAATAAAGTTGTTGGGCAAAACGCAATTGCATTTGTTAATTTTTTTGGAAAGGAGAGTAGTCTAATCCGGACTACTCTTTTTTAAAGGAGAAATGACCATTATGGGAATTTTGGCAAATAAAGCCTTTATGCGGTTTTATACAGGTTTTATAATTTCTGAAATCGGTACGAAAATGTTCTATTTATCGATATTTTGGTTTGTACAAGAAAAAACACAAGAACCATCTTATACAGCTTGGCTTGGACTAGCGATTACAATTCCACAATTATTTATGTTTATATTTGGAGTGTTTGCCGATCGATATAATCGAAGAAAAATTATGATTATAACAGATATTTGCTCTGCCTTAATTCTACTAACGATTACAACTTACACATATGTTATAGAGTTTTCTATTTTATTTATAGCTGTAATGTTCTCTCTTCTGAATATTTGTAATAACATATTTTTTCCAACTTCAAGGGCTTTTATGCCCTCGACTTTACCTGAAGAAAAATTGGTTCTTGGCAATAGTTTATTTGCTACCGGAACCCAAATTTCTACTATTATAGCAAGTACGATAGGTGCCTTTTTATTAAGTAAAGTAAATATTTATCTTTTTTTTATTTTTAACACAATCACCTTTTTGTTTTCTGCTTTTAATTTATTTCTATTACGCTTCGTTTTGCCAAAGGAATCTGTAAATAAGACAGTCCAACCTAAAAACCGTAAAAAAGAAAAGAAATTATTTGCTGTTAAACAGTTCATTAATGATGTAGTTGAGGGTTTTCGTGTGATCAAAAGTTCAAAAATACTATTATTTATGATACCAGGTGTTTTTTTTACGAATATTTTCTTTGTAACATTTATTTATTTAACGCCCGGTTGGTCACAAAAGATCCTCCATTCTGGTCCTGAAGGTTATAGTTTGCTTGAGTTGGGGTTAGGTATAGGGACGTTTTTAGGGGCTTTCGCATCTGGATGGTTTTCAAAATTTATCAATATTAAGCGTGGACAAATTCTTGCTTTTTTATTTCAAAGTACAATCGTTCTTTTCCCGGTATTCCCAATTCTTATCGTCAATGTTTTTATACTCTTTTTATACGGAATTGGTTCAGGTCTGGCAAATGCATATACAATGACTTTAATTCAACATATTATCCCGGACCACCAGAGGGGAAGAGCTTTTGGTACATTGATGTCAATAATGGGAGGCGTTGTTCCAATTGGGACATTTATATGTGGTCTTTTAGTAAATTATATCGGATTAGTTGGAGTTTTTTGGATGTCAGGTATCGTTTGCTCAATCGGTGCATTGATACTAGCATTAACATTTAAGTTTATTCCTATAAAAGAGCAAGATAATAAAAACTTACTCACACAAGTTGAATGAACATCATAATAATTAATAAAAGATATTGGAGGGGATGGCTTACAAGGTTTCTAATAAAGAGAAAGGAACCGTTGAAGGATCCCCCCTTATTAAAAACGATTTCGATTTAAATTTCCTTCATTATATTTTTTCGGTGCCTGTCCCCGAACACGTTAATATTTTTATGTGTTGAGGGGTAGGCGCCGTTTATTTTTTCCGGGATATTCTAAAATGAGTCAATGGAGCTGTTCCCTCCCTATCAAAAAATTTTTGAAAATCTTATGTTCATTTTGCAAAAAGGAATCTATAACACTAATAAAAGGATGATTACAAGGAGGAGTCGAAAATGAGCAAGCTATTAATCAATGAAAATCCAATTTTAGTTCTCCCGACATTAGCGAAAAAGATTGGGCTGAATCAGGCACTGTTTATCCAACAACTTCACTACTGGCTGGCAGACAGCAAGCATACATATGATGGGTATCAATGGGTGTATAACACATACGAGGATTGGCACAGGCAGTTTCCATTTTGGTCCACGAGTACAATCCGGAGAATTATTGGGAAGCTTGAAAGGGAAGGCTTAATCGTTTCCGGAAATTATAATCGTTTTAAGATGGACAAAACCAAATGGTATCGGATTAATTACGAGTATTTGGAGTCGCTGATGGATGAGGATGCGCAACTTTCCGACCTTTGCAGCAAGCGGACTAACACAAGCGACCCAACCGAGCAGCATAACGGCACACACACGGACGCTTCGAACAGTCAAAAAGGAATAAATTTAGGCAAGGCATCGAGCCACCAAACGCAGAACAATCTGACGGGTCAAAACAAACCTAATATAGGCAAGGATGAACAAACGAATGCAAATGTAAGCAAATCGACGAACCAATCGGATATCAACTTAAGCAAACGGACAAACCAATCAGATACCAACTTAAGCAAGCCCACGAACCAAAATGGTGCTAACTTCGGCAATCCGATAAATCAAACTGGCACCAATTTAACCAATCACACTGACCAAACGGTGACCAAATTGACCAAACACAACGACCAAAACAATTCCAACTTGACCACATCGGGTGAGCAAGCGGGACAGTACATAGATGCAAGCTTGACTAATCACACGTATCAAAATAATTCCAACTTGACCACATCGGGTGAGCAAGCTGGTCAGTACGTGGGTGCAAGCTTAGCACTAGCACGAACAAACATAACCAAAGCAATACCAGAGACTACTTCAGAGACTACCCCAGAGAAAAAAAGCGTAGTAATAGTTACGCACGCGCGCGCAGAAGAACAAAACCCATTTACATTTTTCGAACAAAACGGGTTTGGAACCATCAGTGGGTATCTTTTTGAAAAAATACAAGCGTGGTGTGAGGATTTGTCCCAAGAACTTGTTTTAGAAGCGATGAAAATAGCTGTCGAAAGCGGGAATAAAAACTGGAGTTACGTGGAAGGAATTCTTCGCCGGTGGTTTGATAAAGGCTATCAAACCATCAATGAGGTTCGTGCCGCACAAAAGGAATATCGAGAACGTTTGAACAAAAAGAGTGTAAAACAAAAACCCCGAATGGAACGGGATATTCCAAGAAACTTTATTCTCGACATGGATGCCGGGGAAGACGAATAGATAGACAGGTCCCGCAGCCTACCTTAACAACATCGACTAAAAATGGGACAAGGGACCTGCCCCTTTGGAGGTGAGTGGATGCATGAGAAAGTGTTTATGGGTTGTTTTAGAATTTTAGACATAAATCTGAAAAGTTATATTCTATTCAATTCTTCTACCAATTCCTTAACTACGAATTTATTTAATATCTCAAAATATTAATCTTTACAAAACCAATCGGAATTTATATAATTAAAGGCACTATTACAATAGCATCAATACTATTTAGATCTTAGGAGGTGATCGTGTGAATAAGAAAAATAGGTGGTATAACAATCAAGCAGTTCCGTGGGTTCTTCCTGTTGTGGTGATTATTCTCTGGCAGGTACTTGGCCAATATAAAATTATTGCATCATCTATTCTTCCAACTCCATTGGAAGTTATCGATGCATCTATTCGACTATGGGAGTCGGGCGAATTACAACAACATATTCTCATTAGTACGCAGCGGGCTTTAACCGGTTTTATCATCGGCGGTTTAATTGGATTTATCCTTGGGTTATTAAATGGAACGGTACTATTTTTTGAAAAAACAACCGATACAACTGTTCAAATGATACGAACCATTCCTCACTTGGCATTAATTCCTCTTGTGATTTTATGGTTTGGGATTGGTGAAAGTGCAAAAGTATTTTTAGTTGCTCTTGGGGTAATGTTCCCAATCTACATAAATACTTTTAACGGGATAAAAAATGTTGATCGAAAATTGATTGAAATGGGTTCGATATACGGACTAACAAAGTGGAAATTATTTTCAAACATTATTTTACCTGGAGCATTGGCATCGATACTCGTCGGAGTCCGTTATGCACTTGGCGTCATGTGGACTTCCTTGATTGTGGCAGAAACGATTGGTACAGATGCCGGAATCGGGTATTTGGCCACAAATGCTCGCGAGTTTATGCAAATGGATATCGTCGTTTTAACCATTGTTGTTTATGCTATATTGGGAAAATTATCTGATGTGATTGCAAAACTCTTTGAACATCAACTACTAAAATGGAATCCTGCTTACAGAAAATAAGCAACCTTTTAATAGACTAAGGGGGTGAAAGAATGTTCACTATTACACTGAAAGATGTGGGTAAAAGCTTCGGTGATAATGAAGTATTGAAAGATATTAATTTATCAATTGAAAGTGGTAGCTTTACAGCGATTGTCGGACGAAGCGGTTGTGGGAAAAGTACATTGCTCCGGATTATCGCTAAATTGGAGGAGATTTCTAAAGGGAGCTTATCGTTTTCAAAAAAGCAAGAAAAAGAACCGAAAATCCGAATTATGTTCCAAGATGACCGACTCATACCTTGGAAAAACATTTTAAAAAACATTGAACTTGGTGCTGTTAATCAAACAGTCGCGAAAGAATCGTTAGAAAAAGTTGGGTTAATTGATAAACAGCGTGACTGGCCGGACCAATTATCTGGCGGGCAAAAACAACGGGTTGCACTCGCCCGTGCACTGGCAAGTAATCCGGATATTTTATTGTTTGATGAACCGCTTGGAGCCCTTGATGCTTTGACGCGGATTGAAATGCAAAATTTGATAGAAAACCTGTGGCACGAGCAACAATTCACCTCCCTTCTTGTTACCCATGATGTAACAGAAGCGGTTCGGTTGGCAGACAGAGTCATTGTTATCGATAAAGGGACAATTCAATTAGATGAAAAAATCAACTTACCACGCCCGCGGGAACGGGATGACAAATTTACATATTACGAACAAAAAATATTAAATCAAATACTAGGGGTGTAAACAGATGAAGAAAACCTTTTTAACCATACTACTAGCTTTATTTGCTACTATTCTAGTGGCATGTGGCAATGATTCTGCTTCAAAAGAAAGTGAAAGTACAAGCGGTGAAAGTAATAATGGTAGTGAAAAAGAAGTTATCACCATAGGTTATCAAAAAGGAAACACATTAAATATTTTAAAAGAACACGGGAACTTGGACGAAGCTTTAAGCGAGGCCGGTTATCAAGTCGAATGGAAGGTCTTCCCTACCGGAACTGTTTTGTTAGAGGCATTAAATACGAATAATATTGATTTTGGTCATGCCTCCGATGGAAATGCAGTATTCATGCAAGCAGGCGGACATCCATTGCACTATGTTGCATCTGAGTCACCTTATCCAGAAGGTGTTGCCTTAGTCGTTAAAGCTGATTCTGATATAAAATCTGTAGAAGACTTTAAAGGAAAAACGATTGGTGTCACGAAAGGCGGAAACCAACACTACTTATTATTGGTTGCTTTAGAACAAGCAGGTATTTCCCAAGATGAAGTCGATATTAAGTTTTATAAAGATGCCGCAGAAGGACTAGCTGCGTTTACAAAAGGTGAATTTGATGTATACGGAACTTGGGATCCATATTTGGCAATTGTAGAAAACACAGTGGAAACACGGACGATTGTGAATGGGTTTGACTTAACTGAAAACCGCACATTCTATTTTGCTACCGAAGAGCTTTTATCTGAAAAAACAGATGTAGTCTCTATTATTCTTGAAGAATTGCAAAATGCTGATCAATGGGCAAACGAAAATAAAGAAGAAATATCTAAAATACTTGCAAAAGAATTAGGCCTAGATGTCGAGCCTATACAACAAGCGAATGAACGCCGGTCATTTGGTGTACAGAAAATTGATGACACCATCACTTTAAGTCAACAACAATTGGCAGATACGTTCTACAAAGCTGGACTTTTAGAAAGTGAAATCAGTGTACAAGAAGCCGTCCAAATTGATGACGCAATAATTCCAGATAATATTCAGTAATTGGGAGGGATTTCAATGACAAAAGAAATAGAAAACACATTTTTATGTTATGGTAATGTCGATGCACCGGTCAAAGTAGAGGTATTTTTGAATCTCGCTTGCCCGTATTGCGCAACGTTTTTCCAAGCAGCAGATGAAATATTGACACCTTATATTGATAACGGGCAAGTTCAATATGTGATTAAACATTATGATAAACCGCGGGAAATGCTGATTTATGGCACATTGGCAAATGCCTTCCTTGACTATAAAGATCCAGTCCGCGTATATGAGTTAATGAAAGAGTTATTTGCAAATCAAAGCAACTGGAGCGAAGCCGATAGCAACTCTATTAAAAAAATGCTCACTGAACAATATGGACTCAAGGAAGAGCCCGATAATATCGAAACAAGCTTAAAAATAACGGCAGAAGCTATTAAACGGAATGTAAAGATGGTTCCAACTGTATTCATCAACGATAAAGAATTCCAATTTCCGGTTGAATTGGATGCAGCACAGTTGAAAAATGAAGTAGTAAAAATATTAAATTAAACAGGCATAATTTTATAACCCGAATATCGACAGTCGAACAGGTTGAAAAATATAATTTACAGGCAATGGGACATCCAAATTTTCTGGATGTCCATTTTTTAAAAAATAAGAAAGTATAAAAATTCAGGTTAAACACTGTGGATTAGTTTTATTGTCTAGCTCCTTTGACTTGCGCTTTTCTTAAGTATGAGCAAGGATTATTATTTTGAAATAAAAAGGCCTAAACTTGTAAAGTGTCCAAAAAATTATTTAAAAAAATTGAAGGATTTTTTGTCTTTTTGTCGAATAAAAATTAAGATAAACATAAAATTCCCCAAAGATTTTCCTTCCTTCATCGTTTTTTTACTGTACTAAGCATCCTAATTTTTTTCAAAGTGACCGAAAATTCCGCTATATTCATTGAAGCCAAAATTTTGTATAATAAATAATGAAAGGAACGAGTTAAGTTACGTATGGTTTATAAACTTCCAATTTTTTGGCTCAAACCAAAAAATGACTTTGTTTTTAAGTTCATTTTTGGTCGGGGCACGAAACAGTCAAATAAGTTGCTATTGGCATTATTGAATGATGTTTTCAATGTACCAAAAGGACTGAGTTTAGGAACCGTAGAAATTACTAATCCATTAACGTTTCAAACAAACGTAACAGATCAGTATGCGATTTTGGATATTCGGGCAAAGGTAGCCGGTTTTGGCCATGTCAATCTTGAAATGCAAAGAGTAAATCAAAGAAATATCGACAAAAGGACGTTGTACTACGGAGCAAAATGATTCGAGGAACAATTGGATAAAGGGAATGAATATCGTGACTTAAAAAAAGTGGTAACGATTAATTTTCTTGATTTTTCTTACTTTACGACGGATATGTATCATAGCTGTTACCGGTTAATGGAAAAGCGGACGTTTGAGCCGTATCCGGATTTACTGCAACTTCATTTTATTGAAATGCCGAAGTTTGTCAGGCAAGATAAGGAAAATCTGATTCATCCGAATGACCGAATGGCAAAATGGATACGCTTTTTAACAAATGAAGATGATGCGAGGTGGGAAGAGATGGCAAATCAAGACCCGATAATAGAAAATGCGGTAGATATGTTGCGCACAGTAAGTATGGACAGGGAAGCCCGGATGTTAGCGGAAGCCCGTGAAAAAGCATTAAAGGATATAAATTCCATTCGTGGGGAAGCAATGAGAGAAGGAAAAGAGGAAGGAAGAAGAGAAGGAAGAAGAGAAGGAAAAGAGGAAGGCATAAGAGAAGGCATAAAAGAAGGCAAACGGGAAATTGCAAAAAAGATGTTAATGGAAGGTGCAGACATTAATTTTATCGTTAAGATTACAGAGTTAACGGAATCTGAGGTTTTGGAATTGAAGGATGAGTTAAATTGAAAATTAAATGAAAGGAAAACATAGACGAGTAAATGGTTAGAAAAAACTATCATATTACTCGTCTTTTTTATACGTTAAGAAAGTATACATTTCCAGCAAAGAAGCGAATTCCACGTAGTTGGAAATTTTAAGAATTAAGTATAAGTGCATAAGGAAAGCTTCACTGGAATACATCGCAGCCGAAAAAATTTTATATTTTTTCGGTGAACTACGGCTCTGCTTTCGCCGAGTTTTCTTTATAAGAACATCTGAAAAGGATCCCATGTGTATATGCTAATGTCGGTACCAATTGTGGAAAAATCGCTTAACGAGTCAAAAACTACTTGCTATACTCATTCAACATACATTCTTCAAGTACCAATAGTTGTTTTACCTCATGAATTAGAAATTTTGGTTGTTCTTTAACTAATTTTTCTTTTTTGTGACTTCCCCATGTAACACCGCAAGAGGCAACACCGGCTGCATGGGCTATCTGCAAATCAAATATTGCATCACCAATCATAACTGTTTCTTCTTTTTTTAAATGATGCAATTTAACCAGTTTTAAAATGCCTTCAGGATGCGGTTTATAATTTGTTACATTATCGGATCCGATGATGTCTTTAAAGTATGTATTAATTTTTAGAGTTTCTAAGTTTCGTAATAAAACATTTGTTTTTTTACTAGAAACAACAAACAATTGTTTCCCTTTTGATTTTAAGTTATTTAGCACTTCAGGAACATTTGGGAAAACCGTAAGTGTATCATTTTCAAAGGCTTTATATTTTTCTCGGAAAATTTGGAGTAGCGATTCGAATGATTCTTCTGTAAATTTGTAATCTGTCATTTCCTTAAATGATACCTCAATAGGAATTCCCATAAAATGTTCAATTTGTTCTGAGCTTGGAACATCCAAACCAAATTCTTTAAAAGCCTCTTGTGTAGCAAGTACACTGCATTTCTTAGAATCAGCCAGTGTACCGTCAAAATCAAAAATATAATTTCTCAAATTTTTCCACCTTCACTTTAACGTATGATATGATTTCTTTTATCATTAAAAAACAAGTATATTATAAAGTATAGTCATTAAAATAAAAAAATTCAATCAACAATTAAACTAATCTCGGGTTTGTAATTTTACCAGCTTATCCTCATAAATCTTCCTCTTTTTCGGTTGATTCGTACGGTTATAGAAGTCAATCATGGCGGCGAGCGCTTCTTCTAAAAGCCCGGTGTCATTTACTTTATCAAGAATCCGAAAGCCTTTTTCATAGGATTGTTCTGCTTTCTTTAAGTCCTTTTCCTCAATATGTTCATAACAATAGCCAAGACGGATATATGCTAACCCTTTTTCTTCCCGGCAGCTTGTAGATACGAGTTTTTCATAAATGGACAAAGCCTCACAATAGTGTTTTAAGGCTTCGTTCAGTTTTTGTTGTTCAAGGTCGTTAAAGGCGATGGCCTGCAACGTGTCGGCATAACTTTTACAATATTTGTGCCCACTAGCTTCCAGACGCTGTAAAAATTCCCGGAAGATCACAAAGGCGGCATCATAATTTTTTTCAAAAGAGTAGATTTTCCCTAAGCCGTAAAGGAACTGCAACCGGATATTCGGAAAGTTTTCCGAAAGCGTCAATCCTTCTTCTAAATAAGACTTTGCCTCAGCTAATTTATCCATTTTGATTAAGATCATCCCGATTTTTGCATACGTGTAAACCACGATGGCATCTGTATTTTGTCTAGTTGTTAAAATTTGTCCAAGTGCTTTTTGATAGTAGTTGACTGCTCGTGGGTAATTACCTATATTTTCATCAATTTCACCAAGCATCATAAGCGCCTTGATTATATCTTCATGCCCCGCTTCAAACGTTTCTTCAAATATTTTGAGCGCCTTCATGATTGACGAACGGGCTTGTTTCAGGTTTGTATAATAATAAATTTCTCCAATCTTTAATAATGTGCTGGCAAATTCAGCTTGGTCATTCCTCTTTTGATATTCTTGCAAAAGTTTTTCGTAGGGGAGACGAGCACTTTCAAAATTCTCTATTTTTATATAAGCATTCGAGATGATGTTGATTACATCAAGGGTGACCGGGTGGGTGACCGGATAAATTTTATAAAAATAAGCCAGTGCCTTTTCCATTTGTTTGATACCGCCTTGAATATCATCATCAGCAAAAAAAATATTCCCGAGGCTACGGTAAGTAAGTCCATAGGCTAGTTGGTCATCCGGCCGATTTTTATCAAGCCAATCCAACAGTTTTGCTACGGTCGTCCGTGCTTTTTTCAATTGATTATATTCCGTTTCAAGGGTGATATAAACTAGGTGAGCATCAATGATCACCTTTGACAGTTCCTTCTGGTCGATAGCGCTAACCAAGTTCAACGCTTTTCGGAAACGGCCGGCTGACTCGTCGTAGTTACGGATGCGCCGGTAATATTTTGCGATTGTTACATAGGCTTGGAATTGCAAGTTGACATCAAGGGTGTTTTGACTTAGGGCTTCTAATTGGGCAATCCATTCTTTAGCAGTACGTATGTCGCCATTTGTCAGTTGCTTTTTTACAGCTTCAATGATAGATGAAATTTGGTTGAGGTCCTTTTGCATAATCATGGGAAATATTCCTCCTTATCTGTCAGGTCCAAAGATAAAAAGGGAGCCATATGTTTCCATAGGGCACCCTAATCTTTAAATTTCTCTGACACGCCTTTTGTAAATGACATAATTTCTTGTTAAATAACGGAGCGGGAAGCTAAATGCATGAACCAATCTTGTAAATGGCCAAACGGTATACAGGACAAAGGTAGATAAAATATGAATCTTAAACCAGATTGGAATTCCCGCCATTAATTCCGGTTGAAAGTGAAAGGTAAAGATTCCACGAAACCATGGTGCAATTGTTGTTCGATAATCAAATCCGTGCGCGTCAACATTTAAAGAAGTTGCAGCTAAACCTGTTGCAAGGCACAAGATGACAACCAATAGTGCAACCCAATCACCGGTTGTTGTCGTTTTGAAAATTCGTTTGACACTAATTCTCCTATGTAGCAATAAGAGAATCCCGATGAAGGCAACAATCCCTGCAGGCATCCCTAAAATAATGGCTATCTTATGGTATATATGTTCCGGGATACCAAGTGCTTCGTAAAATTGAATCGGCACTAGAATTCCTGCGACATGTCCACCAAAAACGAAAATAAGACCCCAATGGAACATGAGGGAACCAATGCGTAATCTTTTCTTCTCTAAAATTTCACTCGATTTTGTTGTCCAGCCAAACTGATCTTTTTGGTAACGATATATGAGACCACCGATAAAGATGGTCAGAACGATATAAGGCAATATAGCCCAAAGGAATATATCGAGTCCGCTCACGATGAACCCCCTCCTTTAAAGATTGATTTTTGCCGTTTCCAAGCTAGATTCCGTTTCTATCCATTAATGCAACGAGTGCATCAAGAAGCTGGGCATAATAGCTTTGATTCTCGTGTAATTTATTTCGTATTTCTAGAATTGATCCATAATGATTTTGTAAAAGATCGTTGCTGACATGGATCGGAACATTGCCGCAAAACTCAAGCATAAGCGGTAAGTAATCCGGTAATTCATTGTCCGTTATAGCGAAACCGTGTTCTTTATAAAATTCTTTTAGCTTTAATAGTTCAATTCCTCGTTCCCTTGCTTCACCGGAATTGAAGTAAGTGACATACAGATTCGTTGTTCTGCCAAAATCAAAGTGTTCAATATAATGTTCAATTAATTGATCTTCTGGAGTCTCAGCTAACACATGCAAAAATTGTGATAGAGGAGCCTGAATCTTGGCATCTTGGAAGTTGTCCACTTCAACTTGCAATTCCGGTAGGATGGTAAGCAATTCCTCATCCGGGTATTGAAAAAGAATTGAAATCAGTTGATAAATTTCTGTTTGATGCATTTATTATTCGCCTCCTTTTTTAGGGGGAGGGCTCCATATTTAAAAGCCCTTTTGTTGAATGAAAATTAAGAGAGAACCCCACAACCACCAGGTCCGCCGGCAAAGTCTAAGCCGCAAGCACCCTGATCATCGTACAAGTCTTGAACTTCTTCTTTATGGCTTTTTGGAATAACGAAGCGATCTTCATATTTGGCAATCGCAAGTAACCGATACATTTGTTTAATGCCACCTTCCGTTAAACCGAGTTCATCAATAATTTCGGTATCAAAAACTTTTCCAGTCGTTTGGGCACGCATGTAACTACGCATCACCGCCATTTTCTTCAAGACAGTCCGAATATGCGCAGTATCACCGGCAGTCAACAGATTGGCTAAGTATTCAATAGGAATCCGCATGTCATCAATGGCCGGAAAAATATCATACCAGTCTGCATTGCTTCCTTTTCCTTCAATCGTGTTCATGATTGGACTTAAAGGCGGGATATACCAAACCATTGGCATCGTGCGATATTCCGGATGAAGCGGCAAAGCAATTTTCCAATCAATAATCATTTTATAGATTGGGGATTTTTGTGCGGCTTCAATCCAGTCCATTGGAATTCCTTCTGCAAGTGCAGCTTGAATGACTTCCGGATCGTTTGGATTTAAAAAGATGCCAAGTTGTGCATGATACAGTTGTTTTTCATCTTCAACGGATGCGGCTTCTTTTACTTTATCTGCATCATAAAGCATTATCCCAATATAACGGATCCGACCGACACAAGTTTCTGAACAAATGGTCGGTTGCCCGTTTTCGATTCTCGGGAAGCATAATGTACATTTTTCTGCTTTGTTTGTTTTCCAGTTAAAATAAACTTTCTTATATGGGCAGCTTGTTACGCAATAACGCCAAGCGCGGCAAGCATTTTGGTCAACCAGAACGATCCCGTCTTCATCCCGTTTGTACATCGCACCGGATGGGCAGGAAGATACACAAGGTGCATTGATGCAATGTTCACAAATCCGCGGTAAGTACATCATGAACACATCTTCAAATTCGGTTTTGATTGATTCTTCCATTTTGACGACGTTTGGGTCACGAAGCCCGGTAATATGTCCGCCGGCTAAATCGTCTTCCCAGTTCGGACCCCATTCAAGGTCCATAAATTCTCCGGTGATAGACGATTTTGCACGGGCAACCGGTTGATGTTTTCGTTCCGGACCATTTGTTAATGTTTCATAGTCATAGTCCCAAGGCTCAAAATAATCATCCAATTCCGGTTGAGCCGGATTGTAAAATAAGTTTAACAGTCGATTTACTTTGGATCCTGACTTTAAAACGAGTTCACCGTCTTTTAGCTCCCAGCCGCCGCGATATTTGTCTTGATCCTCCCATTGTTTCGGGTAACCGATACCGGGTTTTGTTTCGACATTATTCCAGTACATATATTCTGCACCCGGTCGGTTGGTCCACGTGTTTTTGCAGGTGACACTGCATGTATGGCAGCCGATACATTTATCAAGGTTCATAACCATTCCTACTTGTGCCTTAACTTTCAAGCCAGTCAACCTCCTTTAATTTTCTGATAACAACGTTTAAATCACGCTGGTTTCCGGTGGGTCCGTAATAGTTAAACCCGTAACTTAATTGGGCATACCCGCCAATCATATGGGTTGGTTTCATATGAATGCGGGTTGGGCTGTTATGGGTACCGCCACGATTTTGCGTGAGTTTTGTTCCCGGGACATGAATATGACGATCTTGGGCATGGTGCATAAATGCAACGGTTCTCGGGATTCTGTGCGAGACAACTGCCCGGGCAACGACAACCCCATTTCGGTTGAAGCATTCAATCCAATCGTTATCAGCCACGCCAATTTCTTCTGCATCATCTTTGTTTAACCAAATGGTCGGACCGCCACGGAATAGGTTGAGCATTGGTTTCGAGTCAAAATACATCGAATGGATGGACCACTTGTTGTGCGGTGTCAGGTAATTTAATGTAATTTCTTTGCCTTCCGCTTCCGGTCGATTTGAGTTGAATGGCTTTTGGTTCAAAATCGGTTTGTAAACCGCCATCGCTTCCCCGAATTCCTTCATCATGTCATGGTCAAGGAAAAACGATTGTCTTCCGGTAATCGTGCGAAACGGGATCATTTTTTCGACATTCGTTGTAAACGGTGAATACCGCCGGCCATCTTTTTCCGATCCGCTGAATGCAGGGGATGTGATGACTGTTTGTGGTTGTGCGGTTATTTTATCAAAGGTCATCAGGTCGCCTTCACGGTCTAAAGCCAAATCCTTCAGTTCCAAATTCGTTTGCTTTTCTAATGCTTCCCAGGCACGAACGGCAATTTTTCCGTTTGATGTAGATGAGAGGGTAAGCACGGCTTCACAAGCATTTCTTGCGTCACTGATATCCGGACAACCGTCTGCAATTGTGCCATTGTTAATCGTTCCCAGCCGACGTTTCAATTCGTCATATTCCTTTGCCAGACTCCAATTCATCCCTTTCCCGCCGGATGGTTGTTTTTCCACATTCGGACCAAGGGCAATCATTTTATTGTAAATTTGTTTGTAATCTCGTTCGACTACATGAATTTGCGGCATTGTTTGCCCCGGGATTGGTTCACATTCGCCTTTTGACCAGTCGCGAATCTTTCCTAAAGGTTGGGCCATTTCGGCAGTAGTGTCGTGCTGTAGAGGAGTGGCCACAACTTCTTTCATCGGTTCCAGGTCAATTTCTTCAGCCATATCGGACACAGCTTTGGCGATCGTTTTAAAAATTTCCCAGTCTGATTTTGCTTCCCATGGTGATGCGACCGCCGGATTAAATGGATGAATAAATGGGTGCATATCGGTACTTGAAAGGTCATGTTTTTCATACCAAGTGGCGGCCGGTAAAATAATATCGGAATAAAGAGCCGTGCCGGACATCCGGAATTCCAAGTTCACAAGTAAATCTACTTTTCCTTCCGGGGCTTCTTCTTGCCAAATAATTTCTTCCGGCCGAATACTGTCTTCATCAGAATTCAGTAAACCGTTGGAGGTACCGAGTAAATACTTTAAGAAATATTCATGGCCTTTTCCAGAACTGGAAATTAAGTTGGCCCGCCAAACAAATAAGTTTCTCGGGAAGTTAACCGGATTATCCGGGTCTTCAATGGCAAATTGCAACTTGCGATCTTTCAATTGTTTTGCGATATACTCACCGATTTCTTCAGTTGTTGTACAACCTGCCTCAACTGCCTCATTGTATAGGTCAATCCCGTTTTTATTAAAAGTAGGGTAGGACGGTAACCAGCCGAGTCTTGCGGCCAGGACATTATAGTCGGCCGGGTGCTGATATCTTGCTTTTTCCACAGTTGCGGAAGCCAAGTCACTGACCGGATGTTCTTCAAAGCGCCATTGTTCGGTAGCAAAATAGAAGAAAGATGTTCCGTTTTGCAGTTTCGGTGGTCCTTGCCAATCTTTTGCCATTGCGATGGTGTTCCAGCCTTCTACCGGACGTAACTTCTCTTGGCCGACATAATGAGCCCAACCACCGCCGTTCACGCCTTGTGCACCGACTAAAAGAACGAGATTGACAATGGCACGGTAAATCGTGTCCGCGTTGTACCAATGGTTAATGCCGGCACCGACAATAATCATTGAGCGACCTTTCGTATCAATGGCATTTTGGGCAAATTCACGAGCGATTTTTATAACAAGTTCAGCGTCGACTCCGGTAATTTGCTCTTGCCATGCCGGTGTGTATGGCGTGAGGTCTTCATAAGAACTTGCTGCTTCTCCGCCAAGGCCGCGATCAATTCCGTAGTTGGCCAGCATTAGATCATAAACGGATGTGACATATTCGGTTTTTCCATCGACTTCAACTTTTTTTACAGGGACATTTCGTGGAATTGCTCGCTTTCCTTGTTCATCAAAATATGGCATATCGACTGTAACCACCTCATCTTCCATACCTAAAAAGCTTAAAACAGGTTCAATTGGTTCCTCTGTATGTTCATCAACTAAATGGAGATTCCACTTACCTTGCTCATCCCAGCGAGAGCCCATGGTGCCGTGTGGAATGGAGAAGTCACCGGTTTTTTTGTTAAACATCGCCGGTTTCCATTCATTATTGGCAGAGTCAATACCAAGATCTTTTGCGTTGAGAAATCTGTCTAGTGTGAACGTTCCATTTTTATTTTTTAAAAGAACAGCAAATGGAAGATCGGTATATTTTTTCGCATATTCTTCAAAGTAGGGGGTCCTATTTTGATGGTAAAATTCGTTTAAAATGACATGTCCCATGGCCATCGCAACCGCACCGTCAGTCCCTTGTCTGACCGATAGCCATTCATCGGCAAATTTCGTTGACTCGGCATAATCAGGGCTAACCGAGATGACTTTTGTCCCTTTGTAACGGGCTTCAATTAAGAAGTGGGCATCCGGTGTCCGGGTTAATGGAACGTTTGAACCCCAAGTAATAATGTAGTTTGAGTTATACCAATCCGAGCTTTCCGGTACATCGGTTTGATCCCCCCAAATTTGCGGGGAAGCCGGTGGCAGATCGGCATACCAATCGTAAAAACTTAACATTGGGCCACCCATTAAATGCATGAAGCGGCTTCCGGATGCGTAACTAATCATCGACATCGCCGGAATTGGTGAAAAGCCGACATTTCGATCCGGACCGTACGTTAAAGTTGTGTAAAGAGTAGATGCGGCGATAATTCTTGCGGCTTCATCCCAGCTCGTACGAACAAGGCCGCCCTTTCCACGTGCTTGTTTATATCGTTTGGCTTTTTCTTTATCCTCGACAATCGACTTCCAGGCATCTAACGGATTATCATAGGTAGCGGTTGCTTCCTTCCATAAATCAAGCAGTTTTTTCCGTATGTACGGATACTTCACCCGGAGCGGGCTGTAAATATACCAGGAAAAGCTGGCTCCTCTTGGACAGCCACGTGGTTCAAATTCCGGCATATCCGGGCCTGTTGTCGGGTAATCGAGACTTTGACCTTCCCAAGTGACAATGCCGTCTTTCACAAAAATATTCCAGCTGCATGATCCCGTACAGTTGACACCGTGTGTGGAACGGATGACTTTATCATGCTGCCATCTTCTCCGGTAGACATTTTCCCAATCACGATTGCCGACTTGCAATTGACTATGGTTGTCGGCGTAGGTCTCTACCGGTTTCAAATATTTGAATCTTTGCCAAAGTGGAGAAGCCTTCTTTTTCATCGTAATCCTCCCTTTTTTGTAAAAGTAAGTGTTTTTGTATTTGCTATTATCATTTAACCATTGAGGTAAGTGGTTTCGTTGTGAAGTACATCACAGGAAAGTGGATAATAGTATTTGTAGAGAAGGTTTTGTGAAAAAGTAGAAATTATTACAAGATGAATTTATCTGAGGAAAAAGAGAGTATGTACGATTTGAATATAACAACTTAAGTTTCGCATCCAAAAGATGGGTGGGTATTTCGCTTTCTCTTCAAAAAATGGTGACGAGAATGGGTTTCGCCGATTTATTGGTTTCCCTAGGTGAGAAACGGAAGAGAACAATAAGAGGCAATCCTTGTCTTTTCATAGTATAAGAAAGTATAAAAATACAGGTAAATAACTCGGGATCAGTTTTATTGTCTAGCTCCGAGCGCCAGCGACTAGCAAACTTCACTCCCCTCCACTACGATAAGTCAACATCGGCTCGTCCCTCGCCGTGTTTCCTTTATCTCATTGCGGGGCGCTCCAGTTTGTACGTCGCTAAGCGGGCGCTCTGCGCTTTTCTTCTTATTTTTCAAAAAGTGGTCACAAAATGAACCATATGAACGGTGAAAATGTGATGTACATCACACAAATACCACCTTTTTACCTTTTAGGATAAAGATAAATAAAAACTAAATCCGTTAAATATAAAAAATTTTTAAGAAGGGAAGATTTTTCCGATGAGAAAACCATCGATTCAGTTAACATTGCAAACAGCTTCACTCGTAACGGGCTTTATGATGTGGGTTTTAATTTCATCGTTAATCCCTAGCATTAAGCAAGATATTCCATTAACAGAAAGCCAAGTTTCAATTATTACGGCGATCCCGGTTATTTTAGGCTCGCTTTTACGAATTCCTATTGGTTTTTACACCGATCGTTTTGGTGCACGTAAATTATTTATGATAAGTTTTACTGTATTATTGTTTCCGGTTTTTTATGTTAGCGTGGCAAATTCATTTATTGATTTAGTCATTGGTGGGTTGTTCCTTGGAATTGGCGGAGCAGTTTTTTCTGTTGGTGTTACATCACTGCCAAAATATTATCCGAAAGAAAAGCAAGGTTTTATTAATGGTGTGTATGGGGTAGGCAATGCCGGAACTGCGATTACCACTTTTGGCGCTCCGATTATTGCTCAATCACTTGGATGGCAAAAAACAGCACAACTTTATTTAATTTTATTGCTTATCTTTATCGTTTTTAACTTCATATTTGGCGACCGGAAAGAAGTGAAAGTAAAACAATCAATGGCTGAGCAACTTAAAAGTGTATGCAAAAATACGACTCTCTGGTTTCTAAGCTTGTTTTATTTCATTACATTCGGTGCGTTTGTTGCGTTTACCATGTTCTTACCTAACTTTTTGGTTAACAATTTCAATTTAGATTCAGTTGATGCCGGGATACGGACGGCAGGATTCATTGCACTTGCGACACTTATGCGTCCGATAGGCGGGTTGTTGGCGGATAAATTCAATTCATTTATTATTTTAATGTTTACATTTATCGCGGTGACCTTGTCAGCAGTTATTCTTGCCTTTTCGCCAAATATTGAATTGTTTACGGTAGGTTGTTTGGCTGTGGCATTATTCGTAGGAATTGGTAATGGAACAGTGTTTAAACTTGTCCCGCTTTATTTTTCAAAACAAGCCGGTGTCGTAAATGGAATTGTTTCAGCCATGGGCGGACTTGGTGGTTTTTTCCCGCCGTTAGTTTTAACTGCCGTTCATAATATTACCGGACAATATTCGATCGCATTTATGGCACTTTCCGAAGTAGCGCTGGCCTGTCTCGTTATCGTCGTCTGGTTGTATGAACAAGAGCGTACGGAAAATCACCGAAAATTCATCGGTAAAACAAAAGAATTATGACTTCATTTTATTCCGCCTTATCGGGCCGTAAAACCACCACACCTATGGCTGAGAGGGGCTTGCCCGTAACTGGTTATTTAACTGGAGCACTACGTTCGGGCCGTAGGGGTGGCGGGTTCAAATCCGTTGCCCGTATACGTCTGGTTATTTCAACGAACAAACAGGGAATAATCGAATTCCCGCTCATTTAAGGTTAACTTGAGCCTTGATGGGTAATGAAGCGATATTGAAAAAAGATGCTGCAAAGTACAGCATCTTTTTTGATATAATTAAAATTAGGGTTTTTTAAGGTTTTATTATTCATTGGTTATCGTTTAAGATAGAGATACGATATTTGAAGATTTTATGTAAGGAGTAAGTATGGATAAGAAAAAGAAAGTCACATTAAGTATTTTACTAGCAAATTTATTTTTAGCATTTTTAGGAATTGGTTTAGTTGTTCCTGTTTTACCAACGATAATGAATGAACTGTCAATCAATGGGGCAGTTGTAGGGTATATGGTGGCTGTATTTGCCTTTGTTCAACTTATATCCTCTCCCATTGCCGGCAGATGGGCAGACCGTTATGGACGGAAGCGAATGATTGTAATTGGGTTGGTTATCTTCGGCCTGTCGGAATTTTTATTTGGAATCGGAAAAACAGTGGAAGTCTTATTCCTTTCTCGTATGTTCGGCGGTTTAAGCAGTGCTTTTATCATGCCGGCTGTTACCGCATTTATTGCTGATATTACGACGGCACATGAGAGACCGAAAGCGTTAGGATATATGTCTGCAGCCATTAATACCGGATTTATTATCGGTCCGGGACTCGGTGGTTTTTTAGCTGAATTTAGTGCACGGCTACCGTTTTATGTAGCGGGTTTTTTAGGTGTTTTTGCCGCAATCTTATCCTTTATCCTATTGAAGGAACCGGAAAGATTAGAGGAGACAAAGGTTCCGGAACATTCACAATCCACAACATGGAAAGTCGCGTTTAAACCAATTTACTTCATACCATTGTTATTAATCTTTATTTCTTCATTTGGACTTTCAGCATTTGAGTCGTTATTTAGTCTATTTATTGATCATAAATTTGGATTTTCACCAAAAGATATTGCGATCATTATTATGGGCGGTGGAATCATTGGTGCTGTTGGCCAAGTGTTTTTATTTGATTACTTAACGAAAAAAATTGGAGAAATCCGGTTAATACGTTGGTGTTTCCTGTTTTCCTCCATCGTTGTTTTTGTCATGACCATAGTCAATCATTATTTCTCAATCTTATTGGTCACGTTTATCGTTTTTGCCGGTTTTGACTTAATTCGTCCGGCGGTTACAACGTATTTGTCGAAAGTCGCCGGAAATGATCAAGGATTTATCGGGGGAATGAATTCAACATTTACAAGTTTTGGGAATATATTTGGTCCGATTGTCGGCGGCATGTTATTTGACATTAATTTAAATTTCCCCTACTATTTCTCGACGATTGTGCTAATTATTGGCACAGCAATGGCAATGTATTGGAAAGAGGCTTCAGCTGTAGCCAATAAAAACAGTCAATGACTTTTAATGGAACAAAGAGTATTGGATATGAGCATAAAACAGCCCCACGGCACGATTAATCCGTGGGGTTTACTTCTTTTACCCGTTGCATTCTCTGGTTAAACAGAGTCGGATAGGATAAGAACCCTAATAAAACACTAGTAATAACTGCAGTGGTAAGCAAAAGAAATAAAACTAATAATTGGAATTGTACCGCCTGGATCGGGTCGGCACCGGCGATAATTTGACCGCTCATCATCCCCGGTAACTGAACAAGTCCCATCGTTTTTTGACTTTCAATTGTTGGTATCGTACTTGCCTTAATGGCTGTAATCAATTGCCGATGAATGGCTTGTTTCGGAGTCCCGCCAAGCGACAAAATAAGTTCAATTTCCTCTTCGTAAGCGTGGACTTCCGACGCAAACCGATTAAGAAACAAAATGGCAAGCACCATGGAATTGCCGACCATCATCCCGCTAATTGGAATCATGTATTGGGCGGTTGGCGGTGTAATCCCGAATCCTAACAAAATCCCTTGTGTTAACAATTCCACAAACAGAAAGGTAAAAATTAATTTGCCGGTAATACCGGGAATCGATGTTCCTTTTTTACGGGCATTCGCCGTAGCAGCACCGATGATTAGACCAATCATTAAAATAATATATAGATAATCATTGGAAGTAAAAACAAAATGTAAAATATATCCCACTGCCAGAAGTTGAATAATCGACCGGACAACGGCTATAATCGTATCTTTTTCTAAACCAAGATTCAATGTTTTCGATAAAATAAGCGGGATAAGAACAAAGATTAGTGAAAGTGTAAGATTTAAAAAGCTCAACTCTCTTCCCCCTTTACAAACAGCTTGACCCGTTCATTTTTCGGCGCTGTTAATACAGAGATATCTCCGGTTTCAACAACTTCCCCGGCTATCATTACCCAGGTATAGTCTGCTACTTTTACAGCTTGATCAAGATTGTGGGTAATCCAAATAATCGTTGTGCCAAATTTTTTATTAATGTTCATAATTAATTCTTCAATGTCTTGTTGGGAGATACGATCAAGGGCAGAGGTAATTTCATCAAGGAGGAGAATCTCTGGTCGGTTCACCAAAGTTCTGGCAATCGATACCTTTTGCCTTTGCCCGCCTGACAAATCCTTTGCACCGTGAGATAAAAACTGTTCCTCTAATCCAACTAAATTCAGTAACCTTTTTGCCTCAGCTTCTTCCAATTGTTTCCCTTGTAATTTTAACGGAAGTGATAAATTATCGAAAACCGTTCCATCAATCATCGTAGCATTTTGCAGGGCCAGTCCAACTTTTCGTCTTAATGTTACCGGGTCATATTCCTTGATATGCTTCTCATTAATAAAAATATCCCCGGAATCCGGTGACTTCAGCCCGTTACACAGGCGAAACAGTGTTGTTTTTCCTGCACCGGACGGCCCGACAAGTGTGGTTATTTTACCTTTTGGGAAAAAACCGGTTATATTTCTTAAAACATGTAAACCATCAACAGAATAGTTCACTTGCTCAAAGCGGATTGCTGGTTTCATACGTGGCCAATCCTTTCTTTTTCCATAGTAATTCATAAATAGTTTATCATTTTTTAAGGGAATCATTTAACATTTCAAATTGGAAAAAACAAATGCGGGCAAAAAAAGACGGCTGAAAAATATGAAGTATGACTTTTTGAACACTGTATCTAGTGTTCTTTTTGCGGTTCACCTTACTATATATTGTGTGAGCAATAGTATTTCAGTGATCTCCAAAAAAATTTTGCATTTTGTCGAAAGAATTTTCTAAAAAGGGGTTGCGTTTTCAAAAATCTGTTATATAATAATTAATAAATAAATATACTGTAGTAATACAAAAACATGAAAGGGGATTTTATAATGAATTGTCCAACTTGTGAAGGGAACGGAGAAATGCCTTGTACTTGCCATTTGGAAAAGAAGTCAAATCATGCTCATTGCGATCATTGTCATGATTCAGGTATTGTTGATTGTTCCCGTTGTAATGGTACAGGATTATTGGATTAAACTTAGGCACTTAGAAATGTTATCGGAATCTGTAAGTCAATCGGCTTCTTTGTAATATAACAGAATTTACTTTACCAACCTCGGGCGGAAAGACTCCCACCTCGATGTGTGAGTATTCAGGTGGGAGATGAATTTCATTGAAAACCAATGCGGTGTACATAACGGATGAATGCTCCAGCGGCGAAGTGGACACGCATCAAGGAATGAAGATTTTAGTTTTAAAACTTCTTTGGAAATCTCCACTGCAACATTCACCGGGATGTAGGTGTGGATGATTTATAGATTCATAGTTCTATATGTGTGGACAAAATTTTACCAAGTATTCAGATGTGACAAAGGGGTGTAGAAATGGAAAGGATTCAGGAAAGACTGCAATATGAAAAATCTGAAATCTTAACGGACGATGCAGCAGCATTTTTAGAGAAATTGCATGAACGTTTTGAAGAAAAAAGAAAATCATTGTTGCAACTCCGTGAAGAATTACAAAAGGAATTTGACCAAGGCAAGAAACCAACATTTTTAGAAGAGACAAAAGCTATTCGTGAAGGGGACTGGACCATTGCACCAATTCCAAAAGATCTGCAAGACAGACGGGTAGAGATTACCGGTCCTGCAGGGGATCCGAAAATGGTCATCAATGCCTTTAACTCGGGAGCAAAAGTATTCATGGCCGATTTTGAGGATGCAAACGCACCGACATTTGCCAATACGATACAAGGGCAGAGGAATTTACGGGATGCTATCCGAAGAACGTTACAGTTTACGGCGCCAAACGGTAAAGTGTATCAATTAAAAGATGAAATGGCCACTTTACTTGTTCGCCCAAGAGGATGGCATATGGTAGAAAAACATTTTTTAATTGATGGGGAGCCAATTTCGGCAAGTCTCTTTGATTTCGGTCTATTTTTCTATCACAATGCAAAAGAATTGATTAAGCGTGGGTCCGGACCTTATTTTTACTTACCGAAATTGGAAAATGCAAAAGAAGCCCGTCTTTGGAATGATGTTTTCGTATTTGCCCAAGAAGAACTTGGCATTCCTCAAGGGACGATTAAAGCAACCGTACTTATCGAAACAATTACAGCAGCATTTGAAGCGGATGAAATCTTGTATGAATTAAAAGAACATAGTGCCGGATTGAATTGCGGTCGTTGGGATTACATTTTTAGTACGATCAAAAAGTTCAGGAAACACCCGGATTTTATATTACCGGACCGTTCCCAAGTGACAATGGAAGTACCGTTTATGCGTGCCTATACACTTTATGTGGCAAAAACTTGCCATAAGCGGAATGCCCCGGCAATCGGCGGAATGGCTGCCCAAATTCCGGTTAAAAATGATGAGGTTGCCAACGCGTCTGCATTTGAAAAGGTGCGCAAGGATAAAGAACGAGAAGTGAAAGACGGCTTCGATGGAAGTTGGGTCGCCCACCCGGGTCTCGTTCCGGTTGCCAAGGAAGTATTTGACCAATATATGCCGCAGCCGAACCAAATCGATCGGAAACGGGATGATATTGAAATTACCGCTGAGCAGTTGGTGGAAGTACCTGAAGGAGACATTACCGAAGCAGGACTCCGCACCAATATCAGTGTCGGAATTCAATATATTGAAGCTTGGTTAATGGGAAGAGGGGCGGTTCCACTGTATAACTTGATGGAAGATGCCGCTACTGCTGAAATTTCCCGGGCTCAAGTATGGCAATGGATTCGCCATCCAAAAGGAATATTAAGTGATGGTCGGAAAGTTACGTTTGAGCTGGTTGAGCAAATGATTGAGGAAGAATTGGAAAAGATTAAGCAGGAAATTGGTGCAGAACGATTTGAACAAGGCAGATTTGAAGAAGCAACAGCACTATTTAGAGAATTAATCGAGCAGGAAGAGTTCATTGAATTTTTGACCATTCCCGGATATGAAAAGCTTGATTAATTCGTAGTCTATTATTCTTGGTTTTTTTAAAAATTAATATAAATACATTTTCTTAGGAGGAAATCACAATGAGTAGTAAAGCTGAACAAATCCAACAATTAAAAGAGATGTGGAATTCAGAAAGGTTTAAAGGAATTACCCGCCCGTATACGGCAGAAGATGTTGTTCGTCTGCGGGGAAAAGTACTCGTTGAACATACTTTGGCAAAAAGGGGTTCTGAACTTCTTTGGAAACAATTACATGAAGAAGATTATATTCATTCCCTCGGTGCTTTAACCGGTAACCAAGCCGTTCAACAAGTGAAAGCCGGTTTAAAAGCCATTTATGTCAGCGGTTGGCAAGTGGCAGCTGATGCCAACTTGGCCGGACAAATGTATCCGGATCAAAGCTTATATCCGGCAAACAGCGTTCCAAATGTTGTAAAACGGATTAATCAAGCCTTACAGCGTGCTGATGAAATTGACAGCATTGAAGGTCGTGACGATACAAATTGGTTAGTTCCGATTATTGCTGATGCTGAAGCAGGGTTCGGCGGTGCGTTAAATGTTTATGAATTAATGAAGGCAATGATTGAAGCCGGTGCTGCAGCCGTTCACTTTGAAGATCAATTATCGTCTGAGAAAAAATGCGGCCATTTAGGTGGTAAAGTATTATTACCAACGCAATCTGCCGTTCGTAATTTAATTTCAGCCCGTCTTGCAGCTGATGTATTAAATGTACCGACTGTGTTAATCGCCCGGACAGATGCAAACGCAGCTCAACTATTACAAAGTGATGTAGATCCTTATGATCATGAATTTTTAACAGGTGAGCGTTCGCCGGAAGGATTCTATTATGTACGAGACGGGATAGAGCAAGCTATTTCCCGAGGACTCGCTTATGCACCGTATGCCGACCTGATCTGGTGTGAAACTTCCGAGCCGAATTTGGAAGAAGCAAAACGTTTTGCGGATGCGATTCATGAAAAATTCCCGGGTAAACTGTTGGCGTATAACTGTTCACCATCATTTAACTGGAAGAAAAAATTGCCTGAAAAAACAATTGCCGAGTTCCAAAAAGAAATTGCAAAAATGGGTTACAAGTATCAATTTGTTACTTTGGCCGGCTTCCATACTTTGAACCACAGTATGTTTGAATTGGCTTATGACTACCGTGATCGCGGCATGGCTGCTTATAGTGACTTCCAGCAAAGAGAATTTGCCAGCGAAGATAAAGGTTATACGGCAACAAGACATCAACGTGAAGTTGGAACAGGTTATTTTGATGAAGTAGCCACCATTGTTACCGGTGGTAGCAGCTCAACCACAGCTTTGAAAGGATCAACGGAAGAAGAGCAATTTGTTTAAGATGGTAGTAGCTCAACTCAGCTTGAAATTATCAACTGAAGAAGGGCAAATTGTTTAAGATGGTAGTAGCTCAACTCAGCTTGAAATTATCAACTGAAGAAGAGCAATTTGATTAAGTTTGTCATGTTAGTTCCTCCATTTGGGGACCCTCCATCCCCACATGGTTATCCCTTTTTGTTTGATTTTATAGACACCTCCATGGCTTTTGGAGGTGATTTTTTATATGAGAGGGAAAGTATCAATTTCCTGCAAAGAAGCGAATTCGACGTAGTTGGAAATTTTAACTCGCAAAAAAATTATCGGGATTTGCGTATCATTAAAAAAATCAGCGGAGATGGAAAATCCCCGCTGATAAAGTTTCTTTCTTTAAAGCTTGAATGTACCGATTAGCTTATTCATTTCATCTGCCAGTTTTGCAAGGAGATTTGAACTTTCGGTAATAATCTCCATCGAACTGCTTGTTTGTTGGGAGGAGGCAGAAGTTTGCTCAATACCGGCAGCTGCTTCTTGGGCGGTGGCGGCAATTTCATGAACAGAGACACTCATTTCCTCACTATTGTTGGCAATTTCGGCCAGATTCATTGATATTTGTTTAATATGATTTGCCATTTCAGTAATAGCCAGATTAATCTGTTTAAAACGTTCCTCTGTCATTTTGATCTGTGAAGTGCCCTGTTCAACCTCCGTGTATCCTTCTTCCAACACATCTGTTACCTCACTGACCTCATTTTGAATATTAGCTACAATTCCTGTAATGTCCTTGACGGAAAAAGATACTTGTTCAGCCAGCTTCCTAACTTCATCGGCGACAACTGCAAATCCTTTACCATGTTCTCCGGCCCTTGCTGCTTCTATTGCTGCGTTTAAGGCTAATAGATTCGTTTGGTCGGCAATCTCTTTAATGACGGAAACCAATTTTGATATTTTTTGCGATTCGGTATCAAGTCCTTGAACTTTTTCTACCGTTTGTTTGACAATCGAATCAATTTTTTCCATTTGAGCAGTTGATGAAGACATGAGTCTACCGCCTTCACTGGACATTTCCAAAATATGTTTCGATGTTTGTTCAACCCGGACTCCATTATCATTTGCTGCTTCTACTTTTTCATGGAAAGATTTCATAATCGATGATAAGCGTTCGGCACGATTTGCTTGTGTTTCTGCATTGGCGGCCAAATTTTGCATGGTGACTGCCGTTTGTTCCGCACCTGCTTTTACTTCATTAGCTGACTGGGTTAATTCCTCACTTTGAGAAGTAACGGTATCGGAGACAGATTTAATTTTGGAAATTAATTCCCGCATTTGCAAATTCATCCGATTTGTCGACTGGATAAGATGACCAGTTTCATCAAGTAATTGTGTTTCCAAAGGTTTCCCGCTTAAATTTCCACTCGCAATCAGGTTCATTCGTTCTTCAACAAGCTTAATCGGTTTTGATATGGACTTGCCGGTAAAAAAGGCAACAATAATGCTCGAAATGATTACAATGATAGAAATAATTACACTAATCATCATACTTGTCTGCCCGCTATGTATAATTTGATCGCCCATATCATTTATTTCTTTTTGTCGTTTTTCGGATTGTGTTGAATAAGCGGTAACTAATTCATCGGATAATGGTTCCACTTTTTCAGATAATGTTTTTAAAGCCTGTTCCTCATTTCCCTTTGATAGTTCTGTATATACATCTTGAACAATAACTCTTTCCCAATTTTCTTGTTTAGCAAAAAGATCTTTTACCTCTTTGGACTTGTCGATTTTCAAAATTTGTTCCTGTATGTTTTTACTTTCACCGGTATATTGATTAAACTTTTTACGGTAATCATTATCACCATATAGAATATACCCTCTAACGAGAGCTAATCTTTCGGAAACATTGTATGCCAATTGATCATTCGCAATGACGAATTGAAGTTGTTGATCCACAATATCTTCAGTTTTTTTGTTCGTTGCGTAAAAGGAAAATAGATTATAGACAACTAACAGTGAGCTGATTAGGATAACAACCGTAAAACCGACAATAATTTTCTTGTTAATTGTTTTAAAATTGAAAAAATGTTTCATATTGACACCTCTGTGATAGATTTGATACTGTTTCTGTTTAATCATACATTTCTAACAATAAAGCGAATTTAACTGCTGCTGGAAATATTAAGAATATTCGATGCGTGAATAAGGGCATACTCGAAAGATTCCTTTCATTTGACGATCTACAAGTCGCGATTCACACTGGTAAAGTAGTATAATAGGAAAAAATAATATGATTAGCATCCAAAAAAGTTTCCGGGTTATATCTGTAAAACATAAAATATGTATTATATAATTGGGTGTTAACCAATGAATAATAATGTTTTCTGAATCAAACAACAATTACGATGTCGAGAAATAATAAAAATGAATTTAATTATAATTATACTTTTTTAATTTAATTCTGGCTAGGAAAAATCTTACAATCCAGTTCGGGTTTTTCTTGATATTTTTTATATGGGCTAAAATAGATGGAGTAATTTTAGCGGACTTGTCGCTATTCCCATGTTTTTTAATAAAGTTTTTACAGAAAAAGTATTAAAGAGGGTCATTTTTTGAGAAATGGAGGATGTGTAGTGTCAAGGTATATCGTAATTGGTGCAGGAATTTTAGGTGCGGCAACTGCCTATCATTTAGCAAAATTGGGCGCCGATGTCGTAGTTGTTGATCGAAAAGACGCGGGTCAGGCAACAGATGCCGCCGCGGGAATGATTTGTCCTTGGTTATCACAAAGAAGGAATAAAGCGTGGTATCGGTTGGCAAAAAAAGGTGCGGCTTATTATCCCCGGCTTATTAAGCAATTACAAGATGATGAGGAACAAGAGACCGGCTATAAACAGGTTGGGGCAATTAGCATTCATACGGATATCGAAAAGTTGAAACAAATGGAAGAACGGGCAAGAACACGGAAGGAAGATGCACCGGAAATAGGGGAAATTACAATGTTAACAGAAGAGGAAACACGAAATATGTTTCCATTGCTGAAAAAGGGATATGCTTCGGTACATATCAGTGGAGCTGCCCGTGTGAATGGTCGAGCATTACGGGATGCATTGTTACGCGGTGCTGAAAAATATGGGGCAAACATAGTAAATGGTTCGGCAGCGTTAGTAAGTGGGAATGGAACTGTTCAAGGTGTTAAGGTTGGTAAGGAATTGATTGCGGGTGATTGTGTGGTAATCACAGCCGGGGCATGGGCAGATGAACTTCTTGCACCGTTGGGAGTCCGCTTGTTAATTACTTATCAAAAAGGTCAAATTGTTCATTTGAAATTGAGAAATCAACTTACTGACTCTTGGCCGGTTGTTATGCCGCCCGGTGACCAAAGTATCTTGGCGTTTGATGGCGGTGAGGTAGTCGTCGGAGCTACCCATGAAAATCATACCGGATTCGACCTTCGCGCGACAGCGGGTGGTCTACATGAAATTTTTTCAAAGGCATTTGAAGTTGCACCGGGTCTTCAAGACGGAGAAGTTATCGATGTCAGAGTCGGCTTCCGTCCGTTTACACCAAATTTTCTCCCGGTTATTGGTGAAGTACCAAGCTATGAAGGGCTTTATTTGGCAAATGGTTTAGGTGCTTCTGGATTAACAATGGCCCCTTTTCTCGGCAGTCAGCTCGCATGTTTAGTGACCGGTCGGGAGCTTGAGATTGATTTGGCGGAGTATGATATCCGGGGTGCTATTGGATGAAGCGAGAGGAAGAGCCGGGTTGAAACATTCGGATTGGTGGTTTGACGCTTGTTTATAAACCGTTGGCGGCTAGTATTGTTGGAGCGTCGGCTGAAAACATCCGGATTGGACTTGACGAAAAATAGATGTGATGTTTAAGTGAAGTGAGGATGGTTTGACACATCCGGATTGGTGACTTGACGGTAGCTTCTGAAAAAAGTGGCGTCATTGGATGATACAGGAGCCGGTTTGAAACGTTATTTTGGAAATTTTAGTTTTAGAGTCATATTAAAAGGGAGTAATGTGAAAATGAGCATGAAAACAAATGCAATGAGAATATTGGATAAAGATAAAATCCCCTATTCAACATTGTCATATGATGCAAATGATGGAAAAATTGATGGCATGGCTGTTGCAGAAAAAGTCGGGCGGCCACCGGAATCCGTTTTTAAAACATTAGTCACCCATCATGAACAAAATCTGTATGTGTTCGTCATTCCGGTTGAAAAAGAATTGGATTTGAAAAAGGCAGCAAAAGCAGCAGGAGAAAAGAAACTGGAAATGTTGCATGTAAAGGACTTGCAAAAATGGACCGGCTATATTCGCGGTGGCTGTTCACCGATTGGAATGAAGAAAAACTACCCAACTTTTATCGATGCCAGTGCTGAACATTTACCGGAAATCGTCGTAAGTGCCGGAAAAATCGGCATGCAAATAGTAATGGACCCGCACCAATTAGCGAATGTAACGCAAGCCCAATTTGCAGAGTTAACGAAATAGATAAAAAGAGAAAAGGCTTAGGTGATGATCCTAAGCCTTCTTTGTAAGATCCGGTTATTCTTTCCCCTCTAATTTTGCTTTCAACAAATCGCCGAGACTTGTGCCAAAGGATTCATCTTTCTTTGTATATTTTTGCAAAAGTTTCCTTTCTTCCCGTTTGTTTACGGCCTTTTTCTTTTCCTCGGCTTTTTCAACGATATTGCAATTCCGGCATTGGAAATACAGACCAGCCTTTCCTTCATGAATTTCCATTTTTTTATGACATTGCGGGCATCTTCGGTTGGACAACTTTGGCTCTTTGCGGCGCCGGTATGAGCAATCCAAACTGGAACAGACAAGGAACTTCCCGTCTTTTGTATTCCGCTCTTTCAAAAATGACCCACATTCCGGACATTTCGAACCGGTTAAGTTTGGCGTACGGTATTGTTTGTCACTTTGTTTAATTTCCGAGACGAGGGCCTCTGTTTGCCTGCGAATATTTTTCAAAAACTGTTTCGGATTGGCTTTCCCTCGCGCAATCAGTTCCAGTTCCTTTTCCCATTTCGCTGTTAATTCTGGTGATTTCAAGTCCTTATTAACAAGGTCCATTAGCTGACGACCTTTTTGGGTTGAATAAAACCGACCATTTTGCCGTTCGACGACCTCCGTTTCAACCAAGCGTTCAATGATTTCAGCTCGTGTCGCCGGTGTTCCGAGTCCGTATTTTTCCATTTGCCCGAGTAAATCGGCTTCCGAATAACGGAGCGGGGGCTCTGTCAATCTTTCTTCCATTTGAATGCCCCGGATGGAATCGTTTTGTCCTATTTTTAATGTTTGAAGATTATTGTGTGCCGGTTCTTCCTCATCATGACCTTGAATTTTTTTAAAACCCCAATTTTTAATATTCCTTGCTTTTGCTGTAAAGGTTTCGCCATTTACCTTGAACTGCGCTTGGACCGTTTCATATTTAAACGGCGGATAAAAAATTGTTAAAAAGCGCCGAACAATTAAATCGTAAATCTTCCGCTCATCCGACGACAGATCATTTATATGGACTTTTTCTTCAGTGGGAATAATTGCATGGTGATCTGACACTTTTTCGTTATTAAATACGCGTTTGGCAATCACTTTCCCTCTGTTTGCCAAAAGTGGTTTGACTTCCTCTTTATAGGCGGAAGAAATGCCGGTTAACCGCTCATACATCGTTGCTTCCATATCTGTCGTTAAATACCGGGAGTCGGTTCTTGGGTAGGTGACATATTTATGTTCCTCATATAATTTTTGTAATACGCTTAACGTCTTTTTGGCGGAAAAACCGTATCGTTTATTCGCATCCCGTTGTAATTCGTTCAGGTCATAAGGAAGCGGCTGTTGTTCTGCTTTTTCTTTTGTGTTGATCTCGGTGACAACGGCTTTTTGACCATTTAGTTTGGTAATCATTTTTTCCGCCTGTTCTTTATCGAATATCCGTTTTTCCCCGTTCTTTTCCCATTCGACTACAAGAGAACCGCATTTTGCTTTGATGACCCAATATTTTTTCGGGACAAATTTTTGAATTTGTTTTTCCCGGTCGATAATGAGTGACAGAGTAGGTGTTTGCACCCGGCCGGCTGAGAGCGGATCCTTGTATTTTGTTGTCAATGCCCGTGATACGTTCAAACCAATGAGCCAATCTGCTTCAGCCCGGCATACAGCGGACTGGTACAGATTCTCAAACTGTTCTCCCGGTTTTAACTGTTTAAAACCGTCACGAATGGCCCGGTCTGTGACAGAAGATATCCAAAGTCGTTTGATCGGCTTTCTCCAATGAATTTTTTCGATAATCCAACGGGCAACCAGTTCACCTTCCCGACCGGCATCGGTAGCAATAATAAGGTCCTTTATATCTTGGCGTTTTGCGAGTCCCTCAATTGCTTTAAACTGATGACTTGTCTGCCTGATGACCTTCAAACCCATTTTATCCGGGATGATAGGCAAATCCTCCAGACGCCAAGTTTTATATTTCGGGTCATAGTTCTCGGGCATTTTTAGTTCCACAAGATGACCAAGGGCCCAGGTAATGATATATTGTTTTCCCTCGATATAAGATTTATGTTTTTCACGCAAATCGAGAACACGGGCGATTTCCCGTGCGACACTCGGCTTTTCTGCGATAATTAATGATTTCATTGAATACTCCTTTCAACCTATGTGTTGCTGGAATGAAAAATCTCTTCCTTAATAGTATAGCAAATAATTTGTGTAACAAAATATAGATGTGCCGGTTTCATTGCTTTTACCTTGACAAACTTGCCTAACTGTTAGTATAATTATTTCGAATTCGAGATATTATTATTAAAGGATCTGATACGATGAGTAACAAAAATGTGGAAAGAGACCAAGATGTTTCTTTAAAACTCTTTATCGTATTATCAAGAGCATTTGAAGCAATTGAAAAGCAAATTGTCAAGAATGTCAAGGAATATGGACTGAATTTGACTGAATTTGCCGTTTTGGAATTGCTTTTTCATAAAGGTGATCAACCGATTCAAAAAGTTGGACAAAAAATTTTGCTGGCCTCCAGTAGCATTACCTATGTTATTGATAAATTGGAGAATAAAAGTTATTTAACAAGAAAAGCATGTCCGACCGATCGCCGGGTTATTTATGCTTCGATTACAGACGAGGGTAAAAAATTAATGGAGGATATTTTTCCAAAGCATAAAGAGGCGATGAGCAAAATTATGGGCGGTCTCACCACCCATGAAAAAGAACTAGTTACGGAAAAATTGAAGAAACTAGGGTTGTATGCACAACAATTATAAAAGAAAGCATAGCGGAATCTCCTGCTTTAAAAAGTGGGGGATTTTTTTTATAGGCTTTATACATGAGAAGGTTATGGCGGGAATTAGCTTTATGGACAGTTTGGTGTTTTTTTTGTAAAAATGTCTAGTAGGGCGGATGTAATGGACAGTTTGGTACATTCTATTTGTAAAACTGTCTAATAGGTCGGTTGTAATGGACAGATTGAAGCATTTTATTCGAAAAAATGTCCAATGGAACGAGTCTCATGGACAAATTGGTGCATTTTATATGTAAAATTGTCTAATAGAGCGAGTCTCATGGACAAATTGGTGCCCTTTTAATCGAAAAATGTCTAATAGAGAGGTTGTCATGGACAGTTTGCTGCATTTTATTCGAAAAAATGTCCAATAGAACGAGTCTCATGGACAAATTGGTGCATTTTATATGTAAAATTGTCTAATAGAG
>ERZ1673768.36-NODE-36-length-35531-cov-19.950163_pt1 | contig 35531 bp, 27 predicted proteins | sample MGYA00580142_ERZ1673768 | MGnify/ENA primary metagenome ERZ1673768 (study PRJEB41219, sample SAMN04549649) | soil metagenome | isolation source: soil | place: USA: Texas, La Sal del Rey | collected 2008-06-23 ... | reverse complement strand
GATTCTATGAGACAAAAGAGCAAGAAAAAAGCGAAAAACAGTCTCATAGAACGGAGCTATGGGACAAAATGCAGGGCAAGAGAGTGAAAACTGTCCCATAGGCACAGTCAAATTAGATTCTATGAGACAAAATGGAAAGAAAAAAGCTAAAAACAGTCTCATAGAATGGTGCTATGGGACAAAATGCAGGGCAAGAGAGTGAAAACTGTCCCATAGGAGAGGCCAGATTGGATTCTATGAGACAAAAGAGCAAGAAAAAAGCGAAAAACTGTCTCATAGAACCACGCTATGGGACAAAATGCAGGGCAAAAGAATGAAAACTGTCCCATAGGAGATGCCAGATCGAATTCTATGGGACAGAATGCACTTTATGAAAGGAAAAAATGTCTCAGAGAAGAAGTCCTCATAATACCAAATTATCCCTTTACTGTATACTTGTACATTAATCCAAAAAAAGCTGCTCGCTTTTTCAATTGTGGTTCCTTAAACCAACACAATTACAGCGAAACAGCTTAAAATGTCATTATATTAAATTTCCTCAATTTCTTTTAAATACGCATGTAAAGCTTCTTTCCAATCAGGAAGTGGGGTAAAACCTTGTTTTTCTAATTCAGCCTTGCTTAAAACAGAATATTTCGGGCGTTTTGCAGGTGTTGGATATTGTTCCGTTGTTAGCGGGTTCACCTTAACCGACAAACCTGCTTGTTTAAAAATCTCCACTGCAAATTCATACCACGAGCAAACACCACTATTGGTTGCATGGTAGGTGCCGTATTTTTCCGTTTGAATCAGTTCAATGATAAATTTTGCTAAATCCATCGTGTAAGTAGGGGAGCCAACCTGGTCAGCAACAACGCCTACTTCTCCACGTTCTTTTCCCAGTCGAAGCATCGTTTTTACAAAGTTTTTCCCGTTTTTGCCGAAGACCCAGGCGGTCCGGACAATATAAAACCGATCCAAAATTTCCTTCAAAAAATTTTCTCCGGCAAGTTTTGTCCGACCATAAGCGCCAATCGGATTAGTTGGATGGTCAACCTCATACGGCTCACTGGCATTTCCTTCAAACACATAGTCCGTGCTGACAAAGAGCATTTTGGCACCAATCTCCTTCGCTGCCTGTGCCAAATATTTCGTTCCTAATGCATTCACCTGATAAGCCGTCTCCTCATCATTTTCAGCACCATCAACGTTTGTATAGGCCGCACAATGAACAATCACATCCGGCTTAACCTCACTAACTTTCCCCTTTACAGCCATTTCATCGGTAATATCCATTTCTTTCCGGTCGACACCGGTTACGATATGTTCCTTTGAATCTAACAATTTGACCACGTCATGACCAAGTTGCCCGTTAACTCCGGTTACTAAAATATTCATAATTACTCAACCTCTAATCTATCACCATACTGTTGTTTAAAGTATTGTTGATATTCACCGGAAATAATATTTTCCCACCAGTCTTTGTTTTCCAAATACCAATCAATCGTTTCTTTAATACCAGTTTCAAAGGTATGTTTCGGTTCCCAGCCAAGTTCCGTACGAATTTTCGTTGCATCGATTGCATAACGACGATCATGGCCCGGACGATCTTTAACAAATTTAATAAGGGACTCCGGTTTTCCTAAATGTTTTAAAATCGTTTTTACAATTTCAATATTCGTATGCTCATTATTTCCGCCAATATTGTATACCTCACCGACAACCCCTTTATGAAGTACGGTATCAATAGCTTCACAATGATCTTCCACATATAACCAATCACGAACATTTAACCCGTCACCATAAACCGGTAAATCTTTATCATGCAAAGCGTTGATAATCATTAACGGAATTAATTTTTCCGGAAAATGGAATGGACCGTAATTGTTTGAACAACGGGTGATGTTCACAGGCATTCCGTATGTTTCATGGTAAGCGCGAACGAGCAAGTCAGCGCCGGCTTTACTTGCACTGTACGGACTGTTTGGTGCGAGCGGAGTTTCCTCGGTAAAATAACCGGTCTCACCAAGCGTACCATATACTTCATCAGTGGAAACTTGTAAATATTTCTTCACACCGATATTTTTTGCAGCATCTAACAGAACTTGAGTCCCTTGAACATTGGTGCGAACAAAAATTCCGGGATCAGTGATGCTTCTGTCTACGTGTGATTCTGCAGCAAAATTAATGACATAGTCAAACTTTTCTTCTGCAAAAAACCCGTTAATAAACTCATGGTCAGCAATATCACCCTTGACAAACTTGTAATTCGGTTTATTCTCTACCTCTTTTAAATTTTCAAGGTTGCCTGCATATGTTAAAAGGTCCAGGTTAACAATTTGATATTCAGGATATTTCTTCACCATGTAGCGAACAAAATTACTGCCAATAAATCCTGCTCCACCTGTTACTAATACTTTCATCATGTACCTCCTATTTTTATAAATAAAGTTCAACGTGGCCAAATGCCAGCGTTTCTTGTGTGTTTTTTGGAAGGTCTTATTTCTTGTAAAAAAATTAAAATCTGCTTCTCAATGTTTTTGATGTAATCCTAAAAGGCACCTATTTTTCATAAACAAAGTTCAAATCTGCTTCAGCAAGGGTCGGGTGTTTCGTATCTTTATCTGATAAAATTGGTGCAGATGTCGGCCAATCAATGCCCAATGCCGGGTCATTCCATAAAATACCGCCATCATGTTCCGGTGAATAAAATTCGTCAACTTTATAAGCAACAATACAATCAGGTACCAATGTACAAAATCCGTGGGCAAACCCTTTTGGTACCAATAATTGACGATTATTATACTCGCTCAAAATAACGCCTGTCCATTTTCCGTATGTAGGAGAACCTTTACGAATATCGACAACAACATCATAAATCGCTCCTCTTACTGCACGCACCAATTTCAGCTGGGCTTTCGGATTTAATTGGAAATGCAGACCACGGATTACCCCAACTTCACGCGACAGCGATTGGTTATCCTGCACAAAATGATAATCAAGTCCAAGTTCAGCAAAAAGTTTTTTGTTATAACTTTCCATAAAATAACCACGGTGGTCACCAAATACTTTTGGTTCAAGAATTTTAACGTCAGGGATACTTGTATCAATTATGTTCATTGAAATTACCTCGATTCTTCATCAAAAATCCAATATTTTACTGAAAAAATTCAACATTAAACAGACTAAAAATTAGTAAGAAATTATCCTTGATTGGCAATCTTAATCAAATATTGTCCATATTGATTTTTCTTTAACGGTTCCGCTAACTCCAACAATTTCTCTTTATTAATATACCCCATTTTGTAGGCAATTTCTTCAAGACAAGCAATTTTTAATGTTTGTCGTTTCTCGATCGTTTCAATAAATTGCGATGCCTCAAGCAACGATTCATGGGTACCGGTATCAAGCCATGCAAAGCCACGGCCAAGCAATTCAACATTCAGCTCGCCCATTTCTAAGTATGCTTTATTTACATCTGTAATTTCAAGCTCACCGCGGGCAGATGGTTTAATATTTTTCGCAATATCAATGACACGATTATCGTAAAAATATAGGCCGGTAACTGCATAATTTGATTTCGGTTGTGCCGGTTTTTCTTCAATCGATACAGCTTTTCCGTTTTCATCAAATTCAACGACACCGAAACGTTCAGGATCATTTACATAATAGCCGAAAACCGTAGCTCCTTTTTCACGGGAGGCAGCATTTTTCAATAAATTTGTAAAACCATGTCCATAGAATATATTGTCGCCCAGCACTAAAGCAACATGATCATCACCAATAAATTGTTCACCAATCAAAAAAGCCTGAGCTAAGCCACCCGGTTCCGGTTGCACTTCATAAGTAATGTGGACACCCAGATCCGAGCCGTTTCCAAAAATTTGCTCAAACCGACCGATATCCTGCGGCGTAGAAATAATAAGAATCTCTTTAATTCCTGCCAGCATTAAAACAGACATCGGATAGTAAATCATCGGCTTATCATAGACAGGTAGTAACTGTTTAGAAACAACTTTTGTCAGCGGGTAAAGTCTTGTTCCACTTCCCCCGGCTAAAATGATACCTTTCATAAAAACCAGCTCCTTAAATAGAAATTGTGTTTTTACTACATATAGCAGTTAAACATAAATCTGAATGGCATGACTACCTTAAAATTAAAGATCAACCAGCTTGCTCATTAACTTTTATTTTGGTTGTAAACAGCGAAAAAAGCAACGGATATATGAGTTGGAAACTTAAACCTGTAAATGCAAACATATTTGAAAATAAATTAAATAAGAAGATTGTATTCATAATCGCAACTCCAACAATAAAATACGGACTTTTTATCGTTTTTAAAAATAGAATATAGAAAAATGCAAGAATAAATAAAAACAATATAAAGAGTGACATACCAACCCACCCAAGGATCGTATAAGCTTGAGCAAATGCTGTAGAAACGTTTAGTTCCGGTGTAATCTGGATGGGATTTGGACTGGTTATATTAAACATTGCCACAATTCTTTTACTTATGAAGTCAGGAAAAAGTTGGGTAACCGTAAAATCAAAAGAACTGTCAATATTTACATCCTCGGTAAATTCAAATTCATTAATTGTCTTTTGGAGATTTGCCAATGGTGATGTTAAGTAAATATATGTCCAAAAAAACTCTTTAGGAATAAAAGATTGTCTAAATTCTTCGGTAGCTCCACCAATGTCTAAAAACATTTCATTATCATTTAAAGATGTATTTGTTTGATACATACTGTTCAGTCGCATATTTCCTAACACACCAAAAAGATATAAAGCAAAAAGTAAAAACACAGCCAGTCCGGCAATTTTTTTTAAAGTAATTTTGTATTGGAATTTAATCAAGTAAATAAACATACAACTCATCATGATCATTACAAGCATACCCCTGTTCATAATTAAGACAGATGGTATTAATGTTAATATAAATAGAATTATAACTTTCTTTCGCTGAGCCAATTTCTCAGTAAGACATAATTGAAAAAGGTAAACAGCGTAAAAAGAGTTAAATGTAACTAAAAGGACATGGAAAGTTGGGATCCCAAATTCATGATAAGGAACTGTAGGACCACCAAATATTGAAAGGAAAGGAAAATTGCCCTCATATAAAAATTCCAATCCATATCCGGCTAAAATAAGAATAGAAATCAATTGTATATTATTTTTGTACGACAAGTTTTCAAAAACGATCACTTTGTCCTTAACAAATGCTGTTCCTATAATTAACGCAATTATTATTGTACATAATAAGAAAATAATTAAGGATATACTAAGTTCCGGATAAAGGTCTGACCACCGGAAGAGATAAGCAAATATTACAAAGACAAATGATATAACATGTATGTAATAGGGGTTAATCATTTCATAAGGCTCCTTTAATTGAATCTTTGCCTATTTCTTTTTCGTGTGATTTAAAATAAATGCCAAAATGGTACCTATAATCATACCAATAAGAACACCCATTACCATCTTTTCATTGGTTCTTGTCAACAATATTTCAGATACTTCATCTTTTTCAGCCGGATCAACAATTTGAACGGTATCTACATCTAAATACTTCGGTAAAACGTCCTGTAATGAGTAAGCAACTGCATTGGCAAGTTTTGGTGCAACTGTCTGGTCTTCATGTTCAACCTGTATATTGAGAATCTCTGATCCATTCTCATTTGTTACGGTAATCTGGTTTTGAATTTCACTTGCCGTTACTTTTAGCTTTGCTTCTTTAATCGCATTATCTAAAACAACCGGTGTTTTCGCTAATAGTATTGCAGTATTAATAAATCTTGGATAATCATCAAATTGTTTTTCCGCATTTTCGGGTTGCTTTTGCTTTAAGATGATTGAGACATTAGCTTGGTAGGATGGTGCAGGACCTTTTGAGGCAATTGCCCTACCTGCTATTCCACCTATGATCATTGTTAAGATAATTAACCAATAAAATTTTTTAAATGTTTTCAATGTTACCGAAAAAAGTGTTGACTCTTCCACAATAAAACCTCCATATGAACAATAGTTTATATTTCAATCCCTAATCAAGCTAAAAAAACTGCCAACCCCATTTATTAAAGAACTTAATCATTGAAGTAATAAATATTTTAAATAATTTCCAATTTTTATGTGAGCCTCTCTCATAAAAATGGACTACTTCCGAAAAAGGGGTATAAACAGTCCGCTTGTTATTTCTTTCTAATTTTAAACATAAATCATTATCCTCAAAATACATAAAAAATCGCTCGTCAAAGCCGTCAATTTCCTGATAATCATTTCCACGAATGAGCATAAAGCAACCGGAACCCATACGTATATCGACGAGCCGGTCATTGGGAATATTTCTACATTCGTATGAGGCAAGCCGTTTATCAAATATTTTTTTAATAAACCGGAAAGGTATAAATCTCAGCGCATAATCAAATACAGTTAACCGATGCCGCATTAAATGCTGGATAGTACCATCTGAGTTTAAAACTTTAGGTACTAAAAGAGAAATTGTATCATCTTTTTCCATAACATCCAACATGTTTAGAAAGTTTTCCTTGGTAACAATAATATCCGGATTGAGAATAAGAAAATATTTTGCATTACATTTCAGCAAATTATAGTTGTGTCCAAATCCAAAACCTTTATTTTCAGGATAGAAAGTAATTTCTGCAAGATCTTTATAAGTATTTAATCTTTCCTTATAATCATCGTTTGAATGATTATCGAATATGTAAATTCGATAATCGTTAAATGAACCGAGTTCTTTTTTTAAATTGTCAAGAACTTCAAATACATGTTCACTGTTATATGTTACAATGCTTATAGCAACAACAGGGTAAGTCATTTTGTCACACTCTTTCATAATTAGCTATAGGACCCAATTATAATTAATTTCTAGTCATATATTCTAACATACGACTGCAAATTTTAATAGGAATTTTAAATGAATCCGGATTGGTGGCATAATTTTTTATATATCGTTAGATTGAAACAACGCCTTTTCCTAAAAAAAAACTTGATTTTTCAGGTAGTATCAAAATAAAATATATCTTAGGTCCTAGTGAATATCTTTTTTACAGGATTTCCCGTTTCGTGGATGATCATACGAAATAGTAATTTGAATTACAAGGGTAATCTGTTTTGTAATTATTTAATTAAAAGGTTGAAAACAACATTATATATAAATTTTTTAGTTAAAATTACAACCTTAATTATATATAAATCGACGTTATAATGGCAACAAAAGTTGAATAGTAGATTTAAATTCGATTATATTTTCCTGACTACCTTTTGAAAGGATTGAAGAAATGAAACAGCAAAAGATAATAGAACAACAGGATGTTTTTGTTGTGTCTAAAGAACCGGAGGTTGGAATTTATAAAGACAGATTAATATATATTACATTAAAAAGAGTGATAGATATCTTTATATCCACTGTTGGATTGATTTTGTTATCACCTATCATTATGGTTGTCTGTCTTTTTTATTTGTTTGGTGAAAATAAGGGGCCTATTTTCTTTTCCCAATATCGATTAGGTAAAGATGGAAAATTGTTTAAAATATACAAATTTCGTACAATGATTGTTGATGCTGAAAAAAAGCTGAAATGTGATCCACTACTTTATAAAAAATATCTTAAAAATGGGTATAAACTGGAACAGGAGGAAGATCCGAGGATAACGAAGTTTGGTCGCTTTCTCCGCAAAACAAGTATTGATGAAATTCCTCAATTAATAAATGTAATGAAAGGGGAAATGAGTATTGTCGGTCCCCGACCAATTATTGACACTGAATTAGAGGAATATGGAAGTTTGAAGGAAGAGTTCTTATCTGTTAAACCGGGGATTACTGGCTATTGGCAAGTGAGCGGTCGCAGTGATGTGAATTACCCGGAAAGAGTGGATTTAGAACTTTATTATGTACGGAACCGTTCATTGATGTTAGATATAAAGATCATTTTTAAAACATTTTATGCTGTGATTTTTCAAAAAGGAGCCTGTTAGTAATCAGCGTGTATACGCACGCTGGTTTTTTAGCTTAGATTAAACTTGGAATTCAATGAAAAAATGTAATAATAACGGGTAATTTGATATAAATTTAAAATTTTTACTTTAAGGAGGTTATATGGTTGGGGTTTCTTGAGATCAAAGGGAAAACATGGATGAATATTATACTGGCCGTTTTTATTGTTGGACTGATTCTATATATAATTCCGCCTATATTATTTGATTTGAAATATATTCTTTCATGGACACTGATTTTGTTAAGTATACTATTCTACACATTTGTTTATTATAAAACAAAAGACTTATTTCATCCTGTCGGTATTTTTTCTTTAATATTAATTTTTACTGTTGGAGTGGCTAATTTTAATTTAAGTTATATTCAGTCACCGTGGACGGGAAAAACTTGGCTTGCCATTGTTTGTACATATGTATCCTTTTTAATCGGCTATTTTGTAATGAAATGGATACAAGGAAAAAAGAGGATACCAAATATTTCTTTTGATGTGAAAAACAAGAAAAGTTTTTTACAATATATCTATGGCTTGTTTACAGTATGTTTTCTTGCTTACATCCTTGAAGTTTTTGAAAGTGGTTTCCAGTTACCGATATTTTCCAATGAACAAGGTTCATATAAAGAATTTGGTATTAAATTTGTCCATTATTTAACGGTATCACTGGCGTTGGTAAATTATTTTATTACATTATACTTTTTTAAATATCGTAAAATCAATAAACTGTTAATTACAATTTACATTATTTCATTTATTGCGATTGTTACGCTTCTATCGAGACAATTACTGATTTTATTAGTCTTGATGACCGTTATTTCCTATCATTATATAGTCAAAAAAATTAAAATCCAACAATTATCTATTCTTTTATTAGTCGGGTTAATTGCATTTACGTTATTAGGAAACTTACGTTCAAATAGCGGGCAATACATTTTGATTGTGGCAAAGATGGTTGAAGGGGTTGACTCACCACTAGTTGGGTGGCTTTATTCATATATTGCGATTAATTATGAAAACCTGAATTATTATATTAACCATTTTACGGATATGCATTACGGGGCAGTTTCATTTTTCCCTCTTTTCGCATTTACGTTAACAAAACAATTTGTTCAAGTTGATGTAACACAATATTATAAAGATCCTAATTTCACAACAAGTACCATGATGTACGATTTTTACTTGGATTTTGGATTAGCGGGGACAATTATATTTCCGGTAATCATTGGTGCATTAAGTTATTATTTATATAATCAATTGAAAGAAAAAAAATCAATTTATACAGTTACATTATATGCAATGGTTGCACATAATTTATTTTTTGTTTTCTTTATTAACTTTTTTGCCAATACATCGTGGGTATTTTATTTAGGACTTGTCTTTTTACTAATACTCGTTACGACGGATAATCGATTATTGCGAACTGTACTGAAAAGGTGAGGATATAAAAATGACTTATGAACTACCGGTTGTCGACATTCTCTTGGCAACTTACAATGGTGAAAAATTTATACGTACTCAAATTGACTCAGTTATCAACCAAACATACACTAATTGGAAATTAATTGTAAGGGATGACGGGTCTACCGACAATACGGTTGAAATTATTAAAAAATATGTAAAACATTATCCGAACAAAATTAAATTGATTGAGGATACGGATCGAAACTTGGGTCCGTCGAACAATTTTTCCAGATTACTTGCTTCATCAACGGCAGAATATATTATGTTTTGTGATCAAGACGACCTTTGGAAAGAAAATAAAGTAGAAATCACTTTAAAAAGAATGTTGGAAGTGGAAAAAAAATTAAATCAGCCTATTCTTGTACATACAGATTTAGAAATAGTTGATAGAGAGTTGAATACTATATCAGATTCCATGTTTGATTTTCAAAACTTAAATAAGCACTATGTATCTATCAATCAACTTTTAGTCCAAAATAATGTTACTGGTTGTACAGTAATGATTAATAAAAAATTAAAAGAACTTGCTGAACCGATTCCAACAGAAGGAATTACTATGCATGATTGGTGGTTGGCACTTGTGGCAGCTGCTTTTGGTAGAATTGAATTTGTTGATGAGGCAACAATAAAATATCGTCAACATGGTAACAATGATGTCGGGGCAAAAAAATACACAGAGCAAATTATTAAAAAAACAAAGGCAATTGATAAAATGTATGATGTTGTCTCCGATAACTTTGTCCAAGCAAAAACATTTTTCGATCGATATAGGTCTACCTTAGATAACCATGATAGGGAAGTAGTATCTCAATATGTTAATTTAATGACATATAATCCATTTAAACGTATTGCAATTATCAATAAATATAAGTTTCAAAAGCAAGGTTTCATTCGAAATCTTGGTTTTAAACTGATCGCTGCTACAATAAAAAAATGAAAACAAAGGTTGATGCTAGTGAAAGTATCAGTATTAATTCCAACATACAATGCGGAACAATCTATCAGGCCATTATTATCAAAATTAGAGAATCAAAAGCTCCCTGAAGGGGTTGCTATGGAAATAATACTTGTTGATTCTTCCTCAACTGATCGTACAAAGGGGATTGTAAAGGAGCAATTTCCAAATGTCCAATTTCATACAATCCCAAATAAAGAGTTTAATCATGGTGGGACAAGGAATATGCTGGCTGATTTGGCTACTGGTGAGTTCTTACTTTATATGACACAGGATGCAATTCCTTTTGATGACAGACTGATTATGTTCTTACTGGAAAATTTCCAGGATGAAAATGTCCTAATAGCTTGTGGTCGTCAAATACCGAAAGAGGACGCAAACCCGCTTGAAAAATATGCTCGATCCTTTAACTATCCTGATAAAAGAATTATAAAAGATAAAAGTAAGATTTCTGAATTGGGAATAAAAACTTTTTTTAACTCGAATGTATGCAGCATGTACCGGGCAACTCTTTTTCATGGAAGTGAATTTCACGGATTTCCAAATAATGTTATTTTAAATGAAGATATTATTCTTTCTTATTATGTAATTATGAAGGGATACAAGGTTATATATGATAACAGAGCCATCGTTTATCATTCACATAACTATTCGATTAAGCAACAGTTCAAGCGAAACTTCGATATTGGGATGGCTTTTAACGAATCAGAATTTATGCTACAGAATGTTTCCAATGAAAAAGAAGGGATCAAGCTTGTGCTGGGACAATTAAACTATTTGATTAAAAATGGTTATATAACTCAAGTGCCTCGGTGTATTGTTGAGTCAGGAGTGAAATTTATCGGATATAATCTCGGGAGGCGGCATCATTTATTCAGTGAAAAAACAAAACGTAAATTATCAGCATATATGAAATAAAAAGTGCAACCTAATTTACTCCAGGGTTGCGTTCTTTTTTACAGAAGCAAAGAAGAGTATAAAAAAATAATAGAAGTATGTCCGTATGAACATTTTTGTTATTCGAGCAACTGTACTAGTCTGACAAAAATTTGTTTGCAATTCTAATACTTGTTTTATTTTAGCAACAGACTTCAAGAGAATAATTAGGGTCAAGTTTATTTGTCTAACTCTGTACACCGGCAAATGAAAGGATTAACAACTTTTTCGATAATACATTGACATGTTTTTATGCAGTGTTCCAGTACAGAGGACGAATCAATCGGGTTTGAAGTGTTGAAAGCCTTCGAGGATAAAATTGGAATGAATAAGATCAGCCTGTCACTGCAGAAGGCTCACACAGGAATTTTTATTGAATAAAATTGACTGGTAAGCATGGGATAATAGTCCTTAGTCGTTTTTAATTTAAAATGAAAATCGGAAACTTTTTATACAAAACCTAATAAACTCATCTCTTATAAACTAGGTAATTTTTACTATTTTCATAGGATTATGATGAAAATTGAGTATTTTGTAGGAATTTTTGATTTAAGTTATTTTAAAAACATGATATTATATTTAAGTATAATGAGAATAAGGGTTTATAAGGAGGGATATTCTTAATTGGGGAGTAAAAAAATTAAATATCTAGTAGCGGGTTTTTCCTCATTTCTTATAGCTATGATGACAACTAGTTTAATAACTTCTGCTGCGACCTATACTTTTACTCAATCTGGTAGAAATGTCCATTATAACTGGGGATATGGTAGTCCTGCAGGTATACCTGTTGATCAGTTTAGTGCTATAATTGATCAATCAGGAAATTACACAGCCGGTGATTATTTCATACAAACGATGGCAGATGACGGTGTCAAAGTGGAAGTGGATGGAAGTTGGCCAATAGATCGCTGGAGCAACTCTGGTGGCGCAATTGACCGAGCAATATGGCCAAATGTAAGTGCAGGTCAGCATACAGTAAAAACCCATTACTATGAAGATGGATCATTAGCTGCACTTTTTACGGATGTTGTCCCGTTTAATTCATGGTTAGCATATTACTACCCAAATAAACAATTGTCAGGACTACCGGCTAATGCAAATGTAATCAACCCAATTGGTGAGTTTGGAAACTTAAAAGAATCATTTAGTAAATCAAGTCAACCCCCAACAGGGGTTAAACTAGAGGACTTTTCTGCACGATACACGACAGCTAAAAGAATTCAAGCCGGAGAATACGTTATTCGAGCAAGAGCAGACGACGGAATTCGGGTTTATGTAGATGGAAAACTAGTTGTAGATAGGTGGTCAAACAGTAGTTTTACTGAAGATGCAGTAAAAATCCAGATTTCAGACCGAGAAAATGTACCAGAGAATGAACGGAATATTCACTGGATTGATGTTGAATATTATAATGGTGCTGATATCGGAGAAATAGAATTCTTTATAGAACCTTTCCAAACCGCAATTGACAATAGTTGGGTAGCAGAATATTACCCCAATACAACACTTAGTGGTAACCCGGTAGTTATTGGTGGAAAGAATTCATTAACCTCAATTAAGGATTTGAATTTTGACTGGGGTAATGGTTCACCAAATTTGAAAATACCAAGTGAAGGGTTTTCTGCCAGATATACAAAGAAGGTCAGGTTTGAAGAAGGAATGTACCTGTTTAGTGCTTCCTCAGACGATGGTATCCGTATTTGGGTTGATGATCAAAAAATCATTGATTCTTGGACAAATGGGCAAGGACATCGTGGTCAAGTAAAGCTTTCTTTAGCCGAAGGGGAACATACCATAAAAGTCGAGTATTATGACGCCTCTGACTTAGCTAACATTTCTGTGAATTATAATAAATTTGCAAATTGGTCTACACAAGGTAGAAATGTCCATTACAATTGGGGTGCAGGAAGTCCTAATGGAATGCCAGCCGATTTCTTTACAGTGGATGTTGATCAATCAGGAAATTATACAGCTGGTGATTATTTCATACAAACGATGGCAGATGACGGTGTCAAAGTGGAAGTGGATGGAAGTTGGCCAATAGATCGCTGGAGCAACTCTGGTGGCGCAATTGACCGAGCAATATGGCCAAATGTAAGTGCAGGTCAGCATACAGTAAAAACCCATTACTATGAAGATGGATCATTAGCTGCACTTTTTACGGATGTTGTCCCGTTTAATTCATGGTTAGCATATTACTACCCAAATAAACAATTGTCAGGACTACCGGCTAATGCAAATGTAATCAACCCAATTGGTGAGTTTGGAAACTTAAAAGAATCATTTAGTAAATCAAGTCAACCCCCAACAGGGGTTAAACTAGAGGACTTTTCTGCACGATACACGACAGCTAAAAGAATTCAAGCCGGAGAATACGTTATTCGAGCAAGAGCAGACGACGGAATTCGGGTTTATGTAGATGGAAAACTAGTTGTAGATAGGTGGTCAAACAGTAGTTTTACTGAAGATGCAGTAAAAATCCAGATTTCAGACCGAGAAAATGTACCAGAGAATGAACGGAATATTCACTGGATTGATGTTGAATATTATAATGGTGCTGATATCGGAGAAATAGAATTCTTTATAGAACCTTTCCAAACCGCAATTGACAATAGTTGGGTAGCAGAATATTACCCCAATACAACACTTAGTGGTAACCCGGTAGTTATTGGTGGAAAGAATTCATTAACCTCAATTAAGGATTTGAATTTTGACTGGGGTAATGGTTCACCAAATTCGAAAATACCAAGTGATAATTTCTCAACTCGATTTACTAAAAAGCTTTCAGTAAATCAAGGAACATATTTATTTAGTGTAAAAGCAGATGATGGGGTCCGCGTATGGGTCGATAATCAACTTCTTATTGATAATTGGAAAAACGTAGATGTATATGAAACTAAGAGTAATGCGATATTTTTAAATAGTGGAGAACATATTATTAAAGTTGAACATTATGAAGGAGGTTCAACAGCTTTTCTTTCTTTGAATTATCAACTTCTCAGCCAAAATAATATTTTCTATAGTATAAGTGATCAAGTTCAATTTAATTGGGGAGAAGGTAGCCCAAATAATTTACCGATAGATGGTTTTGAGGCCGTATTCGATCAGTCTCAATTTTTATCTGGCGATTATTTTATTCAGACACTTGCTGATGATAGAGTTAAAGTAACAGTTGATGAAAAAGAAATGATTAGCAAATGGTATGATTCACCTCCACAAATTAATCAAGCATTACTGCTTAATTTGCAACCCAAAAAATATAAAATTATTACAAATTATTATGAGACAACTGGTAATGCAGCTATTTATTCACATATAGTACCATTTGACACTTGGGTAGCTTATTATTACAACAATAAGAATTTATCTGGAAATCCGGTTGCATCTAAATTAATAAACCCAAGTGGAAACTATAAGGCTCTAATTGAAAATAACGGTGTTGGTAGCCCTATTCAGGGTAATGTATTTAACGACAATTTCTCAGCGGTCTATCGAACAGTGAAGAGGGTAAATCCAGGAGAATATGTCCTCAGAGTTAAAGCTGACGACGGTATACGTGTTTATTTGGATGGTAATCCTGTTCCTATAATAGATAGTTGGACAATAGGAAGTTCAGAAGAGACAGCAGTAAAAATAAATATTGAGAATAGGAGTACTTCTAATCCGGAGGAAAAAAATATTCACTCGTTGGAGGTCCAATATGTTGAGGAAACAGGAAATAGTGATGTAAAGGTTGAATTAATACCATACAATGAGATACTAAATACCGATCAATGGGTTGGATACCTTTATCCTAATACAGGTTTATCTGGCACACCAATCATAGTAGGCGGTGTAGGTGCTCATAATCCAATAACTGATATTAATTTTAATTGGGGTTACGGAAGTCCTCACCATAAGGTACCAAATGATAACTTTTCTGCAAGGTATGTAAAAAAAGCCTACTTTAGTGAGGGCAGTTACCAAATAAAAACTGTATCTGATGATGGGATCAGAGTTTATGTTGATGGTAATCCAATAATAAATTCATGGGTGAATAGTGGTGCGGATTATATAGAGGAGACAGTCCTACTATCAGAAGGTACGCATGAAATTATTGTAGAATACTACGATGCAACAGATTTAGCTGAGTTAAAAGTGGATATAATAAAAGCATCCAATGTCAATTCAATGTACGTATCTGCACCGGTTTTACCTGTTTATCGTAGTTTCGAAGAGTTAGCTGACTATCGTCAACATCTAATTTATTACAATCCTAGTTATACTAGATTTTTTGAATTAAATTATGGTGATTTGGTTACAATAGTAGCTACTAACCAATATGCAGCAAAAATTAAGACTTCTGATGGAAGAGTTGGTTGGGTCCATTTAGATTATCTTGATAGAAACTTGATAGATGACACCTGGCTAGTTAAAGAGGGGAGAAACTTCAGATCAGGTCCTTCTAATAGTAGTTCATCGATTGGATTTGTCCCTGCAGGTTCCATAGTATACGTCTTAGATTATATTAAAACTGCTGATCCTATTTTTTCTGAGTGGTATTATATTCAAACTCAATCCGGGCAACGTGGTTGGATATGGGGAGCAATAGCAGGTGGAGCTCAAAATTCTGGTAGAAATATTATTAGATATGAGTCTTCTAAAAATGGTGCAGTTACAAATAATATAACACCATTTACTCCACTAACATCTAAATCGAATGTTACTGTACAACAAATCGATAGTTTTATTAATTATAAGACTGGTGGTAAAGGTATAATGGTTGGTATGGGTTATGCATATTTAGAAGCTGAGAGACAAAGTGGATTAAATGCAGTTTATCTATTAGCTCACTCTGCACTAGAAACTGGTTGGGGTACTTCAGGAATCTCAAAGACGAAATATAATTATTATGGTATAGGAGCAATTGATTCTCAACCTGCACAAGGTGCATATACTTTTGACTCTAGAGAAGGTGGAATTATAGCAGGGGCAATATGGATAAGTGATAATTATATAATTAGATCTTGGGATAAAGATGACAAAGTACCTTTCTATCAGCCGACTTTAGATAATATGCGTAATGATAATAGCTGGCATCAATATTCTACCGATGAGGCTTGGGCAGTAAAAATTGCTAATATTATCCGTGAATTTAATAATTTTTTAGGAAATTAATCTTTGTAATCCATTTATTAAGTAGCCAATCGCTTTTATGCGATTGGCTACTTTTTGGTGCGCAATGCATGGCGATTGACTAGGAGGTGAGAGTCCGCAATGGGGATCGATAGTGACCCAACCATTAGCCAAAGAGCAAATGTGTCCGTGGTGACACGCGAATCTGAAGGAAGACGGACACAAAATGCCGACCTGAGGACACGAACATCATCAGGCGGTGCTCATCAAACAGGTATCTAGTTCAGGTATTATGCTTAGAACGAATTATTTGATTTACGGGCAATTGAGGTTTTCGCTCATACAATTTGAAAAATAGACGTCCCTAAATAGACCCTCACTGTGACCTCGGAATCGACCGGCTTGGAAGGCGTTTGCAAGTAGTGAAAAAACAAGACTGAAGCCTTATATGAATAGAGGACTGAGGTTAAGCGGTGATACAACTTAACATTTCTTAAATACATTTAGTTTCGGTAGGAACTTATTCCGGAAGTGACAGTTAGACGTACTGATCACTTGCTTCATTTCACGAAATATGTTTTCAATTTTGAAATTGGTTTCTGCCCAACTCGATGATGTCTGTAGCGGTTTCCCCCGTAGAATCAGCACAAAGCGCAAGCCACCAGAGCAACTTACGGCATCCCAGAAATAGTCTCTCCCTGCCTCCAACTATTCATGAATTTACAAGAGGGTGTGAAACCTTCAACGACTGAAAAATTCAAAAGAATAGACCGAACAACATGGTTCTTATGTGGTACAGATGATCAAGCAAGCTACTATACCATCTGTTCCATTTAAAATTCAATTCCATTGTTTGATCGGTACTTCCTGACGGTTTCCGGACTGGAGCAATGGAGGGAAACTATGATCAGCTGCATATCGTCACGAAGGCAAAGGTAAGGAAGTAGCCTATGAGTCCATCAGCCAAGAAAAAAGGTCAGGAACGTCCACCAATGTGGCACCGAACAGATGTCCAAAGATATACTCTGCTTGGAGTTGTTCTCAGATTCTTGATGAACCTCCTTGATGCTAGGCATCCGGTGGGCTCCCTTGACCTGTTTCATCACGTCACCGACAAGCATCATCGCTCCATTTACGGAGTACAGGGTAGGTTTGCGTGAACTATCTGAAACCATTTAGGTTTTCACGATAATTATCAGAGTAGTGGGATAAATGAATCAATTTATTATAATGGCTAGAATACAAGGATAGGCCCCGGACAATAGAAGTTAGAGGTATGTCCTGAATGCTATAGATGGATTATTTAGCTTATAATAACAACAAGCCAATGAAATTTGTCTGGTGAAACAGGAAGGAAAATTATATATAATGGAATCAATATATTTAGAGGAAATAACGATGTCACAGACTGCTTGTAGCACAAGGACTTGGAAAGGGGATTAAAAAAATTTCCCAAAAAAAGAGGAAAAAACAAGTGGAATTAGCGCAAAAAAGAAGATAGGGAGAAAAATTATTTGTTTCTTAAAAATCACTATTAATTGATCTTTTTCAATCGTTATTGCTTGAACTATTCATTTATATTATAATTACTCGTGAGAAATCTATAAAATTGAATTACAAAGGAGAGTAAAACTATTTTTAGCACACTAAAGATTAATAAGACATTATTTGAAAATATATCTTCTCTAACCTTATTGAAATTTTTTGAATATGCCCTTCCCCTTCTGACCATTCCATACTTGGTTAGAACCTTGGGTATTGAAAATTTTGGAGTTTATTCATTTGCTACGGCGTTCATGAGTTATTTTGTGGTTATTACCAATTATGGGTTTGATTTGACGGCTACAAGAGATATTTCTATTAATCGAAGTAATAAAGAATATATTCAGAAGGTAGTTTCTACTGTTTATACAATTAAAATATTATTGGCTTTCATATGTTTTTTATTGCTGTTAGTTTTGATAACCTTTGTACCGAAATTTAATCATGAGTTTAATGCTTATCTTATAACATTTATTTTAGTAATAGGAAATGTTTTATTCCCGGTCTGGTTTTTTCAGGGTATAGAAAATATGAAGTACATTACTTTTTTAAACATAACTGCAAAACTTATTGTAACACTCTCAATTTTCATATTGGTAAATGATAGAAATGACTATGTGTTAGCGTTATTTATAAATTCATTTAGTTATTTATTACCCGGTATTATGGCTATTTTTATTCTGTATTATAAATACAAAATAAAATGGACTTCAGTTAATAAAAATGATATCTTAAAAATGATTAATGAAGGTTGGAATATTTTTGTTAGTACGTTTTTAGGAAATATAGTTGCTTCCAGTGGTACATTTATATTAGGTTTAACAAGCAGTAATTCTGCCGTTGGAATTTATTCTTCTATTGAAAAGATAGTAAGAGCAGTTATTGGATTATTTACGCCTATAACTCAAGCACTTTTCCCATATATAAGTGCAAAATTTGCACAGAGTTATAATTTAGGGTTAACTATTGTAAAAAAAGCAGGAAAAGTTATAATGTTGACTGCGGTATTGATTGGAATACTGATTATCTTGCTTTCACAATTTATACTAAAGATTTTATATGGTGCAAATGTAGCTGAGTATAGTTTAGTAATGCAAATTCTAGTCGTTTGGTTAATAATATCTGTATTAAATAATATTATTGGCTATCAATACCTAATTGCTTCCGAGCAAGAAAAAAAATATACTAACTCATTTTTATTGGCAGGATCAATCACAATATTTCTGTATTTAGTTCTCTCTGTACCATTTTCGATGTATGGCATAATTTTTGCCATGCTTATAGGTGAATTGTCACTGACATTTTTTATGATATTATCTATTAGAAGAGATAAACTTTTAATAAGCAAGAGGGGTTCATAATGAATAAAAAAATTTTGTACTTAATGCATGTTGATTGGGGATGGATTAAGCAAAGGCCCCATTTTATAGCAGAAAAACTCGATAAGAAATATGATGTTAAAATTTTCTATATGGTCTCAAGACATAGAAAAGTAATGACTGATAATAAATCAAGCGTAGATACTTTCCCAATAATTACGTTGCCATTTAAAAAAATTAAATTATTCTATTTACTGAATCTTATAATACAAAGAAGTTTATTTTATTTGATAATAAACTTGCAAAGACCAGAAATAATATGGATAACTCATCCACTTATGATTGATTATATACCTAGAAAATATCTGTCAAAATATAAAATTGTTTATGACTGCATGGATGATATTCTAGGTTTTGAGAATTCACAAGAAATAAAAAAATTACTGGAAAGAAATGAGAGGTTGTTATTTAAAGAGGCCGAGATTGTTTTTGTATCAAGCGAACATTTATGTGGGGAAATAATTAAGAGAGGTTGTGATCATTCTAAAACAGTTATTGTAAGAAATGGTTATAACGGGGAATTAATTTCAACATATAGAGATGAAAAAAGGAATAACAAGGAGTCTTTTAAAATCGCCTATATAGGGACTATATCTAGTTGGATTGATTTTGACTTAATATTGTATAGTTTAAACCAACTAGACAATATTGAATATCATTTTTACGGTCCAGTTGATAGTAAGGTACCCAATCATGAAAAAATATGGTTCCATGGTTCAATAAAGCACAGTGAATTATATGAGACAATAAAGGACTGTGACTGTTTAATCATGCCATTTAAAATTAATAATCTAATCTTATCCGTAGATCCAGTTAAATTGAACGAGTACATTAACTTCAATAAAAATATAATTACGGTATTTTACCCTGAAATTGATAGATTTCGTCATTTTGTACATTTTTACAATAATAAAGAGGAGTATATTGAAATTGTTAGGAAGTTACAGAAGGATAATACAATTATTTATAGTAATGAAAATAGGGAAAATTTTTTGTTAGAAAATAATTGGGATAAAAGGATGAAAGTAATTTTTAATACATTAGATAATATACAAACTGAAAAGGAATAGAGTACAAAAATTTAGGGAGTGAATTTTTTGTCAACAACTCGCAGCAAGATAAAAGTCATGACTATATTTGGAACCAGACCCGAAGCAATAAAAATGGCACCATTAGTACTTGAATTGAAGAAGGAATATTCTAATATTGAATCTATTGTAACAGTGACTGCACAACATAGAGAAATGCTTGATCAGGTGTTAGATGTATTTAATATTGTACCAGATTTTGACTTAAACATAATGAAAGAGCGTCAAACATTAAAGGATGTTATAATACGTGCATTAGACGGACTGGATCAAATCATGAAACAAGAAAAACCAGACTTAGTCCTTGTTCATGGAGATACATCTACAACTTTTGTAGCCAGCCTTGCAGCGTATTATAATCAAATTACAGTTGGACATGTAGAAGCAGGTCTTAGAACGTGGAATAAGTACTCACCATTTCCTGAAGAAATGAACAGACAATTGACGGGGGTTATTGCCGATTTGCATTTTGCTCCTACGTTAAAAGCAAAAAGAAATCTTCTTCAAGAAAATAAAAAACCAGAATCGATATTTGTAACAGGGAACACGGCTATAGATGCATTAAAAACAACAGTTACAAAAAATTATCAGCATCCTGTATTAGATAAAATAGGACAGGATAGAATGATTTTATTGACCGCTCACAGAAGAGAAAACTTAGGAGAGCCTATGCAACATATGTTTCGTGCGATAAAACGATTAGTGGATGAATTTGATAATCTTCAAGTAGTTTATCCGGTTCATTTAAATCCTTCCGTCCGGGAAGTTGCGGACGAAATATTAGGAAACGACGAAAGAATCCATCTAATTAATCCATTAGAGGTTATCGATTTTCATAACTTCTTGTCTAGAGCATACATAATCTTCACGGATTCTGGCGGTATTCAAGAAGAAGCTCCTTCTTTGGGGGTACCAGTTCTTGTCTTAAGAGATACAACAGAAAGACCTGAAGGAATAGAAGCAGGAACATTAAAATTGGCGGGAACTGATGAACAAAACATATATAATCTGGGTAAAGAATTATTAACGAACAAATCAGAATACGATAGAATGTCCATGTCTTCTAACCCTTATGGAGATGGGAGAGCATCATCCCGTATTGTAGATGCAATTTTATATCATTTTAACAAAACAGACAAAGCTCCGAGACCTTTTATGTAAATTAATCTTATAGTAAAAAACGTACTTCAAGTTAAATTTGAGGTATGTTTTTTATTTGTGGGAAAATGTTTATTTGAAATAGTTTTTGTGGCAAAATATTATTGAAAAACTTTCAAAGGAAAGTGGATAGATAACCTTCGAAGTATTTTTCACGGTTTAGTGAACCAAATTCTATATAAAGAGTTTGATTCTCATATTATGAAAAAAAATATTTTCTTGTATCCGAATATCTAAAAAGGATATTAATAAGTTTATCACTCAAGTTAAATGAGGAGTTTAAAAATGAAACAATTTCTGAAATTTGGTGCTGTAGGAATTTTAAATACACTTATATCGGTTGTAGCATATAATATTTTGGTATTAATAGGTTTGAATTATATTATTTCGAATATTTCAGGCTATACTTTAGGGGTACTAAATAGTTATTATTGGAATAAAAATTGGGTTTTTAAATCAGGTTCAAAAAGGAATAGAATATTTTTGAAATTTATTGCGGTTAATGTTATTTCACTTGGATTAAATACATTATTTTTATATATTTTAGTTGACACATTAAATTTTCATAGTGTTATTTCTCAATTAATTGCTACAGTCATTGGCATGATTATCAATTTTGTTTTGAATAAAAAATGGGCCTTTGAAAGTAAGGAATCATCAAGTACTTAAACTATTAATAAAATCAAGTATTTTAAAAACGTTTAACTATCAGTTACGATCCTAATCAATAACTTATATCCTCTAACTAAAAAATATTTTTATATTTGATCAAGCACAATGTTTTATATTATTGATAATGTCTCTAACTTTGTTTTTAATATTATAAGGGAAAGTAAATTGGCTAATAGTGGAATGTGCCGTATACTTTAAGGAGGAAGACGAATGCAAGAATTATTATCGATTGTCGTTCCAATGTATTTTGAAGAGGAAGTAGCTAGGGAGTGCTATAACAGGTTAAAGGCGATAATGAATCAACAGAAATATAACCATGAATTGATCTTTGTAAATGACGGTAGTACGGATAGGACATTGGAGATATTGACAGAAATAGCAGATAGGGATAAACAGGTAAAAATTATTGACTTTGCACGCAACTTCGGACATCAAATTGCTGTGACCGCTGGTATTGATTACGCAAAAGGAGATGCTATTGTAATCATTGATGCTGATTTACAAGATCCACCTGAAGTAATCCCGGAATTAGTAAATAAGTGGTTAGAAGGCTTTGATGTTGTTTATGCAAAGCGTAAAAAAAGGAAGGGAGAAACTTGGTTTAAACTTGCTACAGCGAAATACTTTTATAAATTTTTGAATTATATGTCTGATATTTATATACCTAAGGATACGGGCGACTTTAGATTAATTGATAAAAAAGTTGCAGATGTGTTTAGGCAGATGTCTGAGAGAAATCGCTTTGTCAGAGGAATGATTTCTTGGGTTGGGTTCCGCCAGACATACGTTGAATATGAAAGAGATGAGCGGTTTGCAGGCGAATCAAAATATCCTTTGAGAAAGATGGTTAAATTTGCAACGGATGGAATAATTGCCTTCTCTACAAAACCATTACGTCTTGTGATGACGATGGGATTTATATCGGTTTTAATTTCAATTATTGTACTCTTTTACGCTTTCATTGTTAGATTGTTTGGTCAACATGTTGAACCGGGGTGGGCTTCAATTATAGTGGCAATTACTTTTTTCAGTGGCATTCAACTTTTAGGATTAGGTATTGTTGGACAGTATATCGGAAGAATTTATGAAGAAAGTAAGAACCGACCAATCTATGTTATAAAAGACACAATGAATGTTGAGGTAAAAAAAGACATTAGACAAATGGAGATGGCAAAGAAATAGATCTTCAACCAAGCAAATTTATTAATATCTATATAAAGTTTAAAAAATAGAAAATCAATACAATAAGGATGATTATATTGTCAAAATATATTAGGGAAAAAACCAGGTCACAGAATAAGCGAAAAAAAAGGCGATTGAGAAGATGGGTTAAGTTAACATTGACCATAATCCTTCTACTGGTTGTAGCCGTAATCGTCTATGCCCATTCAATATATAATCATGCAAAATCAACTGTAAACGATGAGATGAATATCGTTCTTGATTCAATTGATCAATCTAAAACAAGAACAAAAATTGAAAATAAAGAAATTTTGAATGTGCTGCTCCTTGGTGTTGATGAACGTGCTGAAGTTGATGGATCCCGTTCAGATACGATTATTGTTGTATCCCTAGACCCAAAAAATGAAAAACTAAGGATGGTCAGTATACCGCGTGATACACGTGTAACAATTAGTGGTGAGGGGACTAAAGATAGAATAAATGCTGCATATTCTTATGGTGGTGCGGATATGGCCATCGAAACGGTAGAGGATTTTCTTAATATTGATCTTGACTACTATGTGGAAATGAATATGCAGGGACTGGCTGATCTTGTTGATGCAATTGGTGGTATCACTGTGAATAATGAAATTGAATGGTATGATGAAGGCTTTTACAAAAAGGGTTATCACTTCAAAAAAGGGGAAATTGAACTGGATGGTGCGAAAACTATTGGTTATGTCCGTATGAGACATTTAGATCCAAAAGGTGATTTTGGCCGTACCGAACGTCAACGAAAAGTAATTAAGGCAATTATTGATAAAGGGACAAGCTTCGCAACCGTAGCAAAAATGAATGATTTAATTGACGTTGTTGGTGACAACATGCAAACAAATATGAAATTCAAGGATATGAAGGCACTTCTGGCAAATTATATAAATGTAACAAATAATATAGAAAGCTATATGATTCAGGGTAAAGATGACTGGATTAATGGAATCTATTATTATGCAGTGTCAGATCAAGAAATCATTAAGGTTCACAATATGGTTAAAGGAAAAAGCGTTGAAGAAGAAGTAACGGATAAGTAATGGATGAAAAATAATAATGGTACAATTAAGTATGATCAAAAGTTACTAGAGCCAAATATGTTGGAATGAGAAGTAATGAAGGCATATTATAAACCAATAAGTGGTGGCTAAAGTCATTATTTGTAGGATTATATAAATTCCAGTATGTTTAGAAAATGCTCCAGAAGTCAAAAAACATATTCAAAGGTAATTTGGTGAAATAAGAGATAAAGGAAGATAAAATATATTTATCATTAATGAGTAGGGAAAAAATCATGAAGTTAAATAAGGAGATAATTAGCTATCTTATCTTTGGAGTTTTGACAACACTTGTTAAACATCGTTACGTTTTGATTGTTTGATGACATTCTTAAAATGGACTACAAACTGGCTACTACGATTGCTTGGATCGTATCAGTTTTGTTTGCCTTCATAACCAATAAATTATATGTTTTCAACAGTAAAGACATGCAGATCCAAGCGATCCTAAGGAATTAGCATCATTTATGTTTTTTAGATTTCTTTTGTATCTTTTAGATTTGACGATGATGATTGTATGTGTTGAACTCTTAAAGATAGACAACCTTTTGGCGAAAATTCTCGCCAATGTGTTAGTAGTTATATTTAATTATTTCGCGAGTAAGTTTGTTATTTTTAAAAAGGCAAAAGAAGAAGGAAACTAAAGAAGTTTTTCATTCGACAATGAAAAAGATAATCCCATGAATGCTTTCATCATGTCATTCTTGGGATTTTTTATAGAGTGATTATGACACATGTCTATTTTACAACTTTATTAATATTATATTACAAATATTTCTCTTGGGATTTTAATAGGAATATGGGATAATAATTTGTAAATGGAGTAAATGTATTATGAATAAGCTATTACGGAAGAATAAATTATTTTTAAAGAGATTAAAGCCCTTTCATTAAAATTATTCGCCTTATTTTTGCCAACTGATCACGAATTGTTGGTAATTACAGAATATGAATTACAGGTAGGTGGAAAATGGTGAGTTTTAATGAAGTTATGTCACTGGTTATGCCTTCTCTCGTTGCATTACTGTTTTATTCAAAATTATCCGGGAAATCTTTGAATTTGTTTGAAGCGGTTACCCATTTTTCATTGTTTTCCCTTATTACCAATTGTGTAATGTATGGAATATTAATTTATTTTTTAAAAACTGATTCCTTTATTTATACAAGTTTATTTACATTTAAATATACTTTGATGGCTTTGGTTATTTCCCTTTTACTTGTTCTCACTTACCGGTTTATTGAATTAAATGTGAAACTGAAATTGCAAGTGGAGCGGGAAAATGGATAATAAACATTGTTTGAAAAAGGGAATACCTGCCATAGCCATCATTGTAATCGCTTCAGTTATATTATCTTTTTCTTTGTATATTAAAAATTATTTTTCTGACCAAACGGTAGATGAAATGGTATTTTATCTTTTTAATGGGGTTGGAGGTACATCCAAAGATGTAATATTAGCGGGCATTCAAAAAAGCCTGTTTCCGTTTTTTATGATTTTATTGGCTTTACTACTTCCAATATTTCGGTTCAAAGACCGAATCAACATGATTGAAATGAATGTTAACCGCAAAAAGTTACGTTTTTCAATTTTTCCAAATAAAACTTTATACAAATATCGTTTCTCCTATGCACTTATTGTTTTGGTATTATCCCTGTTTGCAGGTTATCATTTAATCGGTGTCAAACAATATGTTGCCAGTTTAACAGATTACTCGACATTTATAGAAGAAAACTATGCAGGTGGGGCAGATGTCAACTTAACTTTTCCTGAACAAAAGAGAAATTTGATCATTTTATATATGGAATCGATGGAAAACTCATTTATATCAAAAGAAAATGGTGGCGGTTGGGAGTACCCTGTTATTCCGGAATTAGAAAATTTGGCCTTGGAACATATTAACTTTTCGAACACTGAGAAAATAGGTGGAGCCTATCAAGTAGAAGGGACCGGGTGGACAGTAGCCGGAATTGTTTCGACGACTACCGGACTGCCTTTAAAAATTCCCATTAATGGAAATGAATATACATCTTCGGATCAATTCTTGGCCGGTGCGTATACATTAGGTGATGTGCTGAAAGAGGCCGGGTATAATTTGGAGTTTATGGCAGGCTCCGATGCAAATTATGGCGGTCGAAGCAATTATTTTAAAAAACATGGAGACTATAAAATCTTTGATGTATATACGGCCATTGAACAAGGTAAGATGGCTGAAACAGACCAAGTTTGGTGGGGCTTTGACGACACACACCTTTTTACTTGGGCAAAAGAAGAAATTACAGAACTGGCAGAGCAAGATGAACCTTTCAATTTTACTTTTTTGACGGCAAATACGCATTTTCCGGACGGATATTTAGAAGAAGGGGCAGAAGAGATATACGGAACGCAATATGAAAATGTGTGTGCTTATTCATCCAAACAAATTGCAGAATTTATCGAGTGGTTACAACAACAGCCGTTTTATGAGAATACTACTTTCGTCATATTAGGTGACCATTTAAGTATGCAAGATCCGAAATTTTTTGAAGAACGTTTATCGGACGAATATGAACGGACCATTTATAATGTGTTCATTAATTCTGTTGCCACGCCTGTTCAAGAAAAAAATAGAACATTTACTTCCTTTGATATGTACCCGACGATATTAGCAAGTATCGGTGTACAAATTGAAGGTGACCGGCTGGGTTTAGGAACAAATCTATTTTCCGGAGAAAAAACATTAACAGAAGAACATAAATTTAATTTTGTAAATGAGGAGCTGGCGAAAAAATCCAATTTTTATAATAGTAATATATTAAGGGATGATTATTTGTATTTGTTAGAACAAGCTGAAGAGACCGATCAAGAAAGCTAAATAATCGTAAGCGTCAGGGTTAAATATTAAAGGGAATCCAAATGTCGTGTTTTCGACTTCAGGATTCCCAAAAATTTTGCCATCCTTTTTAATTCTTATCGGAACTAATATTGTCATTACTGTCATCATTAATCGCTGTTTTACTGTTATCCAATTCCAAATGATTAACCAGCAGCTGTTTCGTCTCTTCTAAAGATTCCTCGTCCAATTTGTAATAATATGTTTTTCCTGGTTTATAGTCGGATCCTTTTAATGTCAGTGATTCAATCGCCAAATTTTTATCATTAAGTCCATAGGAAGCTAAACCACGCATTTCCCCAAATGTCATATTAGTTTTCATATTATTTCCAACTGCTTCGATGACATCATCATATTTAGTAATTGAACCTACAGAAACAGCCTTTTTAATGATAGCCTTAATAATTTCCTGCTGGCGTTTTCCTCTTTCGATATCGTTATCCAATTTCCTTGTTCGAGCGAGAGCAAGTGCCTCTTCACCATTTAATTTTTGAACACCGGGTTTAAGAAAAATTAATGATTTTTCTTTGGAATCGAGTTCGGCAAATTCATACGGAACATCAACCGTTATACCACCTAATGCGTCGACAATTTCGATGAATGCCTCGAAATTGATACTAACGTAATAGTCAATCGGTACTTCTAATAAATTTTCTACCGTTTCGATTGTTGCTTTGGCTCCACCCTTTGAATGGGCGTGGTTTATTTTTGTTTTTTCACCAATTGCAGGCACATAAACATAGGTATCCCTTGGAATACTTAATAATTTAACACTATTTTCGTGCTTGTTTAATGTTGCCAACATTAATGTATCGGATAAATTATTTCCTCTCTCTTTTCTTGCCTCACTTGCGTCTACACCAATAATTAAAATAGAAATATTGTCTTTAGTTGGATCGACAATTTTTTCCCGTAAATCGGATTTATCTCTACCAATACTCTCAAAGGAGTCGGAAATGGCCGAATGTGCTTTCCAGTATAAAAACCCCCCATATGATAATATTGATATAAGTATGATCAAGAAAGGCAATAAAATAACTAGTCGATTTCGTTTTTTTCTTTTTGTTTTTCGGTATAGCCGTGTATTTCCTTTATTGTCCATATAAATTCCCCTTATTTTAAACAATATTTTAAGCCTTACTTAATATATTACCAAAAACCATAAAAAAGGAAACGCTTATTTATAAGGAAATTTTGAATTTAACTGAAAAAGTCGAAATTACAACTCTGCCAGATTTGGAAAAAATAAATGCTTAAAATTTTTGGCGAAAAAGTGTATAATTAATCGTAAATTGTCAAAAAAATATTATCCTATGTGCTTGATTTCTGGTAAATTAGTAATTGCCTAGTTGGAAATGAGAGATATAATAAAAACCTGTCTGTCATTTTTAAATATGATATATACAGTACTAGTTTATAGAAATAAATGTAGTCAACGTTAAAATTTGAATTACTAGGGTGATTGCATTTTTGAAATGAAATAAATGCTTTTGAAGATAAAAATGTACGATCTTAAAAAGTGGTAAAGCGAATAGGATATAAAGGTCATCTCGATTGATGATAAAAGTATGAAATTGTAATGTTAGTTGAAGAAATAAGGTGCTTTAGGCGACCGAATCCCGACAATTTTGAGATGTTTGCAAAGCACATTATGAAGAAATAATGGTAATTTCTATATATCATATACAAAAAGCACAAAATTTTGTTCCTATATAAATTTAGTTAATACCATATCTAGTAATGTTTTTCCAAAATCTTTTTGGGTATCAATTAAATATTCCCTTCAGAAATTAAAACTAAAAATAAGGAAGATGATAAATGGCACAAGAAACTAGAATAAAAACAAAGAAGCGTAAAAGGAAATTGCGAAAATGGCCTAAAGTGATAGGGCTCTTTTTCCTGTTATTCTTTTTAGGTTTAGTAGGTTATGTTTATAGTATTTATGGGCATGCCAAAGAGACTGTTAACGAAAAAATGTCTAAGGATATTGAATCCATCGATACTTCAGAGGTTAAAGAAAAGTTGAACAATAGTGATGTTTTAAATATCTTATTGCTCGGTGTCGATGAACGTTCAGATGATGGCGGACGTTCGGATTCTATAATGGTACTCTCATTGAATCCAAAGCAGGCCAAATCAACTATCGTAAGTATTCCCCGGGATACATTAGCTAAGATTGCCGGAAAAGGGATCGAAACGAAAATTAACCACGCGTATGCATATGGTGGAGTAGATATGTCTGTGGCTACAGTTGAAAACTTGCTGGATATTGATCTTGACTATTATGTTGAGTTAAATATGGAAGGGTTGTCTGATTTAATTGATGCCATAGGCGGTGTTACTGTATATAATGAACTGGAATGGGTTGACGAAGGTTTTTATAAAGCGGGATACCACTGGAAAGAAGGGGAGATTAAACTGGACGGAGCTAAAGCACTCGGTTATGTCCGAATGCGGCATCTTGATCCACAAGGTGATTTTGGTCGGACAGAGCGTCAACGGAAAGTTATTAATGCCATCATTGATAAAGGGAAAAGTATGGGGACTGTAACCAAATTAAATGATGTGATTGATGTTCTGGGTGATAATCTTCAAACCAACATGAGTTTTAACGATATGAAAACTCTTTTATTGGGCTATATGGATGTAACGAAAAATATAGAAAGTTATATGCTCCAAGGAGAAAACGCAACAATCAAAGGTGTTTATTATTATGAAATACCGGATGAAGAATTAGATAAAGTTCATAATATGTTGCTTGGTGTTGATACGGCAGATACTGCAACGTTAACTGATAGCATTGTAGATGATACTGAATAAGGATTTTAAGTGTGGACTACACTTTTGTGTGGTCCTTATTAATATTGTGAGGTAATCCTGCAAAACAGCTTTAGGGTCTTTTAATCCATATTCCGCATATGAACATGATCGACAAAATAATGTTTGTTTAGAGCACAGCCAACAAATCTTTTTATGTATCAGAAAGAATTACATAAAACTGAAACGTTGTGAATAAGATATATCAATCTACTTAGCTTTTAGATTTAATTATGATCATTTGTTTATTGCAAAATAAAAGTACAGAGTCTTGCAATGAATTTGTGCAGAACTTAACTGCATAAAAAAAAGGCTTGCCAGCCCCAATGACAGCAGGATTAGTAAAACCGCTTGAATCCCTTCTATGCCTAGTGGTAATACCTTCTATTTTTTAACAAAGGAAAGTTCTTCATACCATTGTTATTCCAAGGAGACAGTTCCATATGAAGCAGTTCTTTCGTTCCAAAACTGAAGCTTACTCGACATATGAGGGAAGGATGTATCTTATAACGGGGATTGTAGTCGTTCGTTGCCATCTTCTTTCTTGATCTCCAAATGGGTATTCACATTATTACCAATGTCAATCCAAATTACGCGTTTATACTCGCCTTAAGGTGAAGCAAGGCCGTATTCAAAGCGATAAATTGGGGGAGATACTCCCCCGCTAAATTCGACACAAACAGGCGGAATATACTCTCGTCTTGGAGACGAGAAGCTTCCTTCATAATGAGATATCCTTGATCAGTTTGTAGGGCATTCATATGAGAAAGCCGAGAATGCCCTAGAAGAGTATTGTCAATCAGAAAATCCACTAATTCATGCATCTGATAGAACTATTGGTATCCCGATCCACGTTTAGATGGGATTGAATCAACCCGAGCAGGTAGATGGATTGCTTGAACACCTCAAGAAATTGGAAGTTCACTTCTTCCGTGACTGAATGGTTATCAAATATAATAGGGTGCAGCATTTTGGAAATCTTTTTTACATTAAGAAAGTATAAATCTCTAGTAAGGATGCGAATTCGACATAGCGAGAAATTTTAAGGATTAAATTAAGTATAAGCGCAACTACGAAACTGCTGTTGCCTAAAGCTCGAACACTCGGTTTTCCTTTAGTTTTCTCCAATGTTCCAGACATTCTTTTTGGCACTCACGACATAATTTTGGGTCTAGTTTTCCTGATTCATGTGCTATCATAGATAGAGTCAAGACACTCCTCACTTTGGCTTTGGTTAGCACAGTAACCATTCGACACGAGATGTAAGTGTGCTTTTTTAAAAAATACGATTGTGAAAGTAATGGTAATTCATATTTATCAAGGGAAATGTAAAATTACATGCCCTACTTTCCAAATCCATGTTTAAAGAAAAGATGTTAGTTAATAACAAAAAAACCCTTGTTTAATTCAAGGGTGATTTAAAATCTAGTAGTAATTTATTGAAGAAAACAAAACAGTAGAATACGTATAAAATTGTTATTGCTTAGTAATTAAATGTTGGACTCATCATATCCAGACTTATCCTTAGAATTGCTAAAATAACCTATACAGCTTAATAAAATAAGAATTGGTGTTACACTAACGATATAGCGAGAACGTGCTTCCCAAAGAATAAAGAAAAAGAAAAAGCCAATAACTGATAACATGCCAAAAGTATAAAATTCATTTCTATCTTTAAATGTTTTTATTGAAAAAATAAATAATCCAATTAATATGAATAGATGCTGAATTCGAGCATAGCCCTGAACAACAAGGTGTTTAAATCCAGTTGTCAGTCTTGTGAAATTATCAGGATTGAGGGGTGTTCTCATCAATTTATTTAAGGAAAAATATGTCCCGTCAGCCCAAGTGTGTCTAATTTTCTTTATATTATAGTTGATGCTTCCTAATACGCCACGTTCTTTAAAGCGTGCTTCTATCTCCTTCAAATGGTACTTTTTCACCTCATCTTTAGGATATTTACTAAGGAGATCTTCAGTTAAGTCTACATCTTCATATGTCCATTTCCCATAATTTGTTCTATTCTGTCCCATCATAATCCAATGGGTAAATGGATAACTATTCTTTTCTACAACTTCTTTATCAATAATACCTGATTGAAAAACTGTAAAATGAAACCCAGAATTAATCAGAAAGACAATTACAAGAGGAATCAAAAAGAACACTCTCCTCCATTTTTTTAAAAAAAGCAGGAGTACAATACTTAGTGCAATGGAAAAAACAATTAGTGACCCTTTTATTAAATATCCAAAGGCAAACAAAATAGATGCACTGACAATCGGCAGCCATTCCTTTTTCATGTTACCGTCTCTATTAATTAGTATATTTAGAGGTAAGACTAAAAAAATTAGTGATATCGTATCTGAATAAACAATAGGCGAATAAAACATATATGGGAAAAAGAATATGCTAAGAAGTAAACTAAAAATGCCAACTTTCCTCCCTAAAAGTTTCGTAGCAATCCGATAAATGAAAAATTGGCTGATTGTAATGATAGCCACATTAAAAAATTCATACACCATAAGAGAAGGGAAAAGAATTTTACCTATTGCATAAATAATTAAGATTAAAAGCCAATTATTCGGAAAAAGGGTAGAATATCTACCAAGATGACCGGTTGAAAGAAGGGTTTCAGCCTCAATAATAATATTTCCAAAGTCCCATGTGTATGGACTTGTACTAAATAATATAATAATGATAAGTTGAATAATGATACTCATAAGTAGTAATGATAACACTAGATAGGGCTTATCAAATTTGCTAATTATATTTAAAATCAAGGATCGGTATCTGTAAAAAAGAAAGATAAAAACTATACTCAATAATAATGTGATTGTAATAAAACCTTTTGGAGGATACTGATTCACTGGTTCAAACCCTGCATAATTAAACATATTTAGAATTAACAGGAAAATGGATATTCCACTAAAGATGATAAATATAGTTTTTACGAGAAACTGATTCAACTTTGACTCCATTCTTTTTAACCTCCTATATCAAAACACCATCTATTATAGCATTTTTTTGTTATAAATACAGGTATTGATCAAATTTTTTCACTAAAAGGAAAGAATTAACCATCCGATTCTTTTAATATAGATCAACAAGTTAAAATTATTGAGCGTTTATTTTTCCATTAGATAAAAAAACTATTTTTAGGCACAATAAAACAAGGAGGAAATATTATGCATATTAAAGGTTTTATAACTTTAACGGCAATACTGGCAATACTCTTGGTATTAGAGCCTATTACTAGTTTAACAACCTCTTCAGTAGAAGCAAGATTCGATCCTTTCCAACTCTCAATCATCCACACCAACGACACACATGCCAATCTCGATAAAATCGCTAATCGCGTAACCGGAGTCAAAATGCTTAGAGAGAAAAATCCGGATGCACTCCTGCTCGATGCCGGGGATGTATTCCAAGGGACACTCTACTTCAACGCATTCAAGGGACAGGTAGATATGGAATTTATGAATTTGATGGGGTATGACGCGATGACATTTGGCAATCATGAATTTGATCTCGGTTCTACCAAAGAAGGTCATCTGGCATTGGTCGACTTCATTAAAGCGGCAAAATTCCCGTTTGTCAGTGCCAATGTCAATTTTTCTGCTGATAAAAAGTTTACCGGCATTTTCAATGACTTTATATCAAACGAACCGAAAGCCGGGCAAATTTATAATGGCATCATCAAAGAAATCAATGGAGAAAAAATAGGGATTTTCGGCCTTACTACTGAAGAAACAAAGGATATTTCCAGCCCGGGGTCAATTACCTTCAAAAATTATATTACTGTTGCCAAAAAAACAGTAAAGGCGTTTGAAAAAATGGGTGTAAACAAAATCATTGCCCTTTCCCACCTTGGTTATGATGACAAAGCTTCTATCGACAATGACCTTATGCTTGCTGCAAAAGTAAACGGAATTGATGTAATCGTTGGCGGGCACAGCCATACCAAGTTATCGAAACCGGTGATTGTCGAACGGGATGATCATGGTGCTGAAAAAGATCCGACTGTCATTGTACAAACCGGGGCCAACAACATGAACATTGGCACCCTTGATGTACAGTTTGATAAAAAAGGCGTGGTCACAGAAGCGGATGGAAAATTACTATCTGTTTCCGAATTCAAACCGGATCCCGAAGCGGCAAAACGATTAGAAAAGTATACTGCAATAATAAAAGATGTGGCTGAAAAGGAAATTGGGGTCACGCTTGAAAATGACCTTGAAAACCCACGACTTGGGGATGGCACTGGTTCAAAAATCAGCGTCCGTAGCAGCGAAACCGTTCTCGGCAACCTGATTACAGACGGTATGCTAGCAACAGCTAAAAAGTACAATCAAAATGTCGTTATGGCTATTCAAAACGGTGGTGGGATCCGCGCTGGCATCCCGTCCGGACCGGTCACAGTCGGCGAGGTTATCAAGGTACTTCCATTTAGCAATACATTGGCGATAATGGAGGTGACCGGAGCCGATTTAAAACAAGCTCTTGAAATTAGTTTAAAAAAATACCCGGGCGAAAGCAGCCGATTTTTACATATTGCCGGCGGGAAAATTGAATTTGATTCTACCAAAAATGCAGGGGAGCGGATTGTGAATGTTTTCGTTAAAAATTCAAACGGCAACTATGACCAATTAAAAGATGAACAAACCTACTCGATTGTCACAAATACCTTCCTGGCAAAGGGTGCAGAAGGCTATCAGATGTTCGAAAAATCGTATGCAGCGGGGAAGGTTTCCGATCTAGGCATCCTTGAATGGCAAAATTTTCGCGATTATCTGGTGGGACTTAAAAAAATTCCTACTGTAATTGAAGGGCGGATTGTGGATGTAGCCGGGCAAAAGTAATATTGAGAAGGTGGGCCACACTAAATTTATGGAAGCGGACCATAAATGTTTAGGTGGTCCACCGCAAGATTATCGATGGGGCAATAAACGATTGGCCCACCCATTTCCGACATGATACAACCTTCTCACTAATTTATGGGTGGGGCCACCTGAACTCCTACAAAAATTGTCAAAATATGCGACCCCTTTTTTTCCAAAACCAGCAACCACAAGCGCCTAAGCCAAATTCAAACAAACGATTATTTGAACAATCGAGTAAGAATTAAACTCATTGCATTCATGTACATTGAAAATAAAAAATCCTCACATAAAAGTTAGGTTTCGCGGACAAAACGGGCGACCAAGCAGCAGGAACTGTCCAATAGAACGGCTCTCGTGGACAAAATGGGGAGTCTATCAGCAAAAATTGTCCAATAGAACGG
>ERZ1673768.35-NODE-35-length-36007-cov-18.824822_pt1 | contig 36007 bp, 41 predicted proteins | sample MGYA00580142_ERZ1673768 | MGnify/ENA primary metagenome ERZ1673768 (study PRJEB41219, sample SAMN04549649) | soil metagenome | isolation source: soil | place: USA: Texas, La Sal del Rey | collected 2008-06-23 ... | reverse complement strand
ACGCCGCCAGCGTTCGTCCTGAGCCAGGATCAAACTCTCCAAAAAAGAGTTGATTGCTCAAAATTAAAACTGACATAAATGGTTTTTTAAAACGCTTTGTCTTGTTCAGTTTTCAAGGTTCAATGTCCAACAGCAACACTCTTTATTATAACTATCTAGGTTGTTTTTGTCAACCCTTCATTTTAATTTTTTAAGAGTGACTGTGCATCTTTATCTATCAATCTTTATTATAGAAAATCAAAAACGACTTTCTAAATATAACAAACATCATACCTTTCGTCAATCCCAAAATCGCAGGTAATATTTGGAATCTGCTTAGATTTATAATCTATATCACAAACTAATACGGTGAGAACACTCTTTTTATCAATAATAAATTATAAGTAAGAATTAACTATTAAAAGCAGAAAGAATTAATGAACAACTTGGGTTTCTATCACAAATAAAATTTTATCATATCCATTAATAGTATCGTTTCAAAAACCCCAATTCAAATAATTGGGGCTAACTAATTACTTACAAAATTACTTTTCCAACAATTTCATAAACTCACGCATAAAAATCGGTAGATCCGGCCAAGCGTGTGCAGACACAAGATTACCATCAACATATGTTGTACGGTCTGTAACATAATTACCACCCGCAATTTCAACTCCTGGTTTACAAGCAATATATGCGGTTAAGGTTCGCCCTTTTAAAACATCCGGAATGGCCTCAAAGATGAGTGAGGCATGACAGATAGCTGCTATCGGTTTATTTGTTTCAAAAAAATGTTTCACAATTTGCTTTACATGTTCATCCAAGCGAATATACTCAGGAGCACGTCCGCCTGGTATTACCAAACCATCAAATTCACTTGGTTCAACATCTTTAAATTGAGCATTTGATTCCAATAAATAACCTAATTTCTCTTCATATGTATCCCAACCGGTGAAATCATGAATTACTGTTTGTAGTTTTTTTATAGAAGATGCTGAAATGGTTACTTCATATCCAGCCTCTAGCAACCTATAATATGGATAATATACTTCTAAAGCTTCCACCGCATCTCCTGCCAGTATTAAAACTTTTTTACTCATAGCTAACCCCTCCGTTTTATATTTTCACCATACACTTCCATTTTAACTAACTTGTCCAAAAGATTTTGTCGAATTTTGTGGTGTTTCGTAAACTTTTTGTCAATAGTAATAATTCATGGTAAGTTAATGATAGAGGTGTGTGGAATGCAAAAATTGCTGATAAAAGCTTTGAAAAATATTGGTGACCAAAGTCGAATAATTGAATATCGACGTGTTCCGGGTGGAGATATCAATGAATCATATTATGTACGGAGCCAAAAACATACATATTTTATAAAATGTAAAAAACATCCTCCCCAAAAGTTTTTTCAGCTAGAAGCACTTGGACTTGAAAAGATTAGGAAAACAAATTCAATAGCAACTCCACAAATATACGGTATTGGCGAGAGAGATGGCTATGGTTATTTAATGATGGAATGGATTCACGGCAAAAAAACTGGACAAACAGGTGAATGGTTAGGACGAGGTCTTGCAGAAATGCATAAACATAAGGGGCCAGGTTTCGGATTTCAAGAAGACAATTATATCGGGCTTCTTCCTCAAAAAAACAGCTACATCTCATCATGGATTGATTATTATCGCGAATTTCGTTTAGAGCCGCAAATTACATTAGCTGTACAAAAGGAATTATTACCGACATCAACACAGAAAAAATTAGATAAACTTCTTACACATTTAGATCAATGGTTACCAAAGGATTGTATCCCTTCACTATTACATGGAGATTTGTGGGGTGGAAATTGGCTCCCGGGATATAACGGAAAGCCATATTTAATCGATCCGGCCATTTTTTATGGACATCATGAGTTTGAAATTGCTTTTACAGAATTATTTGGTGGTTTTCCGTCCAATTTTTATGAGTCTTATCAAGAAGTGTTTCCATTATCACCAAACTATGAAGAAAGGAAAGCATTATATCAATTATTTTATTTACTTGTTCATTTAAATCTTTTTGGAATTTCATATTTATCATCAATTGAAAATATAGTAACAAGATATGTCGGATAAAAGGCAAAGAGGCTGTTGAAAAAAGTTGTTACATGAATGGAACAAAACAATCTTCATTCTATCGGAATTCCTGTAGATGAGACATTTTTGCGTAAGTCAGTACGTGTTGACATTTTAATTCCATATTATATTGTAGAAAAAAACATTTTCCAAAATACTTTTTTCCAAACAGCCTCTTTCCATTCCCGTTATATTTGCATCGCTTCTTTAAAAATCTTTCCGTTAATACTGTAACCCGAAATCTCAAATTTTTTATGCTTGCTCATTGGTCTTTTCAATTATTTGGTTTTCAATTTGTAAAGCTGCAGAAAATAAATGTAGAAATAACTGATAGGCCGATGTTGTCGTGTCATAATAATTTTTATAATAGAAAAGAATATGAGTCAAGATTTCAACGGATGTCTCATAGGTAAAATTATAAAAATCAACAACGGGAAAATATACAGAATTCCCGATTGGAATTAATGTGCCGGCAACAAGAGCCCCTTCATGGAAGTAAAATTCTTCATTATTTAAAGAAACCTCCACTTCTTTTCTATTCAGAATATCCTCTATAATATATTTTTGTTGGTCATGCTTATTTCTTATTAAATAAAATTTAGGCACTGCCTTCCCCCACTCATTGAGCCAGGCGGGAATAATTTGTTTTTTCCGGTACTTCATTTTATTTTCTAAAACGTATTGATCAATAACATTCATCTCATCGTTCACAGAATTTTGGTAAAGTACATACCACCAAAACAGATTTTGCTCTAATGAAAATTTTTTATTACTTTGCGTTGGATGAAAAGATAAAAACTCATCAATAAACGGTTGCGCCTCGGATAAATATTGTGATAAAACGAAACCGGTAAAGTCATGATAGATATCGATTAATAACAGTTTTTTTAATGGTTCCGGAATTGGATAATCATGGCGAAATTTTTTCGTGCATGATACCGTTTGTGCAAATTCGACTACATTTGTATTATGTGTTCTCATTCCTTCAGTCCTCTCATTATTACAATTTTCATTATTGAAGGGTATTGTTAACAGAACGAAAAACGAAAACTGGAGGTACGAGAAAGGAGAATCAAGAGAGGGTTTTGTATATATTTTACATTTTTTCTGAATATTGGTCAAGGACCTATTATGCATGAACAACACGGGGAAACCATATGAATTTTTGCGGCCACATTTGTATAAAATTCACCGATGTTCTTTAAGAAAAGCGCAGAGCGCCCGCTTAGCGAGGTATAAACTGGCCGGCTAAAAGCGGCAACGTCCTGTTGCAACGTATGTCTGACCACGTCCTGTGGCCCGACCTCCCCGCAATGAGAACAGATTTGCTTCCTTGAATAGGCATCGCACGAAGAAAAAGCGATTAGCTTTTTCTAAGGAAAAGGAAACACGGCGAGTCACGAGCCGATGTTGACTTATCGTAGTGAAGCTACTCCTAGAGTGAACTTCATGAGTAATCTTCCTTGATATACTTCATGAAGCTTTGCGACGAGCTGAACATCCGCTTCCTCGAATAGGCTATGGCGCAGGAGCACATTAAAGGGGAGTTAGTTTCTCAGTCGCTGGCGCTCGGAGCTAGACAATAAAACTAATCCCAAGTTATTTACTTGTATTTTTATACTTTCTTATACTATTAAAAATCCTGCCTCACTACCCGACTTAAATTTTTTTCTGAATGGCAGTTTATTGCTTATTCATTTTCAGGATCATTAGTTTATGAAAAGCAATACAGATTAGGACATGATAATTCTATATTCAACCCCTAAAAATTCGCTTCATTCATGATATATTTTTCACAAAAAATACCTTTCTAAATAAAGGTAAAGGTGCTACTATATATGAGGACTAAAAATCATCATTTTTTAAAACGAGGTTTAATTTCAAATGGAAACGACAATGACAAAGAAAACAAATATAAGTACTTTCGTTGACTTATTTTGTATGGTTCTCGGGACAATCATTACTGCTTTTGCACTAAATATGTTTACCATACCGGCAGGGTTATTATCCGGCGGGGTAAGCGGTTTTTCCCAATTACTCAACCATTTTATTCCTATTAACGTCGGTGTTTATTATTTCCTTTTAAATATACCATTACTGATCTTAGGGTATATTTATCTGGGCAAAAAATTTAGCTTCTATACAATATTAGCAACAAGTTTAGTTTCGTTTTTCTTATTAATAGTCCCGATTAAACATATTTGGACGGATGATCCTTTACTATCTGCTATTTTCGGTGGGGTTTTAAATGCGGTCGGTTGTGGTCTTGTTCTCCGTCGCGGCGGTTCGGAAGGCGGTTTTGATATATTATCACGGGTGATTGCAAAATATCGTAATATCACAGTCGGAAAGTCAAACTTAATTATTAATACAATTATTGTTATTTTATCCGGCTTTATTTTTAATAGCGAAATTGCCTTGTACACCATTATATCGTTTTATTCATCCATGAAAACTTATAATATTATCTTAAACCACGTTGATCGCATCTCATTATTGATTATTACAGATAAAGGGAAAGAAGTGAACGAGGCGATTACAAAAGAACTTCATCGCGGGACGACAATGTGGAATGCAAGCGGTGGCTATACCCAAAAGGAAAAAACAGTGTTGTATTGTGTTATCATGAAAGGTGAAATGCATCAATTAAAACAAATTGTGAAATCAGCAGATCCAAAATCATTTGTCAGCATTATTTCAACGCAAAACGTAATTGGTCGGTTTCATCAGATTTGGTAAAGAAAACTCGGCAACTGTCGAACCTCTAGGCGAGAGCAGAGTCATAGTCAGCGAAAAAATATTATCGCTTGCGAGGTAATGCTACTGAAGCCTCTCTAGTTCACCGAAAAAATATAAAATGTCCCGCAATAAGCGAATTCGTATATTTGCCGGACATTTTTGCATTTTAAACGTAAAAAAATACGTCTTTCATAGATGGCCCATTTTGAGTAAGCCGAAAAAATATCTGAACCAAAAACAGAATAAAAGACATAACATATTAGCCAACGTCAACATGTTATGTCTTTAACATTCTTTTTTCCCACCATAACGGCGAGACAAGCCCCCATATCAAGATACTTCATTTAAAAAGGTGGGATAAACAGCCCGTTCAACTAACCATTAGTAAGGAATGAAGAACCTCCCACGTATTTATTTCCCTAATGTCAATAACATTTCCCGAACGGTTTTACATGCCACTGCAGTTGATGCGCCTGAAGGGTCATATGGTGGTGATAACTCAACCACGTCTGCCGCAACAATTTGGTTCAATTTTTGCATATGCCCAATTGCATCTAATAAATCACGATATGAAATTCCACCCGGTTCCGGTGTTCCAGTGCCGGGAAAAATGCCCGGATCAAGAACATCAAGATCAATCGTAATATAAACAGGCACATTAGCTAATTCGTCCATCTTTTCCGCAAATGTTTCAAGAGAAAATTTTTCCAAATATGTATGTTCTTTTGCCCATTCAAATTCTTCTTTTAAACCGGAGCGAATCCCGAATTGGAAAATCCGACCGTCACCGAGAAACCCATGACAATTGCGAATGACTGAAGCGTGGGACAGTTTTTCACCTAAATAATGTTCACGTAGATCGGTATGCGCATCAATATGGATCAAATGTAAGTCCGAATATTTTTCATATGCTGCTTTAATTGAAGAAAGACTAACAAGGTGTTCTCCCCCTACCATTAGAAATTTCTTCCCATCAGTTAAAACGCCCCGGCTATATTCAAAAATAATATCCATTACCTTTTCGGTATTTCCAAATGGCAAGTCTAAGTCCCCACCGTCAAAAACAGCTATATTCTCCAAATCCCGATCCAAATATGGTGAATAAGTTTCCAAACCATATGAATCCGTACGAATTGCCTGCATTGCAAAACGGGTACCCGGACGGAAACTCGTTGTTCCGTCAAAAGGTACCCCGAACAAAACAAGGCTTGCTTCTTCATAAGATTTATCACAACCGATAAAAGTACTTATATTCATTTTTTTATTCCCCATCTACTAGTGCCTCCCTTACGTAATTCGGCAAACAAAACGCCCCGCGGTGGAGTTCGGTATTGTAATATTTTGTTTGAATCTTAAATTTTTTCCAATCTTCCGCGTGTAAATCTAGCAACGGATCGTACACCTTTGAAGCAAAGCCGAATAACCAGTGACCGGAAGGATATGTCGGCATATGGTACTGATAAACATGCGTAATAGGAAAAATATGTTTAATCTTTTTGTGTGCCCTTTTCATATTTTCTGCATATTCAGTAAAATATGGTGACTCATGCTGATTAATTAAGATTCCATCATTTCTTAATACTCGATAACATTCTTGATAAAATTCGATTGTAAAAAGACCTTCTCCTACAGAAATCGGATCAGTGGAATCAACAAGAATTAAATCAAACGACGCATCGGGTGCTTTTTTCACATAAGCCAAACCATCCTCGAATTTCAAGGTCATGCGCGACTCTTCCTCGATCCCGCCGGCAGTAACAGGTAAATACTTTTGACATAGTCGAAAAACACGTTCATCAATTTCAACCATGACCACTTTTTCCACTGATTTGTACCGTAAAACTTCACGAGCCGTACCGCCATCACCGCCACCGATGATTAGAACTCGTTTTATATTTAGGTTTGTGGCGAATGCGGGATGAACAATCATCTCGTGGTAGATAAATTCATCTTTTTCATTTACCATCATCAAACCATCTAAAGTGAAAAATGTGCCAAACTCCTTACCCTTATAAAAGTCAATTTGTTGGAAGGGTGTTTTTTCACTATAAATTTTCTCATCATAAGCAATGGAAAATTTACATTCTTCGCTCCACGATTCCGTGTACCAATTCATTTTTGACATCATTCCTTCACGACTTTAATATGGTTTGCCTCTTTTGCTTCAGTTAATACATTCCCGATTGTTTGACAGTAATAATGATATTGATTGAGCACCTCGTTGGAAATTAATTCTCCCGGTATAACAAGAGGAATACCCGGCGGATAAATCATCAATGTATCCGCACTTATCCGTCCAACAGCTTGATCAATCGGTATAGATTCTTGCTCAGCATAAAAAGCATCGCGCGGAACAAGAACTAATTTATTTACTTCACTTGTTGTGACGTGAGTAGAAATGATCGTTGCATGTTTTCCATACTTTTTCTCAATATCCTTCAAGGCAAAAACTAGTTTGTCGATGGATTCTTTCGTGTCGAACGAGCTAATCACAGCCATAATGACATATCCTTCAGCCAATTCCATTTGAATGCCGTATTCTTCTTTTAAAATTGTGTAGACATCAAAGCCGGTAAAACCAATTCCATTTACACGGATAACAAGTTTTGTCCAATCATATGATTGTTGGAAATATTTCTCCACGTAGGCTTCTTTTAATACTTCATAGTTCGAATTTGCTTCAATGGACAGAACAGCATCCATTACAATCGGTTTTAATTCCCTATACCGCTTTTTTCCAAACAGAACCATCTCTCTTCGTGCCACATCCAAAGAACTCATTAACAAATAGTTCGCACTTGTTGTTTGTAACATATTCACTATTTTTTGCATACGTTCCGGAGCAATTCGGTTCCCTTTTAATAATAGTAATGAACTTTGGGTTAAGGAACCCCCTGTTTTATGCATGCTAACGGTAACTGCATCAGCTCCGGCTGTAAGAGGATCGATATAGTCATCAGGCATAAAAGCCAAGTGAGCACCATGAGCACTGTCGACAAGAACTGTTACACCCCGTTCGTGGGCGAGTTCACAAATTTCCACCAATTCATTCATTACACCAAAATAGGTTGGATATGTGACAAGGATTGCTTTCGTTTCCGGATTTTCATTTAATGCCTTTCTTACATTTTTAACAGACACACCGTGGGCAATCCCAAAATGCAAGTCGACTTCGGGTTGAATAAATATCGGTTTTGCCCCGCTCAAAATTATTCCATTCATAACGGATTTATGACAATTTCTCGGTACAAGAAGCGTTTCACCCGGTTTTACTGCTGCTAAAATCATGGCAATAATACCAATTGTCGTACCGTTAACTAAAAAATAAGCATGATCGGCTCCAAATGCATCAGCCGCTAATTCCTGGGCTTCTTTGATTACCGATTGGGGATGGCTTAACAGATCAAGTTCTTTCATTGAGTTGACGTCCATCCGCATTGTCATATCCCCGAGAACCATTCGTAACGGATTCATTTGTGCCCCCATTTTGTGACCCGGGACATCAAATGGTGTAACATCTCTTCTGGCATATTGAACTAGTGTTTGAAATAAGGGCAATTGATTGTGATCTAATTTAGGCGCTGCTTTTATCAACGGTTGTTCAAATTCCAGTAGTTTGTTCATCATCGGCAGCCACCACTATCATTAAGTGTAGTAAGCACCTTGTCGAACTCCATTGCCCTATTAGAAATTTGCTCATGTACCTTACAAGTTCCCTCTACGATTCCGCAAAGTTCATTTGTGTTTCCTGTATCAATGAATGCTAAGCAGGTAATTTGTACAGTATTTTGGACAGCTGTTGTCATATTTTCCCTGCTCGCATGAGTTGTACTTGTTGGTGAAAACACTTCACAAGCTGCTTTAATAAACGGTTTTTGAAGGAAAGTTGAATCCCGCCCTGCATCAGGTATTTGATTCTGATATCCTTCTATTGCAGATTCCGATATGAATAAAAATTTCTCTGCCAATATTAACCACTCCTAACACAATTTTTTTGTTTAGGCATAAAAAAAGCTCTCCAAAGGCAAGGAAAGCTTCGATTAATATCAGCTGCTTATCCTCTTATTGCTCACAAAATGTACTCATTTTGTGCTCAGGTTGGGCACCCAATATTTAGTTCTGTGAACCAAACTGGTTTGCCACCGTATCTTAGACCCCTCGTCTCAACGGCTATTAATAAGAGAGAAACTTTTATTTATGCTGGAATAATAATAAAGGATTTAAAAAGACATGTCAATTTATTTTGGAAATGTCTTAATAAAATTTTTTTGCACGTTTATAGGTTTACCATAAACTCCAAGAAAGTAAACATTTCTATAAATCATATACGAATGGCACAATATTTTTTATCCTCATAGATATATTTATTAAATATTTTGTAAAATATTTTCAAATAACCTTTTTGGGTGCAAACCTTAAATAGGAACTTGGAATTTATCAAATTATTGATAAAATAGTAATATACAAATCTTTCATATAATGGAGGCAAAACTATGTTAATTCCTTATAAAGGAAAAACACCAAATGTTCATGATAGTGTTTTTATTGCTCCGGGGGCATATTTAATTGGTGATGTAACAATAGGAAAGGAAAGTTCCGTATGGTTTAATGCCGTTTTACGCGGTGATGAAGGGCCCATCATTATCGGAGAAAAATGCAGTATTCAAGATAATGTAACCATCCATCTTTATGAAGATCATCCGACCATCATTAAAGACGGTGTAACAGTAGGACATAATGTAATTTTACATGGCTGTAAGATTGGAAGCAACACAATTGTAGGTATGGGGTCAACTATTTTAGATGATGCTGAAATCGGTGAACAATGTATTATCGGTGCGAATACATTGATAACCGGCGGAAAAAAAATCCCTCCCCGCTCGCTGGTGGTCGGCTCTCCCGGAAAAGTTGTCCGTGAATTGTCAGATTATGATTTCATGTTAATTCAAGGTTCAATTGAAGTTTACGTACAAAAAGGGAAGGAGTACATTGATATTCTTTCCCAATTAAAAAATAAATAAGAAAGAACGGTTGCTAAAGATACGTACTGTTAGCGGGATTAATAAAAATGTACTTGTATTCACTTCAAATAGGGGCATCCGTTTATAAAAAACTTTCCGGGACTGCCCCTATAGGTCGTTTCTATTTAAAACTTGATCGAAATCCGTCTATTAATAAGAGAATTGCTGTAATAATGTGAAGGGCCATTCCGAGAAATGGAATCCAACCTAAACAGGATGTAATAATCCCTAACACACTTCCATGAAAAGATCTTTTTTCCATTATTGAAAATATGAGCGTAATGATATGCAAAACAAACATGATTCCGAGCGGTGCCCAAGCCATACTAAAAATAATGGCTCCCCCTAAAATCGGTATTCCCCAAAAAGCTTCCAAGCCACCCGTAATCAATTTTAATATTGTAGAAACCATAACATTTAATCTCCTCTCACTGCCAGAACAGTATTATTTGTATTATACGATCTATTCATGGAAAGGATTCAAAATTTGATGGAAATCTGGTGGATTTTATGACTCGCCGTTAAGAATGGGATAAAATCAATGCTCGGAAACGGGAATTTTTTACCATAAGAGAAAGCAAAATTGCCCCACAGCCTTGCATGATCGTTTTTACAATCACTTGACCAATAATCGCTGCCGGTACTGCTTCCCAAGGAATAAAGCCGGCACCAAGCGGACTTAAACCAATTATGATAAAAACAACTGAATCGAATAATCCACCAACAAGCCCGCTGTATAACACCCGCCAACTCATCGGTAATTTTAAGCGCGAATAAATTTCGGTATCCGTCGACTCGGCGATAAGAAATGATAAAGCTGAAGCCATCACAATCCATAAGGTGTCACCTAAGAGATAAGATGAAACAGCAGACAATATCAGGGCAATAAGTATTAACAGATACGTTTTTCCCTTGCCATATTTATTTTGAACTAAGTCACGGAAAATAAATGTAGCTCCGATTAAAAAAGTACCCCACGGAATATGAAACATTCCTATTTGAACCGGTTGAAATCTGGCTGTAATAACATTCGCCAACACAATAAACATTAAATACAAAATGACTCTCATTAACATCATAACTCCTCATTATTTACTGGTAATCTTTCATAAACTGGCTAAATAAAAAACTACAACGCATGAAAGAGAGAATTTCTCAGGAATTTCGCTGATGACTTGCAACCTTTCTAGGCCAACGAATTTCTATGGTATGTAAGTTCGTAAAATCCGGTTTTAGGAATAATCAGTTGTGATTTCCACAACAACTTTCTTTTTAAATAGCCGTTGAAACATTCGCCTTCATCTGCATATATTTTTCATAACCTTGACGACGTAATTGACAAGCCGGACATTTTCCACAACCATCACCAATTATTCCCTCATAACAAGTTAATGTTCTCTCCTTAATTAATTTAAGAACATTTAAATCATCAGCCATTTTCCAAGTGGCAGCTTTATCCAACCACATTAATGGTGTGTGGATGACAAATTCTTGCCCCATGGCCAAATTAATGGTTACATTCAACGACTTCACAAACACATCGCGGCAATCCGGGTAACCGCTAAAATCCGTTTCACAAACACCGGTGACTAAATGTTTCGCACCGATTTGCTGAGCCAAAATTGCAGCCATTGACAGGAAAATCAAATTTCTACCGGGAACAAAAGACGATGGCAACTCCCCACTCTTTCCGGCTTTTACGTCGATGTCCATTCTCGTTAAAGCACTCGGAGACAGCTGATTTAATAAGTTCATATCGAGAATATGGTGCTTAACCTTTAATTCTTCGGCAATAGATTTGGCACACTCGATTTCTTTTTTATGACGCTGATTATAATCAAAGGTTACCGCTTCTACATTTTGAAACGTATTGAGAGCCCAAAATAGACAGGTGGTGCTATCTTGCCCCCCACTAAATACAACAACAGCTTTTTCATCTTTTAGCATCGCTGACACATCCATTTATTGAATAGTTTTTAAAAGATCTCAAACCTATATTTATCAAGAAATCATCTCATATATCTGAACCCTTCTCATAACTACCGATTATCCACTTTTTCCGGATATAAATCATGATTCATCAACCGGTAATTTGCCATTTCTTCATATTTTGTGCCCGGACGACCATAATTGCAATACGGGTCAATTGAAATACCACCCCTTGGCGTAAATTTTCCCCAAACCTCAATATATTTCGGGTCAAGCAACTGAATTAGATCATCCATAATTATGTTGACACAGTCTTCGTGAAAATCACCATGATTGCGAAAACTGAATAAATATAGTTTTAAAGATTTACTCTCGACTAATTTCTCATCAGGGATATAAGAAATATAAATCGTCGCAAAGTCCGGTTGGTTTGTAATTGGACATAAGCTGGTAAATTCCGGACAATTGAATTTTACAAAATAATCACGACCGGCGTGTTTATTTTGAACTGCCTCCAAAACTTCCGGCGCATAATCAAAAATATATTTTGCTTCCTTTTTTCCAAGTGATTTTACTTCATCTTTTTTTCTTCCCATAATAAAACCTCCTGTATGATCCGTGCTTACAGGAGGGTAATAGCTTTCAAAAACTAAAAAAACCATGCCTTATGGACAGACATGGTATCCATAGTTTTTTATAGAGGGTTTAAGCTATGAACCTCTCCCGTCCGCCACGGGTATTCAATTTAATCCTCTTTTATCTTACCGTTCATTTCAATGTGCGTCAATTGCTTTGGTCAAAAAATTTTTGATTTCTTAAGTAGAAATTTGCCACCAAAACTCTTAATGAACGGTCACTTATTTCCGGCTTTGTTTCATTTGTCTCGCTTTCGACCGTTCAAAAACGGAATTTGGTCAATATTGAATCGATACTAACCTGTTCAGTTTATTGTTCACATATTAAGTGTTTCCCGGCTTCATCAATGATCCTTTTTTTGAACACGCATTTCAAAAAGTGTAATAACAAAGTAATGATTTACAAAAACTTAGAAAGCAATCCGATTAGGACAACCACCAGACAGGAGTTGAAAAAAAATGAAAGAAACATTTCAAGAAAGTTATTTTGAAGGAGAAATGCCTCACATTATTGATGATCCATTTGGATACGGAACGACAATCCGTACCTTTTCAATTATTGAAACGAAGGCAACACCACTTGGCTATGAAGTGATCCTTGACATGGATCTTGATAACGGTTATGAAATCAAAGGAGCCAAAATGTGCTTGACTCATGACGATTTAGCCGGATATGAGACGACTGATGTGCAAAAAGCTGTACAATATGCTTTGGGGTTTTTTGACGAATCATGTTATTTCCACGGTAATTCCAACATTTCCATTGGCGAGAAATAATGAAAACTTGGGAGACTTGACGCCTTAGTTCACTGAAAAAAATTTATATCTTCCGCGAAGCTTTCCTTGTGCATTTATAGTAAAATTTGTAATTTCCCGCTCCGTTGATTTTGCACCCTTGCTGGAAATTTTTCCTTCTTTACGTGAGCCGGGAACACTTGCCATGTTGCCGGCTCTATCAATTTGTATCAAGTGAATTCGATGTCTGTATTATTTCCAATTATTTCCCCTACTAATCTTATAATCTCTCATGTTAAAATATGAACATGCTTTTGACAAACTAGGTAAAGGAGTGGTTCATCATTAGTAAATACATCGTTACCTCGTTACTAACCATGTTCATATTATTTAGCGGTTCGCTTTTAACAGAGGCGAGTGGAACAACATATCGTGTTCTGCCGGGAGACAGTTTATGGGGATTATCAAGAAAATTTAATGTTTCCGTTATTAATTTGCAGGAATGGAATCAATTAAATTCGTCTACTATTTATGTTGGGCAAACATTAACGATTGGAAAATCTGATTCAGTTGCAACAACTTATAAAGTAAAAGCCGGAGATAGTTTATGGTCCATTGCGAAAAAATACGGAACAACTATTCAAAATATTAAAAATTTAAACCAACTAACCACTGATATCATTTATGTCGGGCAAACATTAGCAGTATCCGGTTCGACCACATCGACACCACCTGTTCAATCGGGAGCTTCTTCATCATACATTGTAAAAGCCGGAGACACGTTATCGGGAATTGCAAAAAAATTTGGAACAACTGTTCAGTCGATTAAACAAGTAAATGGATTAACTTCTGACATCATTAAAGTTGGGCAAAATTTAAAAATCGCATCTTCAAATTCTACGTCTCAAACAACTTCAAATCTGGCGGATTTAATCATCGCTGAAGGTAAAAAATATATCGGTACTCCTTATGTATGGGGCGGTTCAACACCGCAAGGATTTGACTGCAGCGGCTTTTTAAGCTATGTCTTTGCAAGAAATGGAAAATCCTTGCCTCGTACAGTCGAAACGATTTGGAATGCCGGTCAACCGGTCTCAACCTTACAAAAAGGTGATTTGGTGTTTTTTGAAACGTATAAAACAGGTCCTTCCCATGCCGGTATTTATCTCGGAAATCGGCAATTTTTACACGCCGGATCATCTACAGGTGTAACCATTAGTAGTTTAGATAATTCATATTGGTCGCCTCGTTATCTGGGAGCTAAAAGATATTTTTAACTTTAAAAGCAGATTTATCACTTTTTGATAAGTCTGCTTTTTTCATACATGAAAGGATAAATTACCATTTCATTATTTTAAAAACTTGAAAGAAATTATTGTATCCATCTTTCCCCACTGGTAAAATAGATATATTTCGGTTACAATTATCTAATGATATCAATTGGGTAGAAAGAGGGTTACGAATGAATAAGCAATCCATTTACGGATTAACCATAGAGGAATTGACAGAATGGATGTTAGAACACGGTCAAAAGAAATTCCGGGCCCAACAAGTTTGGGATTGGGTGTATCAAAAAAGAATAACTTCTTTTCATGAGATGAAAAATATAAATAAAGAATGTATTGAACTTCTTGAAGCAAATTTTGAAATCAGTACGTTAAATGTTCAAATCAAACAAGTTTCTCAAGACGGAACGGTAAAATTTTTATTACAATTAAAAGACGGTAATTTAATTGAAACAGTTTTGATGAGACAACATTACGGACTATCTGTTTGTGTGACCACACAAGTCGGCTGCAACATCGGCTGTTCCTTCTGTGCCAGCGGCCTTTTACGGAAAAATCGTGATTTGACTTCCGGTGAAATTGTTGAGCAAATAATGCATGTTCAGCGCTTCTTGGATGAAACGGGTGAGCGCGTTAGTCATGTTGTTGTCATGGGTATCGGTGAACCGTTCGACAACTTCAATAACCTTGTTCGTTTCTTAAAAATTATCAACCATCCGAAAGCATTTGCGATTGGCGCCCGCCATATTACGGTTTCAACGAGTGGCATTGTACCAAAAATTTATGAATTTGCCGATCTTGATTTGCAAGTGAATTTAGCCATATCGTTACATGCACCAAATAACGAGTTGCGTTCCCAAATTATGAAAATCAATCGGGCTTATCCGCTTGAAAAATTATTCCCGGCCATTAATTATTATTTAGAAAAAACAAATCGCCGTATCACCTTTGAATATATTTTATTGGATGATGTTAATGATCATGTGGAAGAAGCAAAACAGTTGGCTGAACTACTAAAAGATATTCGCCATCTTGCTTATGTCAACTTGATACCTTATAATCCGGTCAATGAACATATTCAATATAAAAGAAGTTCTAAAGAATCGATCTTGCGGTTTTACGATACATTGAAGAAAAACGGTATCAACTGCGTCGTCCGCCAAGAACACGGAACAGATATCGATGCCGCATGCGGACAACTACGCAGCAAACAATTAAGAAAAGCGAACTAAGAAAAATATTCGGGTAGCCTCAAGAACGAAACAATGAAACTAAAATCGGGCTTTTACCTATATTTCAACCGATATGAAAAGGATAACCCAAATCCAGGGTTATCCTTGTTTAATTTTTCCATAAACTTTTGGAAGTAAATTTCCTGATTTGCACTTAATCTTGGTTATCCTTGTTTAATTTCTTCATAAACCATCTTTTTCCATTGTAAAAATTCGTTTGTGTATAATAATTGTTCTGTACGGGGCCGTTCGAAAGGGATTTGCCAATCTCTTTTTATTTCGGCCGGTTTTGCCGACAAAATGATGAGCCGATCAGATAAAAATAAAGCTTCCTCGATATTATGCGTGACAAATAGAATCGTCTTAGAATATTCTTGCCATATTGATAACAACCATTTTTGCATATCAAAGCGGGTAAATTCGTCCAAGGCAGAAAACGGTTCATCTAAGCAAATTAACGTTTGCGGACTTAGCAAACTGCGGATGAAGGAAACGCGTTGTTTCATCCCACCAGACAATTGATGAGGGAAACATTTTTCATACCCTTTCAATCCTGCCCGCTTCAGCATTTCCACCGCTTTAGCCGGATCTCGCTTACCGGCAATCTCTTGACCGAGCAAAACATTGTCAAGAACTGTCCGCCAAGGCATTAGAGCGGCTGATTGCGGCATATAACTGATATAGCCGCTTTTTCCGGTTATTCTTTCCCCGTTGATATAAATCTCTCCTGCATCCTGCCTTGTGATCCCGCCAATCACCTTGAACAATGTACTTTTTCCGCTGCCTGAAGGTCCTAAAATCGATATGAATTCCCCATCATGAGCAGAGAAGGATACATCATGTAAAACTTGATCAGCGCCAAATGACTTGTATATACTGTCAATAACCAATTCACTCATCAATCAACCCTTCCTTCTCCGGATCCCACTTGATGACCAATTTTTCCAGAAATACGATGAAGGCAAACAATAACAGACTAAACGTAACAACGAATAATATGGCAACAAAAACACGATCGGTCCGGAATGAAGATGATGCCAATGTCATATAAACACCAATGCCTCTTTCTGCTCCAAGCCATTCCGATATGACGGCCCCCATTACACTATACGTTGCAGAAATTTTTAATCCGGAAAACAAGGCAGGGATTGCTTGCGGCCATTCTAATTTCCAAAACAGTTGCTTCCTCGTTGCCCCGGCCATTTTCATATAATTCCATAATTCTCGATCGGTATGCTGGAACCCGTCCAGTAAAGATACGGTAATCGGGAAAAAACAAACAAGCGTAATCACAATCATTTTTGGTAACATCCCAAAGCCAAACCAAATGACAAGGAGCGGTGCCAGTACAATAACCGGGATGTTTTGCGAGATAATCAGTAATGGATAAAACGCTTGCCGTAAAAATGGAACGATATGTAAACCAATCCCGATAATGATTCCAATCAAACAGCCGACCATTAATCCGGAAAGTGCCAACGATAACGTAGGTAAAAGGTGCTCCCCGTACACATGGTACCCTTCAACCATCTCTTTCACAATTTGTGAAGGAGATGGCAACAACCAATTTGGTACACGGAAGATACGGACACTTGCCTCCCAACTGATGAATAAAAGAATGACAACAAAAAGTGCCCCCCATCCTTTTTGCCAAATTGTTTTCATCACCGATATTTTTCAGTCAACTGGTCCATTGACGCACCATCAGGATTATAGAACACTTTTATTTGCGAAATGACACTTGGGCAATTTAGCTCTATCATCTTCTTATTCATTTTTTCAACAATCTTTAAAAGTTCCGTCAAGTCACCTTCCATTGTTGTCTCAAGCGGATTAACTTGATATTTTACTCCTGATTCGGTTATGACTTTAATGGCCGCGTCAATATAAGGAATTGTATCCTCACCGTTTTTTGTTTTTGGAATGATTTGGATGCTTACTAATGCATTAGCCATTTGTTTTCTCCTCCTTTTCTTGTAAATTACGATTCCGGTAAAAATTCGTTTGTAAACGCCTTTTTACTATCTAACTGTTTTTCTAGTAAACCATTATCATACATCCATTGCGAATAGTTTTCCCATACTTCCAATTTTTGCTCTCCCCAACGTGCTGCGTCATCTTTGTATTTTGTAGCGAGCCACTTTTGGGAAGCTTGGACGAGATCCGGGTCAAGTTCGGGCTCGGCAGCAATTAATATATTTGCCGCTTCTTCCGGATTTTCGATAGCAAACTCATACCCTTTTGTCACTGCCCGTAAAAATTTCCTGATTGTCTCCGGCTTTTCTTTAATCATTATCTCATTCGTAGAGATAACGGGCGTATAATAATCAAGCTTATCACTATAGTCAGTTAACCAGACCATGTTAATCGGGGTGTTACGTAATTCAGCTTCCACGCCTGTCCACCCGTAGTAAATCCAGGTAAAATCTATATTTTGTTTTGTCGCAGTAAAAAAGTCGGTATCGCCAATATTGATGATGTTTACTTTTCCGACATCCGCATGATCCTGTTTCATTAACGATTCAATAACCGCTTTTTCAAGTGGTGCTCCCCACCCTCCATAAGTTTTCCCTTCGAAATCTTTTGGAGTTTTTATATTTTTGTCTTTTAATGAAGCAAAACCGGATGTATTATGTTGGATAATCGCTGCAACAGAAACAATTGGCACTCCTTGGATTCGAGCCTCGGTAATCCCTTCCTGGTAACTGATACCAAACTCGGCTTGTCCGGATGCCACAAGATTGTCAGCCCCCGCATCACCCGGCATGATGATATCAACATCCAATCCTTCTTCCTTGAAATACCCTTTTCCCTGTGCCACGTATAAACCGGTATGGTTCGTATTCGGTGTCCAATCCAAGACAATTTTTACTTTTTCAAGCTTATCTTGATTATTTTTCGAAGTTCCGGAACCAGAATTTGCAGTTTCTCCCCGGCATGCAGCTAAAAGCATGGTAAATACGGCCAGAAAAAATATTTTTTTCATATGTGTTCCCCTTTCTTCATGATGATTTGAAAACAAGTTTGAAGAGGGAGAGAGAATGAAAAAAACCCCAGGAATCATCCTAGGGCACATACTTCATGTAAGAAATTTCATTCATATCGCAAAAAAGTATGTTCCCTACGCTGGTATTAACCAGATCAGGTTCAAGGGTCAGCATCTTACGGACGCACTCTCAACCGGCAACACCGGTTCCCCTACAAACTTATTTTCATATTCAGTTTTCACTTATTTATACTATTACATATTTTTCCATTCATTTCAAGCCTAACTTTTTTCATTAAAAATTTTTAAAGAATAACCGCAATACATCCGCACCGCCAATAAATGTGCCGATGGAGCTGCCAATATTGGATAAAATAATGATCAATAAAATTCGTGTTACTTTATTGTTCCAAAACCCTTTTACTGATGAAATATCATTTGACAGGTTTTCGAAATCACCTACAGTCGGTTTTCGTACAAACGCTTGTACCAATCCTGCAAACCATCCGGAAGCAAGCAACGGATTTAAAGCGGTAATGGGAGCTGCCACAAAAGCAGTTAAAATGGTTAGCGGATGACCAAATGCCAACGCCGCTCCAAGTGCTGACAAAGAGCCGTGCCATAAAATCCAACTCCATGTTTGTTGCATCCCAGCATCCGGGTTCGCGAAAAATGTATAAACGATAATGGCAATAATAAGAATGGGGATCGACCAGCCGATAATTTTTGGTTTTTTCGACTTTGGCGGTGTTTTTGTTAATTCAGTTAAATCATGCGTTTTTTCTATTTCTCTTGAAACACCGGGAACATGAGCTGCACCTAATACAGCTACGACCTTTTCACCGGGTGCCGTTCTTATTTTCTCCGCCAAATATTGATCCCGTTCATCAATCAACGGTTTTTTCAATTGCGGTAAATTTTCAGTAAACTCATTAAGCATGGCATCAATGCTGTCTTTTGTTTTTAATTGTTCCAAATCTTCTTCCGTTATTTTTTCATCGGTAAAAATACCGGCTATAACTTGGGTGAGAAGCATCATTTTTTCTTTAAAATTCATGCTGTGCCAAATGCGGGAAAAGGTAGTTTGAATATTTCGATCAGCTAAAATAAGTTTCGCACCAACCGTTTTAGCCGATTCAATTCCTTGAATCATCTCTTGACCGGGTTTAATCCCCATTTGATCAGCCATTCTTTTCTGAAAAGATGAAAGTGCCAAATTGATAAATACCATCCCTGCCCTTTTCTCTTTAATAATTTTAAAAATATCCGTATCTTTCCACTTGTTTCCTTCCGTAATAGATTGATATCGTCCTTGATCCAACTCAATGCAAACTGAATCCGGCTGTTCTGTTTCAATAATTTCCTTCACTTGCTCGGCACTGTTTTTTGATACGTGAGCAGTTCCGATCAAAATATATTCTTTATCATTCAAAAAAATTCTAGTAATGTTTTCTTCGTTCATAGTGACCTTCCCTTAAACTTTTGATTCCCGGAAAAATCTGTGTTCTTTTATAACTCACAAGTTTTCCAGCTATGTGAATCGCAATCGCCCTTATCTTTTCATGCATATTGTTATTCTACCTGAACCGAAAAATGTAGTAAAGCAATCGGAGGATAAAAAATTTTTAAAGGTGGAACTTTTGACGGTATATGTTTAGAAGAAATTCGGATGATGAGTTTTTTTTCATTCATTGTTATGCTGCTCCGTTAATTAACTATGCAACAAGCAGTAATCCAAAATCGATAAAATATTTCAAATACCAAAGCAAGACGAATGCCTTTACCAAATGATCGGCAAAGAAATATAAATAAAGTATCATCATCAGTTTCTGACATTTTGAAAGGAGGGAGAACCATGTTTCCATATAACCAGGGACCACTAGGACCACGGCGGCCAAGAAATCCTTTTTTCCCTGTTCAACATGTTAATAAACCTTCTTCTCAGATATTTTTTGATTACTTTAAAACAAATGATGGTCACTGGGATTTTGATAAAATTTCCCAATCCATCGGGCAAGTGAATAAAATAGTCAAACAAGCTGATCCATTAGTTAAACAGATGGCATCCATTGTAAAAAAAGTTCGACCGAAATGATATACTTTTCAAATAATTTAAATTTAAGGTCTGTTCTGTTGTGAAGAACAGATCTTTTATTATCCTTCTCTTTTCCATTAAACATTTCTTATAGGTAATTGCCCAATTTTATGAATCAGGGACAGATGACTAGTCAATTTGCAGGTTAATACATATACTGCTAACAAATAAACATGGAGGTGTTTATTGATGAGTGCTCCAACAGCAGGAGGATATGGTGCAGGATTTGCCTTGATTGTTGTGTTGTTTATCCTATTAATCATCGTTGGTTCAGCGTACATTTGGTAAGTAAAATAAAGGACTTTGATTGATTATTCATTGTCCTTTGTTTCTGGAGAATGACTAGCGTTTGTTGGTCATTACAGGAATGGACTGTCACGAATGATGAACAGCACAATTCCAAGTAAAGAATATTTTTATTACACGAATGGAGGGATTTGAATGGGCTTTTACGGATGCCATGGAGGATATGGCTACGGCGGCTACGGCGGCGGCTACGGTGGCGGCTACGGTTTTGGTGGTGGAAGATGGTTCGCCCTGATCGTAGTTTTATTCATCCTATTGATTATTGTAGGTGCTGCTTGGCTGTAAGTTGATAACAAAATTTAGTGAAAAAACGGTGCTGAGAAACTAATCTCACACCGTTTTTCTTTTGGTTAATTCATCCATTTGCTAGATATTTTAACCTATGGTATTATGTACAAATTTAAAGAGAAAGCAAATGGCTCCGTTTGGTTTCCCTATTCGAATAAAAAACTTGTAGAATTCATATTACCTCTATAAATTTATAATCGCTCATCTTTGCGGTTTACCTAATCATTTCTGTTATAATTAGAAAAGAAAAGCTTGAGTAGTCATGGCGTCCGAGTCTTTTACCAAACGAGCTTGGGTAAAAGGATTGAAAGGAGTGGACAAAATATGCGGGTTATTTTAATAATTGCTGCACTAGTATTATTATTTTCTTTCACTAATAACGCTGACCAAGAGACCAATTCATTTATTGACCAACTTAAAGAAGGAATATCAGATTTAACAGATCAAATTAACTTGTCGGAAATAAAAGAAGACATAAATGACATTATATACGGGATAACCGATTCCATAAATGAAATGACCGAAGATGACCCCAAGAACAATGATAAAGCCGAAGAAATCACATTAAATGCACCGGAACAACAAACCTTTTCGATAGCAAATATTGAATTAGGTTCGTCAAAACAAGATGTAGAAAATATGTACGGGCAGCCGAAGAGAGTCAGCTTAAATGAATATCATACAAACTGGCATACTTATCATGAAAACTATCAAAACTTTTTCATGGTTGCCTATAATAAAGATGGGAAAGTTGCCGGATTATTTACGAATCAAAATTTAATATCATCAACAAACGGTATTGGCATTGGCACCGGAAAAGAAGAAGTATTAAGTAAGATGAGAACAGAACCGCTTACAAGCATTCAAAAAGGTGTTGTTCGCTACAATCTTCCTGAAGACCGCGAATACGATATTTTTCACAAGGATAACAGTTACATTACAATCTTCTATGATATACATGAAAATAATACCGTTACAGCTATCCAAATCATTAGTGAATCCCTTGAAAATGAACGGGCTGACATGTATACCGATGGAAGCCAAGCTTTAAAGGAAGGTTTTGAATATCAACTATTTGATTTAACGAATGCGGAACGGGTTAAACACAATCTAAGCCCATTAACTTGGGATGAACGTGTTCGCATAACCGCCCGGAAGCATAGCGATGATATGGCGGCTAATGCTTATTTCAGCCATACAAATCCCAAAGGACAAGATCCATTCGATCGGATGGCAGCGGACCAGATTACTTTTATTCTTGCTGGAGAAAACTTAGCATATGGCCAATTTAGCAGTATCTTCGCCCATGGAGGATTATTGAATTCGCTTGGTCACCGAAAAAATATTCTTGAAAAGGATTATGAATACTTAGGTGTGGGAGTTGCTTTCAACACAAATGCTGAACCTTATTATACGGAAAACTTTTATGCCAAATAATAAACAAATTTATTAAAAGAGGCACCGCTTGAAAGTCGTGCCTCTATATTCTTTTAAAAAGAATGCCAAGTGTATTGGGACCGCAATGGCTGGAAATCGTGCAAGATGCCTTCGTGATGATAATTTCTTCAAATTTTTGGTGCTGGTTAATTAATTCATGTACTCGCTTAATAGTATCCTCAGAGCATCCGGAATGGGTTATAAAAATACGGTCCGGGACAATGTCGTTTCGGTCTTTCAAACGGTCAACCACATATTTTTCAATTGATTTTTCAAAGCGTCCTCGATATTTTTTTCCCACATCCATCTTCCCGTTAATGACTTCAATACATGGTTTAATATTTAACAAGTTTGCACTAAAAGCAGTAATAGCGGAACATCTGCCCCCCATTTTCAAATAATCCAGCGTGTCAATGACAAAACTGGCTTCCACTCTGGGAACGAGTTCTGTTAATGTTCTTACAATACTTTTAACTTCCATTCCTTGTTCTACTAAATGAACAGCTTCCATAACGATATGACCGGTGCCGGTTGATAAATTGTCCGAATTAATCACATGAACGTTATGAAACTCTTGAGAAGCCAAGTATGCATTTTGATAAGAGCTGGAAAAGTTCCCGCCCAGGCTAATATGAATAACGGCATCATAGGATTCATATTTTGAGAATATATCAAAATAATTTTGTACTGAGGCAGCTGCCGTTTTAGGTAGTTTTCCTGTCCGTTCCGCATAGGAATAAATATCATCAGGAGCAATATCGATTCCGTCCCGATAGGTTTTATCTTCTAAAATAATATAGAGAGGAATCGTGTCAATATCATTTTGAGTAAGATATTCATCGGGAAGATCGGCCGTACGGTCACATGTTATTTTAATTTTTTTCATACAGCTTTCTTTCCTTTCAATTTGTTGTATATAAACTTAAATAGTTTTCAAAATCATCACAAAAATAGGAAATAAACTGTTCAATCTTTCTACTAGTCTTATTATTCCTAGAAAAGCATTCTAAAAAAGAATAACACTTCGTAATTTTAACATAATTCCCTTTTAGATGAAAAATATTGGCAATACGAAGGAAATATTACAGGTCGATTTCTAACAAAATCGGACAATGGTCACTTCCTAATACATGTGAATGAATGTCGGCATTTACGATTTTTTCTTTGATACTTTCTGAAACAATAAAATAATCAATACGCCACCCGATATTTCTTTCCCGGACTTTGTTCATATAGCTCCACCAAGTATAATGGTCGACCGCATCCGGATGTAAATAACGAAATGTATCAATAAACCCGGAAGCCAGTAAATTTGTCATTTTTTCTCGTTCTTCATACGTGAACCCGGAATTACCGATATTGGATTTGGCGTTCTTCAAGTCAATCTCTTGATGGGCAACATTTAAGTCACCGCAGTACACCACAGGCTTCTTTTCATTTAATGCCAATAAATATTTCTTAAGCTTATCTTCCCATTCTAAGCGAAATTCCAGTCTTGCCAAATCCCGCTGTGAATTTGGTGTATAAACATTCACTAAGTAAAAATTCTCATACTCCAAGGTAATGATTCTTCCTTCTCGCTCACTTTCTTCCGGAGAAAAACCATATGAAACCGTCAATGGTCCATATTTTGTAAACACAGCTGTTCCTGAGTACCCTTTCTTTTCGGCGTAGTTCCAATATTGTAAGTATCCCGGTAAATCAACGTCAATCTGGCCCTCTTGTAATTTTGTTTCTTGTATACAAAAAATATCTGCATCTATGTCATGAAAATATTCCAAAAAGCCTTTTTTCACACAAGCTCTTAGGCCGTTGACATTCCAACTTACTAGTTTCATAAACAAACTCCATTCTATTAAATCTTGACCTAATATTTTATTATTCTATCATACATATGGGCGGATTTGTATGTCAGGTGCACGAAATCATAAATTTTCTTAATTTCTTCTGTATTATTTTGGCGCAAAAACATTATTTTTTTACCTGCTATTAAATTTTGTAAAAAAATGTCGATAAAAAGTGAGATAGTATATTAGCCTGAAATCAAATATAAAGTACATGTCTGAATATGAAATGACTTTTTATCAATTTGATAATTAGGGCAAAAATGATGGTAGATAGGTGATTTAAATGGATAAAACTTCATTACTTGGTATTATTTTTGGAATTGTTGCAGTCGGTGTCGGGATGGTTTTAAAAGGTGTCGATATTGTTGCTTTAAACAATCCTGCCGCATTTTTAATAATTTTGTTAGGTACAATAGCTGCTGTTACAATCGCTTTTCCAATGAGTGAATTAAAAAATATTCCAAAGTTATTTAAAATACTTTTTACTGAACAAAAGAGTATAAAGATGACCGAAGCAATTAAGTTGTTTTCGGAATGGTCACAAATTGCAAGAAAGGAAGGTATACTGGTATTAGAAAAAAAGCTAGAAGAAATCGATGACCCTTTTTTAAAAAATGGAATGGGTATGGCAATTGATGGAAAGACGCCCGATTATATTCGTGATGTTTTGTTGGAAGAAATTGATGCCATGGAAGAACGTCATGCTGTTGGAGCGCAAATCTTTTCCCAAGCAGGAACATACGCACCGACGCTTGGGGTTCTTGGAGCGGTCGTTGGTTTAATTGCCGCTCTCGGCGATATGAGTGATACAGAGAAATTGGGGCATGCCATTAGTGCTGCCTTTATCGCTACTTTACTCGGTATTTTCACCGGGTATATACTCTGGAACCCGTTTGCCAATAAATTACGTCGGAAATCAAAGCTGGAAGTTCGTATGAAATTGTTGATGATTGAGGGAATCCTCTCCATTCTTCAAGGAGAAACACCGAAAGAAATTGAGCAGAAACTTTCATCCTTTTTACCGACTGATGAGCGGCAAAATTTTTTAGAAGAAGGCAGGGAACCGAAAAATGAGCAGGCGTAAAAAGGAAAAGGGCGAGCACGAATTTAATGAAACTTGGCTGTTACCATACTCGGATTTAATGACTTTATTACTTGCCTTATTTATTGTATTGTTTGCATCGAGTGCGGTAGATGCACAAAAATTCCAGTCCATGTCAAAGGTATTTAGCGAAATTTTTACAGGAGGAACAGGGATTGTTGACTACGAAAGTATTGAACAAAAAAATGGTGAAGAGCTGGCAGATGAAACGAAGGAAAAATTAGAGAAGGCAAAAGAACAGACCCAAGTACCGGTAGACGAACAAACTACTTTAAGTGCTACTCAAGAGCGAGTCAACCAGTACATTTTGGAAAAAGGGCTAACCGGTCAGCTAAAAACTTCGTTAACGAGCGAGGGGCTTCTTGTTACAATTAATGACAGTGTTTTGTTTGATTCCGGAAGTGCTGATGTACGTGAAGAAGATATTGCTGTTGCCAAAGAAATTAGCGACTTGCTCGTCATTGACCCGCCGCACAACGTCATTATTAGCGGGCACACGGACAATGTTCCGATCCAGAATTCTAATTTTTCATCAAACTGGGAGCTTAGTGTCATGCGTGCCGTCAATTTTATGAAAATCATTTTAGAAAATGAGCAGCTTGATCCACGAATGTTTAGTGCGAAAGGATTTGGTGAATTTCAACCGATTGCTTCCAATGATACCGAGGAAGGAAAAGCGAAAAATCGGCGGGTTGAAGTACTTATCTTACCGAATGGAAAAACCGAGCAAAATTGAGGGCCATGTTCGTTACTTTTTTCAATGTCCCTCAATTAACTGGAAAAAGATGACCCGGAAAGATAAGATTGTTGAATAACCAATTACTAAGTGACATTTCAATCCCCGGGGGAGCACAATATCCCCCACCGGTTGTTCGTTTAACCGAAAAAACAAGTACATTGTGCATAAGATATCAATTAATTTATTTCCTGCCAAAATCGGCTTTGTTCTCTCCCCAAAGTTTCGTCTCCCATTTAATAATTGGATTGGCATAGGAATGTGTTTGCAACCATTGTTCTCCGCGTTTGATTAAATTCCATACTTGTTCTGTTTCCTTGGTTAACGGTAAATTTGTATTTGCTTTTTTCATTTTTACCCATTTGATGGCAATTTGCGAATCGGAATAAATCGGAATGGACAAATTTTTCTTTTGTAAAAATCCGAGGGCATGGACAATGGCCAGAAATTCACCGATATTATTCGTTCCTATGATTGGACCAAAGTGAAATAATGTTTGACCGGTTTTTAGACAAACGCCTTTATATTCCATTGGACCCGGATTCCCGCTGCATGCCGCATCGACGGCGATACTGTCTTCAATATAATCATGATTCTGTTGAATGTTCGTCTGTATTCTTGCCTTTGCTTTCTTGTCACTTTTTGTGTTTTCCCCGTAATATGCTTGCCAACCGCTTTGAAAAGCAATTTCTGCCTCTTTTAGTGATGGGAATGATTTGTATTTCGCACCCGGAACTCCTTGAACATTTCGTTTACAGTCATCCCATGAAGTGAAAATACCTGTGTTGGTACCTTTCCAAACGACATAATATTTTTTTGTAGCCATAACTCCCCCCAATAAATTTTTTTAAAAAACTCTGTTAAACCGAGTGCTTCAACCTGTGACGAATACAGGGAAACTTCAAATAGTAGTGGTTAACAGAGCCTTTTGAAAGTATATTTATCATTTAGTGATGGTGATGTCCGCCTTTTGTCGGATTAGTAATGACAAATCCTTCTTCAGGAACATAAAAGTATTGAATCCAGACACCATCTAACCAATCATTTCTTTTATCCAGTAAAACATCAATATCTTTGTCCGTTTTAACAATTTCATCATGCTCCGTTGGTGTATCAAACGTTAATCCATAATGAACATGATCACCGTGTTCATGAGTCACATAGACACGAACCATTTTCCCTTGTGCTTCTTCGGACTCCAATTGTTTCTTTAGTACTTTTGCCGCATTCCGGTTAATTTTGCATTTCATATGTAGACACTCCTTTATTGATTATGTTTTTTGGATACGTGGTATTTATCTAGTTTTACAAGGGAAGCTGTGAATCCATTACTTCGCTTTCTTCTGTTGCAAGAGATTGAAATGTTCTTTACCTATCCAAATGTACACAGGTACGTGACTATTTAAACATAATGACGAAAAAGATACAATGGTTAATACCCGAAAAGTAACGCTTAACGTTTCGTATTGGTCGTTTAAGAAACATCGTTTATGCAAATCTTTTCGTGAAATCATCCATAATAACTTTTTCGGAACTTATTTTTTCTCTCCATTATCCTGTTCATAAACAATGGATAAGAAATGACGTAAAATATTGGCTGTCAAACCCCAAATCACATAGTCCTTATAGAAATAAAAATATTCAACGATTTCCCGCGTTTTCCACGAATAGTTTTTCCCGCCAGGTATGAGGTGATAAGGGAAGTCTTCACCAAGTTGGACTTGAAAGGTTAGTCGATGTTCTTCCGGTTTCATGTCTCTTAAATATTCGATTGGTACGGTAAAGATTTCCTTCACCTCATCAGGATTTGGTTTTATTTTCTCTATATTATCGATAAAACCTACATAAGGATAAATGATTCTTCCATCCATTGACTGAACAAAAAAGTCTAATGGATAAACACATGAAATTGAATCTTTTTCAATGCCAAGTTCTTCGGCAGTTTCACGAATTGCCGTATCTTGTGGAGTAGGATCATATTTTTCAACCCCTCCACCCGGAAAGCAAATTTCACCAGGCTGTCTTTTCAACTGTAATGATCGTACTTCAAATAAAAGGTGAATTTGTCCATCTATTTGAATAAGTGGGACTAAAATTCCGAACGCTCGGTAATGTTCTTTTCCTAACATGGCAGAATGATGATTTTGAATCCTTGTAAATATTTGTTTTAAATCCATATTTGAAATTCCCCCTTCCAATTTCCTGGGTCTCCCCTTCCCACTCCCAATAAAGCTAATCCTTGGCATGATTCCTATTTTTATACTTTTGAAAAAAACCGATTGCCAATGTACACCACATACCGCTGACAAAATAACCGCCGAGAATATCACTCGGGTAATGCACACCCAGATAAATTCGACTTATACCGATCATGAAAATAAATAATGCACTAAAAATAAGCAACATGATGCGACCGAAACGTGTTGAAATATGGCGCCAGAAAAGAAAAGCCAATATTGTATAAACAGAAAAAGCTGTCATGGCATGCCCGCTCGGAAAACTGTAACCGCCTATTTCTATCAACCGGTGAATATCCGGTCTTACCCGCTCAAAATATTCCTTTAATAACCGGTTGATTACTAGTGTGCCGGCAATGACAACCGCAAACAAAACCAGTTCACTGCGATGATGAAAAACAAAATACAAGAATAAAGAAATTAATAGAAAAAGGAGGGTAACGATAGGAAATGAACCGATTTTGGTAAAAAACAACATAATTGAAGTTAACAACGGTGTTTCAAACCCTTGAACAAAATGAATAATCGATAAATCAAATTTTTCAATCTTCCCGGTTTGTACAAACAGGGTCACGAGCAGAAAACTGAAGAAAAAAATAAAAATAATGATACTTAGTCTATATGGACATTTATTCCCGATCATAAAGAAACTCCTGCATGTTTTTTTCTGAATTACCATTATCATATCGCAAAAGAAAAAAGGTTGCCAGTCATACAAACTTTTATGGCAACCTTTTTTCCCTATAACAGTATTAAAATCAAATAGTCGGAATTCCGCTAATGGACACAAATCCATGTGGGAAAAGCAACACCTTACCCGGCCGAACAAATCGGACATATAAGGTTAGCTCGTCTCCCATCTTCTTCGTTGATTACGATTTGGCAGGGGCATTGGTTGTTAAACAGATTGTTTACCTGACATGTTCCATTGCCACTCCTTGTTGGATCTGATACATTTGATAATACTTCCCTTTTTGCTCCATCAATTCTTCGTGATTCCCTTTTTCAACGATCATACCACGGTCAAGAACTAAAATTTGATCAGCGTTTTTAATCGTCGAGAGCCTGTGAGCAATGATGAATGTCGTCCGACCTTGTTTTAACACTTCCATTGCTTGTTGGATGACGCTTTCCGTTTCTGTATCAATATTCGAAGTTGCTTCATCCAAAATCAAGATTGCCGGATTGAAAGCAAGGGCACGGGCAAAAGAGATTAATTGGCGCTGGCCGGATGATAGCGTACTTCCTTTTTCGAGGACCGGTTCATCCAAGCCGTGTTCCAATTGGTTAAAAACGAAATCAGCACCAACAGCCCGCAATGCAGCTTCTGCGTCCTCCCTCGTAATTTTCAGATCATTCATAGTAATATTTGAAAAAATCGTCCCCGTAAATAAAAACGGTTCTTGTAACACGATGGCCATATGTTCACGGATCGTTTGTTTCGGGAAATCCATAATATTTTTTCCATCAATCAAAATCTCCCCACGACTTGGGTCGTAAAATCGAAACAATAAATTCATAATCGAACTTTTCCCGGAACCGGTATGACCGACAAATGCAACTGTTTCACCATGACTCGCTTGGAAATGAATATCCTTTAACACATATTCTTTTTCTTTATAAGCAAAGTACACATGGTTAAATTGGACATTTCCTTGATAGCGAGGTATTTTTTCATCACTTACCGGGGTTCCCTTTTCGTCCAATAAGCGAAAGACGCGTTCGCCTGCCACCAATGAAGCTTCTAAATTACTAAACTGATTAACAATATTATGGATCGGATTGAAGAGCCGGTTAATATAGTCTACATAGGCATACAACACACCAACCGTCAAATTCGTACGGGTGGAAATTGCATCGCCGCCGAAATACCAGATAAATGCAACGAAGACAATGGCTTTTATAGTGCCAACTAAATTCCCTGAAGATAACGAGTTTAATATCAATAGTTTATTTTGATATTGAAAATGAGTTTGATTCAAAGTCTCGAATTCATCTCGGGTCGCATCTTCCCGATTAAATGCTTGGATAATCGGCATTCCTTTAATCGATTCATTAATCATCGCATTGATTTCACTAATTTTCGAACGTATCACATGGTTATACTTTGCCGCATACTTCCTGTAAATCATCATCCAAATGACCATGACAGGGATAATGAGGGTAAAAATAAGAGCAAGTTTTGCATCAAGAATAAACATAGCAATGAAGATCCCCACCATTTGCACAATACCGGTAAAAAAGTTCGACAAAACAGCAACATACAAATCACGAATCGCTTCCGTATCGTTTGTAATTCGAGCAACTATTTTTCCTGCCGGTAAGTTATCAAAATACGAAATTGGCAATGTTTGAATCTTCCGGAATAATTCATTCCGCATTCTTTCAATGATTCGATTCGCCGCTTTTTGTAAAAAGTAATATTGACCATAATTAAATATCCCGGCAATAACAAATAAACTAAAATAAAGGACAATCAGCTTGGTAATTGTCGGGATATCAGGTTGGTTTGCCATGATATGATCATCGATAATAATTTTCGCAACAAACGGACTAAGTACTTCTGCTGTTACGGCAATTGTTAACATAAAAAGTGCAGTAAAAATGATCTTTTTAAAGTACATGGCATATTGAAATAAGCGTCTGCCAACCATTATATATTCACCTCCCCGGCAATCGATTTTATTTGTTGAAGGTCAAATTGTTCTTTATACCATCCGCCTTTATTTAGTAATGCTTCATGGGTGCCTGCCTCGATGACTTTTCCTTCATCAAGGACGATAATCCAGTGCGCATGTTCTACAGCTGAAAGGCGATGCGTCGTAATAATAGTTGTTTTTCCGGCTCGCTCTTTCCGTAAATTTTGAATAATTTTCGCTTCCGTCTTCCCGTCTACAGCAGAAAGTGCATCATCAAGAATGAGAATTTCCGGGTTTTTAATCAGTGCCCGAGCAATGGATATCCTCTGCTTCTGACCCCCCGACAAGGCGACACCTTTTTCACCGACAAGTGTATTTAACCCTTCAGGCAACATGGTTAAATCTTTGGTAAAATCCGCCAGTTCAATGGCTTTCATCATTTCCTCTTCGGTTGCTTGTTGATGGCCAAATAAAATATTTTCCTTAATTGATCTTGAGAATAAAAAAGTATCTTGCGGAACATAACCGATCCAATTCCGAATATCTTGTTTTTTCTGCAAACGAATAGGAACGCCGGATAATAGCAACTTTCCTTCCCCAAGCGGATATTCACGCAAAATTTGTTTAATAAATGTAGTTTTCCCGCTCCCGGTTTTCCCGACAATACCAATCGTCTCCCCTTGACGGATATGGAGTGAAAGATCTTGTAAATTCTTTTCATTCGATGATGGATATTGAAAGCTAACGTGCTCGAATGCAATATCGGATAAATTTTCTACTGTAACCGGTTTGTCAGGATCCGGGACATCCTCATGGTAATTAAGCGTTTCTTGAACCCGATCCAAAGAAGCATTACCGCGCTGCATAACATTAATCAATTCCCCGATTGCGTACATCGGCCATGTCAACATTCCGAGATAAACATTAAATGAAACGAGCTCACCAAGCGTAATTTGTTGGTGCATGACCAAATAGGCACCAAAAGATAAGCTAATACAATAGCTTAACCCGGTAGCTATCCGTGAAATTGGGAAAAAGAAGGCATCAATTTTTTCAACGACAAGATTTTTCCGGTAAACATCATTAGTCATTTTTTCAAATAGTTTTTCCTCTGCCCTTTCTTGACTGTAAGCACGGATGACACGGACACCTGATACAGATTCAAGGACGCGATCATTCATTTCACCAAACGCATCTTGAGCAATGGTATAGTGATGATGAATTTTATCCCCTAAAATTTTCATTGCGATTGCTAAAAACGGTAAAGGAATGATACTGACGAATGTGAGTTTCCATGATACCAGAAATCCCATCATGAAGAGAATCGTCAGCATATATAAAGTCGAATCCACTAATGTCAAAATACCGAATCCGGCAGTAACAGAAACGGATCGCAAATCATTTGTTGCTCGTGCCATCAAGTCACCGGTTCGATTCTTTTCATAAAACGTTGGTGACATCTTAAGCAAATGATTCATCAGTTTGGAGCGTAATATCTTTTCTACGACAAAAGCCCCACCAAATAAATTATATTGCCATTTGTAACTAATCAAATAATTTAATATGGCCAGTCCGGTTAAGGAAACAAGATAAAATGTTAGTTTTTCACCGGTCATGCCGCCAAGAAATATATCATCAACCACTGAACCAATCATCATCGGTGGAATCACTTCGATAAAGTTGGCAATAATCAGTAAAAAAACAGCGACAAAATACCTTTTCCAATATTCTTTAAAAAACCATTTTAATTTTACTAGTACACTAAACAATGTCTGTCAACTCCTCAACTGTTGTAAAATTTTCACTATCCGCCTTCAAGATCTAAACTTTTCATCATGATTAATGTTTTTACACGCATAAAACATCTCCCCTTTTCCTTTTCTAAATGAATCCGTCCATTGGATAGATTGAACACTGGAAATTGTGCCAAGTTGAAAAAATTCACCATATTTATTCCAGTTTCTATCCGTGAGTAATTCATTCAAAAGATATATATGTGAACAGTTCTCTGTTACACCCAAGTTTTTCCAATTTTTTTGAGTCAAAAAAGAGCACCCTACGCCCTTAGTACGGATGCACGGTGCCCGAACAAGAAAAGACGCATACTTCATAAACCTGCGCCTTTGTTATTATCAATATATTTTGAAAAATATTTTCATGCAAAGTGAAAATGATTTTTGAAAAAAGAGCAGGCTATGATCATATTAACTTGGTTTCGTTTAACAAAATATGTTCTATTCATCATGACCATAACCTCCCTTCTACTTTTTGATTTTTTTAACCTTATTGAATCATACCATTATAGCCAATTTAATGTCAATCACCATTTGCAACTATTTTTTCATTAAGCTCTTTTCTAAACGATTGTTCCTAAAAGGGGCGTTTAAAAAAGCAGTTGGTGATTCGCCAACTGCTTCTATTAACAATGGTATATTTTTTAGATCTGCAAAGTCTATTTATTATTTCAATGTAACGATTGTACGACCTTTCATTTCTCCGTTTAAAATCTTTTTACAAACTTCCGGTAATTGTTCTAATGTAACTTCATTGGCAATCGACTCCAACAACTGATTCGGTTTCATTTCCCCGGCTAACCGCTCCCAAATCGCAAGTCTTGTTTCCATCGGGCAAAAAACAGAATCAATGCCGAGAAGATTGACACCTCTTAAAATAAACGGGAATACGGTGCTTGTAAAATTATTTCCTCCTGTCAAACCGCTTACTGCAACAGACCCGCCATATTGAATGGACGCAAGGATGACCGGTAAATAGCTGCCTGCAACCGGATCCACACATGCGGCCCATCTTTGTTTCAGAAGAGGACGGTTTTTCGGATTGGTAAGTTCTTCCGGTGTTATCATTTCGGAAGCACCAATTTGCCGTAGATAATCTTGTTCCTTTGCTTTTCTCGAACTGGCAGTAACCTTATAGCCTAATTTACTTAACATGGAAACAGCACTGCTGCCGACACCGCCTGTAGCACCGGTTACAAGCACCGGACCTTTTTCACTTGTTAATCCATTTTCTTCGAGACGATGGATGGAGAGTGCAGCTGTAAAACCGGCCGTCCCAATGGCCATTGCTTCTTTTAAAGTGAGTCCGTTTGGAAGTGGGACAATCCAATCCCCCGGAACACGGGCCACTTCACTGTAACCGCCGAAATGATTTACGCCTAAATCATATCCGGTAATAATGACTTCATCTCCCGGTTTATAACGAGGATCTTGTGAATCACGAACAATTCCTGCCAGATCGATACCGGGAACAAATGGATAATTGCGAACAACACCGCCATTTGGAATTGTTGCTAATCCATCCTTATAGTTCACACTCGAATAATGAACATTGATGACAACATCACCATCAGGAAGATCATTTAATGTTAAATCCTGAATCGAAAGCTTTGTTTCGTTGTTTAATTTATCAACTACCAATGCTTTAAAAGATTCCATTTCCCCTTCACACCCTAATAAATTATTTACCTTCTTATTCTACCAATATTACATTGTGAAATCATTAACTTTTGGTTTACTTCTTTATCGATATGATTTCTGTTTCCAGTTTATGTATCTGTTTGGAAAGTTCGTCCGTTTTCTGTAATAGCTCCTCTTTTCCTTTAACAGAAATTGTCATTGGTTCCCCGATGATGATATTTATTTTTTTCCTTTTTAACACATCTTTTATATTAGTTGGACCCGAATAGGCACAAGGGACAATCGGGACTTTTGCCAAATTGGCGATCGTCACCGCACCCCTTTTAATTGGCGCATGATCATTTCTTGTTCCACTCGGGAAAATACCGACAATATTTCCTTCCTTCAATAATTTCACAGGTGTTTTTATGCTGCTTGTCCCGGGATTTTTTCGGTCAACCGGAAAGGCATTTAAAGACGTTAAAAATTTGGCGACTGGTTTTCGTTTGAATAATTCCTTCTTGGCCATAAAATGAATTTGTCGCGGTAACAAGGCTACACCCAACCCGACAATATCAACCCAACCGATATGATTACAAGCAATAATAAAACCAGTATCTTTCGGAAGATTATCAAGGTTTTTTACCGTTATTTTCGAAAAAACCTTTAATATAAACGCTGCAATTTTTCCTAAAAAAGAATACAAAAGAGGTCACTCCCTGAAAAAACACATAATAAATAAAAATGGATACTTTATGATATAAACATAGAATAACAAAATATTTCTTCTTTATGAAGAGGAAATGGAGAAATGGTGGTATTCAGCTTAACTTTATTTTTCCTGGGTAACCAGCAAGCGGTCGAGATATATCTCAATACTGCAGGGCCAAACTTGCCAGAATATTTTCTGAGAGTCGGAGTTTAATTCCTATTGGACAAAAAGCTTTGAAAATAGAGCAGAAATGGTTCATTGGAGTGGCCGAATCTCTTTCTATGGGACAAATCCCTTGGAAAATCAAACAAAAATGTCTCATAGAACAGCTCTATGGGACAATTCAAACGGAAAATGAAGTCAAATTGTCCCATTGGATTGACCAAACCCCTTTCTATGAGACAAAAACATCGGAAAGTCAAACAAAAATGTCTCATAGAACAGCCCTATGGGACAATTCAAACGGAAAATGAAGTCAAAATGTCCCATAGGAGTGGCCGAATCTCTTTCTATGGGACAAATCCCTTGGAAAATCAAACAAAAAT
>ERZ1673768.34-NODE-34-length-36414-cov-20.494348_pt1 | contig 36414 bp, 34 predicted proteins | sample MGYA00580142_ERZ1673768 | MGnify/ENA primary metagenome ERZ1673768 (study PRJEB41219, sample SAMN04549649) | soil metagenome | isolation source: soil | place: USA: Texas, La Sal del Rey | collected 2008-06-23 ... | reverse complement strand
AAAAGCTCATAAATCCTTCTCCTATTTGGTTTTTTTGTTTGTTCAGCAACCCCTAGATTAAATTTGTACGATATTTCGGAACATAGAGAAGCCATTTGTGCCGAGTATTCCATGATAAATGTGTAAAAAAAGTAAAAGGAGTTATCGGGCTTTATAGATAATTTGGATCTATTTTTTGATGAAATGAATGTGATATCCTGACACAGGCTCTAAAATGCCATCAGTGATGTGTTTTTTATACATAAAAGGAGGTCTTTGTTCACGTGGGACGAAAAACATTGGTGATGTATGAAATTTCCCAAAAGCAAAACTATATTTTTCGTACAAACAGATTGATCGAAAATGTAGGGGCATCGACGATCATTCGTCAGTTAACGGAAGAGCCTCAACAATTATTTAAACATGTGAATATTCAATTGCCATATGCACAGGAAAAAATTGTTGGTGGTGGGAATGCAGTATTCATTTTTGATCAAGAAGAAGATGCGAGACGGTTTGCAAAATATTTGACTAGTGGAACGCTAAAGTTTTTTCCGGGAATTGAGATATTTTTAGTGACCAAAAGTATCGATTGGCAAAATGATATTTTATACGACAAAAAGAATAAACAAGGTCAATTGATTAAAAAGGGCGTTTTATCTCAAATGCGAGATGCGTTGGCAGATAAAAAAAATAAGCGCTCTCAGGCGGTGCAGCAATTATCGTGGGGAATTCATTTCATTTGTTCGGATAGCGGTCTGCCGGCCAGTGCATTAAGTTTTGATAAAGATATGAAAACACAAGTCCCGCGTGCGAGGGAGTTAGTAATTAAAGAAAAAATGGGAAGAGAGACACGAGACACAATTTTTGAAAAGCATTTATTGGAAGACTTAAATAAACAGATAAACAACAAAACTTTTTCATTTTTAGATCAAAAAAAATTAGAAAGTGTTTTTCATCAACGGAAAAGTGATCAGGCGAAAAGTTATGTGGCGATTGTCCATATTGATGGAAATGCCATGGGTGTTAAAGTGGGAAGCTTTTTAAAGAAAACGTTTAAATCCAATGATGATTATATCAATCAATATAAGGCATTCACAAAAGAAATTGATGATACATACAAACAAGCGTTTAAAAAAATGATTCATCACCTTATGAATGATTATGATCGTTGGGCAAGCGTCATTTATGGAACTGAGGTTGCTTCATATGATGAAAATTTAAAATATACCGTGCCCCTTCGACCTATTGTCTCAGCAGGAGATGATATTTGTTTTATTACATATGGACAGTTAGGAATTGAGTGTGCGCGTCTATTTATTCAATACTTACAAGAACAGAACGAAAAACAAAGTTTTGAAGCGTGTGCCGGTGTTGCTATCGTCAAACATAAGTTTCCTTTTTGGCTTGCTTATGAATTGTCGGAACAATTATGTTCCAACGCAAAAAAAAGGCTAAAAGCTGATTTGGAAAATTGGGAAAGACTTGGAATGGGAACGAAGGAAAGTCCATATGACTCGTCTTTAATCGATTGGCAGCTTGTCAAAGAAGGTGACTTTCAGTTTGACATTGATTTAATGCGCCGATCGTTATATGAAAACGAAGATGGCAGTTACTTGTTGCAGCGTCCTTATTACTTGCAAAGACAAACAGATAAAATCCGCCATCATGCCAGTTACCAATTCTCTTTTTTAAATGCCATGAAGGCCATTGTTAATGGCGAAATAGAAACCTCTCGCTCTAAATGGAAAGCACTGCTAGATGTTTATCATCAAGGAGTAGAAGCGGTGGCACAGTGGAAAATTCAACAACAATTTGACATTGGACCTAATCAGTTATTTTTAGCGCCGAGAGATGGATTTTCGGTCTATGGGACGGAAGATGACAAAAAAGAAAATCTTGTTGCATATTACTATGATGCCTTGGAAGTAATGGATTATTTTATCCCGTTAAGTGAGGTGAAAGAATGGTGAATCATATTGCAACAGTAGAAATTGAATTGTTGTCAGAAACCGTGTTTGGCGGCAATAGCAAACAAGCAGGGACGGTAGATATCGATTTGCAAACCGATGAATATGGTTTTCCTTATTATGCCGGCCGTACGTTAAAAGGAGTGTTGCGGGAACAGGCCGATTGGTATGTAAGCAAGCTATCACAAATTGAAGATTCAACGAAGGCTAAAAGGGCGTTGAACAAATTATTTGGAAATCCTGATTCGTCCGATCGCACTATTCATAGGCATAATCATTCAAGTTTACGTTTTGGCGATGCGAAATTAAGCGAGCATTTATACGATTTTGTGATAGAAAATGGCATTGATCGCAAGCAAATATTACGTGCACTGACAACGGTACGGTCAATGACAAGTCTTGATGACGAAACGGGTACATCGAAGAACGGTTCGTTGCGGCAGGTTCGTGCTGTTCTTCCGGGTTACCGATTTTATGCACCGGTTTTCACTTTAGGTTCGATTAACGAAGAGGAGAAGGAGTTATTAGAGGTAGCCGTTAAGTTGGTGCGACATGTGGGGATAATGCGTCATCGTGGCAAAGGTCACGTTCGCTGCACGGTGCATTGGCATAAAGGGATGGACAAGATAGAAACACGAGCCACTTCAAAAATTGGTTCCAGTCATTCGTACTTGACTTTGACAATCGATGTTTGTGAACCGCTAAAGATTAGTCACATTCTTGGAACTAGCGATTCTACCCACGCACTCCATTACATTCCCGGTTATGTTTTGCGGGGGGCCCTTGTTCACACTTATTTACAAGCAACAGGTATGTCGCCGGAGAAGCTTGATACGAAGGTGATTTTTGACCACCGCAAAATACAGTTTTGGAATGGTTATATAAAAATCAATGGGGAACGGAGTCTTCCATTTGCTCAACATTTGTTTGAAACGAAGGAAGAATCAAAGAAGAAAACCACCAATCCTCGACGAGTGTACAATGCTTTGGATGAAAAAGAGATGAATTTGATTCGTTTAGATTCACCTGTAAAGATCAAAAGGGATGCCATGCTTATAAAGTCAAATCAACAGTTGATCGGACAAACAGTAAAAACGACATCTTCTTTACATATAAGCATTAACGGTAATCGTAACGGTGAGGATAAACTCCATTTTTACCGTTATGAAGCGATTAGTCCGAAGCAAACATTTGAAGCGATTGTTTCTGTTAAAGAAAGTGATCCGTTTGTCGATTGGCTTTGTAAGCAAAAAGAATTAACCGTATGGATTGGAGGGGCACGAAACAGCGGATATGGACGTTGTGTCATTCGTGTCGGCGTTGCAAAGGATCACCCTGAGCAGCGGTGGGTGCATATGGATGATTTGGCCGAAACACAAGAATTGTACGTCCTTGCTACATCCGATTGGATTATTAGAAACGAACTTGGTCAACTGGTGAGTGCTTTAGATGAAAAATGGTTGGGCGAACAACTGGGAATTACTCTTGAGTTAACAAATCAAGTGGTACAGACGCAATTGACTGGCGGATATATTTCACAATGGCAAGCGTATCAACCTATGATTCGCGCTGTAAAGGCAGGATCGGTATACCGTTATGAAGTCAAGTCGGGAAAGATCGATATCAACAAGTTAATGAATTTAACTGAACGGGGGGTTGGAGAAAGGAGGAATGAAGGTTTTGGACGTTTAATGATTTTGCCGGATTGGTCTTATTGTTACTTAAAAGAAGCGACGGATGAAGTGCGGATGTCTGTACCTTTACAGAAGATTGAGGAACAAGACGGATCACAGCTATTGCGATTGAAAGAAGGATTATTAAGAGAAATGTTGACCCAATTTATGAGGATGAAAGTGTCAGAGTGGAAAAATGAGTTAACGGGTACTGACCATTTGACAAGCTCTCAATGGGGAAAATTGCTACAACACTCATCACAGTTTTTGCATCAACCGAAAGAGAAAAGAACGTCTCGTTTTCTAAAAACGTATTGGGAAAAATTTTGGGAAGATTCAAGCCGGCGATTAAAGGCTAAATCGAAGCTTAGCTTTGACGGGGTGAGTGTTGGCGGAAAAAAATTAAAAGATTTTATTTTAGAATTATGCGATCAAAAATGGGAAGTGGATCAAAGAATTGCAGAAGAAGTGGAAGTCAATTATGCAGAATGGAACATGCGCGCGTTAGAATCATTTATTCGTCAAGTCATTCGCAGCAAAAATGAAACAAGGGAGGTGGAGCATCAACATGAGGCACGTCTTTGAGTGGAACTTTGAATTGAGAACCGAATCACCGTTAAGAATCGGTGATAATGAGGGCGATTTATTATTGGATGCCGATGGAAAGCCGTTTCTTCCTGGCACGTCGTTGGCTGGTGCGTGTAGATCTTATGTTGAGGAAGTGTTTGGTAGTGATGTGGCGAATGAATTATTTGGAAAAATAGGTGATGAACTGAGACCGAGTCGACTCATCTTTAGCGATGGTGTTTGCAGAACTACTCAGTCGTATTTTTTTCAGCCGAGAATTGCATTAGATGGTAAATCTAAAACGGTTCAATCAGGAATGTTTGAGAGAGTGACCGTTTCTTCTGGTTCTGTTTTTCCAGTGATGCTCGTGTTAAAAACATCGTGTGAAGAGGACAAAGAAGTTGTGGAAGACATGCTTGCGGCGTTAAATGAGGGAACAATCCGTATAGGGGCCGATAAATCCATTGGTGGAGGCAAAGTTTCTATCGTCAACGGATATTTTGTTCATTATGATTGTTCGAAACGGCAAGAATTGTTCAATTACGTGAACGAAATGAAAAAGAAAACAGTTTGGTCGCCCCAAAAAAATGATGGAAATCGAGGGGTTATCCGTTTTATCATCAAAGGACAAACAGCCTCCCCTCTATTAGTTGCAGGACAAAATACTTTTGATAGTGATCAAGCTGATCGGATTTATATGAAAATAAATAAAGATGGAACTGAACGGGCGATTATTCCTGCTTCCAGCTTTAAGGGAGTTTTACGTCATCGCATCCAGCGGATTGCAAACATCATGCAGTTGAAAGAAAAAGAAACATACGTAACACAACTTTTTGGTTCGGAAAGTGAAGAACATACAAAAAGAAGCGGAAATCTTTTGTTAGAAGACACGTTTGTGGAACAGGAAAAGTCAAAGACGTATTACCGGATCCAAATTAATCCGCTAACAGGAAGTGTCAAAAACGGCGCTTTGTTGGACATGAAAACTGTTCAAGGGTTTTTTACAACACTTTTGATTTACCGCTTAAAAAAAGGGAGAGAAATGACAACGGAAGATAAAGTTGCATTGGCATTGTTGTTGTTTGCTTTGCGGGATCTTGGTATGCAGCAATTGACAGTGGGAAGCGGTGCATCAATTGGTTGGGGGTATTTGGATATTTTAAGTATCCATGTCCAATTCGCTGACGGTAACGTTTTGTTTAACTTTAGGGACAAACAAATAAAGGACGAATCCCATTGGTTAGAGAAATTGCAAAAGGCGCTTGATCACGCAAAAGAATCAGTGGAGGTGTGAAATGGAAATGGCACATTTGCCATTTGAAACGACAATTCTTGTAAATGAAGACGATAAACTTTATTGGCCTAAAGAGGTCACAGCAGACGCTTATACTCTTGTCTATTACCATAGTGAGTTGCAAATCGAAAAGCTGTTAAGACCTTTAAACCTGCAAACCCTTTATGAAGCGTGGGCGTTTGACGGCAAGCACTCGTGGCATATTTGGCAACGGGATGAAGAATGGGTGTGTACTGCTTATCATCCGTCTGTGCTTAAGGAAGAGGAAAAAATGGAAGTTGAGCACTATCTATCTAAACATATTATACAAAAAATCAAAAAAACAAAACTAATTATTCACCAAACAATCGCATGGGATGAAGACGGTCAAGCCTACATTGCTTATTCTTGCCCGATTAATTTTAAGTAGAAAAAGAGGTGGTTATAATCATGAATGAAGAAGCTTATGCGCCTTATAACTTTATTCCATTTCCAGAGCAAATCATTTCTCGGTACGCACGATATGACGATTTACCTAGTCATGACGGTAATAACAGCGACAAAGGCTTGTTATCCGGGATAATCGAATTTGACATCACTGCTCAAACTCCAATTCTGGTAGCTGACGGTACCAGTCGAAGCAAAGAAAATGAGTCTAGGTATTTTGTGAAAAATGTGGATGGAAAGTATGAAATTCCCGGATCATCGTTAAGGGGCTTGATTCGCCAAACACTTAGCGTCCTTTCATTAAGCAATTGGGCGGATCAAATTGAAGATGAATCGTTTTACTACCGTTCTGTTGCTGGGAATAAACATGTGCGTAAAGAATATCGCAGTATTCTTGGCTTTTCTGGTAATGAAACAGATAAAGAAGATCATGGAGCAAGAAATGTTCAAGCAGGTTATATTGTCAAAGAAAACGACGACCATTATGTTATCTATAAGGCGAGATCAGACGGAGGAAGAAAAGGTTTTACATATTATAAATGCCACCAAAGTAGGTTCCCATTTTTAAGAAAGAAAATTAAAGAAGGATTCCAAATTTGTAATGTTAGTTTTTCAGTCAATCAAGATGGAAAAGTGGTTCGCCTTGATGTGTCGAAAAAGGAAAAGTTGGCATTTCAAGGGAAAATGATTTTTTCAGGACCCATGAGAAACAAAAAAAACGCTTATGTGATCAATGACATTGACAAAAAAGCGACTCCCATCAAAATTGATCCTGCAGATGTAAAAGCGTATCAAGCTGATTATGAATTTCGTAGCAAAAAATTTAAAAAAGACGAAAAGCAAAAGGAATTTTTTAAACTACCGGACAAAAAAGGGATCGAACATGCAAAGCCGTGTTTTTATGTTTATTTAAATGGCCGCCTATATTTTGGTTTTACTCTTTATTTGAGGCTAAAGTATAATTGGTCAACAAAAAAGCTGTTGCCTAAACAATTACAAAAGTCGGTTGCAAGCACAAGCATTGATTATACAAAGGCGTTATTCGGCTTTACTCAACAAGTGATGCCTGAATCTTCTAAAGAAGATTCAAAAGAGAAAAGTTACGCCTCAAGACTGTCATTTTTCAATGCGAGGGTGATTTCGGAAAGTGGAGAGGAAACAGTGGATGTTGTTTTAGGGGAACCTAGAGCTTCGGCGCTAGGTATGTATTTAAAACAGCCTGATTCAAAAATTCGTTGGACTTATAATAATGAAACCGCTGAACTGAGAGGGTTAAAACAGTATTGGATGAAGGCAGAACAAAAAAGCCAAAGCTCTGAAAATAAAAATGTTTTACAGAAACTTCATTTGTTACGAAAAGGAACGACATTTAGGGCAAAAATTCGTTTTGACCAGCTTTATGAAGATGAACTGGGACTGTTGCTCTGGTCTCTTCAAGGACCGAAATACCATCAAATAGGTATGGGTAAGCCATATGGTTACGGTATCGTATCCTTTGATCATTTCTCCGTTTTCGTTAACAAAAATGAAGCGGACTTATATCAGTTATCTTCCTACTTCGATTTAAAGATGAAGCATGTTTCGCCTGTTGACTACATTGAAAAGTATAAGCAATATGTAAAAAAAGCATTCGGTATTGATATTGATCGGCAAGGAAGTGTTAGGATTTTCCTGAAAATGAAAGACTGGTCTCCACTTCCGTATAGTAAAATGAAATACATGCCTTTAAATAATTATAAGAAAATGCCTATATTACCTACTGCTCAATTGTTGCTCGATAACGAAAAAGTGCAAAATCAAAGTAAGCAAAAAAAATAATTACCCAGTTGTACTAAACAAAAAAGAAAAATCTATCAAACTGTTCCAATTAACACAAAATAAACGATCAGACTCAAAGTATAGAACACTGCCCTTGCGGATTAGTTGAAAAAATATATTGACAAGAAAAATGATAATCTCTGTTAAGCGTTAAACCGTTTCTTTCATTTTTTAAAAAGAATCCTTTGATTGAGATAATTTAACCGTGCCCCCATCATTGTGTAGGGAGATGGTGGAGGCATGTCATGAAAGAATAGAGAGGAGATTAACAATGGCCAAAATACTTATCTCACCCCTCGGTAAAGGGATACAGGAAAATGTAAAGACCACCGCTGGAGGAAAATACATAAAAACTACTTATAAATTTGGCGACAGTGATAAGGGGTATGACACTTCGTTTATCACATCGGCGTTAAGTGAACATTTGCAATTGGATAAAATCTTTATGATTGGAACGGATCAGTCTATGTGGGAGGAAGTTTATTATTATTTTGGTGAAGTAAAAGAAAATTCGTATGGAGAAGACGTTTACTTAGAACTTGATGAAAAAAAATCAAAGGGAAGGTTAACGGAAGCCGATCTGACCTGTGTCAATGAAGCGATTGACCGTTATTTAAAAAAAATGAACCCTTCGGCAACGGGAGGATCTAGCTGTAAACTGATTCAAAACGGAAAAAATGCAGAAGAGCTTACAGAAAATTTTCTAATCTTTATGGAATTTAGCCGGCTAATCGAGCCAGGGGATGAAGTGTATTTAGACATTACTCATTCCTTTCGTTCAATTCCCCTTTTTTTGTTCGTGTTGATTGACTTTGTACAAACGTTGCGAAAGGACGAAAACATCAAACTGTCAGGTGTATACTATGGTATGTTAGAAGCAAAAAGCGATAATGTGACGCCTGTTGTTGATTTGAAGGCGTTGTTTGAGGTGCCCCAATGGACGCGGGGGGTTTATGAATTTATTCATTATGGTCATGCGGAACTTTTGGCTCAGCTAATCGATCACGAGAGTTATAAAGCCAGCTTAAAAAATATATCCGATTTGGCGGATTTAAACCATATTAAAAGTTTAAAAAGTAAAGTGGATCAATTTCACTCAGATTTTAAACAAGGATATGAGCATAAAAACGGTCTACCGATTTTCCCGTACCTTAAACCCCATTTGAATCGCTTTTTTGAATATTTTGCAGGGGCTGACACCGATGCCAAATTCCAATTCCAATTGGCAAAGTGGTTTTTTGATCATAAACGGTATGCCAACGGTTATATTTGTCTAGCTGAATCGATGATTACCCATGTGGCCTATGTATATAGCAAAGTGGAGAGAAACGTAGAAGTTGGAGAACTTACAGTTCGTGATAATATAAAAAGGTTGATTAATTCTTATTTACAAACAAATTCAAACGAGCACTATCAGAAAATGCATAATCTTTACAAAGAAGTTTCCAAAATTCGTAATAATATCGCCCATGCCGGTTTTTTATCTAAAGATAATAGCGAAGATGTCATTACTAAAACCAATCAGTTCATTAAAGAAACAGAGAAACTTTTTTTCTCAAGTAATGGAAATAGATTAATTAAGAAGCTACCCCGTGAATATCCTTATTACAAACTATAAAACAGGAGAAGTCGTAACAGATGAAAATATTGGTTATCATGTCACACAAGTTGACAGAAGGACAAAAGCAGGAACTTCGCCAACGGTTCAATGCCGAATCCTTCATCAATTTTCCTGAACATATAAAACAGCAATGGATGAACATTCCGCCTTTCGGTCCATGGCGAAACGAATTCTTACAAGGAATTAAAGAATGGTTAACTCACCAGCTTGAAAAGGGGGATAAAGTGATCGTTCAAGGAGAATTTGGCGCTACCTTTTTCCTCGTTTATTGGCTCAAAAAGAATGGTTATGAGGTTTATTATGCCACTTCGGAAAGAATAGTTGTGGAAGAAGTAAAACCCGACGGTACAGTAGAAACAAGCCGTCGCTTTCAGCACGTTTGTTTTCGCGAATATCCCGACATCAATTAGATGAAAAAAATTCCATATCGGTGTCGTCAACCTCCAATAACGTTTAAAACCCGGGGAATCGACAACAAATCACAAAACGTTCATATCCCAGTAAGCGGATTTACATATTTATGGTGACTCCTTGGTGGAATTTTTTCATTTTTTAAAAGCCGCTAAGGGTCTCGCTTTTTAGAGATGCTTGCTATTTGTAATGAGTGTTGACGGATGGTCTCATGATTAATAAGGGATAAAAAATCGTCCACAAATACTTGACTCAGTCCAAATATTTGGAGTTAATGCTTATGAAAGTATTTGTCGTTACGTCACATGAATTATTGAATGAACAAATGACAGAATTAAAGAATCAATTAAATTGTCATGAGATTATTTATTTGCCGGAACAATTAAAAGATATTTGGGCCAATATTCCTCCATCCGGTCCGTGGAATGATAAATGGCTGGCTGACATTATATTCTGGCTGAAATCCAATATGAATCGGGAAGATATCGCAATCGTTCAGGGAGAATACGGAGCAACTGTCTACTTAGTAAATTGGTTACAGAAAAATGGACATGCCGTATACTATGCAACAACTGAGAGGCAAGTAGTTGAAACCAAAACAGACGAAGGATCAATTATTAATAAAAGAGTTTTTAAACACGTCAATTTTCGTAAATATCCCTTGGTTAAATAACTTTCTTACTCTTAGAAAAAATTGTGACTGCCATCAAAAAATCAGCGAAATTCAATTGGAGGCGAAGCTATGGTAAGGAAGCTAATTACTTTTTTAGGAACTGGCAAATATGATCCTTGCAATTATGAACTAAACGGGATAAAAGCAGAACCAACAGAATATGTCCAAGAAGCCATTATTGATCTGTATATTAAGAGGAATACAAATATTGATGAAATACATGTTTTATTAACCAAAGAAGCGAGAGAAAACAATTGGGATGGTGACAATAAATTATATGGAAAACTGTTGAAATATCCCAAGGTGAATATTCATGCTCATGATATTTCTTCCCTTCAGGACATTGATATCATTTGGCAATTATTTGATACAATTAGCAATATTATGGAGAAGAATGATCAAATTGTTTTTGATATAACCCACTCTTTTCGTTATCAGCCCATGTTGGCTCTTTTGTCCATCCATTTTGCCAGAATTACGAAAGACGTCCAAGTTGATGGGATTTACTATGGTGTGTATGATTCAAAGGTAGAAGTAAAGAATTTTCCTATCATTGATCTTACTTCTTTTGTAGACTTGCAGGATTGGATAACCAATGTCTATGCATTTATAAAAACAGGGCGCGTAGAAGGTTTATCTGAATGGATCCAAAATAGAGAAAAAGCAATAAGCCAAGAAGAAAGAAGATCAACTATTGATCTTAAATATGTACGCGAGCTTGCTAAAAATTGGCAGGAGTTAGCATCTGCTTTACAAACAAATCGAAGTATGGACTTATTGAAAACTGCCGAAAAAGCGAAAGAGAGTATTGAAGCAGTTAAAAATGTCATGTTACGTCCGGCTTTTACTCCATTAAATGAATTATTATTGAATGTAGAGAGTGAAATAGAGTCAATTGCCGATGAAGATCCGATATATTCAGGGATTGCGGCTATTGAATGGTGCTATAAACACGGCTTATACCAGCAATCATACACCCTGGCAGTTGAGTTAATGATTACAGCTATATGCCTAAAACATAATATGCAAACAAATAATAAAGATGATAGGGAATGGGCAACGAATATTTTGAACACGACGATTAAGAAAAATCAAAAAACAAATGGTAGTCATGGTGAAGTGGAAGATGAAGATAGAGGAATAGTAGACGATTTACGAAATTATTCGGATTTGTTAAAAATTTTGCATACCATAAAAGACAACCGAAATGATATAAATCATGCGGGTTGGAGAAATAACCCACTTTCCTCGAAAGTACTGGAAGAACATTTTATAAGCATGTTTGAAACATATAAAACGCAATTGCTAAATTACTATGGTAAAAGATGAAATGCCATGTAGGTCGGTTTTGCTTTTTGGTTGAACTTTATTCTTTTTATGATTAGGCTGGCTGAAAATATTGTCGTCGACCTCAAGTAGTGCACAAATCCCGGGAGGTCGACGACAATTCGGTTTTTAAAATCATAAATAAAAATGCTGAATTGACGTGCATTATGAAAATATAATTGCTAAAAACCAATATTTCTATTATAATTAATGCAAAAGTAACAATACATAGAAACCTTATTAAATCAAGGACCTTTTGGGGTTTATATCTTACCTATGAGGAATTGAAACAAATGTGGACTTTCACGTCCCACATTATGGCGTGGTCGTTTATATCTTACCTATGAGGAATTGAAACTATGGAAACTCCTCACAGAATCCCAAGGCCGATTGTTGTTTATATCTTACCTATGAGGAATTGAAACGCTATATCATGAATTGTCCATGTTTCCGGGTTGAACCCGTTTATATCTTACCTATGAGGAATTGAAACTATTCTTCAGGTGTATAACTAAAATTGGCTACACCTTCGTTTATATCTTACCTATGAGGAATTGAAACTGGCGAACAAATGTACGGGGGGAGGTTATGAATTTTCGTTTATATCTTACCTATGAGGAATTGAAACAATTGAGTAACTAAAATATGGAAACGGAAGAAAGCTGTTTATATCTTACCTATGAGGAATTGAAACACAGCTTCGATGTCAGCATGACCTACTGGCCATTCGTTTATATCTTACCTATGAGGAATTGAAACTATTCTTCAGGTGTATAACTAAAATTGGCTACACCTTCGTTTATATCTTACCTATGAGGAATTGAAACTGGCGAACAAATGTACGGGGGGAGGTTATGAATTTTCGTTTATATCTTACCTATGAGGAATTGAAACTGACATCTAATGTACCTTGTATATTAGCGTTCTTTGTGGTTTATATCTTACCTATGAGGAATTGAAACTCATACAATTTAAAAATTTTCCATCACTTTAGCATAGTTTATATCTTACCTATGAGGAATTGAAACCAATTCCAGAAGTGCTTGCGGATATTTTGTCATCAAGTTTATATCTTACCTATGAGGAATTGAAACGCAGCAATGGAGGATGTTATCGGTGCAAAACAAGTAAGTTTATATCTTACCTATGAGGAATTGAAACAAAGTAGCGCCAAACATAAATTTTTTTAAAGATTATTGTTTATATCTTACCTATGAGGAATTGAAACTGCCCTATCCGAAGCCGATAAAGCCCGTATTGCGGCAATGTTTATATCTTACCTATGAGGAATTGAAACCACGTAGAACTGGAAAGAAAGTTCGCCGCCGCAACCGTTTATATCTTACCTATGAGGAATTGAAACTCGAATAGACACGACCTTGATATTGAGCGCACCTTTCGTTTATATCTTACCTATGAGGAATTGAAACAAACAGAACTTCCCGATATTGCTGAGAAGTACAGCAAGTTTATATCTTACCTATGAGGAATTGAAACGCGATATTCACTTCCACAATGTTTTTGTTTTGTTTTGTTTATATCTTACCTATGAGGAATTGAAACGACATTACAGAACTATCCGTAGATGATGTTTCCGAGTGTTTATATCTTACCTATGAGGAATTGAAACTACGTGTGGGTTGCATTATTAACACTATCCACTCTAAGTTTATATCTTACCTATGAGGAATTGAAACTCAGTATGTCAATACCTTTTACTAATTTTTTTTTGTTTATATCTTACCTATGAGGAATTGAAACGAAAAAAACAAAGAAAAAATGAATGAAATAAGTTCCGGTTTATATCTTACCTATGAGGAATTGAAACATGAATACGGAATGACTATGTTTTGTGGTCGTCAAGTTTATATCTTACCTATGAGGAATTGAAACCTGATGGAACAGGGGACGGGAAAAACTCTGGCTGCAAGTTTACATCTTACCTATGAGGAATTGAAATCGTTTCCGGGTTGCGGTTGAAGGGAATAAAATCGTCCGCGTTCACATCTTACCTATGAGGAATTGAAATTATCTATCCATGTAGCCCCATCAGTAGTTGCAACCGTTCACATCTTACCTATGAGGAATTGAAATTCATATATATCAAATCAATTAACCAGTTAGCAATTTTGTTCACATCTTACCTATGAGGAATTGAAACGACAGCGGAGAGTACACCAGACACTTTGACGCTGAGGTTTATATCTTACCTATGAGGAATTGAAACTTGACGAGAAATGTCTCGGCGAATACTCGGCGACTCTGTTTACATCTTACCTATGAGGAATTGAAACTGTCGCGGATGTCGGCTGCCATTTTCGACGATTCAGGTTTACATCTTACCTATGAGGAATTGAAACGAGAATCCCAAGAGTGTTTAAAAAGTCTGATGGTGCCTGGTTTACATCTCCCTATAAGAAATTGAAACTTGGGTGGAGTGATTAAGGGAATTTAAAGGAAGTAATAGAAAGCTAGAAAATTAATCAAAAAAGTAATGTTTATATAATTGGAAACTTATTAATATTTTTTCTTTTTTATCGAAAAAGACCTGCCTTGGCTTTAGATATAATATGAAAGATAAGGAAAATAAAATCCTGATTTACGATGACTCCTGTACAGAACGAACAATAGCCATTATTGAAAAATCTTATTATCGTGATTTAAAAATTGCTGAAATAGCTGAAGTATTATTATAAACAGATTCTATCTTTCGCAAATTTTCACAGGAAAATCGGGTTATACATAAAAAATATATAATTGATTTTCGAATTTCACGTTTCGGAGAGGTATTATTTTTTTAAATTGGCCTATAGAGAAGGTTGGTAAATCAGTTGGGTTTAAAAGGTTCGCCTTTCACAAAGTTTTAAAAAAGATTATAGTATCACTCCAAGTGAAAAAAATTATGGTTAAATGAATGGGGGTCTGCTCCTCTCTGCATAAAAGTAGTCATAGTTGAGAGGCAGACCCCCTAAATCTTATTCGGTCTCTTGTTTAACGGAATATTGTTGAATCATTTCTGTCATTTCATAGCTTAAATTATTTAGTTTTTCAGCTGATGTGGCAATGTTAGAAATGGCCACGATTTGTTCATCGACAGCTGTGGAAATTGCTTCTACTGATGCGGCAGACTGTTCCGCTACACTTGTTGCATTATTTATGGAATCGGTAATGTTTTCGCTTTGATTCGTTAGACTTTCAAGCTCTTGACTTAGTGAATCGACAGCTTGTTTTGTTTGTAAAATGGCGGTAGAAATTTGGAAGAATTCCTTTTCGGTTGCATTGACGGAATTACTCAATTCCTGTGATTGGTTAATTGACTCTCCCATTAATAACACCGTTTTTTCTGTTTCTACTTCAATCAATGAAATCACCTCTTGAATTTGTTTTGTTGCTTGATTTGATTGTTCGGCTAATTTTCTTACTTCATTTGCAACGACGGCAAAGCCTTTACCATTATCTCCTGCTCTTGCTGCTTCAATACTTGCATTAAGGGCAAGCAAGTTTGTTTTTGATGCGATGTCTTCAATGGTATCGGTAATATGAGAAATATCTTGTATTTTGTGTGAGAGATTTGTCACGCCTTTACTTGCCTCGGTGGAAGAATGAACAGCAATTGAATTTGTTTCTTTTAACTTTTTAACGATTTTGTTCCCTCTTAATGTTGCTGTTTCCGAATTATTTGCCATCTCATTAATTGAGTTATTATGTTCATGAATCTTTGAAATCGATTGATTAAGTAAAACAACACTTTTATCAATACCGTTGAGATCGTTTGATTGCGCAGTTGCTCCGGAAGAAATTTCAGAAATGGTAGACCCAATTTCCTGGCTCGTTGCTGTTGTTTCCTCAGAGACTGCGGAGAGGTCACTAGCAGATTCAAGAAGTTGATTACTTGTATTTTGTAAACGACTAATGAGTTGTTTTAATTGATTGGCCATCTTGTTATAGGCGTATCCTAATTGACCGATTTCATCATTTGACTCAGGAAGACGGGCATTGCCAGATTACCTTCAGAAATATTTAATGAAGCATTAGTAATAGCTTTTAGTAGATGAAGTTTTTTCCTGCTTGCAAAGTAAAACAGAAAAATACTTAATAAAGCAATTGAAACTGTAATTAATATAATATATCTATGGACGACATAGAGGTCTTTGTAAAATTCTCTCTCTACAACAATAATCCCTATACTCCAATCCCAAGGTTCAAAATTTTCCATATAGGAAACTTTATTTCCCTTCTTACCTGTTTTCTCATCTATTACATCTTGAAAAACAAAGTAATGCTTTTCAGTGTTATTAGATTTTGCGGCTTTTACCATTCCTTTTCGATTCGTTGTATCATCAGGAATTAGACCTACCGGATTGGTCGGATGTAATTGAGAAGAATAGTCTGGACCATAGGCAGATAAATAGCCCGAATTATTATAAGAGAAGGAGGATATGGAGATATCGTAGCCCTTATTGTTAGGTAACTTTGGCCCTAATAATAAAACACGTGCCTTTTCTTTTGCTTCATCCAGTGTTAGTTCATTATTTTCCACCTGTGAATTTAACTCATTTAACAGGACAATTGAATTGTCGACAATTTGTTTCAACTGGTTTCTACCTTCATTGGTTAATTGTTTTTTTGCGATGAAGTATCCCGTTCCACCAACTGTCATACCTGTTAAGGCAACAATAAGTACGATAATTAACATGATTTTAAAGGATATGCTGTTCTTCACTTAATTTACACCTCAATTATTATTTTTAAACGTTAGTTTGTTAAATATATCACAAATATAGGTTTGGCTAGGTGGAGTAAACAAATAACCGAAAGTCGGGTTATTGTAACTGTATATTGGGATACGAATAACACGTTTTTTCCATATAATTAATATCGACATAGACGTATATTATTGAAGTAGAAAAACAATTAAAAAACACTAATTTTTGGTATCGCATTTTTTTCTTACTGTTGTGTTCTATTGAAAATCATGGATAAGCTTTGTACTGCTTTATACTCTTAAAAGAGAACCCGGTACTTGCTGTAAATATCTTTTTCATAGAATAAAAAAACTCGGCAATCACCGAGTTTTTTTAATGAAAATCCATTGTTAACTGACAATCTTATAATATTCCCTTGCCGTTAATGAATAAACCAAAGCATAAAACATGGCAAAGATGAGAATGGTTGCAGCTGTACAGATGGCAAACAGTCCAACATTTGTTAAGTTTAACAGCGCCAATAATTTGGTGATGACTTTAAAGGCAAAAGCAATGTGAATAACGGCTGCGGCAAGCGGCAGGAAGAAGACAATCAGTACTTGACTCTTGATCGATTTTTTTATTTCTTCTTTACTTAAGCCAACTTTCTGCATAATTGCAAATCGTTCTTTGTCATCGTAGCCTTCTGATATTTGTTTATAGTACATGATCAAGACGGTTGCCATGATGAACAATGTACCAAGGAATAGGCCAAGGAAAAACAGGCCGCCATAAATGGAGTAAAAAGATTCTTTCGCTTCTTCGCGACCTTCTGCATTACCTTCGATTGAAGCTTTATTCAATTTTTTATTCAATGCCTTTGTCAAAGCAATTTCATCTTTTGCGTTCCCATCTACATCAAAGCCGTAAAAATAGGATAAATCTTTCCATTCAACAGCATCCAGTTCTTCAGTAGGATACAAAGATTTAATGGTATCTTCGTCTTTTACAACGACAAAATAACTATCTGTCATCATGGCAGAAGCATCGCCAATAATTGTTAAGTCTTTCAACTGTTGCTTAATTTGAAAATTTTGTCCTGCGATTATAATTGAATGTTTAATTGGCTTACCTTTAAGCGTGTAAAGTAGTACTTCATTATCTTCCAAGGTAACGGATTGCTTCTCCAATTGGTTGAACTCATCAAGCGGGATTAGTTCAATCATGGAAATATCTGTAAATGATTTCAAGGTATCTTCGTTTGTTGTAAACGTATTTCCTTTTCTGATTGCAGGAAATGACGCCGAGCGATAAGACACCGGATCTTTTAATTTGACTTGGTATTTTTCCGCTTCCTCCTTGATCATTTTTTCCACGGATTGTGACGCTTCTTTTGAAAGATTATTGGCTGTTACATCAATTTCTTTCGGATACCGGGTCTTCAATACATCTTCCATTCCAATGTAAAGAGATACGGTTGTCGATAACATGACCAATACCATTGTGGATAAAATACAAATATTAGCCAGACCAACTGCATTTTGCTTCATTCGATAAATCATACGCGAAACACTGATGAAATGCTTTGTTTGATAATAGAACCCTTTATTTTTCCGCAATAATTTTAACAGAGCAATAGTCCCGGCTGTAAACAAGGCATATGTCCCGACAATAACGAGCAGGACGGCTAAGAAAAATTTATTGATCGCAGCTAATGGTGATTCGGTAACAAGCGCGATATAGTAGCCATAAGCAAGTGTTGCCACCCCGATTAAGACAAGAACCCATTTCGTCTTTGGTTCCCGTTCACCGACTTGTCCGCCGCGCAACAATTCAATCGGTTTGGCCAAATGAATTTGTCGTAAATTGTTCAACAGTGTAAGGACAAAGATACCAATAAAAAGAACAGCAGTCATTCCCATTGATTTTATCGACACAAAATACGTAAGCGGCACTTCAAATTGTAAAATATTATTTAAGAGTAAAAACATTAACTTACCTATGACGGCTCCACTCATTAATCCAATAAACAGACTAATAACAGTGACGAAGAAGGTTTCCCAAACAATAATTGTGATGATGTGCTTTTTTTCCATCCCAAGAATGTTAAATAGTCCAAATTCCTTTTTCCGCCGTTTGATTAAAAAACTATTTGTATAAAATAGGAAAATAACTGAAAATATCCCGATGACATAGTTACCCAGATTTAAAATTATAATCAGGGCATCCCCACCGGACATTTTTTTCAGACCCGGGTTTCCGGAAATAAAATGCATCATATAAAACATGGCGATGGTACTAATGCACGTGAGAATATATGGTATATAGGTTTTTCGATTTTTGTTAATATTCGTCATGGCCAGCTTTGCGTAGAAAAATTTACTCATTTCTCGCACCGCCCGTTGCAATGATATTTAACGTATCGGAAATTTTCTGGTACATCTCCTCAGTAGATAAAGATCCTTTATAGATTTGATGGAATACGACCCCATCTTTGATAAACAGGACGCGACTGGCATGGCTGGCGGCTTTTGTACTATGGGTAACCATAAGAATCGTTTGTCCTTCTTGGTTAATTTGTGAAAAAATTTGCAGCAAATCATCAGACGAGCGCGAATCCAACGCACCGGTCGGTTCATCGGCAAGCACAAGCTTTGGATTGGTAATCAGGGCTCTGGCAACTGCCGCCCGTTGTTTTTGACCGCCGGAAACTTCATAAGGATATTTTGTTAAAATGTCTTTAATTCGCAACTTTTCAGCGAGCGGCTGTAATCGACTGTTCATTTCTTGATACGCTTTTCCGGATAAAACTAGGGGTAAAAAGATATTATCTTGTAATGAAAACGTATCGAGTAAGTTAAAGTCTTGGAAAACAAAGCCGAGATTTTGCCGACGAAAAGCGGATATTTCCTTTTCATTTATCAAAACAATATTATTTCCTTCAAGTAAAACTTCTCCGCTTGTCGGCTTATCAAGTGCGGCCAAAATATTTAACAGTGTCGTTTTTCCGGAACCGGATTCGCCCATAATGGCAACATATTCGCCTTCCTCTATTGAAAAACTGACATCTGTGAGTGCCTGAACTTGATTGCCGCCGAACCGGGTTGTGTATACTTTTTTGAGATTTTTTACCTCAAGTAATGTCATGTAAATTCCTCCGTCTCTATCGAAATTAACATGTTCAGTATAGCAATGATTCCACCAGTTCAGACATAACTTTTACTTACAGATTCGCCTTCAATCTTACATTTTTGTAAGGTGAAAAAAACGAAGACTGTCCCACAGCATAGACATGAATAAATGTATCGCTAATCGGACGATTTATCACGCTATACAGGTTGTGGGTTCATCGGACAGACTCATAGGGAGGACTTATTCCACCCCGATTTCCTTCATCTCTAAATCAATAATGACCTTAGTTCCTTTTCCAACTTCGGATTGGATGGATATATCATGTGACAACTTTGCTAGAATTTGTTTGCAAAGATACAAGCCGATCCCGGTCGATTGTTTAAAGGCTCGTCCGTTGTATCCGGTAAAGCCTTTCTCAAAAACTCGCGGCAAATCTTCCGCTCGTATACCAATGCCGGTATCTTCAATAATCAGCCTTTTTCCCTTCGTATAAATCGAAATCGAACCTTCCTTTGTATACTTTAATGCGTTGGAGAGAATTTGTTCAATGACGAAGAGCAGCCATTTCTCATCCGTTAACACTGTAAAATTTACGCCGGCATAGTTGAGGCTAATTTTTTTGCGAATGAATAATTTGGCATTTTTCCGGATCGCTTGCTTAATAATCCCATCCAAATCATATTTTTTTAAAACAAGATCATTGGACATATTTTCTAAACGAAGATATTGCAGAACAAATTCAACATATTGCTCAATTTTCATCAATTCCATTTCCAACTCGGAATTTTGCTCGGTTTGGTCCGATTGGAGAAGCAGCCGCATCGCCGCAATGGGTGTTTTGATTTGATGGGTCCATTGGGTAAAATAGTCAACTAAATCTTTTTGCTTATTGTCGGCTTGAATGGTTAATTCATTTTTATGTTTATATAAAATTTGAAGTAGTTCTTGATATTGACGTTCAATCGCATTTTGAGGAACAGGTAATTGGTTGATTTGCACCGTTATCGTTTTGTGTGCAATTTTTAGCATTTTGTACCGCTTGATAAATTTTAAAAAATCAACAATAAAAAAGATGAGACCGATATATAGGCATAAAAGGACGGCGTAAAGAATCGGGGCAAGGGGCAGATGACTGAGCGAAAAAACAATGGTAAAGCATAAGACAAAAAGGGTGGACAATCCGAGCGGTCTCCAATTTTTATGTAAATATAGTAGCAGTAGATTTTCTCTATAATTCTTCATATCAGTCCACCAAATAGCCGAGTCCTTTCTTTGTTTTTATAAAATCATGGAGCCCGATTGCTTCTAATTTTTTGCGAAGCCGATTAATATTTACTGTTAATGTATTGTCATCGATAAAGCTGTCCGTTTCCCATAGCCGAGTCATCAGGACATCTCTTGAAACGGTTTTCCCTTTATTTTCAAGAAGAACATGCAAAATTTTTTGGTCGTTTTTTGTTAAATCAATTTTTTGGCCATTATAGGTTAATGTGGCGTCATTTGTGTTTACAATCGCCCCACGGTGCTCTAATAAATTTGTTTGCCCGGTAAAATCATACGTACGCCGAAGCAATGCCTGTACTTTTGATGTGAGAATGGTCAGGTCGAATGGTTTGGCAATAAAATCATCCCCTCCCATACTAATCGCCATGACAATATTCATATTATCGGAAGCGGAAGAGATAAAAATAATCGGCACTTTGGACAATTTCCGAATTTCATTACATAAGGTGAACCCATTCACAAAAGGGAGGGAGATATCCAATAAAACCAACTGCGGATCATACGAAACAAAATGAGACATGACATTTTGAAAATCGATAATATATTCAACCTCGTAGCCCCATGATTCAAGATGCGTTTTTACCGTTTTCGCAATCACCATATCGTCTTCAACTATTAATATTTTGTACATGATACATGCTCCATTCGTTCATTATGTTTTACGTTTTTAAGGAAAGCTAAGTTTTGGCCACTCGTATTATTGAAACAAACATTGTGTACAATCAATTTGTGTATATATTGCTCTGTCAAAAATATGCTCACTACCTTTACTAGTTAATTTTATCTTATAATAGTATGACATAAGTAGGCAAATAGGAAATGACCATTTTGTTTTGTTGGGGAAGGTTGCGGTTATCCGAAAAAAGTGACTGGTTCAACTAACGATTATCGGAGTGAAAGACCTTTCACATTTTCCTTGCCCCGTAATCCTTCTAACCGGATTCATATTTGTTTGATTCATTTTTAAAGTGAGACTTGTTTTTAGGGCATTAAGGTATAAAATGGACTGAATTGTTGTGAACTGCTTAAAATTTATATTTGTGAAAACCGTAACAGAATTGTAAGATTTATACTGCGCTTTATCCTTTATAATAGGGTTGAAATCTAAAAGAAAAGGGATGTGCCGGTATGAAATGTTCTGTCTGCAAACACGAAATGTATTATCGTTTTATCGATGATGCTTATTATTGTCCCAGTTGTGATTTATGGTTTGAGGAGAACAACGCAGAAACCGACTATCATGAGAAACAGATTAATCCAAACGCTGAAGAAGACTATGCTTTAGTTCTTGACTTTCAAGCAAAGGACCAAAATCTTATCGCTTTTAAAGAATATATGAATAAACTGAATTCCCAACTTGAACAGGATGGCTATAACATTTTGAAATATATGGTTGAAACTGGACAAGATGGGGGGATAACCAGTTATAAACCTTACCATATGGAATTAATGATTCACTCTAATCATGCTCAAAAAGAAGCCTTTAATAACTATATGGATGAACTATTCGAACGTTTCTTAATAACAAAAGGGATTGTATTAAATCATTATTCCTTAAAAGAACTAAACACTGTCCCTGTGTAATATAAAAAATGATTTGCAAAGCCCAGTCTTAAAATGGCTGGGTTTTTTGTTCGTTTATGTATAAATGTCCAGTAAGGAGGAGAGTTGCCCTATAGAAACGATCGATAAGCCGTGTATGAAACAAAACCATTTGAAATGTCCCATAAATAAAGTACTATAATAATGATAAAGAAAACTCGGCAATTGCCGAGCCTTTAGGCGACGGCAGAGCTGCAAGAGCACTTATGCGTTAGGAAAGTAGAAATTGAAAAATTTTTACTTTCCTATTAGCCAAGAAAAACTTACTAGGAGTGGTCTTCTTGAAATTTGTATTTGATTTAGATGGTACGATTTGTTTTAAAGGTCAACCCGTTTCAGAAAGAATCCTGAAATCGCTAGAAAAATTGGAAGCACAGGAACATCAAGTGATTTTCGCTTCTGCAAGGCCGATTCGTGATTTACTTCCCGTGCTTGATAAAAGGTTTCATTCTTATCCAATGATTGGTGGAAACGGGGCAATTGTTGCAAATCAAGGTCAAATTATTTCAACCGTACATTTCGATACTAAAACACTTTTAAAAATTAAAAGATTAATAGAGTTATATGAGGTTACCTATTTGATCGATAGTTCTTGGGATTATGCCTATACAGGACCGGCAGATCATCCCATTTTACATAATCTTGATCCGCAAAAACTTGCAAAAAATAGACCATTAACTGAACTAAACCCAATTGTAAAAATACTCATGCTTACTTCCAAAAATATAGTCCAACTAGAACGGGATCTTGCCAAACTGGATGTGGTCGTCAACGTCCATAGCAATGAAGGGGTGCTTGACATCAGTCCAAAAGGAATTAATAAATGGTCAGGATTACAGCAGTTAGGCGTTATCGAAGGAGAATATATTGCATTTGGTAATGATGCCAATGATGTATCCATGTTTCAACATGCAAAACATTCGGTGATGATTGGAGACCATTCCAAGCTTAAGCCGTTTGCAGAGGAGCAGTTACCCATTCATGAGGACATAGAAAAAGATATAACCGAGAAAGTGGAAGAATTGGCGAGATTTTTTCATTAATAGATAAGATTTCTTGTTAATTTTGATAAAAAATGTTTATCAAAGTGGTATACAAGAATGTGAACTCAATTTAAAAAGAATTATTGGAGGACGCTACCGTGTTCGGACACTTTGGATTTTCATATGTGGGTTTTATTTATCTATTGATGCTGTTCATTCCGAATATTCTCTGGACAAAGTTTAAACCTGTAAATTACCAGAATATCGTCTCGAATGAAAATAAGATATTATTGTGGCTGGAACGTGTTGGACAGGTGGCTGTTTCCTGCGTGGTTTTAATTTTCAATGACTTTAATCTGAAACCATTTTCCCATTGGAGTTTATGGCTAATTATATCTTTTATTTTGATGATAATTTATGGAGTTTTCTGGATACGGTATTTTAAAAGTAAACATACGCTAAAAGATTTTTATGGAAGCCTCTTTGGAATCCCGGTTCCAGGAGCCCTTTTACCGGTATTGGCATTTCTGCTGCTGGGGATTTATGGGAAGGTGATTTGGCTTATTATCTCTATTATTATTCTTGGAATCGGTCATATCGGAATTCAATGGCAGCATTTGAAGGAATGTGAGATAGAGAATTTATGATAATTGACATGAGCATGTAGCAAGACTTATTGGCTATCGACAATTCATTTTGGTAAGTTTTTATATTAATAACCATCAATCAGCCTGTATATGTAAACGTATGATAAACATGTATAATAATACATATGACTATTGCTATTTTTTACCTAAGTTGAGGAAATGGAAATAAACAAATGGTTAAGGAGAGGGTTCTCATGAATGACTTATTTGCTAAATATAAGGAGTCCATCACGTTGTCGTACCAATATGCATTTCGATTATTATTACATTTAAAAAATGTGATTTCAGCCTCCCAACAAATAATTCCACCCGGGAATGAATTATTGAAAGAAGTGTACAGAGATTCGATTGTAAAAAAATATGAAATTCTTGAAGATCAGCTTTGGAAACTGTTGTCTAAAATTTTTAAGGCATCCGGTTTGGAGTTGAATAGTCCGAGAGCGTGCTATCGACAAGCGTTTATTGAGGGATGGATTGAACAAATTGATATATGGGATGATATCTTAAGTTCACGAAATGCAACTGCACATGTCTATAATGAAGATGACTACGAAAAAATTATGCAGAAAATTGTCAATGAATACGTTTATCAACTCGAAGCATTGCTTCAAAAAATTAAAGAAGAAGTGATTGACAATGATGTATGGAATTAGTGAACGAGTATTTGAGCGTCTTATGACCTATTTTCAAAGTGACACTGAAATTCGAAAGGTCATTTTATTTGGCTCACGTGCTAAAAATACGGCAAAATTCAATTCTGATATTGACTTATGCATTGATTATTCAGGAACGAAAAAGGGAAAGGTGATTCGTGATATTGATGATCTTGTAGGTATTTATTCCTGTGATGTGCTTTTTTGCGATTCTTTAAATACGGAAATTAAGCAACAAATTGAACGTGACGGCAAGGTAATTTATGAAAAATAATAGCTTATATTAAAGGACTTTGTTCGCTGATAGTATCACGTTTCATCGATAAAACAAAAAGAAGGGAAAATGTTCTATGGAACCGAAATGGCTCGAATGGGCGAAAGAACTGCAATCAATTGCACAGGCAGGATTAACCTATTCAAGAGATGTATATGACTTAGAAAGATTTGAACAAATCCGAGAAATCAGTATGGAAATTATGTCACAATATACGAAAGTGGACCAGTCCGTATTGAAAAATCTCTTTGCAAATGAAACGGGTTATCCAACGCCTAAAGTGGATATACGAGCAGTAATTTTCGAGGATAATAAAATTTTGCTAGTTAAGGAAAACAGTGATGATAGTTGGTCTTTGCCCGGGGGCTGGGCAGATATTGGATTAACACCAAGTGAAGTTGCTATAAAAGAAGTTAAGGAAGAATCGGGGTTTGATGTAAAACCGGTCAAGCTGTTAGGGGTACTTGATAAAAAGTGTCATCCCCATCCCCCGTCCCCCTATCATGTTTACAAAATATTTATCCAATGTGAAATTATTGGGGGCGGACCTCAAACGGGAATTGAAACAACTGCTGTTGGCTTTTTTGCCGAGAATGAGTTACCAAAATTGTCTGAAGGTCGAAACACAAGATCCCAAATTGAGATGCTATTCCGGCAAGTTAATAATCCTCAGGAACCTGTTTATTTTGATTGATTAGAAATACTGTTAATGAGATATTTTTAACAAAGAGGCACTAAGAAATTAGGTTCTTCGTTCTTCGCTAATTAAAGATTGAATGTTTAATATTGGAAAAGTGAGATTATGAAATTAGAGAATGAATAAGGAAGATGTTCAGATGAAAATTCTTATCGTTGAAGATGATCATACTATTGCTGCCGGGCTTGAGTATACCTTGCAACAAGAACAATATGAGACAATAATATGCAGTGATTTCCAATCTGCAGAAACACTGATTGAACTGAATTTAGAACAGTTTGATTTAAGCTACAGTCATTTCATTAGTGATTAGTATTGTTCTGTTTTTATCGGTCTCGTATTTTACCAAAACGATGCAAGAATCTTTTTCAATGACTCAAGATGGTCCGGATTATGATATGAGTGTACTGTTCAATGGACATTATGAAAGTGAAGCAAAACAAGCCTTCGAAAAAATAACAGAACTGGATGGCGTTACAGAACGTATCATAATGCAAGATTTTACCTTTGTTTCGCAAATTGACGAAGCAAAAGTTCCAGATAGTGTTCGCAATTATGTCATTCATTCAGAAAATGGAAAAATAAAGTTTCAAGTAATCCTTCATGCTTTGGATCAATCGAGTTTACAAGCTTATGCTGAGCAAATTGGTGTTAATGATGATTTGTTGAATCAAGAAAATAAATTGCCGGCGATTGTTATTAATAAAAATAATTATCAGGATATCGAAAAAAAGCAGTATGTGAAAGAGAAAGCCGTAAATGTTGAAGTCGGTGATTTATTAGATTTGCAATACGAGGATTTGGATACCGGGAAGATAAAGGATGTAAATAAAGTTGAAATTGTTGCATTGACGGATAAACAACCAATGGGGTTAAGAAAAATGATATCCCCCGGAGAAATTCATGTCGTTGTTTCAGAGGATACTTTAAACAAATTACTTGCTGAACACCAAAATATTATTGATGAATCTTACTACTATCTATATTTAAACAGTAAAGATCCAATAAAGACAGAAGAACAAGTTGATGAAATGAATCTTTCCATTCAGCCAAGTATATATAATGTGTATCATTCTCGTATTCAGGATGAACAGATGAGTAGAATCATTCAGGTATTTGTATATGGTTTTGTATTACTAATCTCGGCAGTTTCCGTAGCAAATATTTTTAATACAATCTCTACCAGCATAGCATTAAGAAAACGAGAATTTGCCATGTTGAAATCGGTAGGTATGACACCAAAAGGATTTAATAAGATGCTAAATTATGAGAGCATCTTTTATGGGATGAAGGCTTTATTGTATGGATTACCCATTAGTTTGGTAACTATGTTTCTTATGTATCGATCGTTTAGTAATAGTTTTGCGTACCGATTTAATTTGCCTTGGGGTAGTCTTCTCGTAACGGTTCTGGGAGTATTTATCATCGTTGGAGTGACCATGCTTTATTCCAGCAGTAAGGTGAAAAAGGAAAACATTATTGATGCACTTAAACAAGAAAATATTTAAATGAATACAATGACTTAGCATACTTGTTTTTTAATCATACGTATTTGTTTAAGTATGACGGATTTATTTTTAACATACTGATTAAAAACCCTCAAAACGCTGAATTTAAAATGCTGACTAAAAAACCCCTTCAGAAGCGGGCGAAGGGGTTTTTGCATGCTAATTTTTCTCAAAGATTACGAATAAAACACCAATGAAAATGAGGATGGATCCGATCCAAAACATGACACCTAAGCTTTCTCCAAGAATCAGCCATCCAAGTAATGCTCCTACCACGGGCTGAAAAAAGAAAAAGATTCCCCCGCTTGAGGCGTTAAGCATTTGTAATCCACGATTCCAAAAAAGAAATCCACATGCCGTTGAGATAATACCCAAATACAAGACTCCACCCCAAATTGTCGGTTGAGTCAACTCAGAAAAAGGAATCTTGTGTAACCGTGGCAAAACAAAAGGGGTCAATACGGTTAGCGCTACCATGATGGAATAGGTCGTTACGACAATTTGAGAATAAGCACTCGGTAAAAGTTTTACCAGTACAGACATCAATGCCCATGTTAAAGCAGCAGTAACCAAGGAAAGGCCGCCAAGTTTGCTGGACAAATCCATATTTCCAATTCCAACAATGAGAAAAACTCCAATGGTCGCTAAACAAACAGAAAGTCCCTTTTTTAACGTTAACTTTTCTTTTAGGATGAAACGAGCAAATACAACCATAAATGCCGGCGTTGATGAAGTAATAATCGCTCCCATTTGTGCTGAAGATAACATTGTACCCGTTTCCTGCGTAACGATGGAAATGGCATTACCAATGATTCCAATGGCTATAATGATGAAAACATAACGTTTCTCAATACGCCAGTTTTGTCGAGTGATGAAACCAATCACGAGTAATGCGACAATCGCCACAACATAGCGCATCCACACAAGTTCCAGTGGCGGTATAACCGATACGACAACTTTAACAACAACGTACATACCGCCCCATATACTTGATGCGAGTATTAAATATAATGAACCTAATAAAGTATTTTTCATTTATTGTACCCTCCGTTTTTTCTTTAGGTCGAATGCCCCTAACGGAGAGAACAGTCACCTTCCCCCATTAAGAGCAGAAGGGTCCTTTTGGTACGTCATTTTCAAATAATGGAGTCCAATACATTCGAAATCACCCCCGGTTCATCTAAAGACAAGATTAGCACCAAAAAAGATGGCATTAATTATTTGCTAGAAACATAATGTTGTGCTCTTTGCTAAAGTTTTTTAGCAATCGAAACTATTTGGGCTAACCATTCCGATAATATACATTTTATTATAAAGGAAAATTCGAATTTTTTGTTAGCTAATAGCAGGAAAGTATAAATTTTTCAATTTCTACTTTCCCAACGCATAAGTGCACAAGGAAATCTTCGCGGGAATACATCGCAGCCGAAAAAATTTTATATTTTTCCGGTGAACTAGAGAAGCTTCGGTAGCATTACCTCGCAAGCGAAAATGTATTTTCGCTGACTACGGCTCAGCTCTCGTCTAAACCGGCTCTAATGGACAAAATATGAGGTCAAGCAGATAAAACTGTCCAATAGACGGGCTCTAATGGACAAAATAAGAAGCCAACCAGTTAAAACTGTCCAAAAAACCGGCTCTAATGGACAAAAAATAAAGTCAAGCATTCAAAATTGTCCAATAAACTGGTTCTAATGGACAAAATGCAAGGTTAACCAGCAAAAACTGTCTAATATACCGGTTCTAATGGACAAAACTTGAAGTCAACCAGCAAAAACTGTCCAATAGACGGGCTCTAATGGACAAAATATGAGGTCAAGCAGATAAAACTGTCCAATAGACGGGCTCTAATGGACAAAACTTGAAGTCAACCAGCAAAAACTGTCCAATAGACTGGCTCTAATGGACAAAACTTGAAGTCAACCAGCAAAAACTGTCCAATAGACCGGCCCTAATGGACAAAATATAAAGTCAATCATTCAAAACTGTCCAATAAAATGCCCGTTTTGTGAGTTTTTTAGAAAAATAATCTTTTAAGTGCCAATCGTCTTTTATATTACTAATCAAAATAAAACAGGTCTTCAAATTTTTTATCCAGTGCAATACATAAGATTAGCGCTAATTTTGCTGTGGGATTAAATTGACCGGTTTCGATTGCACTAATGGTTTGCCGAGATACACCGACCATCTTAGCCAAATCTCCTTGCGATAATTTTTTTTCTGCTCTTGCAACTCTTAACCTATTCTTTAAAACCAAATGTTCATTCATTTCTTTTAAATCACCCCAATTACATAAGTGATGATGAATCCGACTGTTAAGATAGCTCCGATTATTGTATTAATTAGAAAAAACTTTTTGTCTGGTATTTTTTTATACTTGTAATAAGAAGTAATTGTTAGATTGGCTGTCAAAATTGAGAGCATATCTGTTACGGGTTGATTCGTGAACATTTTAAAGAAAAGGTAGAAAAATACTAATACAAAAATCCCCAACATTCCATGATAGACAGAATCATCATCAATTTTCTGTTCTCTTTCATCCATATCACGATTTTCCAGTCGGCTTTTTTCCAAAATTTCTTCTTTTTCCATGACAACCCCACCTTTCTTTTATAAATAAAGTATAGCATAAAATTAAAAAACGAAAACAAAACTTGTCAAAATGAATATAAAACTTTACATATCATCTATAAAACTTGTCATAAAACCGACATAACAGTAAATAAAACACGGTAAAAAAACTGTCGGTTCATTTTTTGGCAGTCGCCTAGGCTATTGAGCATGGTCTTGCCGGCTTTGAACAGAACACTTTCTTTCTAGACGACCGGTTTGTGCGCCATTTAAGTGGGTTCCATGCAATTTTCTTCCTAAAACCAAGCCTCACTCAATCGCCTGATTCCCTCGGTAATTTCTGTTTCACTTAAACCGCCGAACCCGACCAATAATAGAGGGTCTTTTGCCTGATTTTGATTCATCCAGTACTTTGCTGTCGGATATATCTTTACCCCGGAGAATTTTGCTTTTTCAATTAACGTTTCCTCATTATCCCCATTTTTCACTTCTATTAGTAAATGTAGGCCGGATTCCTCGCCAATGATCTTTACATTTTCGCCCATAAATTTGCGAATGGACTGGTGCAAGGCTTCATGCTTTTTCTGGTAAATATGCCTCATTCTTCGCAAATGTTTTTGCCAATAACCTTCTTGCATAAATAAGGCAACCGTTTTTTGCAAAATTTTCGAAACAGGTTGCTCATAGGATTGAAAATGTGTTTGAAAGCTTTTGAGAAGTTGCTCCGGTAAAACCATATATGCCAACCGAATGGAAGGTAATAATGCTTTAGAAAAAGTTCCCAAATAAATGACCTTACCAAACGAGTCAATTCCTTGCAAAGTAGGAATGGGTTTACCTTTATATCGAAACTCACTGTCATAATCATCTTCAATGATGTATCCGTCTACGCGGTCGGCCCATTGGATTAGTTTCATTCGATTCGCAATCGGCATAATCATTCCCATTGGAAATTGATGGGATGGCGTAACATAAACGATACGGGCATTGCTTTTAGCTAATTTTTTTAAATCTATTCCACCAGTATTTAGTTCTATTGGTATGATTGAAAAACCGTGCTGACGAAAAACTTCTCTTGCACCATCATATCCCGGATTTTCAACTGCAACATTTCCATAATGGTTTAATTGCTGTTGACCGGACTTCTTACCATCACATTCCGGATTCTCTAATTTGATTATGAAGCAAAGTAAGCTGAGCAGTTGCTGGATGCCGCCGCCAATAATAATTTGCTCCGGTAAACAGGAAACACCCCTTGATTGGTACAAATATTTTGCTAATTCCACCCGCAGTTCAGGTTCGCCTTGTCTGTCTCCATATGAAAAAATAGCTTGATCATACAAAACTTGATTGGTTAATTTTCTCCAAATGGTGACTGGAAAATGATCTTTGTCGATGTGTCCGTGTCGAAAATCAAAGGGGTAAGTTATTGCCAAAGGTTGAGTTGCTTCCAAATGAGAAAATTTGGAGCCGGAATCTTGGGATGGCGTAAAAAATTGTTCATCAAATTCGGCGACGTACAACCCACTTTTCGGTTTACTAAGGATAAACCCTTCTGCAATCAGTTGTTGGTAAGCGGCGTCAACCGTATTTTTGCCAATTCCCAAATGGTCGGCCAATTTGCGGATGGACGGCAATCGTGTTCCTTGAGGGATTCTTCCTGTTTCAATTTCTTTTAATAAGTATTGGTAAAGCTGTATGTAAAGTGGTGTTTGGTCATTTGGATTCAAATTCGGGGTTATTTCAAACATTTTGATCCCTCCAATATATCTGTCCCTATATAATTATAAAAAATTGTCCCTTTTACTAGGGTCAATTTGTGATTATGATAGATTATAACATGATAAAGGGGTGGATGAAATGAGAAAGCTTGTGGCTTTATGACATTATTTTGCCTTGATATAGATATGTCGCACAAAGGTTTTTTTATAAAATGGGGGCCAAACAATTGAAATGGAAGCAGTATGACATCAATTAGCAAGGGGAACCCCTTCTTCACAGCTTTCTTAATATCATTTGAAATCCACTAACAAGGAGGAAAATCATGGTTTCTCTTTTCTTTACATATGTATTTTTAGGGTTATCCATTGCTTTGCCCGTTGGAGCGATTACGATTGAAATGACAAAGCAGGGGTTAAAAAATGGCTTTTTGCATGGTTGGTTTGTCGGTTTGGGTGGGATGACGGTCGATTTTATATTAATTATCTTACTGTATTTCGGACTTGCACCAGTTTTATCCTTGCCCGTTGTCCAAAGTTGGATGTGGCTAATAGGAAGTCTTTTTTTACTTTTTATCGGATGGGACAGTATAAAAAATGCTGAAAAAGACATTCACTTGGGAGATGAGAAACCGGAGAAATCATTAAAGTCATCTTATTTAAACGGATTATTTGTTGCCATCTCACCGGGAAGTGTCGTTTTTTGGTTGGGGATTTTTGGAACGGTATTGGCAAACTCTTTTAAGTCAACCGGAAATTCCGGTTTTTTTGTGGTTGCAGCCGGAATTTTGGCAGGTATCTTAATGCATGATTTAATCTTAATGACGATTATCGCAAAAACACGAGTCTTCTTAAATCGGACGATCATAAAGTGGATTTCTGTTACCGCTGGGTTTCTGTTAATTGGTTTTGCCGTTTATTTTGCAGTTGAATTTTTTAAAAGTATCTTTGAGATTGGGTAGAAAGTTTTAATCGATAGAAAAAAAGAACCGTTAGCGTCAACGCCAAAAAAGCGAAAACGCTAGTGGTTCTATACGGCTAAAGAGAAAGGAACATCTTTTCTATTTTTCCAAAAAATGGAATCATAAGAAACAGGACACCCTTTCTCTTTATCCGAATAAGCAAGAATAAATATTCAAGTAGGATCATTTACAATTTGATTCGCACATTTCTTGTTACCAACCTAATAATTCCCAGTACAATGAAAATTAATAAAACTGTACCAATGATTGCATAGAAGGACAGGGTTAAATCCGGAATTGGCAGCCAACCGGGTACAGGGTTCCCCCAAATACCGGCATTAATTAAGAAGATGGCAAGGGCAAGGACAACAAACAGCATACCTTTTATGCCACCAAATCGATAAAACCCTGACCCAATCATCCAACCGATCACATAATAAAAGAATAGATTTACCATAAATACTAGAATTGATAAACCACTTATTTCTACCACAGATGGTGCATCAATCACTGCCAAAATCATTTGAGCAATTAATGAATCTTCTTCTGCAATGCGAATATCTGGCAGTCCTTTTAATTCAATCGGCAAGTTTATCCAATCAACCATTCCCTTTGAAAGAAAACGAATGATTAATGCAACGATTGGAATAACAATGGCTAATCCTAATGTACTTATCGTTGCACCGAAAAAATAATCCTTTCTCGTAATCCCGTTTTGAACGTAATAAGGAAGACAACTGACTGATGTGATAATCCCGATAACTAACATATAAATATTACCAGAAATGTAGGTTCTTGCATAAAAGTCATCAACTGTTCTTCCTGATTCCCCACTAAATAATAATGGATAAAGAATATGAGCGATATAAACGACAAACATGATTCCAAGAAACCATGCCGTCCATTGTCCTTGCAGGGTAAATAAATCGATAGCAAGTTTTGTTCGAATTGATTTTTTCTTCATTTATTTCCTCTCCTCCGTTAGATAAATAAATAAATCTTGTAAATTTACCGGTCCGATCTCCAAACCATTGGAATGAGCTTTTTCCTTTTCCTCTTCCGTTAAATTTCCGTATATCATAACAGATTTTGTCCGCCCTAAAGTTTGTTCACTTAATTTCTTCTTTCCTTGGACAAATTGATCTACTTTTGAAGAATCCCCCGTAATGGCCGCTCCCCTTGATAATAAAGTTTCAAAATTATCATGAAAAACAAGCTCACCACGATGAATAATGAGGACTTCTTCAAATAAATAATCCATTTCCGACACAAGATGAGTAGATAAAATAAACGTTCTCGGATACCTTGCTTGGTCTTCTAATAATTCTTTGTAAAAAAATGTCCTTGTTGGCGCATCCATTCCTAAATAAGCTTCGTCAAATATCGTAATTGGCGCCCGACTGGAAAGCCCTATTGTCACATTTAAGGCTGCTTTCTTTCCTTTTGATAATTTATTTACCGGTTTTTTTAACGGTAGTTCAAAACGGTCCAATAAATATTTTGCATATTCTTCATCAAAATTTGGTCGATAACGTTTTACTGTATCAAACATTTCTTTTACTGGACTGCTCTCATCTTTAAAGTCACGATCATAAATAAAGGCAACCTCTTGCATAATCCGTGCATTTTCAAACGGAACCTCGCCATCAATTTTAATTGTCCCGGCTGTCGGTTGGTTAAAAGAGGCAAGCAGTGATAAAAGCGAGGTTTTTCCCGCTCCATTCCGTCCTATTAACCCATATATTTTCCCTTGTTCTAATGAAAATGAGATATTTTTAATGACTTGCTGATTTTTGTATGAAAGGCATAAGTTATTTACCTCTATAAATTTGTTCACTTCATTCCCCTTCCCTTCACTCTTTTTATTAAATCAATTAACTCATCTTCGGTAATTCCTAAAATATTAGCTTCTTCAACTAATTTAATTAAATGGTCTTCGATAAATTTTTCCTTCCGTTGTTGAATCAATTTTTCTTTCGCTCCTTCAGCAACAAACATCCCTACACCCCTCTTTTTAAAAAGGATTCCTTCATCCACTAACTGGTTAACACCTTTTGATACCGTAACATGATTGACTTTATAAAAATTCACAAGCTGATTTGTAGAAGGTGCTTGATCTCCTTCTTTCAGCAAGCCGGTTACGATTTGATCTTCAATTTTTTCCCGTATTTGTAAATAAATCGGCTTATTGTTATCTAAGTTATTCACCCATTTCACCACCTTAAATTGCCGGGATTTTTCAATGCCATGATTAGTTTACTGCTAATATAGTTATATACCTATGTATATAAGTATATATGGAAAATAATTTTCTGTCAATAAATTTAATAAAAAATGGTTTGTACCTAAAAGCTCTTTTTCAAAAATAATACGCAAAGGACCATATGATTGGTTGTTATAAAAACTTTTTGTTAATTTGATGTGAAACTTTGTTATAGGTCATTCGTATTTTTTATAAAAGGTAGGAGTTTTGTTTGGTTCTATCAATAATAGGTTCTATACTAGATTGCTGAAAAGGATTGGGCGTTAATTTTCAAAAGGTTGAAGTTGTGTAAAAATAAATGAAAGGGTGGAAAATGATGATAAGTATTTTTGGGACTTTTGCATTTGTGATTAAGTATGTCGTAATATCGGTCGTCATTGCTTTTATGTTATTTTGGATTCGCGAAATTAAAATCAACAGTGAAATTCAGGTCAAGCAGAACGAAGAAATAATTGAGCTAATGAAAAAACTGAATAAGTAGGAGCCATGGATCTTGCACTGGCATTATTAGCGAAGTATTTTTCTGACATTGCATCATGGAATATCCCTGCCGGCGGATTTTATATTTGGCTTGAATTGCGGGACGGTATATCCACAAGAAAACTATTTGATTTAGCCCTTCAGGAAGGCATTTTAATTAATCCCGGAAGTATCTATGACAAAAATGATCAAGTGCATCTTCGGTTGTCTTATTCCTATGCCTCATTGGCAGATCTTGAAAAGGGAATGATCCGATTATCGGAACTGATAAAAGGTATTATTGGCTAAATTTTTTATTAAAAAGAAAGCATCGTTTTAGTAACTGGAACGATGCTCCATAATTAGATGGGGTTTATTTTAAATGGTATGATTATGGTATTCATTTATTGTAAAAAGAAGGAGGACCCAAGGTGTATAAACTAATCTTGAGAAAGTTCATGTCAACAGATTTTCATGATTATTTTAGGCTTGTGTCAAATGAAGCAGTGATGGCGATGATTACGGAACGATCGATTCCATTGGAAGAAGCATATGTTAATTTTGCAAAGATATTACGGAGAAATGAGAAATTTGACCAATTTGGTACTTTTAAAGTTTACCATTCAAGTAACAATGTAAATGAATTCATCGGGCTGGGAAGTTTAATTTTAAATGAAGAAAAAACCTCTGAAGCGGAACTCGGCTATATGCTGCTTCCGGAACATTGGGGGAAAGGCTACGGATCTGAGATTGCCAAAATATTAATCGAAAAAGCGAAAAATAACTTCATAGAAAGGTTAACCGCCATAATCGATTCGAAAAATATTCCTTCTAGAAAAATATTAATTAACAGCGGCTTCCAATCAGAAAAGTTATGTGAAATCGACGGCCTACCAGGGGAGATTTTGTATATGGGTTTATAATTAACTCTATAAAAACTACAAAAAAAACCGTCAAATGACGATTACTTCATCCGATTTAATTCTGCTTCCTGTTTAAGGGATCTCATTCCTAATAAATGAATGAGTTGCTCATGTTCATCTTGTTTCGCTGCAATTTCCTTTGTCCGTTCATTCGTTTCAAGAACGGCTAATTTAATTTGTTGCTGCTCCTGTTTCATTTCTGTTATATCTTGTTTCATAAGTAATTGCTCTTGTTTGATATCTGTTATATCTTGTTTCATAAGTAATTGCTCTTGTTTGATATCTGTTATATCTT
>ERZ1673768.33-NODE-33-length-37965-cov-20.908863_pt1 | contig 37965 bp, 35 predicted proteins | sample MGYA00580142_ERZ1673768 | MGnify/ENA primary metagenome ERZ1673768 (study PRJEB41219, sample SAMN04549649) | soil metagenome | isolation source: soil | place: USA: Texas, La Sal del Rey | collected 2008-06-23 ... | reverse complement strand
AAGGAAACATAAAAGTTGTAATAAATTATAACTTTTTATAAGTTTTCTGTAACGGCGTCTGCTCATATTTGCCAACACGTATGCTTTCAAAAACATATCATCCCAAGAATTTTTTCACTCTTGGGATTATGTTGATTAAGTTGGGCGAAATTGGTTAGTTCCATCATCCTTTCACTGAACCGGCCAACAGTCCACGGACAAAATATTTGCCAAGGAAGATATACACGAGCAATGTCGGTAACGCGGCAATGAGAGCACCGGCCATCTGTACATTCCATTGAACGATTTGGCTGCCGGACAGGTTCTGCAGGGCGACCATGATTGGCTGCTGATCGGACTGGGTAATTGTTGCCGCAAATAAAAATTCATTCCAAATATTCGTAAACTGCCAAATCCCGACTACCACAAATCCGGAAATCGACAGCGGCAAAATCATATAGCGAAAAATCCCTAAAAATCCGGCTCCGTCCATTTTTGCCGATTCAATCATTTCATCGGGAATATTCGCATAAAAATTGCGGAACATCAATGTCGTAATCGGAATTCCGTAGACAACATGCACGAAAACAAGACCGGTTATTGTATTATACAAACCCATTTCCCGTAAAAATTGAATAAGCGGGATTAAAATACTTTGATAAGGAATAAACATACCAAACAAAATCCCCGTAAATACTATCTCCGAGCCTTTAAACTTCCATTTCGATATTACATAGCCATTCATTGCCCCTAATAGAGCAGATATTATTGTTGCAGGTATAACTAAATAAAAGGAATTCAACAAGTTTGGAGCCAATTTTCCAAATGCCTCGCTGTAACTGGAAAAATCAAGTGCTGACGGCAGTGACCACATGTCTGCTAAGTTTACTTCATCAAGCGGTTTGACACTTGTCACTAGCATGACATAAACCGGGATTAAAAAGAAGAAACTGAATAAAATTAAAACAATATATAAAAGGGGACGGCGAATTTTTGAAATACCCATTACGATTCCCCCTTTCGATTACTCCATAAATACGGAACGATAAAGATGGCAACACTTAACAGCATAATTATCGCAATGGCTGCACCGTTTGCATAATAATTTCCGCGGAACGTTGTTTCAAACATATTAACCCCCGGAACATCGGTAACAAAATTTGCCCCCGGACCGGTCATCGCATATATTAAATCAAAAATTTTCAGCGAGATATGGGCCATCATAATAATGACACTGACCGTAATCGGCTTCAATAATGGGATAATAATTTTTCGATAAAGCTGAAATTCTGTACAGCCATCCATCCTGGCCGCTTCCCGTATATCATCGGGAATCCCTCTTAACCCGGCCAAATACATGGCAAGAGCAAAACCGGTCATTTGCCAAACTGCCGCAATGACTACCGCTATAATGGCAACCGGCAGACCAAATTCAATTTTCCCCCATCCAAATCCGGCTAAAATATTTGTATCTGTGTACCATTTCGGTTCAATCCCAAAATTTTTCAAAAAAAGATTAATGCCGGTCGACGGGTTTAAAATCCATTGCCAAACGACCCCGGTTACAACAAATGATAAAGCCATCGGGAAAAAGAAAATATTGCGAAAGATGGATTCCCCACGAACAAGTTTCTGATCAAGCAAAATCGCCAATCCCATTCCTAAAAACATCAAGTAAAATGCGGGTTATGCTAATTTTTAGTTGAGGAAATGGTTGTAGCGGTGGTGAATTATGATTGGTAACTCTGCATTTTTTGTTAAGGAAATGAATGCAGATGAATGATGATTGGCTACTCTGCTTTTTTTGTTAAGGAAAAGAATGCAGTGATGAATTATGATTGGCAATTCTTTTTTTAGTTAAGTAAACGAATGCAGTGCGGATGAATGATGTTCGTTAATTCCGCATTTTTTGTTAAGAAAACGAATGCAGCGGAATGAATGATGATTGGCTACTCTGCCGAATGTCAAAGTAATTTTGACAAATACTTTTTGCTTGCGACGAAGGGGAATATTGGCAGAATCATGTATTTTTGAAGGATTTAGTGTGGTGTTAGTAAATTTTTTTGAGGATGGAAAAAATAAAAGAGAGAGCTCATTTTTTTCAACTCTCCCCTTCTTGCTAAAAAATACAGAGCGTTCTATTTGCGACTTACAAACATTTGAGTGACGGCGTTTTTGCTGGTCAAGTTAAATACTTACTTGTTCATGATGTTTAATAATGGAGTTTACGATATGAATCGAATCCCATTCGCCGGAAGAGAAAAATGTGATCGGATATTTTTTCGGAAATAATAGATCCTTTATTTCTTCCGGCGTGTTCCCTTCCCTATATAGTTTGACAATATTTCCTTCGAGGTCCAACAAATAATCCAATTTTCGCTCCAAAGCTTTCCGCCCGTTTTTCAGGAAGCCGGCGTGATTGCAAAACACTTCCTCAAAATCATAAGTTAAGACTCTTTTTAATGATGCGATAATTTCCAGAATATTTTCCTCCCGAAGAACCACCTTTGTCTTTTCCTGACAATAAAGATCTCCGGTAAAAAGCTGCCCTGTGGCCTCATTTAAAAAAGCAAGATGATCAATGGCATGGCCGGGTGTGTTGATAACCCTCCAAGATGCATTGGCAGATTGAAAAGTTTTCCCAATCGCTTCTGCACGGAACGGTTTTCGCCTTCCCCAAAAAACTTGACGGTACATCGGATAATCTGCCTTTTTCGTACAATAGTTAATCATGAGATCATTCATGAAAATCGGAACCTGAAATTTTTCCTGCAAATAAGCCGCACATCCGGTATGATCCTCATGAAAATGGGTAATTACTACTTTTTCTATATCAAGCTGTTGGAAAAATGGCGTGAAAAACCGTTGCAACGACTGGGCCCCCGTATCAATTAACACACCATCAATGAAAAAGCAATGAACATTTAATTTAACACCTCGAAACGCAACCGTCCCATTCCCCATTCTTACCCCATTCACTGTCTGTTCCTCAAATTTCTTTTTAAACAATATAGACCCACATCCCGAATTTGATTATTTTTAATTGTATCATAAGGTGAATGACTATTCACTCGTTTTTCTGTGCAACTTGGGATGTTGTCCGATAATCCAATTTTGGTGCATGATTATATATGGTCATGATTTGCTACGGGATTTGGTTTGTCGGCAAAAAAGGGGTGGCTTGGCTAAAAATGGTGACGACAATTGGTCTTACTGATTTATTGGTTTTCGTAGGTGCGATACTCACGTTTTAATAGAAAATATACATCCCCAATTATTGAAATTCATTAATATATCGTTTACGATTAAAATGCGTACGATTTATTTATGAGACTACTGAATACGTTCACTTACATAATATATACGGCGAACTACAAGAAAAACCTAGTTTGACGAGGAATCTTATAAATATTACTGAAATTTTTTAGTGGTCTCTTTATTACGATGTGTTATTAACTTTCAATTTTGTTAGGGGGCATAAAATGAAAACGGTCTATGATTTTACTGTTAAAAAAACGAATGGTGACGAACAATCGCTTAAGAACTTTGAAGGAAAAGTTTTACTGATTGTCAACACTGCAAGCAAATGTGGGTTAACGCCTCAATTCAAAGACCTCCAAGAACTTTATAACAAATATAAAGATCAAGGTTTTGAAATTTTAGGGTTTCCGTGCAGCCAATTTAACAACCAAGAATTTGATAATATTGAGGAAACAACCCAATTTTGTCAGGTAAATTATGGTGTGACCTTTCCAATGTTCGCAAAAATCGATGTAAATGGAGAAAACGCAGATCCACTATTTACTTATCTGAAAGAACAAAAAGGTGGCGTTCTTTCTAAAGATATTAAATGGAACTTCACGAAATTTCTTGTCAATAGAAACGGACAAGTGGTAGAGCGCTATGCACCTACAACAACCCCTGGTAAAATCGAAAAAGATATCATTCAACAATTGTCATTATAAAGAAAACTCGGGCGTCCGAACCTTTTGGCGAGAACAGAACCGTGGTTCAGCGAAAAAACATTTTTGCTTGCGAGGTAATGCTACCGAAGTCACTCTAGTACACTTATATGCTATTAGCTAAAAAAGGAGAAACGATTTTGAAGGATTTTTTTACATTGGATCATCAGCTTTGTTTTGCAATCTATGAAGCAGCCGGTCAATTTAATAAATTATACTCGAAAGCACTTCAATCATTTGGTCTCACCTATCCCCAATACTTAGTCTTATTAGCACTTTTGGAAAAGGACGGCCTTACGGTAAAAGAATTAGGTGAGAAGTTAAATTTAGGTACAGGTACTTTGACACCGATGATCAAAAGAATGGAAGCAAATGGTTGGGTGAAGCGCAAACGTTCCACAACCGACGAACGGAAAGTCTTCATTTCCCTCCAGCCAAAAGCGATTAAAGAAAAACAAGCAATCATCGAAAAAATTACCAACGATGTCCAATCATGTAACATCGAATATGAAGAATACGAGCAACTGATGAAGCAACTACAGAATCTTCACAAAAAATTGGCCAGTAAACTCACTTCAACAGAAGGAAAGAAATAATATTTTTTCTATATAAAAAAAGCCGTTACGCTAATTTAGTATCGGCTTTTTTGAAAAACAAATGATTTGACAAATTACTGAACAGATTTTTATAATTGCTCATCAATATCCCGGCCTCCATACATTATCCGGATAACTGTAACAGTTTTATCTCTAATTTCAGAAGTATAAAATTGTCAACAGGGAACTGTCGGAGTCCTCTACCAAGGCTCTTTTTCATATAGATGGAATCGTTCCGGCATTTCATCAAGACTCATTACGGCTCTTTCAATTCTATCCAACTGTCCAGTAGCAACTTCCGGTTCATTCAAGGTAATTTCAATTAACCGGAAATTTTAATAAATCACCATTTGTTTCAAAACCAATTTTCAAATAATGAAGCTTGGTCAAGCCTTCATTATTTGAAAATTTTCTGTTTAAGAGTATGGGTATGCTCGCTTTGTATGTTGTATGGAAATCCATTTGCATGTTGTAAATGCGTCTAAACTCCATTCTCCATTCAAACGACCAACACCTGAGTTTTTAACACCGCCAAATGCTACGTTTGGTTCATCATTAATTGTTCCATCATTAATATGGATCATTCCGGTATCCATTTGTTTTGCCAGTTCTGCCCCATGTTCAACATCCCTTGTATGAATGGCTCCACTTAGACCATATGGTGTCTTGTTAACAAATTCAAGAACTTCTTCATCATTGGAGACTTTCATAATACATACAACAGGAGCAAAAAATTCTTTCTTAGCAATAGTCATGTCCGGAGTGACGTTTGTAAACACAACAGGTTCTATTATGTTTCCGACCACATTTCCTCTAAGGATCGGTGTTGCACCTTCTGCAATACCTTTTTCAATAAGGGCAACGGTATTTCTTACTTGTCGTTCATTAATTAGTGGCCCTATGATTGTTTCCGGCTTTCTTGGATCACCACAAGTAAGAGATGAAACTTTTGCAAGATACTTTTCAAGAAACTCATCATAAACCTTTTCATGAATAATAAGGCGGTTTGCCGACATACAAATTTGTCCTTGATGAGTAAATCTACTAAAAACAGCGGCACTAACAGCTAAATCAATATCGGCATCATCCAATACAACAAGTGCACTGTTACCGCCAAGTTCCAAATGAACTTCTTTTAAGTTTCTTCCTGCGACTTCACCAATATGCCTACCCACTTGGGATGAACCGGTAAAGGAAATTGCACGTGGAACAGGATGCTCAACAAAAGTATCCCCTATTTCCGAAATCTCTGTTGTCACTACATTTAACAAACCTTTTGGAAGGCCGGCTTCTTCATATATTTTTGCGATCATCGTCCCTCCGGTAATCGGTGTATGCTCATGTGGCTTTAAAACAACCCCGTTTCCTGTGGCTAATGCAGGAGCTACAGATTTCATTGATAAAAAAAACGGGAAATTAAAAGGGCTGATGACACCGACAACACCAACAGGAACCCTATACACACGGTTTTCTTTTCCATCAATTGGAGACGGTAAAATCGTTCCATTCATACGCATCGGAAAAGTAGATGCCTCTTTAATCATATTTTTGACAAGATCAATTTCAAACTCTGCTTTTAATCTTGTCCCGCCAATTTCATCAATTATAATGTCTACAATTGCCTCATGATTTTCTTCTATATAAGCAACAGCTCTTTCAAAAACCCCTCGTTTAACAACAGGATTGGTTTTTTCCCATTGTTTCTGTGCCGTTTGTGCCGATATATATGCAGCATTTAAATCATCTATATTTGCAGCTCTGTACGTTGCAAGAATTTCCCCGTTATATGGGTTTTTATTTTCCATCACGAGACTACTATTCCCATCTCTCCATTCTCCATTTATATATTGACCAGGTAAGGTTCGAAAGTTAATCATTTTATTCCTCCATCATTGATTAAGTTCAATATTTTCCTTGGCAAGTTTGGCTAAATTTTGTAAGTTTGTGTTAATTTCTTCCATTGTTGCAGTCAATTCTTCAATAGCTGCAGACTGGGAATCTGATTCTGTGCTTGCTTTTTGAACATTTTGATTAAGTGTATTAATTACATTCTTTATTTGATTGGTAATCGATTGTATTTCATTAACTTGGTTTTTTGAATTGGTAGCCATTTTACGAATTTCATCGGCTACTACAGAAAAGCCCCTTCCATGTTCACCAGCACGTGCAGATTCAATTGCTGCATTTAATCCGAGCAAATTACTTTGATCAGCAATTTCTTTAACAACATTAGCTACCATTTCAATAAGATTGACACTATTATTTACTTCATTTGCCTTATCAGAAATAAAATTCATGTTGTCAGCAAGTTGAGTAATCGAGACAGCCATTTCTTGAATGGTATTTGTTACCTCATTAAAAACGCCGGAGAGATTGGAAGCAACTTCAGATAACTTATTGGCTTTTTCAACATTTAAACCAACTCCCACGCCACCAATCACATGCCTGTTTTCATCATGGATAGGAACCGCACGAGCAATCAGATTTACACCAAACAATTCAGCAGGTACTACCATCGCTTGGTTTTTGTTTTCTCGGATTGCCTTCGTGATAATATCTCCTTCAACAAGAGGATCCCCCGGTGTCACATTAAGGGAAAATGTTTTTGCAGGGAAATTTTGGATTAATTTTTCCGTATCATAAATTCCAATTGTAATATCTTCATTTACCAACATTTGGAAGTACGGGGCTACTTCAACAAACGCTTTAAGTAGGGGATGATATTCTCTATCTTGAGAATAATCTTGGTTCATTTTTTCATTTACTCCTTTCAGCTCTTGGATAGCTAGTACAATCCATAAATTTATATCGGCAAAAAGGGAATGTTTTTAAGTAAATTTTAGTAATTAATTGAAATGACCTAAATTATCCGATTAATTATTCGTAATTGCGATTCACTCTTAGACTTTCGAAGTTACCTTTGTTTTCCCCATCCTATTTCCAACGGGCAATAACTTTTTTATGTTTAATACTTTCTTTTCCCAACTTTGACGGTAAAATAAATAAAAACTCCTTGAAAACAGCATCAGGTCAACATTTTAAGGAGTTAATTAATTTTTAAAATGTAGATATGCATAAAATGATTTTCAATAGGATTTTCTATAATTAAATATAAAACTTAACATATATACATAGAAAAAATGGAACGTTTCTTTTTAATGAAACGTTCCACGACTGATGGTTTAATCATAAATTTGCTAAATAAACTACACTTTCATATGGCATAAGTTCATTTCTTTTCGTATTCTGATCCTCATTCGAAATAACAATGGTAGCATCACTTATCTCAGAAACTAGCTTTTCGTCCTCTATTAACATCGTTTTCTCTGAGAAATTGCAAAGTACGATTAAGGTTCCATCCCTATCTAACCTTTTGTAGGCGAATATGCTTGGATGATCTCTCAAAATCAGCTCGAATTTGCCTGTAGTAATGATATCCATTTCCTTCCTCAATTTAATCAGTTTCTGATAATAATAAAAAATTGATTCTTGATCTTCCAATGCTGCCTTTACATTTATTTCCTTATATCTTGGATTCACCTTAATCCATGGTGTTCCGTTTGTAAAACCCGCGTGTTCGGTATTATCCCACTGCATCGGCGTCCTTGCGTTGTCTCTTCCCTTTGCATAGATTGATTCCATTATTTTTTCATGAGACCAGCCTAATTGCTTCTTTTCCCTGTACATATTGAGGAGCTCAATATCACGATAATCATCTAAACTATCAAATTGGACATTCGTCATTCCAATCTCTTCGCCCTGATAAATATAAGGGGTTCCTTGCATCATATGTAGACAGGTAGCTAGCATTTTGGCCGATTTTACTCGGTATTTTTGATCATCTCCGAACCTTGACACAATTCGAGGCTGATCGTGATTGTTCCAATACAGACTATTCCATCCGACTCCATAAAGAGAAGTCTGCCATTTTTCAAAGTTCTCCTTTAATTCCACTAAATCAAGAGGCTTCAAATCCCATTTATCGCCATTTATACAATCTAAATTCATATGTTCAAAGGTAAAAATCATATTTAGCTCTTTTTTTTCAGGATTCGTATATATTTTTGCATCTTGTGGTGAAGCTCCAGGCATTTCTCCCACTGTCATAATGTCGTAGTTTGATAAAACCTTGTTATTCATTTCTTTCAAAAACTCATGAATACGGGGTCCATTGACAAAAAAAGGACCTCCATCTCCGTAAATCTGACCATCAGAAACCTCTCCATCAGGAAAATTTTGGTCTTTGGATATAAAATTAATGACATCCATTCGAAAACCATCGATTCCCTTGTCTAGCCAAAATTTCATCATTTCATAAATATCATTTCTCAGCTTCGGATTTTCCCAGTTTAAATCCGGCTGCTTTTCCGCAAATAAGTGAAGATAGTATTGCTTTGTCGTTTCATCATATTTCCAGGCAGAACCGCTGAAAATAGAACCCCAGTTATTTGGAGGAAGCCCTTTATCCTTTCCATCCTTCCAAATATAATACTCTCTATAGGGATTGTCTTTGCAACTTTTTGATTCTATAAACCAGTAATGTTCATCCGAAGTATGATTAACGACTAAATCCATTACCAATTTCATACCCCTTTGATGAATTTCATTTAGCAGTTCGTCGAATTCACTCATTGTGCCATATTGTTCAAAGATAGCTTTATAGTTTCTGATATCATATCCATTATCTGCCTGTGGGGAATCATAAATAGGTGAAAGCCAGATAACATCTATCCCAAGCTCTTTTAAATAATCCAGTTTTAGTATGATTCCCTTTAGATCCCCGATTCCATCCCCATTAGAATCATAAAAGCTCTTAGGATATATTTGATAAACCACACTTTTTTTCCACCATTCAATAGATTGTATTGTCAACACATTCACCTTCCAAATTATGATTTATCTTCCAATGATTTTTGTACTAATAACAGAAGATCCTTTCGTATATCTTCCTTGTGATTCCGATATAACCTGGTAATCCTCTTCCATTCTGAAAGTTGTAATTTTATATTCTTGATTCCGATAGTTAAATGAAATTCCATCGTCCTCATATAAATAACCGGTTATTTCTTTATCATCGGAAAGATAAACGAATAGTTCAATGTCCTGCTTTTCTTTTGTATTTTTTACGGGTGTCCCCAGTGGGAGAATAGTCCCTTCCTTTATAAATAGAGGGAGTGTGTTGAGATCAGCATGAATCAAATAATACTGTCCCCCAGCTATTTTTTCGTCTGTCCAGAAGTTATACCATGTGCCTTCAGGAAAATAGACAGACCGTCTAGTCTTCCCTGGCCTTACGATTGGAGCTATTAAAATTTGACTGCCTAAGAGAAATTCATCACTACATTGAAATGTTTCAGGATCGTTCGGGTACTCCATAACTAAAGGACGTACTACTGGAAGCCCTGTCTTTTCTCCCTCATAAAATAACGTATAGATATATGGCAAAAAGCGGTACCGCAGTTCGATATACTTTTTGACAGATTGTAATGTATCTTTACCAAATGCCCATGGTTCCTGATAGATGGAATCTTGGACACTATGATTGCGGAAATATGGCAGAAATGCCCCAACTTGAGTCCAACGGATCAATAACTCAGGAGTAGTATCCGATGAAAAACCGCCAACATCGGCACCGGCGAAAGATACACCAGAAAGGCCCATATTCATAATCATCGGCAATGACATTTCTAAATGCTCCCAATAGCTCCGATTATCTCCTGTCCACACGGCAGCAAATCTTTGTATTCCCGCATAGCCAGCCCTTGTCAGCACAAATGGTCGACAGTTGCTCAGGTTACTCTTCAGTCCATCATAAGTGGCTTTGCTCATATACAATCCATATAGATTATGACCTTCTCTATGTGTAATCTTTTTACCATCTTGATTATGCATCACATCTAAATCCATCGTTTTGGTTTCATTAAATACAGACGGTTCGTTCATATCGTTCCAGATTCCTCTAATTCCAAGGTCTGTATAAAAACGGTGCAACCCTCCCCACCATTTTTGAACTTTTTGATTTAAGAAGTCTGGAAATGCACTTACACCCGGCCAAACTTCACCATGATAAATAGTACCATCAAAGTATTTGGAAAAGTATTCATTTTCAACTCCTTCCCGGTATACCCAGTAATCAAAATCCTTTTTAACACCAGGATCGACGATCGGAACAATATCAATTTGCTGTTCTTTTAGGTTTTTGATTAAGTCGCCATACTTTGGAAATCTATCTTCATCAAATGTAAAGACCCGATAGCCGTCCATGTAATGGATATCTAAAAAGATGCTATCAACCGGGATTTGATATTTCTTGAATTTCTGGACAAGATCTTCAACCTCTGACTGAGTCATATAGCTATACCGAGACTGATGATAACCGAGTGCCCATTTTGGGGGGATTGGTGTTTTGCCGGTAAGATCTGTATAAGCCATTACAACCTCTTTGATATTTTCAGCGATTATAATATATGAATCAATCTGTCCGCCTTCTGCCATAATTGTTAGTTTGTCCCAATATGTTTGCATATCAAATTCCGTACGATACGTATTATCAAAAAAGATTCCGATTGTTTTGGTCAACTCATGAATCATCATAAATGGTATGGTTTGGTACAATTCGATTGTATCTTTGTTATGCGGTGCAAATACATCGGTATTCCAATTGCTGATTTTGGCCCCATTTTTATCTAAAAAACCTGTTTTTTCTCCCAGCCCATAGATTGGCGCTTTTGGTGGTTTGTTAATAGAAAAATATATATGCTTCTTGGAAGAATAAGAAACTGTAGGATAAGAAGTTTGGAATACTATTTGACCCTTTTGCTTTACAATGATTGAGAATTTTTCCTTTAGCAGGATTACTTCATTCAATCCAAAATAAAGTTTTAGAAAATCCTCTGTTTCTGTCAATGAACCTTCCATAAAACTATCTTCTTGAATAACCGCAATTGATTTGGATATGTCAACTTCCCCAAAAAGGTTACAAATAAATCGCATTGTTCGATCATTTATAAAATAAAGGGTAAACACCCCTTTTGAGAGATTACCAGTTAATATTTTTCCATCCCACTCATAGGACATTATCGAGAAAATATCATGCATTGTTTCTTTAGGATTTGACTTTTCAGAAGGTAAAATTGCAAAACTTGTTGTATCTAACATGTACATTCTCCCTTTGTTATTTTATATTTTAGTACAGATACTTTTAGCCAAATATTTAATTTTTCAGGGCCTGTCCATGATTCTTACATTTTTATTTGTTCCCTTTACTTCGAATTCAATGTTATCCAATGTACTATTAAACTCTATTACCAGTTCTTCATTATATTCAAAGATTTGGAGCTCTACTTTGTTTCCTAAGTGATCAGTTAAAGTCTGTTTGAAATCCTCATCGTAATAGATTATGCATAACGGTTTAACATATTGGGTTACAGTATTCCCAACATATGAGCCCAGTTGTTTACTATTATTCAAATTTAGCAGCAAGGCTCTGTTTGCCTTAACAAAGACAGGAATCTCGTTATATTGTGCTGACACTTTTATAAACGCTGGACCTTTAACTTTTTCATTCGTCCACATATTAAACCAAGTGCCTTGTGGTAGATATACCATTCTTGAAAAAGATCCCTCTTCAATAATTGGTGCTACCAGCAAGGAATCCCCAAATAAATATTCATCATACATCGTTTGTACTCTCTGGTCTTCTGGATATTCAATCATTAATGCTCTCATTAAGGGCAAACCGGTCTTGCTCGACTTTACTGCTTCTTGATAGATATATGGAAGCAAATTCATCCGTACGTTTGCAAAAAAGCGGTATACATTGATTACATTGTTGTTTCCCGTTCGTTCAGCAATATTCCAAGGAGTTCTGTCTTGATTAAATTCGCCCTTGCTTTCAGCATGGTACTGCATAATTGGGCAAAAAGCGGCCATTGCTGCAGAACGCATGTACAGTTCTGCTGAAGGAATGTCACCATTGAAACCTGCTAAATCCCAGCCCCAAAAAACAATGCCCGATAGTCCTGAACTAATGCCAGCTATTAAAGAACGTTTAAATGCTTCAAACGTTGATCGTTCATCCCCCGCCCAATGAGCAGGGAAATTCTGAGCTCCTGTATAACCTGCCCTGCTGAAAGTAATTCCGTTATTTTGTTGAGCAAATTCAAAATAAGCTGCAATATAATCATTAGGATATTGATTTCGCATTTCAATTCCGGTTTGTCCGTTGGCGAATTTCAAATTCTTTCCAAAAACAAATTCCCCTCCGTCAGTTTTAAATCCGTCCACTCCAATATCAAGCAAGTATTGACGCTTTGCAAACCACCATTTTTTCCCTTCTTCATTAGTGAAATCCATTAACAAACTTCCGGTAAACCAGTTTTCAGGGATTCGGTAAGGAGTACCATCTGAATTTTTTACAACATAACCTTTCTCAATCATATAAGCCTCGTCTTGGTCTTTTAACGGATGACTCTGTTTATTTAAATATTTTTGAATGGGTATTTGCCAAAGGAGTATCTTTAAATCATTATTATGAATATATTCAATCATTCCTTTTGGGTTTGGCCACCTTCCCCATTCTGGAAATATAATTTCCTCATAGCTGTGAGTTTCAGCCGGATGTTTTAATTCATATTCGGCATCATTAAACATATAGTAAGTTGTTTCGTCGCTCCATTGTTCAAGGACAATAACGGTCGCTGGAATTTTAAGCCGTTTTGTCGTTTCAATTTCATTCCGGACAATAGATTCCCGATCCCAATTATTGCTGGACATCCATGGTCCTAATGCCCATGCGGGAATCAGTTTGGGTTTGCCGGTTTGATTGATAAATGCCTTCAATTGTTCTTTGTAATTGCCAAAATAATAATGTATACTTGTTTCCGCAATGTTTGGAACCTGTTCAATCGAAATGGTACATTTATCAGCTAATTCTTTTGCTAAATCAAATTTCGTATAAGTATTTGTTTTTATAAAGCAGCCATACCCATTATTAGTTAAATAAAAAGGAATTGGAAGATATGTTTTCGTACCTTGATCACGATATTGATTATATACAAAACAATCAATCTCATTTCCTCTTTGTTCAATATGGTTGTACCTTTCCCCAAAGCCGAAAAATTTTTCCGTTTCAGGAGAATACCAATGAATTTTAAACTCTCTTATTTGATTCTCTACATCGAGGCTCCATTGAATTGGGGAAAATAAGGGATGTGATGTTAGTATTTTTCTAATCCCTTCAGAAATTTCTATTTTGGCATTTTTAAGATAAACAGTTACTGTATATTTACCTGAATAAATAGATACTGAGTTTTCCTCAAAGTTCTCATCAATTTTTAATTGGACATTTTTAATTAACCGAATTTCGAGACTTTGATGATTGAATTGAAGCAACAAACCATGATATTCATTTCTATTTCCAAAGGCTAGGAGAAGCTGTTGCTCGGATTTATGGACTAATCTAAAGGATTCAGCTCTCTGTACTTCCAAGGTTGTTAACTCAAATCTCTTGGATGTTATTCTTTTGCCATTTTGTAATTCAGCAGTGAAATAATAATAATAAATTCCATGGTGTGGCAATGGCGGTATTTCCGTTACATATATTAGTTCAGAATTTTTTTGCTTAGGTACTAAGGATCTTTTTATTTTCCAAGATGTTCTTTCATCCTCTATTTCGACAAATACGTCTGCAATGGGTAATTTAGAAATCACCTGACATGGCAGATACAAATAATCATTAATTGATGGATAATGTGGAATACGTTCTGTAATTTGTTTATTATAAACATTTTCATTTCCTAAAGGTACATGAATAATTTTTTCCGACTCTTCCAAATACCCCAGCGAGAAAAAATCAAATATATCTAAAAGCACATTAGCCAAGCTATCTCTTTTTACATTCTCCCTTACTAACTTTGCATAATGAATTGCCTTCTCTCGATCAGATTTTTCCAAATAATATAATGCTAGCATAGCAGTTGCCGCAGCACTCCCTGATTGAGCACCCAGATAAGGAAGAATACCTGTTTCAGATTCTAATTGGAAAATCATCTTTTGTACTGCCTCAACAATAATTAAATCTTCTGGAGAAAACAAGCCAAATGGTATAACTGACATAAGTTGATCAGCCGAATATCTTCGTTCAACTTTTCCGCTAATGACAGAACCTCCTATTAACAAATTTTCAAATACATAGTCCCTGATTTCTGTCATCGTTTTTTGTACAAAATTATATTTTTTCGTATTTTTTGTTTCCTTCAACGCTGCATAAGCGATTGCTAAATTTGATAAATAAATATCTTCTTTTCCATCCTGCCAAATCCTTGAATGGTTTAGCTCCCACTGGTTGCATATGTATGAAATATATTTCTGATCATCAATATTAGCTGCTATTTGACTATTTTTACTTAGATAAACTTCTCTTTGCATAAGCCAGAACCATGTTGCAATATTAGTAAACAGGTCCTTATCTATATCAGGTTTATATCTTATTAAATTTTCTTCAGCTTCTGAAAACCTCCCTTTAAGCTGTAGGAGATAGATTTTAAGTAAATCTGCATAAGTTACTTTCATGAATAATTTGCACCTCTTTCTTAGGATATAAACGTATTCAAATAAATACGTTTATATCCTTTTAACTTATTAACTATTTACCTAAAATTTCACTGTACTTCGAATCCAATGTCTCCAATACTTCTTTTGGTGTTTTTTTACCTAATAGCGCCTTTTGGAATTCTTCATTTGTGACATCATTTATTTTACTCCAATCTTCAACAACTGGAGGTAAAACCAATGAATTTAAAGCTTCAAATACTACTTTCCTGCTTTCAGGAGGTGTTTGTTCCAAATAAGGTGCTAAAATTTCTTCATTATTAATTGCTGGAAGTTCCCATGATGATTCAATGCGGATCTTTGCAACTTCTTCATCTGCACTCATGAAAGAAGCAAACTTGTATGCTGCTTCTTTATGCTTAGATTTGTCTGAAACTGCAATTCCATTAGCAAAGAAGTGATGGGCTTTCTGAGTATTCCCAGCTTCAAGCTGAATATCCCACTCAAAAGGCAGGTCTTTAAATGCGTCAAACATCCAAATTCCTGTATGGAGTATTGCCAATTTGCCACTTTTAAATAAGTCTTCTGGAGTTTGACCAGACAGATCTGCTGGTGAAGGAGATACTTTATGGCTTATGACTTTGTCAATCATATATTCAAGTGCTTCTAAATTTTCAGGACTATTAATATTCACATTTCCGTTTTCATCAAAGATTGAGCCACCATTTTGAGCAGCAATTTTGTAAAACTCATTCATAGTAACAGGTGCGTAGGTTCCCCATACGTTATTCTCCAAATCAGTAATTTTTTTTGCCGCATTAAGCTCATCTTGCCAAGTCCATTCAGCAGTCGGATAATTAACTCCAGCCTTATCAAATAAATTTTTATTGTAGAAAGTTACAACATTGGAAAAACTTTCTACCATACCATACTGCTTGCCGTCATATTGGTATGCTTTAAATGCATGTTCATTTAGCATAGATGGATCAAAATTTTTATCTTCCTTGATAAATTTCGTTAGGTCAGCTAACGTTCCTTTTGAGGCATATTGGACAAAGTTTTCATAGTTCAGTTCAAATACATCCGGAGCCTCATTTCCTGCTATCCTAGTTTGTAAACTTGTAAAATAATCGGCAAAAGGTGCAAGTTCTACATTGACTTTAATATCAGGATTTTTTTCTTCGAAAGCAGCAACCATTTCATTAAGTTCTTCTTCATAATCCGGTGTAGCAGAGAAACTATAATAAGTTATTTCTGTCTTACCACTTTCGCTTTCATTATCATCACTTTCCGAAGAACATCCCACTAAACTAATAAGTACCAGAAACAAAGCTCCCAACAAGAAATTAATTTTCTTCATATTTTCCTCTCCTTTTAAAAATTGTAAAAATTGCTTTATTCTTTCATTCCGCTCATAGTCATCCCTTGGATAAAATACTTCTGAGCGAAAAGATAGACGATTAAAATTGGTATGACGCTAATTACTACCCCAGCCATCATTAAATTCCAATCCGTTTCCCATCGCCCTTGCAGCAAGGAAAGTCCTAATGGTAATGTAGCTAGTTCATCTGAGTTGATAACAATTAATGGCCATAAGTAACTATTCCAAGAACCCATAAACGTGAAGATTGCCAGTGTTGCTATAGTAGGCTTGACTAAAGGCAAATCAACTTTTAAAAATACTTGAAAGTGATTGGCTCCATCCATAAAGGCTGCTTCCTCAAGTTCTCTTGGAATCGACAGCATCGCCTGACGCATTAAAAACGTTCCGAAGACTCCAAACATGCTTGGTACAATAAGTGCCAAATATGAATCTGTCCAGTCAAATGTCCTCATTAATATAAACTGTGGTATCATCGTAACTTGAGAAGGAACCATCATAGTAGCAAGATATAAAAGAAATAGTGCATTTCTTCCTTTGAATATCATTCTGCCAAAAGCATAAGCCGCCATAGAACTTAATATTATTTGTCCTACTGTTGTAAAAATAGCAACAAAAAGTGAGTTCCATAAAAATCTGATCATCGGAAAGCGATCGGTAACTTCCAGATAATTTTCCAATGTTGGGTGATTAGGAATAAAATCAGGTGGCAAAACCATTACTGTGTTGTCAGACTTGAATGATGTTGAAAGCATCCATAAAAATGGCAATAGCATGATGAAAGCGCCAACAATCAAAAGTAAGTAAAATAAGAATCTTTTTATGTGATTCAAAATTTCTGTTTTATGATTAGTAGAAATGGATTTATTCATTTTAGTTGGCCCCCTTATTTTGAATCTTCATCTGGACTATAGTAAATATAAAAATTACGATAAAGAGGACCCAGCTCATTGCTGATGCATAACCCATTTCATAATAACGGAAAGCATGATTGTAGATATTTTGAACAAGAACTGTAGTAGCTCCGCCCGGTCCCCCCTCGGTCATGATCATAACCTGATCAAAGACTTGGAAAGAGTTAATTAAAGATATAATCATGACTAAAAAGGTTGTTGGAGTTAGTAAAGGTAATGTAATGTTCCAAAAAGTACGGAATTTTCCAGCGCCATCAACTGATGCAGCTTCATAATATGTAGGAGATATATTTTGCAATCCTCCCAAAAACAAAACCATTACAAATCCAATATCCTTCCAAACACTTGTTAGTACAATTCCCAACATAGCTGTATCTGGATCACTTAGCCACTCAGGGCCAGCTATACCAAATAAGGATAATATATAATTAATTAGTCCATAATTTGGATTATATAACCATTTCCAAACTAGGGAGACTGCTACCCAACTGGTCACAACCGGCAAAAAATATATGGCTCGAAAGGCAGCACGCATTTTAATTTTTTTATTCATAAGTAATGCGCACCCCAAACCTAAAAGCATCACTAATGGTAAATATCCGATAATAAATAATATAGTATTTTTAAATGAGAGCCAGAAATCTTCATCATTTATTAGTCTTAAATAATTATCAAGACCAATAAAATTTATATCACCAATTAAATCCCAATCTGTAAAGCTTACAACTAGTGACGATATAATTGGAATACATATAAATATTAGAAATCCCAATAAATTGGGTAGCAAAAAAATGCATAACCATAAAATTGTATTTTTCTTTGTCATACCGACCACAGCAAAGTTCATCTCCCAATCTTATAAACTTTTTCTTCATCCTCATAAATGGGAACTTGGAAAATATGATTTATTACTAGCAATGCTCCTCCAACCATCCACGCTGAGTCATTTAGTTTGGATTCTACAATTTCAGTTGGAATATTAACTTTGGAAAAAAAATTTTCCCTTGATATTTCCCGAACCTCTTCCATAAACAATTGACTGTACTTCATTCCTTCACCAGCCATCACCACTTTTTCTGGATTGAAAGTATTAATTAGGTTTCTGACACCAAGGCCCAAATATTGACTCATTTCTCTTATTAATCTATTAGCCAGCTCATCCCCTTTAAGAGCTTGTTTTGCAACATCATCAAAACAAAATCTTTTCAAAGAGGTATCTGGGTACTCATCTACTAATTCCTTTCCTTTATTCTGAAAATAAAACTCCGAAGCATACATTTCAATACAGCCCTTTTGTCCACAGTGACATTGGTATCCATTAACTGCTAATGTTGTATGTCCAAACTCTCCAGCACCTCCTGCTGCACCATAGTAAATTTTCTTATCCTTTACAACAGATAGCCCTAGTCCTGCACCAACTGATACAACAAGAAAATCATTTGAAGTTTTTCCTTCACCCTTCCAAAGTTCAGCAAGCGTGTAACCATTAATATTTTTGTCTATAAAAATGGGGATATTTGGGAATCTATGATGTAGTTTCCTAGCAATTGGAACATGTTTCCAACCAAGCATTGATGATCTTACTATAATTCCTTCATGTCGATTAACAAGACCTGAGGAAAGGATTCCAATTCCACGAAGATTAGAATAATCCCTTTCATTATTTGATAGTAGTTCTGGTACTTTGTTTTCAATTATTTTTATAATTACTTCTGGTTCCGAGAATTTTTTAAAAGGGATTTTATCTAATTCAATAACTTCAGCATTCATATTCATCAAAGCAATTAAAAGCTGTTCTTCTTCAATCTTTACACTAATTACTGAGCCAAAGTTATTATTAAATTCTAATAATTTCGCTCTCCTTCCCCCTGTTGAAGATGACTCCCCAACTTCCCTAATGAGATTCTGATCCATTAAATCATCCATTATATATGTTAGAGTTGATGCACTGAGTTCACTTAGATTTGAGATTTCTACCCTACTAATTGGCTGCTTTTCCCTAATAATATTTAAGACCTTAAACCGATTAATTTCCTTCATTAACTCTTTGCTGCCATTTTTAATTTTCACCCTTTTCACTCCAACTTTTTTGTAACTTACTTTTTTCAATGAATGAAGTAACTATATCTAAAGTATAATATTGGCATCATCATTTTTCAATAGTTTTTTCTAAATTTTTTCAATCAATATCCCCCAAATTATCAAAAAAGAAATTATTCCTGTAAATAGTACAAACAGGAACAAGTGAATCACTTGTTCCTGTTTGATTTTAATTCCATATATCTTTTAATTTCCAATAGGTAAAATCATTTACAAAGGCTGTTCCTTTTTCGGAAATAAGTTCGATTCCCAATCTCTCTTCTTTTGGATATATCCGACTCGTCATGGTTACTTCCCCATTATTAGCAAAAACTTCAATAGATGATCGGTCGATAAATACACGTAGAATAATTTTTTGATTATCTTCAAGAGTTGCACATCTTTCACCGTCTTCCTTTTTACCGGATTTTGTGCAATCCATTGTTAACTTTTGATTATTGACTTGATAGGAAATAACTGTCTCTTCCTCATTCATTCCTCTAACCTTTAAACCAATCGTTTGAGCAGTCGTGTTTCCTAAATCAATTACTACCTTCAATTCAAGCAAATCTTCTTTCGTTTCAACAAGAAGATTTTTCTTGATCAACTGATTTGAACAAACATGATGCTCTGATTTTCGCAATAAAGTAAGTTCCTCAACAGGGTTCATTAAGATTTTATTATTTTCTCCTAAAGTTAATTGTCTTGGTAATGTTAAGGCACCAGCCCAGCCGTCCTCTTTCGTAGGCATGTTCGATTCCCACATATCCATCCAACCAATCGCAATACGCCGACCTTTATCATCGAGGAATGATTGAACTGCATAGAAATCATGTCCTCGATCTAATTCGAAAAATGATCCATGTTCATATTTATTCGTTTCGTAATTATAGTCACCAACAAAATAACCAGTTTGGTAAATATTTTTATAAAAATCTCCTTGCGCTTCAATCCCTTGAGGCGAAAACAATAAAATATACTTTCCATCTAATTCAAAGAAATCCGGACATTCCCACATATATCCAAGCATTCCATCACTTTCAGCCAAAACTCCAAGATATTCCCATTGTCTCAGATCCATTGATTTATATAAAACTACTTTTCCTATATTCTCTTTTCTAGTACCTAGAATCATATACCAGAAATCATTATGTTTCCAAACTTTTGGATCGCGGAAATGTCCTGATCCGTCCTCTGGATGTTTTGGTATAACCGGATTAGTGGATTCTTTTCGAAAATGAATACCATCTGTACTCGTTGCAATACACTGGCATTGATCCAGTATATCTTTTTCCTGATCGATAAATCTATTTCCGGTATATATTAATGTCAATACACCATCATCATCAACTGCGCTTCCGGAAAAACAACCATCTTTGTCATACTCTTCTGTAGGAGCAAGCGCAATCGGTAAGTGTTCCCAATGGACGAGATCTTTACTTTTCACATGCCCCCAATGCATTGGTCCCCAGTTTTCATCAAATGGGTGATGTTGATAAAAAACATGGTATTCACCTTTATATTGAATTAATCCATTCGGGTCGTTAATCCAATTAGCCGGTGCCATAATATGGTAACCAAGGCGATATCTGGTATTTACCTTTTTCTTAGCTTCATTTATGGCTTCATTTGCGCTTTTAAGTTTGTTTATCATCGTCGTTGTCATCTAAAACTTCCTCCTATACCGCATGATTTAAATTTGGTTCATTATCGTTTCCCACGTTTTTCTTTTTAGAATTTAAAAGAGTATAGCTTGATATTAAGGTAAAAGCTAATACCGTTATTCCCATTAGTAAATACGTATAACGGAAACCGATATGATCGTAGAAGGATCCAGCAATTGGTGAGAGAATTGAAGCACCAACTTGTGTAGCAAACTGAAATCCTACCAAATACAAAACAGAAGATAGCCGAGTATCGAAATTTGCTGCTAAATATTTAAAAATAGCAATGAGCATGATTGGTAGTTCTACTGCATGAATAAGCTTCATTCCTGATATTCCAATTGGTCCAGTAACAAGACCAGAGCCAATAATACGGAACGCCATCAAAAGGCCAGCCAAAACCAATCCTTTTTTCGGTCCAATTTTATTAACAATAAATGGGGCAGCAAACATCATCCCTGCTTCAAGAAAGACTTGAAATGAATTTAAGTAGCCAAATACTTGGTTCCCGATTTGCTCACTTGGGAAGAGTGATGAATAATATAATGGGAATTGTTGATCGTAAACATTATAGAAAACGGTTACACCTAGGACATACATTATGAAAAACCAAAAATCTTTCAAAAGAAATAGTCTTCCAACGTCTTTTAACTTTACCGATTCTGCTCTTTCAATTTCTTGTTCCGTCATTTCAATTTTTACAGATAAAATGATTGCAAATAATACAATTGCCGAAATAGAGGCTACCCAAAAGTTTATATTCGGATTAATATTGAATAACTGCCCTGCAAAGAACGTAGCCGCTGCCCAACCTAATGAACCCCACATTCTTGATTTACCATATTCGAAATCATAGCGGCGGCCGACTTTTTCAATATAGGATTCTATGGCACCGACACCTGCAAGAAAAGTTGTACCTAGAAATAATCCGCCTACAATCCCCCCCAATAATACATTGTATTTTAATAATGGACCGTAAACATAAATGAAAAATGGACCAACTAATAAGAGTAGTGCACTAATAAAGAATAAAATATTTTTCTTTAAACCAATCTTATCTGAAACATATCCATAAATCGGTTGAATACATAAGGCAAAAATAGCATTAATAGAGAAAATAGTTCCGGTTGCCGCACCACTCAATTCTATTTCTTGACCTAACCAAATTGAAAATAAAGAATAACTTGAAGACCAGGTAAAAAAGAAAAAGAAGAAATAGGCACTTAATTTCCAATATAGGTTCTTTGAATTCTCCATTTTTATTTGCTCCTTTGATAAATGATAATATTTGGAGGCGCCTTCAAGCGTATTATATGTCAACCGGTTTCATATGTCAACCGGTTTCATACGGTAACCTATGAATTTTTTTGTACTAATGCATAAATTTTGGGCATCGAGTAGCAAGAGATTTTAGGAAAAAAGTATAAGAATAAGGGGACAAGGAAGGCTTCGGGAGCGCAGAATCTGCAGTTAAACAAACAATGGCTTTTTCAACTATTGCATCTCAGCCGAAAAAAATTATATTTTTTGGTGAACTAGAGAAGCTTCGGTAGCATTACCTCGCAAGCGAAAATGTATTTTCGCTGAATACGACTTTGCTATTACCAAAAAGCTCGGACGTCCAAACATCACTACTGCCAATTCTTGTAATAAAATATTTTTAAAATAAACATGAAAGGGGGAATCCAGAACCCATCATCAAGCTTTCGGATATCCCCCTTTTTAAGCAGTTACACCTTTAATTAATTTTATCGGCAGCTTTGTTTCTAATGGGAAGTCAATAAATTCTCCTTCTATTTCTTTTAGTAGTATTTCCACCGCTGCCTTTGCAATTGCTTCAATGGGTTGTTTAATTGTTGTTAACTCAGGTAGCAGAGTTTGCGCTGTTTCCGTTCCATCATAGCCGACCACTTTTATATCACTCGGAACATTTTTTCCCCGTCTTTTTGCTTCGTTTATAAAAGAAGCGGCAAATAAATCATTCGTTGCAAAAACACCATCTACTTCCGGGTATTCACTAAACACTTTTCTAATAATAGCCAAATGACTGTTTGGATCAAATACCCCGGGAATTTCATATATTTTAGGTATTTTCCCATGTTTTTCCATTACATTTAGATATGCTTTTCTCCGTAATCTGGCCGGCGTTTCTAATTCACCGATCCCATCAATTAGAACAATATGATTGCACCCGTTTGAAATTAATAATTCTGTTGCTATTTTGCCTCCTTCATAATTATCCGAGCAGACAACCGGAATTGTTTCAGACAAATAACGGTCAATCGCAACTACAGCTAATCCTTGTTTCTTGTAATTCAAAATTCCTCGGTTATGTGTTCCAACAATGATCCCATCTACCTGATTTCTTAATAACATTTCTAAGTATTTCTCTTCTTTATCAATCTGGTTTAAACTATTGCAAAGTAACACTTTATATCCAAATGAAGCACAGATATTCTCTAAATAAAACGATAGTTCCCCAAAAAACGGATTTGAAGTAGTTGGTAAGATTAAACCGATCAAATTGGAACGTTTATTAAATAAAGAGCGGGCAACATCATTTGGAAAATAGTTTAGTTCTTCCATTGCTTTTTGCACTTTTTCTCTTGTTTCGTTACTTATATAACCACGATTATTTAAAACTCGTGAAACTGTCGTTCGTGAAACTCCAGCTAATTTGGCCACATCTTCAATTTTTGGCTTCATTAAATTTCCTCCTGCAAAAAAATCCAAACATTGTTTAATCCGATTATAACATAAAAAATGGTCTCCCCTAACTATGTCGGTTACAATTCCAGTTTTCAAGGTACTCTCATGACAGAAGCCTATAGTCGTGTAGAGTTGGCGGCTGTTTCAACGCGTAATGGTTAATCTTTCGTTTCCTGGGAATTTGTTGTGAACTCTAGGCCTATCAGTTCTCCAATTTTGTGAATCAAGGGAAGGTGAATCTTTGGGGCCATCCACATCAAAAATAATCATATTTCGCTCTTTTGGATAATACATTTAAGTAATGATAAGGTGAAACTTCCAGCAGTGAGGGTTCTTCATCCCCACTGCTGGTTAGTTGAACCAATCGGCACTTACTGACACTTGATCCTCCTAACTTACATCTTTGACTTTCCTTAAGCGGACAGGAGGAAGATTTAGTGACTGTTTGTACGGGATAAAGTAGAACTGACCAATCGGACACATGCAGGCAGACCGTCCCCCACCTATCCTCTTTGTAAACTCGGGTATCTTGAGGTGGAGGTCTTGACTCGCCGTTAAGACGAGAGAAAATAACCGGAAGTTTGGGGTGAGGAATTATCGCGAAAAAACCACGGATGTTACAACGGGGAGATACGATTGGACTTGTTACACTGGGTAGTCCAATCCTTAACCAGACAACGATTAACATTGGTATACAAACACTAAGAAATCTCGGTTTTCATGTTGTTTTGGGCAGACATGTCTTCTCATATGACGGAATTGTTGCAGCACCTGCTGATCAAAGGGCAGCAGATCTTATGGATATGTTTACCAACCCAAGTATAAACATGATACTGGCAACTCGTGGAGGGACCGGGATTCAGTCGATTTTCCCTTATTTAGATTTTGGCGTGATCAGTAGGAATCCAAAAATTATTTCCGGTTATAGTGATATGACCGTATTATTAAATATTATCTATCAATTTAGCAATTTACTTACATTTCATAGTTTGATGGTCGGTGATTTTCGACCAAATACGCCTGCTTACAATTTCGATCAGTTTTTTGAAGCCACATCGACAATAACTTCTCCAAGAATCATTGAAAATCCGCCCAACATCGTTTTAAGGAGTTTAGTTCCCGGAAATGTAACAGGACCAATTATAGGTGGGAATTTAACTTCATTAGTGAATACACTCGGTACCCCGTACGAAATTGACACAAGCGGAAAAATATTCGTTATAGAAGAAACCAATGCGCCATCAAATACCATTTACCGTTATTTACTTCAGTTACTTATGTCGGGTAAGTTCGATGATTGTCTTGGCATTGTCATCGGTCAATGTACCAATTGCCTCGTTTCTTACGGGACAACGTTTGATGATTTAATCAACGCATTATTAGTTCCATTAGGAAAGCCGATGATTGCAAATCTTGCTACAGGTCACGGTTATTATAAGACAACTATTCCAATCGGTGCCACTGTTCGTCTCAATGCAACCGAACCCTCACTAACTGTCCTTGAAGCAACTGTTCAGCTGGAAAATCCGAACGTTTAAGAAATGATGTATGCGCCTGAGGTACGTCATTTCTTTTTATTGAGACTTATGAAACTTTTTAAAAATGGAAATTAGGTTTTTGCTATTTTATCTCATTAAACTTCATTGGTTCCCCATCTGATCGATTAAGATGAAAAAATGCAATGAATCTATCTAAAGATGAATCCCCGCTATTTATTTTTTTCATCAACCTTCTACTTCTTTTCAATAAATATTGTTTATGATTAATGGAAAAAATAAAACAAAGGCCTGTTGTCATACTAAAATCAGCAAGATGAACTAATCGAGTAAATAAGAGAAAGTTTTCATTTAATGTTTCACTCAAACCAATATCGATAACCTTAAAAATAACATCTGAATCACCCATTAAATCCTTTAGTAGAATGATTCCATTTTCCTTTTGGCACTCAATAACTTCATACAGACTTGTAGTTGCTTCTTGCATGGCAGCTAGTAACTCAGCTTCCTGTGGCGTCGTTTCCTCTCCAAGTTCTATAAATGCAGATACAGAGTTTTTTCCATTTTTGATATTTTCATATGTATTATAATCAAAAATTACATCCTTTTCATAAACGGATTCAAGTACCATCACATTATTTTTATAAATCCCCAAACGTTTGGTAGATTCTTTGAAATCCTTTTTACTAACACATTTTTCTAGTATTTTGTTATGCAATCCAACTTGGATTTTTCTGTACTCTTTATATTTTTCTACAATATCCATAATAAATTCTCCCAATTTTGTCTTATGACCAGATATGATGATAAAGAAAAACAAATCACTAAGAAGATAAACCACTATAAATATATACTAACTTGGCAACTTCCTTAGCACAAGGAGCAATTTAGCCGGTCACTTCCCTTTCCTTAGATTTAATCACTTCTTTCCAGCCTGTCAACAAAAATTAGACCCTTAGTGAACCCCGGAAGCCCCTGGAAGCATAGTAGGAATCTGCTCCATTATGGTATACAAAGACTGTATCATAGCGGCGATCACAAAAGATGGCGCCACCGAGTTTTCTAATATTCTCAGGAGTTTTCACCCAACTGGATGTTTTCGTATCAAAATGGCCAAGTTTCTGCAGTTCCCGGTATTGTTCTTCCGATAAAATTTTAATCCCCATATCACGAGCCATATCAATCGCATTGTTTTGTGGTTTATGGTTTTTCCGCGACTCCAGCGCTTCACGGTCATAGCAAACACTTCTGCGACCTTTAGGACTTTCTGGTGAACAATCATAAAAAATAAACTCACCAGTCTCTTTATCGAAAACAACAACATCCGGTTCACCGCCAGTTCTTTCCATCTCATATAGCGACCATAATTTTTCAGTATTCGTTTCTAGCTTGGCTTGTACTTTCGCCCACTCAAGTCCGTTATGACGATTCATGTTTTTCTCAAATCGGGTCTTCAATATTTCTAGCAGCTCTTCCTGTTGTTCCGGTGACAACTGGCTTTTTCCTTTTTTCATACTAAAACCTCCCCCCTTCATTTGATTCGAACAAGTTTTTAATTTTACTAAAGGCTCTTAAAAATATTTTTCAATATAGAGTTGCCTAATCGAAAAAATTCCCACCCGAATTTCCTTTCTACAATGAAATGTCATAGGGCATCTATTTTTAAATATGAACTTCTATAGCTAGTCCGTTCATTTTCTGGGATTTTTTATGTATTTTCACAAATCCCTTTACATACATTTGAAAATTCCGCCCTTTTTAAACACATTTATCCAAATATCGAACTTTTCCAGCCAAAAATATTTATTACCCTTACCAAAAGAACGTTTGTTTGTATTTTGATTATAACAAGGTTTTTTAAAAATTGCAACTACTAAAGCAAAAAAATAAAGGCATTTTTCCTTTCGTTAAAATAAGGAGCGAACTGCCTTAAATCATAGATAAGGCCCCCGTGTTCCATATTTACTCAAGAAAAGCAGCAAGATTGGCGAGTGTGGAACTCATCCCGGCTTCATGGTCTTCCTGCCTAATACCTACTGGTACGTTCTCGGAGACAATCGTAACTTTGGTGCCCCCCGGAACTTCATCCCGATTCCAAGTCATTGTCATGGCTCCAGCAAAAGCAGGATCCTCAGATTCAAAAACGATCCGTTGCACAATCCGCTTGCCCGGAACAAGTTCGAGAAATTCACCCTGCCTAACGTCCGTGTTGTCAGAGGTTTTGCCTGTCTGATGATCCGAATCCAGGTAGGTAAGCGTCATCCGATAAATGCCGCCTTCCCTTGCGTCGAACGTATCTATTCTGCCTTCCATCCCTGTTGGTGGAAGCCATGCAACGAGCTTCTTCGGATCCATAAATGCCCGGTAGACTGCGTGCGGTGGTGCCATAATGATTCTCGATACGGTGTCCGTTCTTTTCGACCTGTCATTCATCTTAATCACTTCTCCTGTTTTTCTTATTGTCACAAAAATAACGAGATTCCAAAGCAACTTCACCTTTTTCCTTCGTTTGGCAGTACAATTGTTACATCGTTATCCGTTGTCACTTGGAAAAGATTTCATTTATTCTTGAACCATACCTCATTTTATGGCAAAATTCCTCACCCCATAATATGGTTTTGAATAGCATACACATATACTTTTACAGCCATATAATTCACTTAATGATTAGCACCCAAAAAGGTTTAATAAAAATATTTGCACCAAATATAGTATTATTGTTCTTTATCAAGACACAATATATTGTTATTTGAGCGTGATGTTCTTGGAAAATGGGCTTTTTGGGTGGTAACCATCATTTTGTTTCAAATTCATATTTAGTCAAGACTAAAAATTTGACTAACAATCAAGAAGCTCAATTATCTCAAAAACTTCGTGATACAGATAAAGTCCAGAATACTTCTTTTATTAGTACACAAGTTGAAAAGCAAGATTCTCTATCAAGAAGTCTACAACCAGTCGTATTAATATTCATTGTCTTATCCGGAACTTTAGCTTTTGTTGTCCTATATAATCTAACGAATATCAATATATCCGAACGCGAACGTGAATTAGCCACTATTAAAGTTCTTGGATTCTTTGATAATGAAGTAACCATGTATATTGTTCGAGAAAATGTTATCTTTACTATCTTTGGGATATTAGTTGGCTTTGGAATCGGAAAAATGTTGACATGGTTCATTATAACGATGGCATCATCTGATTTAGTTACGTTTCCGCTAATCATTCTATGGGAAAGTTATCTTATTTCAGCTGCAATGACTACTGTCTTTTCGGCGATTGTTATGGTAGTTACTCATTTAAAGTTGAAACATATCAACATGATTGAAGCGCGAAGTCAAATGAGTAAAATACATATTTTGTTTTGCTGAAAATTTTGATAATTAAAAGCCCCAAGGCATTAATGAAAAAACCTTGTGAGACCGAGTCTATTGGCGACTCCGCGATACGCAGTTTTAAAAGGACGCCTGAACCGGTCTCCCCATAGTGAAAATAATAACTTCTAAGTTCACTTGTTATATTTTTTATAAATACATCACCCAAAGTGTGGGGCACCGGCAACTCGACTGTTTGAATGATTTTCCCACTTTATTTAACGAGTAACGATAAAAAGAGTACCGGCAACTAGCGGTTATTTGAATCCGGTCTTTTAATTAAAATAAACAAGGTTGTAATCAGAAATAAATTAACAACTAAGACGATTATACTTCCTTCAATTTTAAAGTTGCCACCTGATATGAATGGTTTCCCTTGAAACGTACTGTTTAATAGATGTGGATAATCACTAGCCAAGGAAACACCGCCAAAGATAATCGCCCCAATCGTATTCCAAATAAAATGAGCAATGATTGGTGCCACGATTGTACCTGTGTATTCTAAGAGCAATGTTACAAATACACTCATTGAAACGACATTAAGCACGGGGATAATACCTGCTTCAAATGCTCCACCATGCATCGCAGCAAATAGAATAGTAGTTAAAACGGTTGCCACAATTACATTATAATTTTGCTTCCATAATTGATATAGATAACCTCTCACCAACAATTCTTGCATTACAACATTCAACAGTGACGCCACAATCCAAAGCCATATGTAATCAATATTGTTTTGATCTTGTATATTCATTGTTTTTGTTAGGAAAAGGACAGCGACTACACTCCCCAACCATAATACACCTATTAAAACACCTATTATAGAATTTTTAAAGAATCTTGAAGCTACGGGGATTTTAATTTTACCCTTTTCAATTACCGAAATAAAAATAACAGAAAATAAAATCAGTATAGCAAATGGCGTAAATTCCCACCATAATCGCATATATGCCTGATTATTCGTTAGTATATCGGGCGTAAAAGAAATGAAAATTACCCATCCAAGAAAAAAGATCACTGTTTTTAAAATCGTACTTACCAATACTTCATACCAGTCATACAAAGTAGTAATGAGGTGATTGTGCTGGAAAACTTAACGGAAATGCTTAAAGGCGTGCTTGAAGGTTGTGTCCTTGAAATTATCAGCCGCGGAGAAACCTATGGCTACGAAATTACAAGACGGCTGAATGCTCTCGGCTTCACTGATGTTGTGGAAGGAACGGTATACACCATCCTCATCCGGCTTGAAAAAAACAAGTTGGTAGAGATCACCAAAAGGCCTTCCGATATGGGACCGCCACGAAAGTTTTTCACGCTCAACGACGCAGGACGTGAAGAGCTGCGGAAGTTCTGGGAAAAATGGGCGTTTGTATCATCAAAAATTAACGAGCTGAAGGAGGAAAAATAATGAATTTTTGGGAGAAAATTACCGGTAGCGACATGACGAGGGAATTTAAAATTTTTGAAAAGAGAGTCAAGAAGCTACCGGCTGATTATCAAGCGGCATGGGTAGAGATTAATGCCAATCTTTGGGCGTACACGAATTTCACCGGTCGCAACCTCATGCCAATTCTCGACCGTGTGCTTGGCCTGTTTGAGGAAACGGCGGCGGACGGTCAGCTTAGTTTGTACGTCGCTAAGCGGGCGCTCTGCGCTTTTCTTATCATAATTACCCTCAAAAAACTCTTTATTTAATATACGATTCACTGCTTGATAGGGTTTCATCTTTTTTAGCAATCTCCCTTGTTACTCTCGTGGATCAATGGACAGCTACTCTTAACCCTGCTCTTGTCCGGTAAGTAATTTCTTACATTTTTTCCAATGCACCCCAACTGTCCCTCAGTCCCTTTTCTCTCCATTAGTATTTAGCCTCCAAAAAGTTATACAGTTCCTCTCTCTATTAGTTTGACGATGATTTCCTTACTGGATATTTCTTCATCTATTGCTTGGAGAAAGAGGTTTTTCCCCATTTCCATTAACGGAATTTCAATGGTGGTTATGTTCATCATTTCGGCAATCGATTCATTATTAAAGCCGATAATTGCTAAATCATCCGGGATCGATATTTTCCTTTTTTGACAACTGATGACAATTCCCGCAGCAACCTGATCGCTGGTTACCAACAATGCTGTCGGAGGATCCATCATCGTGGTTAATTTTTCAATAACTTTTTCTCCATCCCCAAAATATATACACTGATCAATGATATATTCCGGGCGATATGGCAAATGATATTTTTCATGAAACTCTCGATAGGCAAGTTCTCTCATATGACTATTTGTCCCTGATGTTCGACCGATGCAATAACCAATTTTTCGATGACCTTTTTCGTGCAAAAATGCTAATGCTTTATGAAAAACGGTATAATGATTGACAAAGGTTGTTGAAAATTTCCTGCTTTTTATATCCTCACATAAAACAATTGGACCAAATTGTAGATGATCTTCAATGATTGACAAATCGGTTGCTCTGGAACAAATAATTAGCGCATCAATCTGTTTTTGCTTTAACATTTGCAGGGCTTCTATTTCCCTTTCCTCCCGATAGTCCGTTTGAAATAAGACGATCTTATAATTTTTTTTGATTGCCTGATTTGTTATTCCTTTTAGCACTAAAGAGAAATAGGGATGATCAAAATATGGGAGAGCAACACCAATTAAGTTTGTTTTTCCCTTAATCAAATGGACGGCATTTATATTTTTTTGATAATTTGTCATTCGAATTGCATTGATTACAGCTTTTCTTTTTTCTTCACTAACATAGGGATGATTATTTAACACCCGGGATACAGTTGTAACTGACACCCCAGCCATTTTTGCCACATCTTTAATATTTGTCATTTCACCATTCACCTTATAAAAATTTTTCAATAAAGAAAAAGATTATTATTAGTCTCATTTTAATTTATGAAATGGGTTTCATGTCAATTTTTGCCTGATTTGATTTTCTTTGAATATTTTTTCTTGCTCTGAAATGGATTTCATAAAATAAACTATTGTCAAAGGGGAATCTAACCTCTTACGACAAAGTTGAGCTATCGGCGTAACGGTTCGTCCGGCGTAACGATAAATTCAACTTTTGCCTCCAAGTAATATTAACATAATGATGTATAATGTTTTGTGCTATGATAAAATATCGTTAAGGAAAAGTTGAAAGGGATGATTGTATGGCCATTCCGAGCGAAAAAAAGAAATATTCATATGCCGATTATTTAACGTGGAATGAAGGTGAACGGATTGAATTAATTGATGGGGAAATTTTCAATATGTCTCCTGCTCCTTCACGCAGGCATCAACAGGTACTCAGAGAGTTAGCTACAGCTTTTTCAGTTTTCCTGAGAGGAAAGGAATGTGAAGTATTTTTCGCTCCTTTCGACGTCCGACTTTTGGCGGATAACAAACGAGACGATGAGATCAATAATGTTGTTCAACCCGATTTATCCATTGTTTGCAATAAGGAAAAACTGGATGACAATGGGTGTAAAGGTGCTCCGGATATGATAATCGAAATCCTCTCACCTTCATCTGTTAAGTTAGACCGTTGGGAGAAATATCAACTTTACGAAAAAGCGGATGTAAACGAATACTGGCTTGTTGACCCGGTTAACAATTCTGTAGAAGTATATCTTTTAATTGATAACCAATACAAATTTCAGGGAGTCTATACAAAAGAGGATACCGTTTCTGTTCATCTTTTTCCCGATTTTAAATTAGACCTAAATCAAGTGTTTGAATAGATAAGTTCAATATTACGATATTAATATTTGCAAACCTCTCATTATGGATAAGCTCCCTTATATGATTGGGCCGATGAATCTGAACCTTCACCTTTACCCAAACGAAATGAAGGTAGGAAAGTGATTATATGTTCTTTTTAGCTCTCGAAAGGTCATGACTTTGTTTCCTACAATTATTTCTGTATCAAGCGGGCAATAATCAAGTTCGAGCGGTGCTTTTCGAAATGTTCTTTTAAATAAATTGATTGCATCTTGCTCATTTGCCGCAAAAATATAAACAACGCCACCACCATCCACCTTCAGTTCAAAGACGTAAATTTTTCGGAAACCGAGCGGGTTTTTTCGAATCAATTCCGCCACTTTATCTTGGTCTGCCTGATTGAAATCGAGCTTTGAAACATCGTCTTCCAGTGAAATTTTATTTTCCGAGAGTAGGTGCTGAATGTAGTAGACGAGAATATGTTCTTCATAATAAAGACAATCCATATAAAATTCTTTCAGTGTCATTCATTATCACCTCATCACTTTTATTCGTTGGATTAAGTTCTGCCCGCTGTTGGTCCGAGGGTGGGGCGAGGGGGAGATTGGTCATGTCCCCGAAGAATGGGCTCAGGTTAGTCGAGGATTCGCCCCCATGACCGAACTGGGCTGTGGGACCTTGTCACCTTGACCTTGTCCGGCCTCACTATAAGACGAGAAAACCGTCCCCTAGCCTCACCTTGACTCGATTTTGCCGGTGTGTTCGTTGTATTTTACGATTACGGTTCCGACCGGGCCGTTGCGGTTTTTGGCAATGATAAGTTCGAGCGAGTTATCGGTAATCTCTCTGTCATAATACTTCTCCCTGTACAGGAAAATGATTACATCAGCATCCTGTTCAATGCTTCCTGACTCCCTGATATCAGACATAAGCGGTCGTTTATTGCTTCTCGTTTCCACGCTCCTGTTCAGTTGGGCTAAACAAATGACCGGTATATGAAAATCCTTTGCCATTTTCTTTAAACCTTGTGAGATTTCTGATACTTGCTGATGCGTATTGCCAAAGTACGGGTTAATCGGCCGAATCAGTGTTAAATAGTCGATAAAGACAACCGGTTTCCGATCCGGATATTCATACATCAATTTTCTGATTTGTGCCCTCATTTCAGGAATCGTTTGTCCAGATTCATCAAATATAATCATGTTCGTTTCATCAAGATTTGCGATAATGGTCGTCCATTTTTCTTTTTGCTTCGGTTTTAAAAACTTATAAGGATTCCGCATTTTAACTCGATTAATATTTCCGGTAGAGGCTACCAATCTGGAAATAATCAGTTTTTCAGGCATCTCCAATGAAAAAAGAATCGGTAAATACCCGGCCCAACCTGTTTCTTTTGCCAAATGAAGCATCACGTCGGTTTTCCCCATGGAAGGTCGGGCAGCTAGAATCGTGACTTCTCCTTCTTGAAAACCCCCTGTTATGTCATCCAATGCTTGTATACCGGTCGTTATTCCTGTCGTATCTTCTTTTTCCTCCCAAGGTGCTTCGTAAATCGCTGCTAATCCTTCAGAGATGGTCGTGCCATTTTTCAGTTTTAGGTTTTCAATTTTTTCCAACTCGTCTATAACCCTGGCACTCTCCCATTTTTCAAAGGTTGCCTTGGTCAAAATCATTTTCGTTTGCTGTTCCTTCCATGCGTCCAAAATTAATTCTTCTACCTCATCAAATTTTTCAAGATCACAAAAGGCATTGAGCTCGTTTAAGTAACTGATACCGCCATAGATTTCTAAGTCCGGAAGCATGGATAAGGCGATTAAGTTAAAATACTTGCCAGCGGAATGAAGCTCCACCATTTTTGAATACAATTGTTTGTGACGTAAATCTTGAAGATGATCTGGCCGAATAACCGTGTCATTAATTAAAGGATTTTCCTGCATCAAACAACCTAGAAACACTTTCTCATGCATCATAATCCACTCACCTCCAAAGGGGCAGGTCCCTTGTCCCATTTTTAGTCAATGTTGATAAGGTGGGCTGCGGGACCTGTCTATCTATTCGTCTTCCCCGGCATCCATGTCGAGGATAAAGTTTCTTGGAATATCCCGTTCCATTCGGGGTTTTTGTTTTGCGCTCTTGTCCAGTCGTTCTCGATATTCCTTTTGTGCGGCACGAACCTCATTGATGGTTTGATAGCCTTTATCAAACCACCGGCGAAGAATTCCTTCCACGTAACTCCAGTTTTTATTCCCGCTTTCGACAGCTATTTTCATCGCTTCTAAAACAAGTTCTTGGGACAAATCCTCACACCACGCTTGTATTTTTTCAAAAAGATACCCACTGATGGTTCCAAACCCGTTTTGTTCGAAAAATGTAAATGGGTTTTGTTCTTCTGCGCGCGCGTGCGTAACTATTACTACGCTTTTTTTCTCTGGGGTAGTCTCTGAAGTAGTCTCTGGTATTGCTTTGGTTATGTTTGTTCGTGCTAGTGCTAAGCTTGCACCCACGTACTGACCAGCTTGCTCACCCGATGTGGTCAAGTTGGAATTATTTTGATACGTGTGATTAGTCAAGCTTGCATCTATGTACTGTCCCGCTTGCTCACCCGATGTGGTCAAGTTGGAATTGTTTTGGTCGTTGTGTTTGGTCAATTTGGTCACCGTTTGGTCAGTGTGATTGGTTAAATTGGTGCCAGTTTGATTTATCGGATTGCCGAAGTTAGCACCATTTTGGTTCGTGGGCTTGCTTAAGTTGGTATCTGATTGGTTTGTCCGTTTGCTTACATTTGCATTCGTTTGGTCAGCCCGCTTATCGATACTAGGTTTGTTTTGACTCATCAGATTGTTCTGCGTTTGGTGGCTCGATGCCTTGCCTAAATTTATTCCTTTTTGACTGTTCGAAGCGTCCGTGTGTGTGCCGTTATGCTGCTCGGTTGGGTCGCTTGTGTTAGTCCGCTTGCTGCAAAGGTCGGAAAGTTGCGCATCCTCATCCATCAGCGACTCCAAATACTCGTAATTAATCCGATACCATTTGGTTTTATCCATCTTGAAACGATTGTAATTTCCGGAAACGATTAAACCTTCACTTTCAAGCTTCCCAATAATTCTCCGGATTGTACTCGTTGACCAAAATGGAAACTGCCTGTGCCAATCTTCGTATGTGTTATACACCCATTGATACCCATCATATGTATGCTTACTGTCTGCCAGCCAGTAGTGAAGTTGTTGAATAAACAGCGCTTCATTCAGTCCAATCTTTTTCGCTAATGTCGGTAGAACTATAATCGGGTTTTCATTGATTAATAGCTTGCTCATTTTCGACTCCCCCTTGTAATTATCCTTTTATTAGTGTTATAGATTCCTTTTTGCAAAATGAACATAAGATTGTCAAAAATTTTTAATGGGGAGGGAACAGCTCTGTTGACTCATTTTAGAATATCCCGGGGAAAGTAAAACGGCACCTCCCCTTAGCACATTAAGTATTAGCGTGTAAAAGGACAGTGCAAAAATAAAAGGGAGCTCATGAAAAACAAGCTCCCACAAAAAATCTTAATCAGCAAATACTAGACATTTTTGACCTTTCATTAGAGGCCACTGAAAAACTATTTGAATAGATTTACTAACACAATATATAGTATGATAAAATCGGGAATACATCTAAATACGGTGCTTAGCGAGATCATTTTTTGCACTTCTTCAGTGGCCTCCTTTCATTATCATATTTTATTTTTATATCAACTATTATTAAATACTGTTTATTTTATCCATTGTTTCTTTTACACTGGTATCCCTAAATGAGTATTATTTATTTATAATGGCTCAATGCTTCACAAAATATCTCTTTACCGAATTCCCCCTATTAGGTTGGTAATAGTAGGGCAAATACGTCCATTTAAATCGCTAATCTTCCCTTTATTCTACCACTCAGCTCATTGTAACTGTTTACCGGGCCAAAAACATTTTTAACAACATGATACCCATATTCATGACACAGTATAGCATTTATGCAAATCTCTATTATTTCTTCTGAATTATAATTCCGATAATATCCTTTCAAAAAATCTTTATCAAAACTAAAAGCATCGCAAATCACAGTCATATCTTCATAGATTGCCGGGGCACATAAGGAGTCTGCAAAATCAACAACTGTTATCAAAAACATAAAACATTGGTTTGTGTATATGCATTAACGATCACCATCATTGTATAAAGGTTCTATATCACCATTTGGAAATTCTTTGACCAATTCTCCATTCTTTTCGTAAACAATATAAGTATTATTGCCTTAGCATCAATTCTCGCACGCTCACCAGTCATCTTTACCCATTTATCTACCCAGCCAAATTTTCTTTTAGGCACATTCTTTTGTGTTTCCGACATGAAAAACACCACCTTTTACAAATAGTTATCTCTTTCTGAAATTATTTTTCCACCCTTAAGCTCTCATTCAAACATCATCACGCATTTCCTTTCGTGAATATAGAATCTTTCCGCACCTTTCAATATGTTCAATTAAATTTTGATTGGTTAACTTTTCAAAATGGACAATGTCAAAAAAAATAGGGAAGGGGATAAACTTCATTCAACAAATCGTCCAGTTCGAAAAAGGTTTTTCCTGTAACTTTTTCACTCTGAATCGCAATATCTACATCAGAGCCCTTTTTATAATTTCCCATTGCCCGACTACCATAAAGAATAGCACGGTCGATTTCATCAAATTGTTTCAATGCCTTTAATATATAATCCATGTCTTTTTCTAATAACCCATACATAATTAATACTCCTCCAAGAGTTTTTCATATAAGGATTTGAATAATGGAAAATACACTTGTTGAATATCCTGAACAAATTTTCCGTAAATTGCTCATCATATGTATGAGTCGTTAGATTTCGACTCGACAATGCCTCAATCCATACATGTCCATCATCAATAACTTCCATTTGGTACGCCTGCTTAATGGTTTCCCTCGGACTTTTTACAATATATCCTTGTGCCTCTAAATAATCTTTTAACACTTTGAGAGCCAGATCAAAAGTGATTTCAAAAAATTGAATAAGACCTGCTTTTTCAATTTCAGAAGTTAGTTCCAGAGAGGAGTATTTTTCCAATAGCTGATATGATTTTTTAAAGTTATCAAATCGCTGTTGCGGGCGGATATCTTTTTGGAAATCCAAATAGTTTTACCCTCCTTTTAGATTGCCTTGTCCTTAAAAGAAATTCCATCAAACAACAATTCACCGGAAGCAATGCCACAACCATCAATCATTGCTATCTCCAAAACCTTATCGAAGCTTAATCTTGATTCAATTGTACCATTTTTTAATAAATTTTTTTATCATGTTACACTTCATTGGTATCCCCTTTTTTAGAAATTTTTCACTATCCTTACAGAGGACAGAATGCTGCAATGTTTGCTATTTCCGTGAGTTTCCTTGACAAATTAATTGACGTCTTCATTTTTTCAATGTCGAAAAATTTTTATGGAAACAAATGTTCTTATTGTGTATAATATAATTAATAATTCAAATTTATCAAAGGATGGGGTAA